>ENA-OFCI01001031-OFCI01001031.1-metagenomes-genome-assembly--contig:-NODE-1031-length-13872-cov-4.468698_pt1 | contig 13872 bp, 9 predicted proteins | sample MGYA00153391_OFCI01 | MGnify analysis MGYA00153391
CCTGCGCGCTGTCACGCAGCAGGTTCTGATACATCACAGCGGCTTCGCGGAAGACGCCGTACTGCAACAATGCATCCGCAAGGCGCATCTGCACGTAGACGTCGTCTGGCACCGCGTCGAGTACGCGCTGGTACAGGACAGCCCCCTTGTCGCGCGCGCCGTTCCGGAACAGGCGATCGGCGATGGCAGCGAGGGTTCCTGCTGTTTGCCGGGTCACTGCCAGGCAGGCGCGTGGATCGGCTGCGGCACCGTTGGCGAGGCGCTCGAACTGGGCCGGCCAGCGTTCGTCCACGGCCGCACGGTCCACCGACGCGACGGCAAGGGCCACGTCATTCACATCGGTGAGCGCGATTGCAGCATTCAGCGGCGCAACCAGAAGCTGGTCGAAGAGGCGCCCGCGCCGTTTTTGAGCGATGCGCAACGCGAGCGCATCCACCAGTCGGCGCGTGACGTGTGCGCCAAAGCTGGCTACGTCGGCGCCGGCACGGTGGAGTTTTTGCTAAGCCCATCCGGCACGATTTCATTCCTGGAAGTGAACACGCGGCTGCAGGTCGAGCACCCGGTCACCGAGGCGACGACCGGGATCGACATCGTCAAGCTGCAGCTGCATGTTGCGGCAGGCGGACAGCTGCTGGGCGACCCCCCGGCGGAGCACGGGCACGCGGTGGAGGCCCGGCTCAACGCCGAGGACGCGGAGCAGGACTTCGCGCCCTCGCCCGGCACGGTCGAGCTGCTGCAGCTGCCCTCGGGGCCCGGCGTACGGGTCGACACCGGCCTTGCCGTCGGCGAGGTCATCCCGGCTGACTACGACTCGATGGTGGCCAAGGTCATCGCCTGGGGGCGCGACCGGCCCGAGGCGCTGGCTCGGCTGCGCTGCGCGCTGCGCGAGACGACCGTCGTCCTGCGCGGCGGGACGACGACCAAGGCCTTCCTGCTCGACCTGCTCGCCCGGCCCGAGGTCGTGGCCGGTACCGCCGACACCGGCTGGCTCGACCGGGTGGGTACGGCCGGCTCCGGGGAGGCTGCCGCCGGGCTCGCCCACGTGGCCCTGATCCACGTCGCGATCGACGCCTACGACGCCGAGGAGGCCGTCGAGCGGGCGGCGTTTCTCGCCTCGGCACGTGGGGGCCGGCCACGGGCCGGCTCCGACGTCGGCCGTACGGTCGAGCTCGGGCTGCGCGGCCAGAGCTACCGGCTCACCGTCGCGCAGGTCAGCAGGGGTCGTTACCGCGTCGAGCTCGACGGGGCCGTCGTCGAGGTGGAGATCGGCCGGCAGAGCGCCCTCGAGAGCCGCTCGACGATCGGCGACCGACGGCACCAGGTGGTGGTGGCGGGCGGGGCGACGTCGCACCTGGTCGAGGTCGACGGCACCTCCCACCGGGTCGCGCAGGACGAGGCCGGGCTGCTCCGGGCGCCTGCACCGGCGGTGGTCGTCGCGGTGCGCACCGCGGCCGGCGAGAGCGTCGAGCCGGGTCAGATCGTCGCGGTTCTCGAGAGCATGAAGATGGAGACGCCGGTACGCGCGCCCTACGCCGCCCGCGTGCGCGAGGTGCTGGTCACCGTCAACTCCCAGGTCGACGCGGGCGCTGCGCTGCTGCGGCTGGACCGCGCGGGAGGGAACGCCCTCGTCGCCGAAGGCGAGCGGGTCGTCCTGCCCGGCTCGGCGGACGCCGCCGCACGCAGTACGGTCCCGGCGCTGCTCGCGGCGCTGCGGGCGCTGATCACCGGTTACGACGTCAGTGCGCTGCGCGCGCGCCGGCTGGTCGCCGAGTACACCGCAGCCTGCGCCGACCGGTCGGTCGACGATCCCGAGCTGCTGCATGGGGAGCTCGAGATCCTGACGACATTCGCCGACCTGTGCGAGCTGTCACGTAACCGACCCACCAGTGCCGAGGAGCTCAGCGACGAGCAGGTACACAGCCCCCGCGAGTACTTCCACTCCTACCTGCACTCGCTGGACCTTTCGCGGGAGGGGCTGCCCGAGGGCTTTCGCGCCAGGCTCTCGCGCGCGCTGCTGCACTACGGCGTCACCGACCTCGAACCCGGCCCTGAGCTCGAGCAGGCCGTCCACCGGATCTTCCTGGCCCAGCAGCGCGCGGCCAGCCAGCTGCCCGCCGTCGGTGCCCTGCTCGACCGCTGGCTCACGGTCGGCGAGCTTCCCAGCGGGCCGTCGCGAGCCGGGGTCGCGGAGGTGCTCGACCGGGTCGTCATCGCCACCCAGCTGCGCTACCCCGCCATCGGTGACCTGGCGCGCGCTGTGCGCTTCCGGCACTTCGATCAGCCGCTGCTACGCCAGGCTCGTGAAGAGGTGGTCGCGGACGCCGAGCGGCTGCTGGCGCAGCTCGCCGAGCATCCCGAGAGCACCGACCCGGCCAAGGTCGAGGCACTGGTCGCAAGCCCGCAACCGCTGATCCGGCTGCTCGCCCAGCGCTTCGGCGCCCCCAGCCCGACACCGGAGCTGGTGCTGGAGGTCCTGACCCGCCGCTACTACCGGGTCCGCCACCTGCAGGACGTACGGACCACACGGCTGGACGGACGCCCGTGCATCACCGGGACGTTCGAGCTGAACGGCCAGGAGCTGCACCTGGTCGCGCTGATGGCCGAGATGGCCGACCTGCCCGGTGCCCTCGCCTCGCTGCGGGCGCCCGTCGACCCCGCCCTCGTCCTGGACCTCTACGTGTCGTGGCCCGACCGGCCGGCGGACGCCGACGAGGTCGCTGACCGGCTCGTACGGATGCTGAGCGCCGAGCCGAACCTGCGCGGCGGCCGGCGCGTCACCGTCACCGTGTGCACGCCCACCGGCGACGTCGAGCACCTGACCTTCCGACCCGGGCCGGCCGGCCTGGCCGAGGAGCGGATCATCCGCGGACTGCACCCGCTAACCGGCCAACGGCTGGACCTGTGGCGGCTGAAGAACTTCGCCGGTGTCAGGGTGCCGTCCGCCGAGGACACCTACCTGTTCCACATCGTTGCCCACGACAACCCGGCCGACGAGCGCCTGATCGCGATGGCCGAGGTGCGCGACCTGACGCCGCAACGCGGCGCCGAGGGGCAGATCGTCGGCTTCCCGGTCGTCGAGCGGTTGCTCGCGACCTGCCTCGACGGCATCCGCCGTGCGCAGGCGCAGCGCGGCGCCGCCCGCCGCTTGGTCCACAACCGCATCTTCCTCTACGCCTGGCCGTCGATCGAGCTGCCGCTGTCGGAGCTGGCCAGCTTCGCCCGGACGACCGCACCGCTGACCGTCGATGCCGGCCTCGACGAGATCGTGCTGCTGTCCCGGCTGCAGGAGCAGCCGGCTGCGGAGCCGCGCGAGGTCGCCGTCCGGTTCTCCTTCCAGCCGGGTGCCGGCGTCGGCATGACCGTCACCGACCGGCCGACCGAGCCGATGCGCCCGCTGGACGAATACACCCAGAAAGTGCTGCGTTCGAGGGCCCGAGGCACCGTCTACCCGTACGAACTGGCGCCGCTGCTGGCCGGGCCCGGCGGCAGCTTCGTCGAGCACGACCTCGACGACGCCGGCCGCCTCGTAGCGGTCGACCGGCCGCCCGGTCGCAACCGGGCCGGGATCGTCGCCGGAGTCATGAGCACGCCGACCGAGCGCTACCCCGAGGGGATGGCCCGCGTCGCGCTGTTCGGCGACCCGACGAAGGCCCTCGGCACGGTCGCCGAGCCGGAGTGCGCCCTGGTGATCGCCGCCCTGGACCTGGCACACGAGCGCGGCATCCCCGTGGAGTGGTTCGCGCTGTCCTCCGGCGCCCGGATCTCGATGGACAGCGGCACCGAGAACATGGACTGGGTGGCCCGCGCCCTACGCCGGCTGATCACGTTCACCCAGGCCGGCGGCGAGGTCAACGTCGTCGTGGCCGGCATCAACGTCGGTGCGCAGCCGTACTGGAACGCCGAAGCCACCATGCTGCTGCACACCAAGGGCATCCTGGTGATGACCCCCGACAGCGCGATGGTGCTGACCGGCAAGCACTCGCTGGACTACTCCGGCGGCGTCTCGGCCGAGGACAACGTCGGCATCGGCGGGTACGACCGGGTGATGGGCCCCAACGGGCAGGCGCAGTACTGGGCGCCCAACCTGACCGCCGCCTGCGAACTGCTGTTCGCGCACTACGAGCACACCTACGTCGCGCCCGGTGAGCGGTGGGCGCGGCCCGCGCCGACCAGCGACCCGCGCGACCGCGACGTGTGCGACTACCCGCACACCCACCCCGCCAGCGAGTTCAGCACGGTCGGCGACATCTTCTCCGCCGTCACGAACCCCGAGCGCAAGAAGCCGTTCGACATCCGTACGGTGATGCGCGCGGTGAGCGACCTGGACCACGCCGTGCTGGAACGGTGGGCGGGGATGGCCGACGCCGACACCGCGGTGGTCTATGACGCCCACCTCGGCGGCCACCCGGTGACGATGCTCGGGGTCGAGTCGCGACCGATGCCGCGCCGCGGGAGCTTTCCCACCGACGGGCCCGACCAGTGGACGGCCGGGACGTTGTTCCCCCGGTCCTCGAAGAAGACCGCGCGGGCCATCAACGCCTGCAGTGGCAACCGGCCGCTCGTCGTACTGGCCAACCTGTCGGGCTTCGACGGCTCCCCGGAGTCGCTGCGAAACATGCAGCTGGAGTACGGCGCGGAGATCGGCCGCGCGATGGTGAACTTCGACGGACCGATCGTGTTCTGTGTGATCTCCCGCTACCACGGCGGTGCGTTCGTGGTGTTCTCCGGAACCCTCAACGACAACATGGAGGTCCTGGCCGTCGAAGGCTCTTTCGCCTCGGTCATCGGCGGCGCGCCGGCGGCTGCGGTGGTGTTCAGTGGCGAGGTCGACCGCCGTACGAACGCCGACCCGCGGGTGTGCCGGCTCGACGAGGCCGTGGCGGCCGCGACCGAGGTCGACCGCGCTCACCTGCGGGGCGAGCTGGCCGAGCTGCGGATCGCCGTCCGCTCCGAGAAGCTCGGCGAGGTGGCCGCGGAGTTCGAGCGGGTCCATAACATCGAGCGGGCCAGGGACGTCGGCTCGGTCGACGCCATCGTGCCCGCCGCGCAGCTGCGCCCGCTGCTGATCGACGCCGTCGAACGCGGGATCGCCCGCGCCACCCTGTAGCAGCCCCATCCGCACCGATCTGCAGGAGAAACCCCGTGCAAGCCTTCGTCGTCAACCGGCACGGCCGACTGGTCTTCCCCTCCAACATCATGCCCGAGCTCGACTTCTCGGCCCTGGATAGCCTGGACCAGCTCGACCGGGTGATCCGACGCGACTTCGAGATGAAGGCCCCGACCGGCACCGACATCCTGGCCCGCGTCGAGAGCGGTTCGTACACCAGCCGCTACGCGCTGATGCGCGACCTCGCGCTGAACCTGTTCTGGGCCAACCGCTTCGCGATGACGATGTACGACAAGCGCCCGACCCGCTGGGCCGACGTGCCGCGGCACCGCTCGGACGTCTTCCTGCCTGTCCTCACCCCGTGGGTCGACGGCGAGAAGAAGGTCGCAGCCGTACGCCAGGCCTACGACGCCCTGCCCGCGGCCTGGGACGACGCCGTCGAGGACCGCATCTTCGGCGTGCTGTTCGACGTGTTCGGCAACCGCCTGCACCACGCGACGACGCTGCCCGCCGTCAAGCCCACGGTGGCGCAGTGCCTGGCCGACCCGACGAACCTGACGTTCCGGCTGCGCACCTATGACCCGGACTTCCCGGTCTATGACTACGACAACATCGTCGACTGCGTCGAGGACGTGCCCGAGCTCGAAGCCTTGCACCGGTGGGCGATGGTCCTGCACAACCAGTACCCGTGGGACCGCGCGCAGGTCGAGCTGGCCGAGGTCGGCAGCCTCGCCGACGATGACTACGTCGTGGTGTTCCACCCGCGCGACAAGGAGGTCCGCGGCTTTCTACGCCGGCTCGCCACCGGGGGGGCGCACGCCCGGCCCGCCGCGGCCGCATGGGAGTCCAAAGCGCCGGTCGCGCCGTACCCCTCGATCGACGTGCGCGCGCAGTTCCGGGTGATGCCGATCCTCGAGTCGCTGGCCGTCGTACACGGGGACCAGGTCTGCCGCAACGAGGACCTGATCCGCAACGCCGCATACAACTGGTCGCCGATGGGCGCCGACGAGATCCGTGACAAGACCGGGATCGAGCAGCGCCGCTACAGCTCGCTGAACCTGGAGGAGCTCGCCCTGCAGGCGGCGCAGGCCGCGCTCGCCAAGGCTGGTCGCGACCCCGCGGAGATCGGCGCGGTCCTGGTCTGCACGTGCACCAGCGGCCGGCTGATCCCGTCGGTCGCGACCTACGTGTCGGGCCAGCTCGGGATGGCGCAGACGCATGCGTCGTTCGACATCATCGCGGCCTGCGCGGGAATGCCGTACGGCCTGGCGGAGGCGACCCGGTTGCTGCAGGAGGTGGAGCGGCCGGTCCTGGTCATCTGCGCCGAGAAGTTCTCCGACAAGATCGGCAATGTGAGGCCGTCGCGGATGATCTTCGGTGACGGGGCTGCGGCGATGGTGGTGGGGGTGGCGCCGCCGGGTCGGGCGCCAGACCTGCTGCACCTGCAGACCTATGCCAGCGGGCCCGCCGACCAGGTCAACTCCATCATCTGGCCCAACCCAGTGTTCGATAACAACATCACGGTTTTCGGGCCGCACGTGAAGGCGCTGGCCGGCCGCTACCTCCAGCAGATGATCACCGAGCTGGGGGAGCTGCCCGACCCGGACGGCGCCGAGTCGCTGCTGGCCAGCATCGACCTGATCGTGCCGCACCAGGCCAACAAGACGATGGTGATGCAGCTGGCCCAGAAGGCCGGGCTGAGCACCGACAGCCTGTACTTCAACATCGAGCAGGTCGGCAACGCGTCCTCGGCGAGCATCCCGTTGGCGATCCATGACGCCGTGCGCGACGGCGTGATCACCCGGCCCGTCAGGCTTTTCACGCCGGGCTTCGGCGCGGGAGCCGTGGCGGGCTATGCCGTCATGACGCTCGATCCGGCGGTCGTGGCCGTGTCGGACCCGGTGTCGCGGCCGGCAGACCAGGCGGCCGTCCGGCCCGATGGGCCGGTCGACCTCACGCGCGCCTCCGACGACGTTCAGGCGGCCTTCGGCTGAGTCAGCTGCCCGGTCTCAACACGCCTGGCCATCCCGGCTGGCTGGCCGCCTCGGACGGCTGGCTGGCTGGGACGGCTGGCTGGCCCTGCTCACATGTCCAGGCCGCCGTTGACCCCCCAGACCTGCCCGGTGATGTAGCCGGAGGCGTCGGCAGCCAGGAAGTGCACGACCCTGGCGACTTCCTCCGGCTCGCCGAGCCGGTTCATCGGGATCTTTGCCCGGATCCCGTCGAGGACCTTGTCAGGCATGCTCGCGAGCATCTCGGTGGCGATGTAACCCGGCGTGACCGTGTTGACGGTGACGCCGCGCCCGCCCTCTAGCTTGCCGGACCGCTGCAGCTGGAACGCCGCCTCCCGGGCGAGAGTCTTGGTCAGCCCGAACATCCCGGACTTGGCGGCCGCATAGTTGGACTGGCCGATGTTGCCCGTCTCCCCGATGACCGAGGAGATATTGATGATGCGGCCGTCACCGCGTTCCAGCATGTGGCGAAGCGCGGCCTGCGAGAGGTAGAACGCCCCCGAAAGGTTGACGTCCACGACCTTGCGCCAGTCGTCGTCGGTCATCTTCAGGACGCTGCGGTCGACCGTGATGCCCGCGTTGTTGACCAGGATGTCGAGCCGGCCGCGCTGCTCGATCACCTCGTCGATGCAGCGCCGGCAGTCATCGGCAGAGGCGATGTCGCCCTTGTGCAGGCTGAAGCCCTGGTCCGGGAAGTCGTGCTCGAACTGTGCGCGGAAACTCGCGGCGGCCTCCTCGTTGCCGCTGTAGCCCGCAGCCACCGCTGCCCCCTGGTTGGCCAGGCTCCGGCAGATCTCGGCCCCGATACCTCGGGTGCCGCCGGTCACGAACGCCACGCGGTCGCGCAGCTTGTCGCCGCCGGGCGGCGCGGTCTGCGCGTTGTCGGCCGGTGTGTTGTCCAGGGTGGTCATGCTGCCTCCGGCGACGAGCGGTCGGTGTGGTCCCCATCACACTGCCACGGTTGCGGTGGCCGAGCAGGGAGCCCGAGCAACCACCACGCGGGGGAGCGCCTGCTGCACCAGCAGCGGCCCCCCGCAGGGGCTGACGGCGTCTGTGCGGCTCGAGTCATGGCGGGGTGACCGACGGTGCTGTGCGGGCCTGGAGGGCGTGCAAGCCTGACTCCTAGCGAGCGGACCTCGTTCCCGAGCACGTCACCTCGCGACGCGCGACCTGCGACGTGGAAAGGTGGCGCGCATGCCGGACGTCCACATCACGGCCGACGCGCGGGCCGACGCATTGCTCGGGCACGATCCGCTCGCTCTGCTGCTGGGCATGCTGCTGGACCAGCAGATCCCGATGGAGAAGGCATTTCGCGGGCCGCTGGTGCTCCGTGAACGGCTCGGGGGGCTCGACGCGCGAGCAATCGCCGAGCACCCGGACTTCGCTGCGGTGATGGCCGAGGTGCCTGCAGTGCACCGCTTCCCGGGGTCGATGGCAACCCGGGTGCAGCAGCTGTGCCTGGCGCTGGTCGAGGACTACGACGGGCGGGCTGAGGCGGTGTGGGAGGGCGTCGCCGACGGCGCCGACCTGCTGAGGCGGATGAGGGCGCTGCCGGGGTTCGGGGAGCAGAAGGCGAAGATCTTCGTGGCCCTGCTCGGCAAGCAGTACTGCGTACAGCCCACCGGCTGGCGTGAGGCTGCGGGCGAATACGGCACCGACGCGGTGTTCAAGAGCGTCGCCGATGTCGTGAGCCCGCAGACCCTCCTGGAGGTCCGGGCGTACAAGCAGGCGGTCAAGGCCGCCGCCAAGAAGGGCTGATCCGCGTCCTCAGCGCTCGGCGTCGACGACCCGGCCAGGATCGATCGCGAGGCGCAGCGGGGGCTCGGGAATCGTGCTGGCGAGGCCGCTGTCCACGATCGCCGTCTTGCGCCTGCGGGCGACAGTCGGGCCGGCATTGGCCATCACGACGCCGAACCACGGGAGCACGACGGCGCCGACGAACAGCAGCAGCCGGAACAGCACTGGCACCGGAAGGGCGACGCCCAGCACCACGCACGCAACGCGGACCATCTGCGTGGCGACATAGCGACGTTCGCGCAAGGTGATGTCGTCGGTGTGGCTGAGCCGGGCCGTCGTCACCGTGACCGCCGGCTGCTCACGCGCGTGGGACGGCAGTGTCATCGGCAGGCTCCGCTCGCAGGGTCTGAGGCAGGTCGGCCGGCCTGGTGCTGATCGGCCGGTTGCGTACACCTCACACAACAGTGTGCGGCGTCGCGGGCATCCGCGCCGCCCGGCCAGGCGACGGTGTGCTGGTTCACACCGGTGCCGCACACTTGGCGTCGTGGACCCGCAGATCGCCCGTCAGGGCGCGTTGTCCGATCCGCGCCGGTCAGCGGGCGGCAGCTCTCGGGCGGGTTCCACGGGGACAACCTCGACGACCGGTCACGGGTCCAGATCGCCCCGGGCCGGTTGCCCGACCACGCCGACATGTCCGGCCTGTCGGTGGCAGCAGCGCAGCCGCGAGGCTCTGCGGCACCGCCGTCCGGCTCGATAGTGCTGGACGACGTCCTGGGCCTGCTGCGCTGCCCGGTCTGCGCCGGGCCACTGAGCCGGGCGGGCCAGGTAGTGCGCTGTCCAGCCGGACACGCGTACGACGTGGCACGGCAGGGCTATCTGAGCCTGCTGCCCGGTGGCGCCGGCACCGCCGACTCCCCGGCGATGGTCGTGGCCCGCGAGCGTTTCCTGGCCGCCGGGCATTACGACGCGATTGGCGACGCGCTGGCCGGAGCCGTCTCGCGTGGCCCGGTCATCGACGTCGGCGCCGGTACCGGCCGGCACCTGGCAAGGGTGCTCGACGCGCACCCGGGGCCCGGACTGGCCCTGGACCTCTCGCGGCACGCCGCGCAGCGGGCCGCCAGGGCGCACGCCCGCATCGGCTCCGTCGTCGCGGACGCCTGGCGTGCGCTGCCGGTCGGCGACGGCGTCGCGGGAGCCGTGCTCAGCGTCTTCGCGCCGCGCGGCCCGGCCGAGGCCGCTCGGGTGCTGGCACCCGGCGGGCGGCTGGTGGTCGTGACCCCGTCGGCCCGGCACCTGCGAGAGCTGATCGGCCCGCTGGGGCTGCTGTCGGTCGACCCGGACAAGGACCTCCGGCTCGCGCGCGACCTCGCCGGCTTCCGGCTGCTGTCGACAGAGGTGGTGGACCAATTGCTGTCACTGTCGTCCGCCGAGGTACACGACGTCGTCGCGATGGGTCCGAGTGCCCGGCACGTCGATCCGGACGCGTTGCCACAGCTGGCCGGCGACGTGACGCTGTCGGTGCGGGTCGCGGTGTACGCGCCGAACTAGCCCCACCCGGGACGGTCGCACCGGTCGGCGCCGGCTGCCCGATGTGACGATCATGCAGAGGTTGGCGCTCGTTGAGCGTGCGAGACTGCTTCTGCATGATGGCGGACGACCACGCCGCCGACGCCCCGGCCGGGCGAGCACGCGGTCGACGGCGCCCGGTCAGGGTCCAGCGAGCGGTCAGCCCAGGCCGCGTGGCTGCGGCAGCAGCTCGTCGAAGACTGGCGACCGCTTCTCCGCCTTGGCGGTGAACGCCTCCGTCATGTCCTGCGGCTGGAACATGCCGGCCTGCCAGGTGGCGATCTGCTCGAGCGATGCGTCCACGCCGTGGTCGCGGGCGAAGTTGAGGGCGACCTTGGTGCCCCAGATGGCCAGCGGCGACTTCTCGGCGATCTCGCGCGCGGTGTCGAGCGCGCCCTGGAGCAGTGATTCGTGGCCGACGTAGACCTCCTGCACGAGCCCCACCTCGTACGCCCGGGACGCCGGGACCCGCCGGCCGGTGAAAGCCATTTCGCGGGCGAACCCCTCGCCGACGATGTTGCCGAGCCGCTGCAGAGTGCCGACGTCGGCCGTCATCCCGATGTTGATCTCCTGTACGCAGAAGAACGCGTCGGCGGTGGCGTAGCGCAGGTCGCAGGCCGTCACAAGGTCGACGGCGCCACCGATGACGCCACCCTGTACGGCCGCGATCACCGGGATGCGAGCCTTCTCGAGGGCCGTGAACGACCACTGCAGCACCTGGGCGTTGGAGCGCAGCCGGGCCTGTCGCCGGCCGGCCTCGGCGACCGGTGCCCCCGCGAGGTGGTCACCGGTGAACACCGACAGGTCCATCCCGGCGCTGAAGTGCCGACCGGTGCTGCTGATCACCACCACGCGCGCGCTGGCGTTGTCGCTGATGCCGGTCACGATGTCCGGTAGCTCGCGCCAGAAGTCTGCCGTCATCGTGTTGAGTGCCTCCGGCCGGGACAGGCGCACGTGCGCCACCGCGTCGCTGATGTCGACCTCGAAGCAGGTGTACGGCATGGCTGGAGAGCGTACGGGCGGCTGCGGACTACGGTCAGGCCGTGCCCGACACCGTGCTGAGGATGAGCGGCGTCGCCGTCGTCCGGCAGGGCGCGACGCTGCTGACCGACCTCGACTGGACCGTCCGGGAAGGCGAGCGGTGGGTGGTGCTCGGCCCGAACGGGGCCGGTAAGACCACCCTGCTGCAGATCGCCGGCGCGGCCCTGTTCCCCAGCCGCGGGACCGTCGAGCTGCTGGGTGAGCGCTACGGCAAGGCCGACCTCGGCGAGCTGCGGACGCGGGTCGGGCTGTCCAGCGCTGCGCTGGGCGACCGGGTGCCGCCGCAGGAGCGCGCGCTCGACGTCGTGGTGACTGCGTCCTACGGCGTGGTCGGGCGCTGGAACGAGCGCTACGACAGCGCCGACGTCGACCGCGCGAGCGACCTGCTGGGCCGGGTCGGCCTGGCGCGCCTGGCCGACCGGCGGTTCGGGTCGCTGTCGGAGGGCGAGCGCAAGCGGGTGCTGCTGGCCCGGGCGTTGATGACCGATCCCGAGCTGCTGCTGCTCGACGAGCCCGCCGCCGGCCTGGACCTCGGTGCCCGCGAGGCGCTGATGCGCCTGCTCGCCCGGCTGTGGGCCGATCCCGACGGCCCGCCCGTCGTCCTGGTCACCCACCACATCGAGGAGGTGCCGGTCGGGACGACGCACGCCCTGCTGCTCGCCCAGGGCCGGTCAACGGCGGCCGGGGCGGTGGCCGACGTGCTCACCGCACCTCTGCTGTCGCAGACGTTCGGCCTCCCGCTGGTCGTCGACCGTTCCGGAGGGCGGTTCTCCGCCCGGGCGGCCTGACAGCTGGTGACATGCCGACGGCCGCCCTCGCGCGGGCGGCCGTCGAGCAGTGGGGGGTCAGTCCTTGAGCAGTGCCGTCTCGTCCACCCAGTGGACGGCGGTGGACTTGAGCTTGCCTTCGTAGACGTGCGCGTGGTGCGCGCAGAACATCAGATCGCCCGAGGCGAGGACGACGCGAACGCGGGCTTGCGCGCCGCAGCGGCCGACGGCGACTTGTGGAACCTGCGCGTGACCTCCGTGCCGGAACTGACTGACACTGAAAAATACATCGAGACCGCCCGCCAGGGCTTGCGCGACGGTCACATGCTGCCGTTCGCCGTGCGCGAATTGAGCAGCGGACAAATCGTCGGCTGCACGCGCTATCACGACGTTTCAGTTGCCGTGGAACGCCTTGAAATTGGCTACACCTGGTATGCCCACAGTTGGCAGCGCAGTTTCGTCAACACCGAATGCAAGTTGCTGCTGCTGAAACATGCTTTTGAGACACTCGGCGCCCAAGTGGTCGGCTGGCGCACCGACAGCTTCAACTTTGCCAGCCAGCGGGCCATCGAGCGGCTGGGCGCCAAGCGCGACGGCGTGTTGCGCTATCACGCGCTGCGGCGCGACGGCACCGTGCGCGACACCGTGATGTACAGCATGACCGCTTTCGAGTGGCCCGACGCCCGCGCGCATATGCAATGGCTGCTCACGAAAACCAGATGGACTTCGTTTGTGCCACCCGACTGAACGAGGTGGTGCGCCTTGTGCGACTCGAGATTTTGATCCTGTTACTTACACGCCTTGCGCCGCCGCGCCACAACACCCAATGCGCCCAATCCCGCAAGCAGCATTGCATAGGTTTGCGGCTCGGGAACGGCTGGAGTCACGCCGTAAATCTGCACTTCAGCCATATGCAGAAAGTCCTCCCGATTCAACTGCACCATGACTTGGTTGCCAACGACACCGCCACCGCTACCGACAGAAAATGTCGTGGAGGGCAATGGCCCGTTGGTGCTGGAAAACACGTTTGACCAAACGGCAGTGCCGTGGTTAAACAAGGAGACGGTGAAATCTCTCAGCCGATCGGTGCAGCAACCATCTGTGCGATTCCAGACGTTGATCTGTTGCACCGAATAGTCTTGATCGAGCAGCACCGACCACCAGGCAAAGCCATTGCCCACGCCATTCCCGGTGTCGGCATAGGCGTGATTTACGCTGAGGTCGCCAAACACGCCGTCAGTGTTACCGTCGTTTGCATGCCAGGCCATTGAGAAAATAGCAGGGTGGGTGCTGTTGGCGTATTGACTGGATTGACTGGCAGTGCCAAGCAAAGCGACGTTTGATGACAACGCAGCGGCATGCGTGCTGATGAATGTGACCGCTGTGGCAGCGACGATCGAGGAAACAAATCTGATTGCAGGTTTAATTTTCATGATGGATAACCATTTTTAAGTTAATAAACATATGTAACGTCGTAATTAATTTGATTGATATTTGAGTTACTCCTGCCAGTTAGAAATTTTTAGAACCAGCAGGCTGCCGAAATACTGGACTAAAGCTGAAAATCTGACGAAAAACAGGGCGCCCAGCCCCTGAGCAACATCGAAAAAATCGCTCAAGACGAGTTCCAAGAAGTCGAAAA
>ENA-OFCI01001033-OFCI01001033.1-metagenomes-genome-assembly--contig:-NODE-1033-length-13871-cov-3.287710_pt1 | contig 13871 bp, 10 predicted proteins | sample MGYA00153391_OFCI01 | MGnify analysis MGYA00153391
CCATCGAGAGGGACGTTCAGGTCGCTCCGGACCAGGACGCACTTCCCGCGCAGGTCGCCGGCCGAGATCAGATCGTGTGCGGTCCTCATGGTGTGGTCAGAGCGTCTTGCCGACGTAGGTGATCAGGTCGACGAGTCGGCAGGAGTAGCCCCACTCGTTGTCGTACCAGCCGACGACCTTCGCCATGTTGCCGTTGACGTAGGTGAGCCCGGAGTCGAAGATGCACGACGCCGGGTCGGTGACGATGTCGCTCGAGACGATCGGGTCCTCGGTGTAGGACAGGATGCCCTTCAACGGGCCCTCGGACGCCGCCTTGACTACGGCGTTGATCTCTTCCTTGGTCGCCGGAGTCTTGAGCTGAACGGTCAGGTCGGTGGCCGAGCCGGTCGGCAGAGGAACGCGCATCGCGTAACCATCGAGCTTGCCCTTGAGCTGCGGCATGACAAGGGCGATGGCCTTGGCTGCGCCGGTAGTGGTCGGGATCATGTTGATCGCGGCGGCGCGAGCGCGTCGCAGGTCTTTGTGTGGGAAGTCGAGGACGTTCTGGTCATTGGTGTAAGCATGGATGGTCGTCATCAAGCCGCGCTCGATGCCGAACGCGTCATCGATGACCTTGGCCATCGGCGCGAGGCAGTTCGTCGTGCAGGAGGCGTTGGAGATGATGTGGTGCGTCGCCGGGTCGTAGTCCTCATGGTTGACACCCATGACCACCGTGAAGTCTTCGCCCTTGGCCGGGGCCGAGATGATGACTTTTTTGGCGCCTGCCGTGAGATGCTTGCCGGCGCTCGCGGCGTCGGTGAAGTGGCCGGTCGACTCGATGACGACGTCGGCGCCCACCTTGGCCCAGGGCAGCATGCCAGGGTCGCGCTCCGCGAAGACGGGAAAACTTCCCCTGTCAACGACGGTGATCTCGCCATCGCCGGCGACGACGTCCTTGCCGAGTCGACCAAGCACGCTGTCGTACTTGAGCAGGTGCGCGAGCGTCTTCGTGTCCGTAAGGTCGTTGACGGCAACAATCTCGATATCGGCGCCGGTAGCCTGCACGGCACGGTAGAAGTTGCGGCCGATGCGGCCAAAGCCATTGATACCAACGCGAACAGTCATGTGTTCGAACCTTCCTGATCAGCAGTTTCTGTGCGGCCCGGCCGCACGCCGAATACCTCAATACGACCCTAAGGGATGTCTGCCCGCGGATGACAACGGGGCCGTCATGGCTCCGGTTCCGACCGCGCCAGGCGCGGACAATATGCAGGACGGCTGACCGCCTAGGCGTCGAGCATGTCCGGCGTGAGGTTGGCGTCCGTGCCAGCGACGCCCAGGTCGCTTGCCCGTTTGTCGGCCATGGCCAGCAGCCGTCGGATCCGGCCGGCCACGGCATCTTTGGTCATCGCCGGGTCGGCCAGCTGGCCGAGCTCTTCAAGGCTGGCCTCCTTGTGCTTGAGGCGCAGCATGCCTGCCTCACGCAGGTGATCCGGAACGTCGTCGCACAGGATCTCCAGCGCACGCTCGACCCGCGCGCCTGCCGCGACGGACGCTCGCGCAGAACGGCGGAGGTTGGCGTCGTCAAAGTTGGCCAGGCGGTTGGCGGTTGCCCGCACCTCACGCCTCATACGGCGCTCTTCCCAGGCCAGCACCGCATCATGGGCGCCCAGCCTGGTCAACATGGCGCCGATCGCGTCACCATCGCGGATCACCACCCGGTCCACGCCACGCACTTCGCGCGCCTTGGCCTGGATGCCCAGACGCCGCGCGGCTCCGACCAGGGCGAGCGCAGCCTCGGGGCCGGGGCAGGTGATCTCGAGTGCGGAGGACCGGCCGGGCTCAGTCAAGGAACCGTGGGCAAGAAACGCGCCCCGCCAAGCGGACTCAGCATCGCAGACCGAACCGCTGACCACACGGGGAGGCAGACCCCGCACCGGACGGCCTCGGGCGTCGATCAGCCCGGTCTGACGAGCCAGTGCCTCACCGTCCTGGACCACGCGCACGACGTAACGACTGCCACGACGAAGTCCCCCCGCGGCAAGCACGAGGATCCCGCTGCCGTGGCCGTAGACGTCCGCGATGTCCTTGCGCAGTCTGCGCGCAGCCGAGGCGGTGTCCAGCTCCGCCTCCACGACGATCCGGCCGCCCACGATGTGCAGCCCCCCGGCAAACCGCAACGTCGCCGACACCTCGGCCTTGCGACAACAGGGCTTGGTCACCGTGAGCCGGCTCAGCTCGGCCTTGACCATTGCCGTCATCGCCATGCGGGCCATCTTTTCACTCGTCTCCGGTTCAGGGGGCCAGTTGCCGAAACGAAGCCCCCGCAGCTTCTTGACCCCCAGTGACGGGCGGTCCGGGATTCTTTCACCTGCCATTGCCGGTAGTTCGAGCACCCGCTGATGACCACACGTCAATGTCCGGACCGATGCTATGCCCTCGACAATGGTGGATCCGTCGGTGGGACCATTGCCATCGTCGGTCATCCCCAGCTCCCGCGTGAGCGAGGCTAGGTGCCATGACCGGGTATGACGAGCCTGTGGCCCAGGTCAGCCCATGATGTCGCGGTACGCGGCTGCAAGCCGCAATGAGTCATGGTGGCCTTCTCGGCCCTGGGTTCCCACGCGGGCGACGACCAGCTCTGCGCCCATGCGCCCGGCAGAACGCCGCAGCAACGCCTCGTCCCCGACGATCTCGGGATCGGCCAGGACCACGTCCAGGTGCAGATCGGGGGCATGTGCAGCCAGGACCTCAAGGTGGTTCACGGCCGAAAATCCCTCGGTCTCACCCGTGTGAATGACGAGGTTCAGCGTGAGGATGCGTCGTGCCGGCGTTTCTATGAGCGAGTCCCGGACACCGGGGACCAGCAGATGAGGCATCACGGAGGTGAACCAGGAACCGGGTCCCAGGATCACCCAGTCCGCTGCCCGGATCGCCGCCACTGCTTCGTCACAGGCTGGAGGCCTTTCGGGGTTGAGCCGCACCGACAGGACCCGGCCAGTGGTCGTCGCTACCTCAAGCTGGCCGCGTACCGTCGTGATCTCGAGCGGTTGACCCGGGTCTGCGCCCATGACGCTGGCCTCGATGTTGAGTGGCACGGCAGCCATCGGAAGCACCCTGCCCTGGGCGTTGAGCAACCGGCCTACCAGATCAAGGCCTCCAACCGTGTCCCCGAGCAGGTCCCACAACGAGACGATCAGCAGGTTGCCGACAGCGTGCCCACCGAGCTGACCCTCACCGGCGAAGCGGTGCTGGAGAACATCGCGCCACTGGTGACCCCAGGCCGTGTCATCGCACAGGGCGGCCAAGGCCATCCGCAGGTCTCCGGGCGGGAGCACGCCGAACTCGTCACGCAGCCGTCCGCTGGAGCCACCATCGTCGGCAACCGTAACCACCGCCGTGATCTGGTCGGTGACCAGCCGCAGGGCCGCGAGCGAAGCCGCCAGACCATGCCCGCCCCCAAGGGCAACCACGGTAGGACGGGTCACTCACGCCCCAGATCGCGATGGACCAGGAAGGTCGCCACGTCCTGGTTGTTCAGCCGTGACGCCAGCGCCTCGGCGACGGCCACCGAGCGATGCTTTCCACCCGTGCAACCCACCGCGAGGGTGACGTAGCGTCGCCCTTCACGTTGGTATCCGGAAATCACCGGATGCATCAGGTCGACGACGCGTTCGACGAACTCGGCGGCGCCGAGGCTCCTCAGGACGTATCGGGACACCTCCGGGTTCGTGCCGTTCTTGGCGCGTAGCTCCGGGATCCAGAATGGGTTGGGCAGGAAACGCATGTCGAATACCAGGTCGGCATCCAGCGGGATGCCGTACTTGAAACCGAAGGACATGACCGCGATGCGCAAAGGAGGCCCGCCCGAACCGGCGAAGATCTGGGACACCTTGGCCGAGAGCTGATGCACATTCAGACCGGAAGTGTCGATCAGGACGTCGGCCTCGGAGCGCAGATCTGCCAACAGCTCACGTTCATGGGTGATGCCGTCCAGCATCCTCCCCTGACCTTGTAGCGGGTGTGGACGGCGAACACTCTCGAACCGTCGGACCAGTGCCTCGTCAGTCGCGTCGACGAAGATCAACCTCGGCGCCCAGCCCATCTCCCTCAAGGACTGCAGGGCGTCACGGAAGGCGGTGAAGAAGGTACGGCTTCGCACGTCGATGACCGCGACGAGCTTCCTGACGCCGCCGTCGGCCTGTTCGGCCGCCAGTCTGGCCAGGGGCAGCATCATCTGGGGCGGGAGGTTGTCGACGACGTACCAGCCGAGATCCTCCAGAACATTGGCCGCGGTGCTGCGACCCGCGCCGCTCATGCCGGTGAGGATGACCAGCTCGGTCGCCCCAGAGTCACCTGCAGGTCCCGAACCGCCTTCAGGTGCTGCGGACTCGGGGTCGGGCCCGGATTCGGGGGATGCGGGCGTCATCGCTGTCCTCGCTTCTGGTCGGCATTCACTGTCACGTGAGCATCTCACCGGTTGTCACGTTCACCGAGGAAGCGGGCTGGGTCGCGAGGTCGTGCAGCTTCAGAAAAATGGTGGCACCAAGTGCTGCGCCGATGCCGGGCACTTCACGAATCTCCTCGACAGTGGCTGCCCTGATTCGCCTGACGGAGCCAAAATGCCGGAGCAGCGCCTTGCGCCTGGCGTCGCCCAGACCCGCGATGCCGTCCAACACGCTCGCGGTCATGGCCTTTGACCGCCGCTGACGATGGAAGGTGATGGCGAACCTGTGCGCCTCATCCCTCACCCTCTGCAAGAGATAGAGACCTTCGCTGGCGCGCGGAAGGATCATCGGGAACTCCTGGCCGGGGAGCCACACCTCTTCGAGACGTTTGGCCAACCCCACGAGGGCGACATCATCGATCCCCAGCTCTGCCAACGCCGACCGGGCGGCATTCACCTGCGGCAGGCCACCATCGACCACCACCAGGTTGGGCGGGTAGGCGAATCGTCGCGGTCTGCCGGTATCCGGGTCGATCCGGCTGGGGCCCGGGCTGTCGCCACCGACGTCCAACGCATCAACAGCGGCCTCAAGTGCCATGCCTTCGATGTCGCTGGCTTCGGCCCGATCGTCCAGATAGCGCTTGAACCGACGCGTCAGCACCTCGTGCATGGCCGCGGTGTCGTCGATCTGTGGGTTGGCCTCCCCTGACGGACCCACCGCCCCTTTAACGATGAACCGGCGGTACTCGCCCTTGCGGGGCAGACCGTCCTCGAACACCACCATGGACGCCACCACATTGGTGCCCTGCACATGGCTCACGTCGAAGCACTCGATCCTCAGCGGTGCGCTGGACAGGTCGAGCCCGTCCTGGAGCTCCTGCAGCGCGAGGCTGCGGGCGGTCAGATCCCCTGCCCGGGACACCTTGTGACGAACGAGCGCCTGGTCCGCATTGCGTTTGACCATCTCCATCAACGCACGCTTGTCGCCACGCTGGGGGACGCGCAGGTCGACCCCGGCGCCACGCAACCTGGTGAGCCACTCTCGCATCGGCACCGGATCCGGAGGCAGAACAGGGACCAGGACCTCACGCGGAACCCCCTCGGGCGACTCACCGCCATAGACCTGCTGGAGCAGGTGTTCAACGACCGATGACAGCTCAGCGGCGTCCTCCGAACCACGCTCGACCACCCAGCCACGCTGCCCACGAACCCGTCCGCCGCGTACATGAAAGACCTGGACCGCTGCCTCGAGCTCGTCCTCCGCGAGGGCGAATACATCGGCATCGGTCGCATCGGCAAGAACCACGGCTGACTTCTCCAGCACCCTGGTCAGCGCCCCGATGTCGTCGCGCAACCGGGCAGCCTGCTCGTAGTCGAGCTCGGAGGCAGCGGCCTTCATTCGCGCCTCGAGCCGCTGGACGAACTTGCCCGTGTTGCCGGCCATGAAGTCGCAGAAGTCCTCCGCGATGGCCCTGTGCTCCTCCGCGCTGACCCGGTCGACACACGGCGCGGAGCACTTGTCGATGTAGCCGAGCAGACATGGCCGACCGACCTGGCCGGCGCGCCTGAAGACACCACTGCTGCAGGTACGCATGGGAAAGACCCGCAACAGCTGGTCGAGCGTCTCGCGGATCGCCCATGCATGGGCATATGGACCGAAGTATCGCGTCCCCTTGCGCTTGGCACCACGCATCACCTGCGCGCGTGGAAACACCTCCCCCATCGTGACGGCGAGGTAGGGGTAGGACTTGTCGTCGCGGTACTTGACGTTGAAGCGGGGGTCGAACTCCTTGATCCAGGAGTACTCCAGCTGCAGCGCCTCGACCTCGTTGGCCACGACGGTCCACTCGACGCTCGCACCTGTCGTGACCATCGACCGTGTTCGCGGATGCAACGCCGAGATGTCCTGAAAATAGGACGAGAGCCGCGAGCGCAAAGAGTTGGCCTTGCCGACGTAGATGACCCGACCGTCGACATCGCGGAACCGGTAGACCCCTGGGTCGAGAGGGATCTCGCCCGGTCCGGGACGGTATGACGACGGGTCGTTCACGACCTCACTCTATGAGGGGACCCCGACACGAAGAGCCCATGACCAGCATCGGTCCTCGGGCCGGTCAGCGCAGCCCGCGAACGAACCCACCAGCCGCTCGCACGTCGTTGACCCTCGACTCCCAGGTCATCCCCACGCCAAGGAGTACCCCCCCGACGAGGAACAGCAGGGTCCAGCGCGGGATGAAGGCGGCGACTGGCCAGACGTTGCGCAGCGCCAACAGCCCGGTCGCGACGACACCGAGGGCAAACGGGGCAGCGAGCCTGACCTGCACGCCCAGAGCCACCAGAGTCACCGAGGCGAAGGCCACGAACAGTCCGCGCCAGGAGATCGGGTCGTCAAGGGCCAGGAACAATGACGGAGTCAGCGCCAAGCCCATCCCCGGCCCGAGGCAGCGCCAGGTCGACTCGCGGGGGTCGTGCCGTAGCCGTCGGACCCCGTAGAACAACAGCGCCATGGCCGCAGGAACCGTGTACCACTCAACAGTGTGAATGTTGTTGTCCATCAAACGGATCCATGAAGCGACCGTCAGCAGTAGACCGCTGACCCAGCCGGCCTTGCGCCGATCCCCGGACAGGTATGCCGTGATGCCCGCTGCCACGCCAAGCACCGTGAGCTCCAGAGCCCGGTGCGAAGGTGAGCTTTCCGCGATGGCCAGTCCAGCGGCCGCCCAGACCACTGACAGGCCCTCTGCAATACCCCGGGTCACGACCGGCGTGCGGAACATCTGCGACGCCAGTAGTCCAAGCGAGCCGATGACCACGATCACCAGCCCGTGGAACGGCCGAGGAGCGCCGGCGAACGTCAGCCACTGTTCCGCGCCGAAAAGGGCGAACAGGCCTGCAACGGTGAGGAACCCGGCCCTGACCATCTCTCGGCGCTCGGTGACTGCCCAGGCAAGACAGGTCAACGCGACCAGCGTCCACGCCAGCGGGTCGGCCAGCCGGTCGTAGTAGGCACAGACACGCATGATCGCCAGCAAGACCAGACCCAGCACGAGAAGTGGGTCGTCTGCCCGCACCCGAGCGCCCCAGAACAGGATCAGGGCCGCAACGACAAGCACAGCCATCGACGTCCAGAAGCCGGCGCCATACAGAATTGGCAAGACTCCCAGGCTCGACACAAGAGCGGCAGCGGTGTGGTGGCGATCAAGGCAGACGCGGTGGCTCCCGATCCTGATCCGGGGCAACAGCGCCATGATGACCAACGCGGTCAACGGCAGGAGCCAGGGACCAACGTCACCGCTCAACAGGCCCAGCGGCAGCCGACTCGGCCCCCGCCAGCTCCCGAACGCAGCCAGCCCCATTCGGGCACCAAGAGCCACCGCCAAGGGCAGGAGCCCGACAACCGAGCTCAGGCCCAGGACCACGGCGGCGCCACCCACCGCCGTCGACCAGACGAGGGGTACGCGGGCAGATGCCAAGGCGACAACGACATATCCGGCCAGCATCACCGAGGATCCCACGACCCAGCCATGGGACCAGCCGATGACCTCGAAGACCAACACCGCCGGGATGAGGGAAAGCGTGGCGGCAACCCGCCGCCATACTGCGTGGGTCAGTTGGATCGACCAGACCCCGGCCACGAGGGCGGCGGCCAGCGCCGGCCACGCCTGGCTGAGCCGCCCGAGGTCTCCGCTCCCGTGGTCGGCGGCGGCCCGCACCCCGCACCCCACTGCGCCCAGCCACGCCACGCCGCCCACGAAGGCGGTGCCCCACATCGCCACGGGGAGATGGAGTCGCCGCCAGGCGGCATAGAGCAACGAGGACGCGATGGTCACGGTCACCAGGGAGACGGCATAACGATCGTTGGAGATGCGCAGCAGACCAACGGCCGCGCGCGCCGTGCCAAGGGCGACCGCGGCGTCCAGGCTCCACAGCCAGCCAGCCCGCCTCTGCACGAGCAGCGCCGCGGCGCCGGCCGTTGCCACGAGGGCGCTTCCGGCAAGAATCTCGTACGGCGCCGCCGACAGGTCGGCCAAGCCCGGAAGGCCGGCTCTGCGGCCCGCAGCAAGATCGAGGACCAACATCCCGCAGGCGATGGCGGCCATTGCCTCAGCGGTCGCCTGGAGGCCTCGTCCCAGTCCCATCTGCGCAAAGAGCCCAAAACCCGCCGTGAGGACGACCAGGACCAGTGCCCGCACCCCCAACGGCAGATCCATCCATGCGACGGCAATGAAGACGGCACCAGCCGCCAGGACACACAAAGTCCCCAGGACCAGGAGGATCACCCCGACCGACCGGCCGGCGAACCAGGATCGGGCAACAACAACCTCGGGAAGGCTCTGTCGAAGCACAGCCTGAGACTCCCCAGGCTGCCCGTGAAACTGGGGCGATGCGGGGTCTGCCGATTCGGCCCGCATCCGGTCCACCAGGGAGTCGGCCCGGCGCAAGGTGGTCACGAGCTCGGTGACTGTGGCACCAGTGAGGTCGACTCCACAGGTCGGGCATCGCAATGGTCGAACCGGAAGCACGGATAGACAGCTGGGGCATCTGGAGGGATCAAAGAAGCGGGTCACCGGGTCATCATGGCCGCCTTTGTACCGCCGCCGGATGAGCTGACCTACTCAGGTTTTGATGACGCACTGCCCCCGGTGTGGTTCCCTGACCACCATGACGTTCCGTCGAACGAGTAACAAGCGTGCAACACAAATCCTAGAACCTGCCAAATAACTTTACTCTCGCGTTACTGTTCACCTGCCCGCGGGATTCGCGGGAGTCCGGGAACCTGCCTGGGCGATGACACTTCTGGAGGAAACGTGCATCAGCGTTCCATGGTTCGGGTCGGAGCGTCGCTCATCATTGCTTCGCTGGCCCTGTCAGCGTGCGGCTCCCGAAACTCTCCGAGCACGAGTGCAAACGATGGCAACAAGACCGCCATCATCGGGATCATGGCCCCATTGTCCGGGGACCTGTCGGCCCTCGGCCTCGGCATCCAGCACTCCGTCGAGCTCGCCGTGAAACAGGCGAACGCAAGCAAGGCCATCCCGGGTTGGACACTGAAGGTTGAGGCAAAGGACGACGAGGCCAAGCCCGACGTGGGCAAGAACGCCGCAACCGCCTTCGCGAGTGAGCCCAATGTCGCCGGGGTCGTTGGCAACCTGAACTCCAGCGTCGCCCAGAGCACCCAGCCGGTGCTCGCCACAGCCAAGATCGTCCAAGTCTCCCCTGCCAACACCAACCCGACCCTGACCCAGGGCGCCGACTTCAAGACCGCGCCCAAGCGGACCTACGACACGTACTTCCGCACCTGCACCACGGACGCAGTCCAGGGCCCGTTCGCAGCGCGGTACCTGTTCAAGGCGGGCATCAAGAAGGTCGCCACAGTCCACGACAAGAAGGCCTATGGCCAGGGCCTGGTCCAGGCGTTCACCGGGGAGTTCACCAAGCTGGGCGGCACCGTTGTGGATGCCGAGACGATCAACCCGGACGACTCGAACTACCAGGCGGTCATCTCCAAGATGAAGCCGGCTGCTCCCGGAGCGGTCTACTACGGCGGCGAGTACCCGCAAGCCGGTCCGCTCTCGCAGCAGATGAAGGCGGCCGGGCTCAACGTCCCCCTGATGGGAGGCGACGGCATCTTCGACCCAAAGTTCATCGTGCTCGGTGGTGCCTCCTCAGCTGGTGACCTGGCCACCTCGGTCGGCGCGCCGACCGACCAGCTCGCCGCCGGCAAGACGTTCCTCGCCGACTACGCAGCCGCAGGCTACAAGGAACCCGCCGCCGCCTACGGTGCGTACTCCTTCGACGCCGCCAACGCCATCATCAACGCCCTCAAGGTCTCGCTGAAGGACGCCAAGGACGTCACCTCTGCTCGCCAGGCCACGATCGACGCGCTCGGCAAGGTCTCGTTCGAAGGGGTGACCGGCAAGGTTGCCTTCGACCAGTATGGTGACAGCACCAGCCGGGTGCTGACCGTCTACAAGGTCGTAGGCACCGCATGGTCTCCGGTCAACACCGAAGCATTCAAGTAGGTCGACCCTCGAGGCCGCAGGGTGGGCGGTGCCCCCCTGCGGCCTTGTCGAATCTCTGACCCATCTTGGAGGTTGACGTGGATGTCTTTGTCCAGCAGCTTGTGAACGGACTGACGCTTGGCTCGCTCTACGCGTTGATCGCCGTCGGGTACACCGTCGTGTACGGCATCCTGCAGCTGATCAACTTCGCCCACGGCGAGGTCTTCATGATCGGGGCCTTCGGTGCACTGACCACCTCTCTGGTGCTCTTCAAGGGAAACACCGCCCTCTGGACGCTGCCGGTCATGATCATCGGCGCCGTCATCGCCTCGGTCACCACAGCCGTCCTGATGGAACGCTTCGCCTATCGCCCTTTGCGCAACGCCCCTCGGTTGGCGCCCCTCATCACCGCTATCGGTGTCTCGGTCTTCCTTCAGGAGTTCGTGCGCCTCAACTGCTTCAACCAGGTCTGCTTCTCGGAGAACCTCCGCCACGGCGACCCCATCACGATCTGGCCGTTCCCGGACGCCAAGAGCAAGATCCCCTTCCCCCAGATCGACGTCGTCACGGGTAACGCGCTGAAGGTCGGCGGGCTCATCATCCAGCGGCCCGCGATCTTCACCATCGTCGCGTTGGCCGTCTGTTCCGTCCTCCTGTGGATCTTCATCAACCGCACCAAGCTCGGCCGCGGTATGCAAGCTGTCTCGCAGGACCCCGACACGGCACGACTGATGGGGATCAACGTCGACCGCATCATTGTTGTCGCTTTCGTCCTCGGCGCCGTGCTCGCGGCCGTAGCCGGTGTCGCGCAGGGCCTCCAGAACAGCAACATTGACTATCGAATCGGTTTCCTGGCGGGCCTCAAGGCGTTTACCGCCGCCGTCCTGGGCGGTATTGGCAACATCGAGGGCGCGGTCTCCGTCACCGGAGCGCTCATCATCGCCGCAGGCGCGAGCGTCTCGTCCGATGACGCGCTCCACGCACGCACCGCGGTGATCGCTGGCAACGTGGAGGGCGGTGTCGTCGCCGACGGCACGGTCCGCTTGATGGCGTCCGCGCGCGTACGAGGCGACTTGAAGGGCTCGGAGATCAGCATCGACGAAGGCGCGGAGTTCGAAGGTCGCATCGACGCGAGCTTCGAGTTGCCGGCAGAACTTTCGGGCGGCGGCCGCGGCCGCTGAGCACAGGAGAAGACATGGCAAGTACGGTCATCGGCGCAGGCATCACCATCGAAGGCGAAGTGTCCTCGGAGGACGAAGTGGTCGTTCAGGGCACGATCCGCGGGAAGCTCCACGGCAAGGATCGCGTCACGATCGAGCAAGGCGCGGTCGTCGAGGCCGACGTCACGTCGGGTCCGCTCACGGTCGCCGGCTCAATCACGGGCAACATCAACTCGCACGACCGCGTTGACCTCCAGGCCGGCGCGAAGGTGATCGGCAACGTGAAGGCCACGCGCATCACGATCGCGGACGGCGCCCAGTTCAAGGGCAACGTCGACATGGACGTGTGACATGGCAGATCGTCACGCTACCACCCTGATCGGCAGTGGCACGTTCGTCCGCGGTCGTGTCACCGGCACCCCCAACGCCCGACACAACGGCATCAAAACCCGACGCGCCTGGGGCGCCGCCACCAGCAGCGCCTGCTCCTGCATCCGCCGGGCCAAGGCAAGCTGCGCAGCCTTGTCCTCGGTGAACAGCCACTCGTCGCGCAGCGCCTCCAGCTTGGGCAAAGTGGGCCAGCCATTATAGGCGCGCTCCCCGTTGCCGCGCATCAACTGGTGGCTGCCCGGCGTGCTCATGTCGTAGCCGCCGGAGAACGCGGCGAACATGTGCCAGCCGCCCTGCTCCGGCGCCTTGCGGCTGACGCTGCGCTGGACGGTCGTGCCCCAGTCCGTCGCGATCACGTCCACGTTCATGCCCAGCTTCCGCAGCATGTCGGCGCCCACCTCGGCGATGGCGTTGATGCGCGGCACGTCCGTCGGCTCCAGGTAGATGATCCGCTCACCCTTGTAGCCCGCCGCCTGCAGTTCGCGCTTCAGGTCGGCAATGCTGTGCTTGCCGCTCAACGCCTCCATCCCGGCGTCGTTGGCCAAGGGCGTCCCGGTGGTGAACAGGCCGCATTGGCTGTCGAACGGGGCGTTGCCGCCCACCACGGCCTCCATGAACTCCCGCTGGTTCACCGCCTTCAGCACGGCCCGGCGGATCGCGGGGTTGTCGAAGGGCGGGAACAACTGGTTGAAGCGCAGGAAGCCGATCAGGCCCTTGGTCTCCACGACCTCGACCTTCAGGGCACGGTTGGCCTTGATGCTGGGCACCAGGTCCATCAGCGGCTGCTCGACGAAGTCCACCTCGCCCGCCTTCAGCGCGGCGACCTGGGTGGCCGGGTCAGGGGTGGTGATCCACTCCACCCGGTCGAAATGCACGGTCCGCGCGCCGGCGGTGAAGCTGGGGGGGCCCTCGCGCGGGACGTAGCCGTCAAAACGCGCATACACGTTGCGGGCGCCGGGCACACGCTCGTTGGCGACGTAGCGGAACGGGCCGCTGCCGACCATCTCGGTCAGGCGGCTGCTGGACGGGGTCATCGCCAGGCGCTCCGGCATGACGACCGCCATGGTGTTCGTGGGGTGCGCCAGCGCGTCGGGCAGCAGGTGGAACCGGCGCTTCAGGCGGAAACGTATGGTCTTGTCGTCTGGCGCCGAGACCTCGTCCGTCGCGATGGCCAGCGCCTGGCCGAAGGCGTCGGCCACCCACCACCGCTTGATGCTTGCCACGGCGTCGCGCGCCAGCACCGGCGTGCCGTCATGGAAGCGCAGGCCGTCGCGCAACGTCAGCGTCCAGGTCAGCCCGTCCGGCGACGTGGTGTAGCCGGACAGCATCTGCGGCTGCGCCACCCCGGCCTCGTCCACCCCGAACAGGGTGTCGAACACCATCAGCACGTGGTTGCGGGTGACGAAGGCGCTGACCGCCGGGTCGAGCAGCGCCAGGTCGGCATAGGGGACGAACTTCAGCGTGGTCGCGGTTTCGGCGCGCACGAGGGCGGGGCGGGCCAGGGTGGCAGCTATGCCAGCCCCGAGCAGGGTTCGACGATGCATCCGTGTCCTCCGTGTTGCTGGAACAAGCCAAGCAAACCTTGCGCCACAGGCTTTGTGAATAGACCTTCCCGCAAAAGCGTCGTCATCGCGAGGTGCCCCTGCACCGTGGCGATCCAGGGGCGGCAGGGGCCACGCTAGCCGCCCCTGTATTGCCGCGCTGCAAGCGCGGTTTCCGGGGATTGTCGGGCCGGATGTGAGGGACATTTGTTATGCGACACAAAACCGGCAACAGGCGGTGCACGATTTGGCCAAACTGGTCGATATGATTTTGGTGGTGGGGTCGAAAAATAGCTCGAACTCCAATCGGTTGGCGGAGATTGGGGTAGAGCTGGGGACGCCGAGTTATCTG
>ENA-OFCI01001034-OFCI01001034.1-metagenomes-genome-assembly--contig:-NODE-1034-length-13868-cov-22.845653_pt1 | contig 13868 bp, 9 predicted proteins | sample MGYA00153391_OFCI01 | MGnify analysis MGYA00153391
CCAAGACCACCGAAACCAAGTGGCAAACCTTCTGGGAAGCAAACGAAGTCTTTAAAGCTAATCCTAGGCAAGAGGGCGACACCTACTCAATCGTCACCCCGCCACCCAACGTCACCGGAAGCCTGCACATGGGGCACGCTTTCAATACGGCACTGATTGACACGATCGTCCGCTATCAGAGAATGCTGGGCAAAAACGTCCTCTGTCTTCCCGGCACCGACCACGCCAGCATCGCCGTCCAAACGATCGTCGAAAAACAGCTCAAAGCAGAAGGCCAAACCCGCGCAGAGTTAGGCCGAGAAAAATTCTTAGCCCGAACCTGGGAATGGAAAAAAGAATCTGGCGGCACGATTACCGATCAATTGCGTCGTCTCGGACTCTCCGCCGACTGGTCTCGCGAACGCTTTACCCTAGACCCCGAACTCTCTGAGTCTGTTCTAAGTGCCTTCATTCAGCTCCATGCAGAAGGCTTAATCTATCGCGGGAATTATTTGGTGAACTGGTGTCCGGCGAGTCAGTCCGCCGTGTCTGACCTTGAAGTAGACAACCGCGAAATCGACGGCAACCTCTGGCATTTTCGCTATCCGCTCACCGAGGGAAATGGCTTCATCGAAGTTGCAACCACCCGCCCTGAGACGATGTTGGGCGATACGGCGGTGGCTGTGAACCCGACCGACGATCGCTACAAAGCCTTGATTGGCAAAACCGTCACGCTGCCCCTGCAAAACCGGGACATTCCCATCATTGCGGATGAATACGTCGATGCAAGTTTCGGCACCGGATGCGTAAAGATCACCCCCGCCCATGACCCGAACGACTTCGAGATGGGCAAACGCCATGACTTGCCCTTCATCAACGTGATGAACAAAGACGGCACCATGAACGAAAATGCAGGCGACTTTGAAGGTCTCGATCGCTTTGATGCTCGAAAAGCCGTCGTTGAAGCCTTAGAGAAATCCGGCAACCTAGTCAAAATTGAACCCTACAAAACCACCCTTCCCTACAGCGAACGCGGCGGCGTCCCGATCGAGCCACTTCTCTCAACGCAGTGGTTTGTCAATACCGCGCCTCTCGCGAAAAAAGCGCTGGCGGACCTCGACGAACACAACTCGCCGGAATACGTACCCGATCGATGGAAAAAGGTCTACCGCGATTGGTTGGTGAATTTAAAAGATTGGTGCATTTCGCGGCAGTTGTGGTGGGGACATCAGATTCCAGCTTGGTATGCTGTGGATGAAACAGGCGGCGTGATCACGGACTCGACGCCGTTCTTTGTGGCAAAAGATGAGGAAGAGGCCGCAAAACTTGCAGAAGCAAAATATGGCAAACCCGTCAAACTTGAACAAGATCCTGACGTCCTCGATACCTGGTTTTCGTCAGGGCTATGGCCGTTTTCGACCCTCGGCTGGGGAACCGATGATCTGACGGACTACGATCGCTACTATCCAACGAGCACGCTGGTGACAGGCTTCGACATCATTTTTTTCTGGGTCGCCCGAATGACTATGATGGGCAAGCATTTCACAGGCGAAATGCCCTTTGAAAAGGTCTACATCCATGGCCTCGTGCGCGATGAAACGGGCGCAAAAATGTCGAAGTCGAAAAATAATGGCGTCGATCCATTGATTTTGATTGACGAATATAGCACCGACGCGCTGAGATACACCCTGATTCGGGAAGTGGCAGGCGCAGGTCAAGACATCAGCCTCCAACTGAATCGAAAAGTCTACAACCAACGGGTCAACGATCGCGCCGCTGGCAAAGAGCCGACTCCCCCCAAACCCGGTAGCAAAGACGATTCCCTTTCCGAATCGGTTGAAGCCTCCCGCAACTTTACCAACAAACTCTGGAATGCCTCCCGGTTTGTGTTGATGAACCTTGAAGGCCAGACACCCCAGCAGCTCGGCACCCCAGATCCCGCCAAGCTCGAACTGTGCGATCGCTGGATTCTGTCGCGCTATCACCAAGTCACCCAAGCACTCCGCGAAAATCTCGATCAGTTTTCCCTCGGGGAAGCCGCGAAACTACTTTACGAATTTATTTGGGGAGATTTTTGTGACTTATATATTGAATTAGTGAAATACCGCTTGCAAGGAGACGATCCCAACACCAAACTTGTTGCACAGCAAACCCTTGCCCTCGTTCTCGAAGGTACGCTAAAACTTCTGCATCCCTTTATGCCCCACATCACCGAAGAAATTTGGCATACGGTGGTGCAGAAAGACGCGATCGGCACGGTTAGTCTGGCCCTAGAGCACTACCCGACACCAGACTTAAGCCTAATCAACCTCGATCTTGAATCGCAATTTGTGCTGATCATCGGCACCATTCGTACCATTCGCAATCTTCGAGCCGAGGCGGGAATCAAACCGGGTGAAAAAATTGAGGCGATTCTGCAATCGGAGAGCGATCGGGAGCGCACCATTCTGCAAAGCGGACAATGTTACATCCAAAATCTGGCTCGACTGAAAACCCTAATCATCCCCGCTCCGACTGCCGTCAAACCCAGCACTCAGTCCGCCGAGGCAACCCAGACCCTCGAAACCATACGCATTCGCAACCGCAAAGCTTGGAGTGAAAAAACTTGGCTAGAAAAATTAGAGATTCAAGAAGCGATCGAAGCGCTGTTTGACCTGATTTCTGAATATCGCAAGTTTATTCTGGGTGCGGGAACGCTGTTTGGGGCTTGGTTTAGTTTGAGCTTGATTTGGGCCACCTTAGAAAGCGTGCATCGCATTGCCTTCCTGCCGCCTATTTTGGAAGTGGTGGGCCTGGTGTATGCCATTTTCTTCACCAAAAATAATTTACTTTCGGACGCCGATCGATCGCGCACGCTTGGGCAAGTTCGTCAGCTTAAGAACGAGGTTTTGGGATCGCAGCTCGGACTGGAGTCTGGTGCGATCGCGGAATCGAGTTACTCATCGGACCGAGAGTTGTCGATTCGTGAGTCTTCGGATGCTCAAACAATGTTTGCGGGTGTGGTGGGGACGGTCCAAGTTCTCATTCCACTAGCGGGTCTTGTGGATATCAATGCCCTAAGAACTAAACTGGAGAAGGATCTCAAAAAGGCTGAGAGTGACGCACAATCAAGCAGGGCACGGCTCAATAATCCAAAATTTACGGGCAAAGCGCCCGCTGAGGTTGTTCAAGGCGCAAAAGACGCCCTCGCGGAAGTCGAGAAACAGGCCGAGTTAATTCAGGCTCGTCTGGCAATGCTCTAAGAAGGTCGGGTGCGGTAGGATTGATTGCAGACCGAATGACTATTCCTGTAATGGAAATTATAAGAGATTCTAGAATGCGCTATCTCGCTCAAGTTTTGCCCATAGACTCCGTGTCTGCACCGGGCTTCATGTTGTTGGCATTTGAGGAGTCTGATGGATCTTGGCGTCTCCTAGATGCCGACCCTAGTGCTGTTATCAGCAATGTCCAGGCAGCAGCCCAGTTGCCTGGATATTGGGTGCTACTGGATCTGACGGAGACGCGGGAGGTGACTCTGATTCAAGACGCTAAGTCCTGGATTCTTCATCTGGTAAAAACCTACTTGACCCCCGGCATCACCCCTGAATTTTTGAAGCAAGAATCCGATCGGGCCGAAATGTGGCGGCAGTCGTTGACTTTAAAAAATCAAGAAGTCGATCGGCGTGCCCTTGAACTTGAAGCAAGGCGAGAACAAATCCAAGCGCTTGAAGCCGACTTGAAACGGGAGAAACAGCAGCTAGAAGAACCGTTGGATTCGTCTAGCTAAGCCGTTAGCTTAAGGCCCCAATTCTTGATCGGTCGCGGCTATGGGTGAGACTGTGAGTGGGATTATTGGTGGTGCGACTGCTACTGATCAATAGGCGATCGATCGGAGTTTGGGTCTCGTGACCATCCGTGGCGTAGATGACAATACAAGTCTTACTTTGGGCGAATGCGGTTTCACGAGAGGACGTCGATTAAGTCTGGTAGGACGGGTTGACAGTCAAATGGCTGAACAGATGAATGGGCAATCGGGTGCGCCGTTAGGGTTTGATTTATAGTAAGAGACCACTCTAATTTAAAATTCTCAGGCTAATTCACTATAATTCTAGAGAGAGCTGCGTTCAGTGATTCCACGTAAATTTTATGGATGAAGAGGGAATCTTTATCGTAGGTTTGCGAAACAAAATCCCCAAGAAAATCCATCATTTGCCTTGGCGATTTCAATCGCCAAGTGTTACTAATACTCAGCAGGTTTGTCGTCCAACGCCAGTAGGAAATTGATTAAATCCTGTTGTCGTTGCGCACCCTCCACATAAAACTCGTGACCGCTGCCATCCAAATTACTTACCTGCAATGCTGGATTGGCTCGATTGGCCGTCACCACCTTTGCCCGTAAGCTTCGATCGATTAAGGCCCGCAAGCTTGCCGAAGCATCCGGTAAAATGCCCTGACTTAGCGTCCCAGATAGCCCTAATCCCGATGCATCTAGGATTTGATAACTGCCATTATCCGCTACTGCGAGCGTGTTCTTCCGCACTGCCACACCGCCATCGTGTAGGTACGGAGCCGTCAAATACAATCCCAATAGCGAAGGCGTTTTGTAGCCACCGTTGGGCAGTACTCCGTTGGGCAATTGATTCGGTTGACGACTAATCCCAGCCGTTGGCACATTCAAAACTGTGGCATTCGCGGGAATCGGCACGGGCGTGTCGAGGGAATACATTTTGGGTGCGACTAGCAATGCATTTTGCTTTAGACGAGACTTGGCTCGGGCTGGATTGGTCTTGATTTCAGCGATCGGATGAATCGTGTTATCAGTGAAGAATGGCGATCGATGACAGGCGAGGCACGATGACTTGAACACCTCAGCCCCGCGATCGACGGAGCCATTATTGAGCGCGTTAAAATTTGCGCGACTTCGGTTGGGCGGTGGCACCAGGCTATTTTGCCAAGCCGACATTGCATTATTTGCAAAGAAAAACTTTCCGCTGGCCATATCGCCTCCATTGCGGGTGTTGGGACTAAACACCAAACCGTTGTAGGTCAGTAAGGAAATATTCAAATTGGGATAGCTGCCTAATCCCGGTGCCGGAACCTGATCTTCGAGTTCGGCTTGTGCCAAATCTGGAGCGACTTGCCGTAACCACTCCGAAGGTTTGACGACGCGATTGGGTAAGCGAATGGTCGGATCTGCGGCATTTTGTAAGACCGTACCCAGATAAACTTCCCGATCGATGCCCGTTGTTTCAGCGCTGCGTTGTGCGGCGGCGAGGAGATTAATCTCAGACGAATGGACGCCATTCGTGAGGGCCGCCAATCCGCCAAAGGGTCCCACAGCAAACTCACCGCCAGCTGTATAGGGTCCTGCTTTAAACGTAAATAGCGGTGGGATTTGAGTCGTATTGAAAATGCCGTCGGGAGAACTTTCAAAATGACCAAAGGGAACGGCCAACGCCAGATCGTCGAACACTTGTTCAAAGATCGTAGGATCAGGTAGCTTAACCGATCGACCTTTGCTATCGAGAATGGTTTTGCCGTTGCCTTGGAATCGCGGATCTAATGGATTGAGACTCAAGCGTGCAAATCCTGCCGCTGAATTGGGAGCCAGCGCAATCAAGAACGGAATCGCCAGATCTCCATTGGGCACACCCTTAAGCTGTTGTCCCTTAGGCGTAAGGGCGACATGACAAATCGCACAGGTAATTTCACCTTTGGGCGTCAATCCGATCGGCAAAACTCCCCCTTTCAAAACATCAAAACCCGTCGGAAACCGAGTGCCCTGCGGAAACACTTGACTGCCAACTTTGATCGCACGGGATAAGGTAATGGGTAAATTGCTCGTGGATTTCCCCTGTTGGGCGACGATCGCCGTTTGCATGTCAGGTAAAATACTTGCTAACCCCAATTGAAATCCGAACACTCGCTGTAACCCAAACGTATCCCCAATCTTGCGTTCAAAAAAGATCTTTTCGCCCACATCAAGCAATTTCTGCGTGATATGAACCGCGCCAATTTTCAAATAAGACTTCGGATCATGGGGATTTAAGCCTTTGGCTTTAACTAAGGTTGCCGCTTCTGTAGGCGACAGAACTTTACCAAAATAGTCATAGGAACCCAGTGGTTGTTTGGGCGGAGTTGCTAACAAAGAAGACGTGGCACGGGCGATCGGCACGTCCATCAACCCCACGGATACCAACCACCCCATCAAACTACAGACCATCACAATACTTAAAAACACAAACTGTCGTCGTTGTCTGCGTAGCTGGTTACTTAACCACTTAGTCAGCCATTGTATAGAAGTGCTCATGGAACCTCCTTAAAATACTGATAAAAACGGATAGTGATAAAACGGGTCGTGGTAAAAATGAAACCATGGCCGCAATATAAAATACGGCAGCCTATTTAGATCCAAAATAATGGATGAATTCTGTGCGGTTTAGTGTCGGATGGGCGGAACATTACAGCACCCACGCATCCCTAATTCTGGATTGATAGATTCGCTAATTCTCTATTAATCAAATGAATGTATCACACCTAATTCTTAGAGATAGAAATATATAGTTTTGTTGCCATAAAACTTTTGGACTATAAGTTCGAGAAACAGCGATCGCCCATCGAACTCGTATCCCGATCGGGCTTGATCGGCAGCATAATCACAAACTCAGTTCCCTTGCCGAGAACCCTAATACATTCCAATTGTCCGCCATGCTTCTCGACGATTACTTGATAGCTATGGACTGCGCAGGCGCTGACTTACATGATGGCAATGCCCGATCATCGATCGAAACCTATTTTTTCACTCGTGACCGATGGCGATATCTTCGTTTTTATTTAGCTCGATCGGTCGTCGGGTGGATACGATTTGTTCGATACTTTTCACTCTTGTTTAACCAGGAGAATAAGCTTTACGGCGTGTTGAAGGGTTTGAGCCGAATAAGTGCGTGAATGAATACAATGAGCGATCGCCATGGCATTTTCTAGTCCTGTGCGATCGCCCGCAATCGGAATTTATTCCTCCAACAAACTCCGCAGCATCCAAGCTGTTTTTTCATGGACTTGCATCCGCTGGGTCAGCAGGTCGGCGGTCGGTTCGTCATGGGCTTCAGAGGCGATCGGAAAAATCGATCGAGCTGTCCGCACCACGGACTCCTGGCCTTCAACCAAGATTTGGATCATGTCTGTGGCCTTGGGAACGCCTTCGGTCTCAGTAATGGACGTCAACTTGGCGTACTCACTGTAAGTGGCCGGAGCTGGAAACCCTAAGGCGCGAATTCGTTCGGCAACCAAATCGACCGCCAACGCTAATTCGTTGTACTGCCCTTCAAACATGAGATGCAATGTATTGAACATTGGACCTTTGACGTTCCAATGGAAATTGTGCGTCTTGAGATAGAGCGTATACGTATCAGCTAGTAGACGGGATAGTCCCTCCGCGATCTCCTCACGGGATGCAGGTTCGAGTCCCGTATTAATGTCTACTTCAGGAGACTCAGCCGCTTTTTTCTTGCCCATGATAATATTCCTAGAAACTAGCTACGCTAGAGTACGTAAAGGTGACCTGTTCCTATTTTACATAAATCGAAGACGGAATGAGTACATTTTGAGCAGCCTATTTTCTACAAACTATTTTTCAAAATGCGAGTTTAAAATCCTATTTTTTAAGGGATGCTCTTTGGTTAATGGATGAGGCCGAGAGTTCTTGCTGGAGCATTGCTTGGTAGATTTGGGGAAGGGCATTGCTCATATTGTTGGTTTCGATGCCGTAGCCGAGGCTGGTCCAAGTGGGCGATAGGATTCGGAGAACTGTATTGATCTGTCCAGTCTTCAGCAAATTCGTCAGATCGCTGCCCCAAGCTCTGGAGTCACTCAGCCAACGATAGGTCACCATATCTTGATAAGCAGGTTCAAAACTATAGTGGTTCCAGAGCCACAGCCCTTCAGCACCAGGATGATACTTCCCCGCTTGTTCTTGCCAGGTGGTCGTGATGAACTGGTAACGCCCAGCCGCTGTGGAACATTGCCCTGTATTCGGACCCACGGGAATTGAGATACAGCGATCGGGATGCTGAGTGAGAGATTCTGCTCGACTACCGCCATAAATGACCGAATAAGGGTTTTCGACATTAGATTCACTCGCTGAAATGGTCCGCATCAGCGCACGAATATACGGATCGCCGCCTGTCATCGCGAGAGGTGCCGCTGCGCCTTTTAAGGTGGTGGAGAAAAACGGAAATTGCTGCCCCGATCGCAGATTCATCAAAATGTACACTAGCCACAGAATGATGGTGCAATGGGTGAGAAATTTGCCGAGTGAGTAGTCGTTTTTTACCATATCCATGTCAGCCCGCAGTAGAAGCGATCGATGTAATAGACTCCCTTTCAAAAGCGGAATCAGGGTGGTGAGTGCGGCCAGTTTGCCTTGACTCAATCGTGCTTTTAAACGCGATCGAAGGGCGGACATTGAACGTTCACGGTGCAATCGAGGGGATTGCAGTTTGGGGGGTGGGTTAGTCTGCGTTGGCATTGTACTTCAGTTTTACAAGGAGATCGCATTGCAATTCAATGCACCCTAGGATAGAACTACCCCAATCAAGCTCCCGACTTAGAACCGATCAAACCAGTCCATTAAACCAACTGAATCTTAGGTGCAGCATTCAATAATGTCTGGGTATAGGGATGTTTGGGATGAGAAAAAACGGTAGAAGTTGAGTCAATCTCGACAATTTTACCGTTAAACATGACCGCAATTCTGTTGCAGAAGAATTTTGCCACCCATAAGTCATGGGTAATAAATAAGTACGTCAGGTTGAATTCTTCTTTCAACTCCTGCATGAGTTCCAGAACCTGAGTCCGAACCGTCGCATCGAGCATACTGACAGGTTCATCACAAATGACGAGTTTGGGTTTGGTAATGAGGGCACGGGCGATGACAACGCGCTGCTGTTGGCCGCCGGAGAGTTGGCTGGGATAACGATCGAAGTAGATGTCGGGTTTGAGACCAACGCGACCCAAAAGCGCCACCACTTGACGTTTGGCTTCGGCGGGAGAGGCCATTTTGTGAATCAATAAGGGATCCATAATGCCTTCGCCGATGGTCATGCGCGGGTTGAGACAGGCGCTGGGGTCTTGGAAGATCATTTGGATGTCGCGGCGCTGTCGTTGGAGGGCGCTTCGATCGAGGGTGGTCAGTTCTTGGCCTGCGAGTTGGACAGTTCCGCCTGTGGGCTTGATGAGTTGCAGAATAGTTTTGGAGAGGGTGGATTTGCCGCAACCAGATTCGCCGACGAGACCGAGGGTTTCGCCTGTATGGATGGTGAGGGTGATGCCATCGACGGCGCGAATGGTGGAGCCTTTGTTTTTTGAGAAGAGCGTAGTGAGGAGGTTGCCGCCGAGAGTGTAATGTTGCTGAAGGTTTTGAAGTTCGAGAAGGGGCGTTTGAGTCGTTTGGGGCGTGGGTTTGGTTGACCCAGCCTGGAGGCGGAGGGCGGAGTCGATGAGCGATCGGGTGTAGGGATTTTGCGGGTGGTTGAAAATTTCGCTTGTGGTGTTGAGTTCGACGATTTTGCCGTTATTCATGACGGCAATCCGATCGCAGATTTCACCGATCATCGCCAAATCGTGAGAAATCAAAATCAAGGCCATATTGCGTTCAGAACACAACCGTTTCAGTTCATCCAAAATCTGGGCTGCAACGGTGACATCCAAACTCGTAGTAGGTTCGTCGGCGACGATAAGTTTGGGGTTGAGCATGAGGGCGAGGGCGATCGCAACCCGTTGGCGCATTCCGCCGCTAAATTCGTGGGGATATTGGCTCCAGCGATCAGTGGGGATTTTGACTGCTGTCAGGGCATCTTGGGCACGGGCACGGGCTTGACGCGAGGTCAGTTTTGGGTCGTGGGCTTGCAGGGCTTCGACGCAGTGATCACCGATGGTAAGCAGGGGGTTTAGCCGGGTCATGGGGTCTTGAAAAATCAGCGACACCGCTTCCCCCCGAAACTGCCGCAGCCGATCGCCGCTTAGTCGTGAAATTGATTGTCCTTCAAAGGTGAGTTCTCCCGCTGTGCGCGATCCGTTGGGTAGAAGCTGAAGAATCGCTTTGCCGATCGTGGATTTGCCGCAGCCAGATTCGCCTACCAAGCCCAGCCGTTCTCCGGGTTGGACGGTGAAGGCAATGCGATCGACCACCCAATCGGGGGAGGTGGGATAGGCGATTTGGAAGTCGTTAAGCTGAAGCAGGGACATGGCAATTCCGAGAAGTCCAGCCCTATGGTAAATCAATCGGTCCCTTGGGAGATGAAATTTGAAATAACCCTGATGGAGGTGGTTTTACGATCGTCTTTAGGTGAGACAGACGTGGTTAGATAAAAATCTGGGATCTGTGCGGAATTTACTGATTATGACGTGAATAAGGGATTAATATGAGACCTTTATTATTGTGGGCATTATGACAGAACCAATTACGACGGCGTTGATTGTGGGATGCGATCGTCTCTCGCTTTACTGGACGAAAGAAGACGGAGGAGAATTTGGCGACGATCGCAGCGGCGAAGGGGCAGGATGCGGGGGCGATCGGCAAGGTTGCGACGGTTTTGGATGGTGAGTTTGTGGAGGATGAGGACTTTGAGGAACGGTTGAAGGCGATCGTGCGAGAGATTCAGACTGAGGCTCCAGAACGCTCCCAAGATGTTTTGGTGGGGCTAAAGGGGCGAAATATTAAGGCGAAGGATGTGAGTGCTGAGAGTCAATCGGGAGAAGCGGTGCGGCAACGGGTTGCTATTGATCTAGAGGCGACGGAAGATATCGATCTGGGCAATGTCTCGGCAAAGCAATAGAGGCAACTGGTATGACGAAAGATGCTTCTCAAGAGGTTTTGAACAACCTCAAAGCTGGGGGAAATATTTCAATCGGCAATGTTGATGTCGGCGATCAGCATCACCACTATGGTTCACGGGAAATCACCGTCTCTGGGGTGGGTGGAACGCCGCCGAGTTTTGAGCGGTATTGGGTCAATCGCATTTCCTATCAAGAACGATTGGCGACTTGCATTTCTACAACGCCTGTGACGGAAATCGTGGCGGCGGGTGGGTTTGGGAAGTCGTCGTTGGCGGCTTGGGCTTTCGAGAATTTGAAGGGTGGTTTTCAGAAGCGGCTGTGGGTGAGCTTTGGGCAGCCGAGGACGTTTGATCGGGTGGCGCGGTGGATTTTGCAGGAGATTGGGTTTCCGTATCGGGATCTTCAAGCGAATGAGGAGATGTTGCTTTCTGAGTTGCTGTATCGGTTGAACGATCCCAATCCGCCTGTGAAGACGTTGGTGGTTTTGGATCAGTTGGAGATGACCGCAGACTCAGCCGATCACGCTTGGTTTGAGCAGTTCCTATCGCAGTGGGCGGAGGAAGGGAAAGAAAGTCGAGTTTTGGTGACGACACGATCGGCTTTCCTAGCGCAAGATTCGATCGCACTTACGGGAATGGATGTGGATGAAGGGTCGGCGTTTTTGACGCAGGAAGGGCTGACGGGCGATCGGTTCTCTGATTTAATCACACTCGCAAAGGGACATCCGTTGCTGTTGAAGTTGGCGGCGAGTTGGACGATCGAAACTTACGATGCGCGGGTGGACGATCGGGCGATCGATTTCTTCACTAAGTTATTTACGAATTACGCAGGTGATCCGAAAGCAGGGGTTGAAGCAATCTTTGAGGTGATCTTTAGAGCGTTACCACCAGCGTTACAGAATCTGTTGTGTGGATTGTCGGTGTATCGGTTGCCGATCGATGTAGCGATGGCGCAGGCGATGGATGAAACGGCAACGGATGAGGATTTGGAGCAGTTGGCGGGGCAGGGGTTGTTGCTGTTGCAGGGGACGAGGTTTGTGTTGCATCCGTTGGTGGCGGGGTTGGTGAGGGCGCGGGTGACGGAGGAGGTGCGGCGGGATGGACATGAGAGGGCGATCGACTACTACAGCGAAAACTATCAGCCTTGGGATGGGACGATTGGGAGCTGTCGAGAGGAGTTAGAGAATTTTTATCATGCTTGTGAATTGGGGCAATATCAACGTGCGATAGAGATTCTCGATCGATGTTTCAATCAATTGGAGTTAGCTGGGGAATGGCGATCGCTTTTGCCGCTGTATGAACGACTGACTGGCGAGTGGAACGCGGTGGATGAATCAGAAGAAAAGAATTTGGGTTCGGCTTGGACTCGATCGGGAAATTTACATCAAGATTTGGGAAATATTGAATTAGCGATCGATGCTCATCTGAAGGCGCAAGCTATTTTCGATCGTCTAGATTTTCCAGAAGGTAAAGCTCCTTCCCTCGGTAATCTTGGCATTGCGTACCAATCGCTGGGAGACTATCAAAAAGCGATCGACTTCCATTCGCAGCACAATGAACTAGCGCAGGCGATTGGCGATAAAAGAGGCATTGCAGCTTCCCTCGGCAATCTCGGCAATGCGTACCAATCGCTGGGAGACGATCAAAAAGCGATCGACTTCCATTCGCAGTCCATTGAAATTAAGCAGACGATCGGCGATAAAAAAGGCATTGCAAATTCCCTCGGTAGTCTCGGCATCGCGTACGACTCGCTGGGAGACTATCAAAAAGCGACCGACTTCCATTCGCAGTCCATTGAAATTAAGCAGGCGATCGGCGATAAAGCAGGTGTTGCAGTTTCCTTCTTCAATCTTGGCAATGCATTAGGTAAACTTGATGAACATTTCAATGCACTTCAGAATTACATTAAAGCTAAAGAAATTTATGAAGATCTTAAACTTGATAATGATGTTGAAGATTGCAAAAACGCTATTCGTAATTGCAACCAAATCATAGCCGCCCAACGCCGCACACCACCGACCCTAGACGATGGATACAAAAGCAAACCTAACTATAAAAAGCGACAAGACCGAAAGCGATTGCGAATCCTGTTGTTTTGCGTGGGAATTGCGATCGTATTCCTGATTGCTTGGCTGAAGAAGTGAGAAGTTTGAATTGAGAATAAAGAATTTTGAATTGAGAATGGGAAGAGAGGGGAATTTGGATGCTGGGACGATCAATCGTGCGATCGCACTCATCATACGTCCAGAAGTCCCCCTTCTCAACGGGGATCTAGGAGGATCGGGTCTGGTGGGACGATCGGTCTTCTGCCCCTATTTGCTATACTAAGCAGTAGTTTCATCAGTCAACCACCATGAAAGAAACCACCATTCAACTTCCAGATACACTTCTTCAATCGATCGAACTTCTCACGAACGAAACCGGAATCACCTTCGATCGATTGATTCAAAGTGCGATCGAAGCCTACCTTCAACAACAGAACCCACTCCCACCCTCGATCGGCATGGGTAACAGCGGTCTTATTAATCTTTCTGAACAAACTCACGACTTACTATGGCAAGACTCACAGCATTAGCCTTAGGAGAGCCGTCAGCACGAGCATTTTTACAAGATCTAGCCGATGGCTTCTACGCACATCAACCTGTAGATCTAACCGATATTCAGGCTGCAATAGCTATTATGAAACAATATCAGGGTGTTCCTCTGGGCATTGTAGACTCTAGCATCGTCGCCCTTGCGGAACGATATCAGATTTCGAGAATCCTGACACTCGATCGTCGCCACTTCAGCCTAATTCAACCGAAGAAACTACCTTACTTAGAATTACTACCCTGATTGGACCGATCGGCTATTTCCTCTTCGCACCCTATTGTCTCCACCCACCTACCTTCAGAAAAAACTTAAGATTAAACCATTGTGATTTTGGTTTTGCGTAGGGATTACGTTGGTCTACGACCGACCGGAAGTCATGGTATTTCTGATTGCTTGGCTGAAGAAATGAGAAGTTTGAATTGAGAAGAGGATGCTGGGACGATCGAGGCCCCGTGGGATCAATGCGATCGATCAAGCTGCCAA
>ENA-OFCI01001035-OFCI01001035.1-metagenomes-genome-assembly--contig:-NODE-1035-length-13865-cov-4.236713_pt1 | contig 13865 bp, 13 predicted proteins | sample MGYA00153391_OFCI01 | MGnify analysis MGYA00153391
CACCATGCCAGCCTCGGTACGATGTGCGGCGCTGACCCGCCGACCATGATGAGGGCGATCTTGGGAAGGGCGAGAGTGAACACGTCGCTTTCGAGGATCGGCGGATCCTGCGAATAGTAGGTGACGGCGAACCAGTAACTGCAGGCGGCACCGACCAAGAGATAGGCGATCGAGTAAAGGGTGTCTCGAGTTCGAGCGCTGAGGTACAACAACACGAGCATGGGCGCGATAGCCGCTATCGCCGGCCAGAGAACGGTAGACGGACGGAAGAACTGGAATGCCACCGTCGACACGAGAGCGGCGAAAAGGCAGGTGTACGCCACCGCGTTCAGCGCCCGCCCAAACGACCGACTGACGGTTCGCTGCGTCAAATGGGACGGCAATCCGAGGGACATACACTTCCCTCCCTTGGCCGTCAGGGATTCAGTATCCCATTCAGCTGCGTACGTTTGTACCCCGTTGGGCGGCAGATTCTTGCGATTTGGCGCTATTTTCGACGAAAACGTCCCCTCCTGCCCCACAAACCCGCACAGCCCCTCAGTTTTTGACGAGGGCGGGCTGCGGACCGCGCGACTGTCATGAGAGCTGCGCCGTGATGAGGATGCCATCGTCCTTCCCGGCATCCGTACGAGGGCGGCAGATCAATATTCTGGCGAATTAATGAGGGAGGGCAGGGTCGGCATCACGAGCGCCGAGCCCTCAAGGTCCGCCACCCGGATTTCGCGAACTCCTTCGCAAGAATGTCAGATCCGTCCGCTTTCACGATGAACTCGTTGACGAAGCCCGTGCCAGAGTCGAGGTCGACATATTCGCGGGAGCGGCAGGCAAAATTGCGATGACTGACCATCCCATTCGCTATGACGCCGGCGGTGCCTGCGGTACTGTCAGCCACACGCCCGCCCTTCACACCCGCGTTTCCTGATCGAGTCAGTGGACACAAACACAGCGTCGGCGAGAGCAAGGAAATACCATGGAGCAACCCCTACCCACGCAACCGACGATCCGTCCCGCCACGCCACAGGATGCAGCAGGAATGGCTCGCATGCACGTCACGTCTTGGCAAGAGACCTACCGTGGCGTCATGAGCGACGAGATTTTGGACGATCCCCAGTTCGTGTCAACGAGAGAGCGTTTCTGGAGGAAGGGGCTGACGGACGAGCGATTCGCTCAGCATCGAATCGCGGTCGCGGAATACGACGGAGAGCTGATCGGAATTGCGCAGAGCGCATCCCCCACAGATGCCGACGCAACCTGGAGCCAGCAACTCAATGTCCTCTATGTGCTTGCATCTGCGCACGGAACCGGAGCCGGGCCCGGCCTGCTCGACGCCGTCATATCCCAGAGTGAAGCTGCCGCCTTATGGGTGGCGCATCCCAACCCGCGAGCTCAGGCCTTTTATCGAAAGCATGGCTTCGTTCCCGACGGTTCGTCCCAGGAAGAATATGGGATAACGGAGATTCGGATGGTTCGGCGGAAACTCGCCCACTAACCGTGACGCAGGTCGACGCGCCAATTACCCGCGTCCTGACGCCTTCGACGGCCGGCCAGGTGCGGACGCTGGTCACCCTCAGGCGATCTCGAGAGCCTTCTGGGTCGATCCGAGGGTTTTCTTGGCGAGTTTCGGATTTTCTGAGAGCAGCGTTCCATAGGTCGGAACCATCTCTCGCAGCTTCGGCGTCCAGGCGGCGATTCGATCGGGGAAGCATCGCTTCAGCACATCGAGCATGATCGGAACGGCGGTGGATGCTCCGGGCGAAGCGCCGAGCAGGCCGGCGATGGACCCGTCGGCAGAGGTGATGACCTCGGTGCCGAACTGCAGCACTCCGCCCTTCTCCTTGTCTTTCTTGATCACCTGCACCCGCTGGCCGGCGGTAATGACGTACCAGTCTTTCGGATCGGCGGTGGGCATGAACTCCCGCAATTCGTCGAACTTAGCCGACTTGGAGGCGACCAGCTGCGCAACGAGATAGCGCACTAACCCGAGATTCGAGGCTCCGGCAGAAATCATCGGAACGAGGTTGTGTAACCGGATGGTGGCGAACAGGTCGAGCCACGACCCGTTTTTGAGGAACTTGGTATTGAAGCCAGCGTACGGACCGAACATCAGGCTTGCCGAGCCGTCGACGACCCGGGTGTCGAGGTGCGGCATCGACATCGGTGGCGCTCCGAGCGCTGGCTTGCCGTACACCTTCGCCTGGTGGCGCGCCACGACCTCCGGGTTATCGGTGCGCAGAAACTCTCCACTCACCGGGAAGCCGCCAAAGCCCCTGATCTCTGGGATCCCCGACTTCTGCAGCAGCTTGAGTGCGCCGCCGCCGGCTCCGACGAAGACGAAGCGAGCGCGCACATCCTGCGGTGTGCCTCCGACCTCGTGCACGACGTGCAGGCGCCACAGGCCGTCCCTCTGGCGGGTGATGTTCTTGATCGAATGCTCGGTGAGCAGCCGGGCACCATGGGAGGTGAGGAAGTCGAGCAATCCGTGCGTGAGGGCACCGAAATCGACATCGGTGCCGGCGTCGATGCGGGTGGCCGCGATCGGCTGGTCCTTCTTGCGACCCGGGATCATCGCGGGAGCCCACGAACGGATTACCTTCGGGTCTTCGCTGAATTCCATACCGGCGAAGAGCGGATGCCCGGCCAACGCCTCCTGCCGACGGCGGAGGTAGTCCACATTCTCTGTGCCCCAGACGAAGCTCATGTGCGGCACCGGGTTGATGAAGGACTGCGGATCGGGCAGCAGGTTCCTGTCGACGAGGTACGACCAGAACTGGCGGGACACCTGGAACTGCTCATTCACCGTCACGGCACTCGAGATGTCGATCGAGCCGTCAGCTTTTTCCGGCGTGTAGTTCAGCTCGCACAGGGCGGAATGCCCGGTGCCGGCGTTGTTCCACGGGTTGGAGCTCTCGAGGGCGACATCCCCGAGCCGCTCGAATATCTGGATGCTCCAGTCGGGCTGGAGTTGCTTGATCAATGCGCCAAGGGTGGCGCTCATGATGCCTCCACCGATGAGCGCGACGTCGACGGTTCTGCCTATTACGGTCACCCGCCCAGTTTACGGTGGGGAATCTGCTCGCCTTCCGTGAGCGCTGTTGCAGCGGCGTTAAAGGTCAAGCTTTTTAAGCTCGGCGTTCATCCTGCGCGTCATTTCGGCATAGCCCTTATTGTTTGGATGCAGTCGGTCTGTGGCCATCCACTCGGGGTGATGCTGGATCCAGTGCGAAGCGCCCGGAACAAAGTCGGCACCGATGTCGGATGCCGCGGACTTGACCCAGCCGCTGATAACCCCGAGCGACCCAGGTCGCTCATCCGTGTACCAGAATGGTTCGACTGCGATGAACCGGGCCGCGGGAAGGGCACCTTTCATCCGCGAGAAGTCAACGTCGATCCGGCGGTGAATCTCTGCGGCGGCTCGATCGTAGGAAAAGTTGTCGTTGAGACCCATGGTGATGAACACAATGTCCGGCCGCGCCGCAATAACTTCACCGGGTTCGTCGATGGCGACCGAGCGGTTGTTGACGAAGCCGAGGCCGTTGACGCTCGGGTTCACCTCGCGCCAGTTGCGTTCGCCGCAGATCAGGGTCGACCATCGCTTGCTCTTGTCGCTCGCGCCGATGCCGAGGGTATAGGAATCGCCATAGAACGCGACAATTGGCCCGGTTGCGACAGTATTCGATCCCTGTGCGCTCCCCTCTGACACCGGTCCTCCCTCCCCGTTCGAAGCCACCACGATAGCGGTGGTGAGCGCCAGCACTACGGCGATCGCCGCCAGCGTGATCAGGGCTCCTCGAGTCATGGGGGTGGTTCGGGGCGAGGCGCGCTGGCGGTGGGGATCACTCGCTCCCGGGCGCTGCCGATGGCGCTCCAGCAGCAGTGTCTCGGCATCCGTCCGGTTCAACAGCAGTCTTTCGGCATCCGTCCGGTTCAACAGCAGGATTCTCGGCATCCGCGTCGCCGAATGATGTTGAGCTGTGCAATCGATCGATCGCGCCCCGTCCTCCCCCGGCCGGAGCGTGCACGATTATCCCCAGAATTCCGCCGGCGGCCCCGTTCTCCGAGGAACGGCAGCAGGATCAGGTGCTATGCGATCCCTCGAAGCCGACCTGTTGCGCTGTGGGAATCTCGCCCGCTCCGCTTTCCTGCGCTCACTCGGCCATTCCACACGGTCGATTGCGAGAGCGCGGCGCACCGGCGCCACTTTCTCTCCGCGCAGGGGGTGGATCGCGACTGCCCGGGCCGCACCTGCTGCGCTTCGAGCGGTAACGCTGGGTGGCCGCCTTGGCGGGGCAAGTGCACTCGAATCGTTCGGCGTTTGGGCCGGACACTCTCCCGGACTCGTGGTTGCTGTTGTTCCCGGAGCCAGTCGCCTTCCGCCCCTGCTGCCCGGAGAATCGCGGCTCTGGGCGTCAGATCGATTCCCTGCCAACGGCGATCGGATGTTCCGAGTCTCACTGCAGGACGCGATCCTGCAGCATGCCAGGGTCTCGAATCGCGCCGAGATCATTGCAACGCTGGATAGTGCCCTGCATCATGGGCTGCTCGGTCAATTCGAGCTCGCGGAGTTGCTCGCTGCCCTGCCGGAGCGGGTGCGGCCGAACGCCAGGGAGCTGGATGCCTCGTCGATGGCCGGTACCGAATCGTTGATGCGCGTCGACCTCCGCGCACTGGGTTATCGGGTCGATACACAGGCCAGCATCCGCAAAGTCGGCCAGGTCGACCTGCTCGTTGACGGTTGGTACATCGTGGAATGCGACAGCCGCGAATTCCACGATGGTGACGCGCAGCAGACAACAGACCGACGACGGGACGGCGAGGCGACCATTGCCCGGTTCGGCACCGCGCGATTCACCTATCCGCAGGTGATGTTCCGCCGCGCGTGGTGCCTCCAGGTCGTGGCAGCCGGACTTGCGGCGGGCCGGCCGTGCTGAATCCTCTGCTTCACCATCAATCAGCCACGCTAATGCCGGAGAAACGAATGTTGAGCGCGCCCTGCAGCGAAAAACTGATGTCGACAGCGCGACTATCCCCTAGATCGTGCCCTTTACCGGGTCACCGAAGCCGAGCGCCCGCATCGGCACGATCTCGGGTGCCTTGGCAAGGAACTTCGGTCCCTGCTCGAGTAGCGCCGTCACCGAGGGGGCCTTCATATGCGCGTCGAGCGCCGCCTCGCTCTCCCAGCGCTCGATGGTCACAACGACGCTTCCGTCGGAGTGGATGGCGTAGAGCTCGCACCCGGGCTCCGCCTGAATGGCGGAGGCGACCTGCTCGAAGGCATCCGTCAGGTCCTGCAACTTGCCGGGCTGGGGTGTCATTGTGGCGACGACGATAAGGGACATGAGGTTCTCCTGTGAACGAGTTCCTCCTATTCTGCCTCGGGTCTCGACCCGCTTGACACAACCGGCAGCGGGCATCCGGCTTCCGCACCCGGCACCGAGTGCGCTCTAGGCGACGGGGAGCTGTGCCGCGACGAGCTCAGCGATCTGCACGGCATTGAGCGCTGCGCCCTTGCGCAGGTTGTCGTTGCTGATGAATAGCGCGAGCCCGCGATTGCCTGGAACGCCCTCGTCCTGGCGAATGCGCCCGACATAGGACGGGTCGGTGCCGGCCGCGGCGAGTGGCGTTGGAATGTCGGAGAGCTCGACGCCCGGAGCATCCGCCAGCAATTCCTTTGCGCGAGCGACCGTGAGCGGCTTGCTGAACTCTGCGTTGATGGAGAGCGAGTGGCCGGTGAAGACGGGCACGCGTACGCAGGTTCCGCTCACCAGCAGGTCCGGCAGCTCCAGAATTTTGCGACTCTCGTTACGTAGCTTCTTCTCTTCGTCGGTTTCGAAGAGGCCGTCGTCCACGAGACTGCCGGCGAAGGGGATCACGTCGAAAGCGATAGTCCTCGGGAAGGTCGTGGCCGGGGGGAACTCGATGGATGAGCCGTCATGAACGAGACTGCGCGGATCCTGCTCGATCGCCGCCTTCGCCTGCTCGTAGAGCTCCTCACCGCCGACCAGCCCGGCTCCGGATACGGCCTGGTAGGTGCTCACGATCAGTCGTCGGAGGCCAGCCTCGGCATCCAACACCTTCAGGATCGGCATGGCCGCCATCGTCGTGCAGTTCGGGTTGGCGATGATGCCCTTGCGCGCCTCGGCGATCGCGTGCGGGTTAACTTCGCTCACTACGAGCGGCACGTCGGGATCCATGCGAAATCCGGAGGAGTTGTCGATGACCGTGACGCCGGCCGCAGCGAACCGCGGAGCCTGCGCTTTCGACGTGCTGGCCCCGGCGGAGAAGATGGCGATATCGATACCGGTGGGGTCTGCGGTCGAGGCGTCTTCGACGACGATCTCTTCACCCTTCCAGGGCAGCGTACTTCCGGCAGAACGAGCCGATGCGAAGAAGCGGATGCGGAGCGCAGGGAAGTCGCGCTCCTCCAGCAGCCGACGAACCACGGCACCGACCTGACCGGTGGCGCCGACAACACCGATCGTCACTCCCACGGTCATCGTCCGGTTCCCCCGTGCACCTTCGCGAGGTCCTCGGCATCGAGCCCGAAGGCGCTGTGCACCACCCGCACGGCCTCGTTGATGGTGTCGGCACGCGTGACGACACTGATGCGGATCTCGCTGGTGGAGATCATCTCGATGTTGATTCCCGCCTCGAACAGGGCCGTGAACAACCGCGCCGAGACGCCCGCGTTTGTGCGCATCCCGGCACCGACGAGCGCGAGCTTACCTATCTGGTCGTCGTACTGCAGCGAGTGGAAGCCGGTCTGGTCTTTGCTGTCTTCGAGGGCTTTCAGTACTCGCGCACCATCGGACTTGGGAAGGGTGAAGGAGATATCTGCGAGCCCGGTAGCTGCCGTGGAGACGTTCTGCACGATCATGTCAATGTTGGCATCGGTTGACGCCACGAGGGTGAAGATCTGCGCGGCCTTGCCGGGCACGTCGGGCACGCCGACGACAGTGATCTTCGCTTCGCTCAGGTCCACCGCAACTCCGGAGATGATTGACTCTTCCACGATTTCGCCTTCTTTCGGATTGACCACGAGAGTGCCCTCGTTGTTATTGAACGAGGAGCGCACATGAAGCGTAACCCCGTGTCGGCGGGCATATTCCACTGCACGAATATACAGAACCTTGGCCCCTGCGGCCGCGAGTTCGAGCATCTCTTCGCTGGTGATCCGGTCGATCTTGCGGGCGGCGGGCACGACCCGGGGATCCGCGGTGAAAATGCCGTCGACATCCGTGTAAATCTCGCAGACGTCCGCGTCGAGTGCGGCCGCAAGCGCGACTGCTGTCGTGTCGGACCCGCCGCGTCCGAGCGTCGTGATGTCGCCGGTACCGCGATTGAAGCCCTGGAAACCGGCGACGATGGCGATGGCGCCGGCATCGAGGGCGGCGCGCACCCGGATGGGCGCGACCTCGACGATTCGAGCGCTGCCGTGCCTGGCATCCGTGCTCAGGCCAGCCTGGCTTCCGGTGTAAGAGCGAGCCTCCTGGCCCAGGCTCTTGATCGCCATGGCGAGAAGTGCCATCGAGATGCGCTCGCCCGCGGTGAGCAGCATGTCTAGCTCGCGACCGGTCGCTATCGGAGCAACCTGCTCGGCGAGATCCAGCAGCTCGTCTGTCGTGTCTCCCATTGCCGAGACCACGACGACGACCTCGTTGCCTGCCTTGCGAGTTTCAACGATGCGCTTAGCGACACGCTTGATGCTTTCCGCATCGGCGAGCGACGAGCCGCCGTACTTCTGCACGATCAAGCCCACTGGGTTCTCCTGGAGTTCGGGAGGCCGATTTAGGCCGACTCCTATCCTAAATGTTGACTTCCCAAGAGATCGCTCTGTGACGTGCAGATCGGGAGAGCTCGCCAACCTCCTGTCGCGAGAGGATCCTCAGCGGGACATCTGGGTCATCGCGCGAATCCGGCGAAAGGGCGTGAGACGCGCGCGGAGTTTGCGCCACTCGCTCTTCTGAACCCTCTTGCCGCCGAGCCAATACTCGTGCACTCCGTTGCTGAAAATGACCGCCGGGCCGGAATCGCGGTGTTCGCGGTCGTGCTGGAGCCAGGTCTGCGCACCGGAGGGGTCGATGTGGGCCGGTCCATCCTCGCGATGGAGCGCCCCGCCCCGGAGATACGAGACAGCCCCATTGGCAAACGTCACCAGCTGGTCGTATCCGCCGGTGGGATGGCGCTCGACGAGAGTCACCACACGATACTCGAGGGCTGCAGGCTGTGAAGTCATAGGCCCAGTCTGCTCGCGTTCCGATATACCGGCATCCCTCCAGTCATAGGGACAGACAGATGGGTATGGGGTACAAACCGGCGCTGGGGTGCTCGAAGAACCGCGGTGAATCGGAATCCACGGCACGCTTCTGTGGTGTCGGCCTCGATCTCGATCTCGAGCTCGACGAGCCGCCGGCGCTAGTTCTCGACGAGCCGCCGGCCTTCGAAGGCGCGGCCAAGGGTGACTTCGTCGGCATACTCGAGATCGCCGCCAACGGGCAGCCCGGAGGCGAGCCTCGTGACCCGCAGATCCAGGTGCATCATCATGCGCGAAAGGTAGGTGGCCGTCGCCTCGCCCTCGAGGTTCGGGTCGGTCGCGATGATCACCTCGGTGACAACACCGTCGGCGAGGCGCTGCATCAGTTGACGGATGCGCAGATCATCCGGTCCGATTCCGTCAATCGGGCTGATCGCGCCGCCGAGCACGTGATAGAGCCCCCTGAACTCGCGGGTGCGCTCGATTGCCACGACATCCTTCGCCTCCTCGACCACACAAATCGTGGCGGGAGATCGCCGTGGGTCGCGGCAGATGTTGCAGAGCTCCTGCTCGGTCACGTTGCCGCAGACGTCGCAAAAACGCACCTTCTCCTTCACCGTCATGAGCACCTCGGCAAGGCGGGTGACATCGAAAGTCTCGGTCTGGAGGATGTGGAACGCGATGCGCTGCGCAGACTTCGGACCTATTCCGGGCAGTCGCCCCAGTTCGTCGATCAGTTCCTGGACTATTCCGTCGTACACGCTTACTGCTCTCTCGGGGCGACCCGGGGGGCCACGGCCTGTTCTTCGATGAAGCTCGCACCGAGAATCTCGCGCACCACGGACTCGCCATAGCGCTGCTTGCCATCGGCCGTCGCGACCGGTGCCGGGCGCTTCGGTGCGGCTGGTTCGGCGGGGGCCGAAACGACGAGCTTCTCTACCTTCCTCGCCACCGGCTCGGGCATCCGCTTCGTCTCGGGCTCCGAATCGGTAATGACCGCGGTCTCCCAGGTGATGCCAGAGGGAACAGGAGGCTCGCTGTCGGGGCCGGAGGGCTCGGGCGGCTCTTCTGAAGCCGGCTCCTCAAGAGGCGGCTCTGCTGAAGCCGGCCCGTCTGAAGGCGGCTCCGCTGAAGCCGGCGGTTCGCTCGCTGGTGCGAGGACTGCGGATGTCTGGATCGGACGGAGCGGAACGACCGGCGCGTTCGCTCTCGCGAGTTCCGGACGCGCCGCCTCCGCCCGCGCGGTGAGGAGCGGACGGAAGCCGAGCACGTCGTAAACCGCTTGCTTGAGGAAGTCGGAGACTCCCTCCCCCGGTGTCGTGCGCTGCTTGAGGGCCTCGACATCCGTCTGGCTCACGAACGAGAGGTCGAGGATGTTCCCCTCGCGAAGCGCGAGCGGCGTGGCAGTGTAGATAACCATCCACGCAGTGCGCTTGGCCTTTTCTACCCGCTCGAGAATCTCGGGCCACGAATCCTTCACCTGTTGAAAGGTGGGGGCGGTGGGTTCGGTCGGCGGTTCGGCGGCAGCAGCGGGCTCAGGCGCACCAGCGGGCTCGGAAGTACGCGTGGCCGCAGCGCCCGCACCGAAGCCATAGACCGGTCCGGGAGGGGCGGCGGAAGCGGGGTGGGCCGATACCGGAGCCGTGGCCGTGGCCGTGGCCGTGGCCGACCGTTGCCCTGCGGAAGCCGAAGGAACAGACTCGCCGGGAACGGACTCCTCCGAAGAAGTGAGGCGAACAGCGGGCGGTTGACGCTCCGCGGGCGGCTGAAGCTCGGCAGCCGACTCCCGGGGGACCTCTTCCCGGGGCGCCGCAGCCTCGGGACCGTCGACGCCGATCCGCCGCTCGAGACGCTCGACTCGGGCGAGTGCGCCACGGTTGGTCTCGTCGCTCGCAGGCACGAGCACCCGCGCGATCATGAGTTCGAGGTGGAGGCGGGGCGACGTGGCACCGGTCATTTCGGTGAGAGCCGCGTTCGCAACATCCGCCGCCCGTGAGAGCTCTGCGGTGCCGAATCGCGACGCCTGCTGAGCCATGCGGTCGAGTTCGTCGGGCTGGATGCCACGGAGAACTGCCGCTGCTCCCTCACCGGTGGCGCGGACGATGATGAGGTCCCGCAGCCGTTCGAGGAGATCCTCGACGAAGCGACGCGGATCCTGCCCGGTCTGGATGACACGATCGATCGCGGCGAACGCGGCCGAGGCATCCCGGGCGCCGAGCGCATCCACCACTTCGCTGAGCAGGGCACCGTGCGTGTAGCCGAGCAGGGCGACCGCGCGCTCGTACTGCACTGACGACCCCTCGGATCCGGCGATGAGCTGGTCGAGCAGGGAGAGAGTGTCGCGCACGGACCCGCCGCCGGCCCGAACCACGAGGGGAAGCACTCCGGCCTCGACATCCACCTTTTCGCTTACGCACAGGGACTGCACGTATTCGAGCATCTGGGCGGGTGGCACCAGGCGGAAGGGATAGTGATGTGTGCGCGACCGGATCGTGCCGATGACCTTCTCCGGCTCGGTCGTTGCGAAGATGAACTTCACGTGCTCCGGCGGTTCCTCGACGATCTTGAGCAGCGCGTTGAAGCCCTGCGGGGTCACCATGTGCGCCTCATCGAGGATGAAGATCTTGTATCGATCCCTCGCCGGGGCAAACACGGCCCGCTCGCGCAGGTCCCGCGCGTCGTCGACACCGTTGTGGCTCGCGGCATCGATCTCCACGACATCCATCGATCCGCCACCATCGCGGCTCAGCTCGACGCAACTCGGGCAGACACCGCAGGGGGTATCCGTGGGTCCCTCGGCGCAGTTGAGGCACCGGGCGAGGATGCGGGCCGACGTGGTCTTGCCGCAGCCGCGGGGGCCGCTGAAGAGATAGGCGTGATTAACGCGGTCGTTTCTCAGTGCCGTTCGCAGCGGATCGGTCACCTGCGACTGCCCGATCAATTCGGCAAAAGTCTCTGGCCGATAACGGCGATACAGGGCGGTGACCACCCGCCAAGACTACCGGCAGCCACCGACGCGGCCTTCGGTGTTCGCCGCGGGCTTCGGGGTTCGCCGCGGGCGAGAGGCCTTCCGCCGTCCGTGCATCAGCTGTGCACGGCGAGGTGTGGCACTGGTGCTTTCCGGGACCAGTGTGACGATTCGCCAGGCTGCCGCGCGGGCGTAGGTTGAATCCATGAGAATCGTTATTGCCGGAGGCCATGGAAAAATTGCTCAGCTGCTTGCCCGACAGCTGGCTGCGGCCGGTCACGAACCGATTGGGCTGATCCGCGATCCGAAGCATGCCGACGACCTGCTCGCCGCGGGTTCAACCCCGGTGGTGCTCGACCTCGAGCAGTCGACGGTGCAGGATGTTGCGGACGTGCTCGTCGGTGCCGACGCCGCCGTGTTCGCCGCGGGAGCCGGCGAGGGCAGCGGCAACGACCGCAAGTTATCCGTCGACCGAGACGGCGCCATCCTGCTTGCCGATGCCGCCCTCGAGGCCGGGGTTACCCGGTTCATCGTGATCTCGAGCGTGGGAGCGGACTCGTACGATGCGGCATCCGAGGATCCGTTCCAGGTCTATCTGCGCGCGAAGGGCGAGGCGGATGCCGCGGTGCGCGAGCGGGACCTCGATTGGACGATCGTGCGCCCGGTGACCCTCACGGACGAGCCAGGGACGGGACGGATTTCGCTGGGAAGCCATGGTGGCTCGATTGCGCGAGCTGATGTGGCGAGTGTTGTTGTGGAGTTGTTGGGCGGAGTGGGGGCGCGGAGCATGTTCGAGGTGTCGGCTGGGGATCGGGGAGTGGCCGAGGTGTTGGCTGGGGTGTAGGTCGGCGCGTCTCTTCGCTTTCTTTGCTTTCTTCGCGCGTTTCGTCGCTTTCTTCGCGGGTCTCTCGTTCCTCTCTTCGCGCGTCTCGTTCCTCACTTTGCGCGTCTTCCGTTCTCCTCTTCGCGCGTCTCTCGTTCCTTTCTTCGCGCGTCTCGTCCTGTCCTGTCCTCCACAGGGCGTATCCGCGCGACCTATCCACAGATTTGGTGAGAGCTATTCAGATATAGCTTCGAATCTGCGAAACTATGGTCATGTCCAATTTCGCAGATAACTTCGACACAGCGGTTGATGCCGCCCTGTCTGCGGCGTGCGCGATGCCGACCGATCCGGCCGCCGTTGGAACTCTCGCCGACTACGAATTGCTACGTGAGCAGCGCAAACTCGGGGAGATTCGCCGTGCCATCGACGCGTGTGCCGCCCTGATCGCCGGGGAAGTCGGGCATCGCTCCCGACCGGACCTCGGATTTGGCGGGCTCGCCCAGCGCGAGGGATTTCGCACACCGGAGGCACTTGTCCAGCACCAAACCCAGTCCACAAACCGCGAGGCGTCGACACTCGTGCAGGTGGGCGCCATCGTGCGCGAGGCAATGATCCCGGCGGCCGTGCTCGCCGCGGAGGGAACGCCCATTCGTGAACCCTGGCTCGCGGATGTCGGGGCGGCCGTCAGCGCGGGAACACTCTCGATCGAGGCGGCACGCGCGATTCGCACCGGGCTCGGCGTTCCGACATCGGACGCCGCGGGACCCGGCATCTCTGCGGGTGACCTGTCTCGCGCGGCGACACTCCTGCTGCGCGAAGCCACCTCGCTCAATGCCGACCAGCTGCACCGCCGGGCCCGAGAGCTACGCGACGACCTCGACGAGGCCGGCATCGCGGATCGCGAGCGGGCCATCCATGAGCAGCGCTCGGTGCGACTTACAACGCAACCGAACGGGCTTCCCCGGATCACGATCGTGCCCGACATCGAGTCGGGAGCGTTCTGGAAAGATGTCGTCGACATACTCACCTCGCCACGACGGGGAGGTCCGCGATTCGTGAACGAATCGGACAAGACCTGGGCTGACTCAATCGCCACTGACGGTCGCAGCACTGAGCAGTATTTGCATGATTCCCTGACCGAACTTCTGAGACTGGCGGTCGGCGCCGGCACAGTTCAGACTCGGGCGATCATCAGTTCACGCCAACCTTCGGTTCGCGTGCTGGTGACCGCGGACACACTCGATTCCCGCACGGGTCACGGACGGGTCGAGGGGTGCGACCTTCCGATCTCACTCGAGTCGGTCGAACGGATTGCCTGCGAATCGGGAATCCAGCTCATCACCTTCTCACCGGATGGGCGGCCACTAGATGTCGGGCGCGAGCAGCGGTTGTATAACTCCCGCCAGCGCAAGGCCCTCGCGGCACGGGACGGCGGGTGCATGTGGGGCGATTGCGACCGTCCGCCGGGTTGGTGCGAGGCGCACCACATCCTTCATTGGGCTCGGGACGGCGGCAAGACGAATATCGATGACGGAATCCTCTTCTGCCGCTATCACCATCTGCTTCTGCACAACAATCACTGGGAAATAGTGCGGACAGGTGTCGACTACTGGCTCATTCCGCCGGCCGACGTCGATCCGGCACAGACACCGCGGCTCATGCCGTCGAAAAGTGCCGCGCTGCGCGACCTGCTACGGCAGAACGCGGCGCGCGAGAGCGCATGAGCGGGAGCGAGTGCATGAGCGCGCACGAGAGCGCGAGCAGGAGCGTGAGGGTGAGGGTGAGCATGAGCATGAGCATGAGCATGAGCATGAGCATGAGCA
>ENA-OFCI01001036-OFCI01001036.1-metagenomes-genome-assembly--contig:-NODE-1036-length-13859-cov-4.355839_pt1 | contig 13859 bp, 11 predicted proteins | sample MGYA00153391_OFCI01 | MGnify analysis MGYA00153391
CTTCGCCCCGGCAGACTCGGTCGGCTTCGCCCCGGCAGACTCGGTCGGCTTCGCCCCGGCAGACTCGGTCGGCTTCGCCTCCCAGCCCTGGCTGAGGCGCTTCGGCAGAGCGAAGACCAGGAAGAATGCAACGAGCGCAAAGGCCGCGCTCACGGCGATCGCCGCTGCGGCGCTGTGAGCGAACCCGACAGCGACGTTGTGCTGGACGATTTCGGTGATGGCTGCCTTTATCGCCTGGGCGCCTTCTGCGCCATGTTTCTTCGCAGCATCCGCGATCTGGGCCGCCGTTGGCTTGACTACAGTGAGCGCTCCGAAGAAGACGCTGCCGATCACGGCGATTCCGACGGCACTCCCGAGTCGCTGCATCGTGCCGATGACGCCGCTCGCGGCACCGGCCTCCTGGGGATCTACCGTCGCGACGATGAACTGGGCATTCGGCGCGATGAACAGTCCGCTTCCCACACCGGCGACGAGCAATGGTCCAAGAAGGTCCCAATTGGTGAGGTCGGCAGCCGGCACCAACAGCAGCACGAGCCAGACCGCGACGAGTCCGACGGTGAGCATCCCTACACCGATGACCAGCACTTTACGGCCGAGAATCGGTGCGAGTCGACTGCTCTGCGACGCTCCGAGGATGCTGCCGACCGCGAACGGGATCGACACGAAGCCCGACTCGAGCGCCGTGTGCCCGAGACCGGACTGCCAGAGGATCGAGATCGAGAAGAAGATGCTCGTGAACGCGGCGAAGTAGACCAGGGCGAGGATTGTGCCGCCGGTGAACGCCGCGTGCGAATAGAGGTGCGGCGGCACCAGCGGACTCTTCCCGCGCTTGGTGTAGGAAATCTCCCACAGGGCGAAGAGCACAATCAATACGACGCCGCCCGCGATGAGCAGGTAAGTCCAGAGCGGCCAGCCGACCGTCTGTCCCTCAATCAGAGGAACCAGGATCGCGACCAGGCCGCCCGCGAGAAGCACAAGGCCAATCCAGTCGACGCCACCGGATGGCCTGCTGCTCCCGGCACCCTTCGGCAACAGGAAGACCGCTGCCACCAACGCGATGACGCCGATCGGCACATTTACGTCGAACACGTAGCGCCAGCCCTCCTTCTCGCCGAACGCCTGGATGAGTAAGCCACCGACGATCGGGCCGAGCGCGGACGAGACGCCGATCACGGCGCCCATGACGGCGAACGCCGTACCACGGGTCCTGCCGGTAAACAGCAACTGGATGAACGCGGTCACGGCCGGAAGGTAGATGCCTCCGGCGAGTCCCTGGATCACCCTGGCCACGACGAGCTGTGTGCTGTCCTGCGCGAGACCACAGGCCAGGCTCGCGACCGTGAACAGCGCGAGACCGGCCACGAAGATCCACTTATGGCCGAAGCGGTCGCCGAGACGACCGGCCGGTATCAGCACGAGGCCGAATGCGAGAGCGTATCCGGCGATGATCCAAGACAACGTCGCCTCGTTTGCGCTGAGGCTCGTGCGGATGGTTGGAAGTGCGACATTGACGATGGTCGCGTCGAGAAGCGACATGAACATACCGATGAGAAGCACGCCGAGAGCCTGCCAGGCCCTCTTCGTCGACACCCCGAGCGAGTTCGGTGCGGTGGTGATGGAAGACACTATTTCTGTTCCTTTCGGGACTTTTCGTCCGCAATGATGACGGGCAGAGCTGCGAGCAGATCTTCGTGCCAGCTGATTTCCCCTCTCCACCGCGAGGCCTGGTGCCGCATGGCCCAGAGTTCTGCGATGGTGAGGAAGTGGGTGATCGATTCGAGGTGCATTTCGTTGTCGGCGAGAGTCTGCCGAAGGGTCGCGAGACGCTCTCCGAGAACGGTGGGGAGCTCATCCAGTCGGTCCGGGTCGAGGCGGGTTAGGGCGAGGTCGAGCGGATCGGACTTGATGATGATCTCGGTGAGGCCTTCCCTGCGAAGGTCATCGAGCGCCAGGCGCCCAGCACTACTGATGCGATAGACCTGCCGTTCCGGGTAGTTGCCGTGCTTCTCGACCCGTTCACCCGTGATGAGCCCCTCGACGGCGAGCCGCTTGATTGCCCCGTAGACGGCACTGGAGGCGAAGTCGGTCCAGAGGTCGATGTGTTCCTCTTCTGCAAGGAGCAGCAGCCCATGGCCGTGCATCGGACCTCGTTCGTCGAGCGAGCCCAGAATGAAGAGACGGATAGATGACACGCGACTACTCTCGCATGACTAGTTACTGTGCATAACCGCCTTGACAGCGCTCGAACCCTCTGTTACGCAGCATGTCGGGCCCCATTGATCGGCGGTGGTGACCTACCTAAACTTCCGAGTGCGAGTGACTACCCCGCTCGCGCCACTTTTGAGGAGATATCCATGAGCGACAACTCGGCCGACTGGAAGTTCGAGACCAAGCAGATCCATGCCGGCGCCGCACCGGATCCGGTGACCAACGCTCGTGCGACTCCGATCTACCAGACCACTTCTTACGTTTTCAACAGCGCTGCTCACGCGAAGAACCTGTTCGCCCTCGCCGAATTCGGCAACATCTACACGCGCATACAGAACCCGACCCAGAACGTCGTCGAAGAGCGTGTCGCCGCGCTTGAGGGTGGCACCGCAGCCCTTCTCCTCGCCTCCGGGCAAGCTGCTGCAACGCTCGCCGTGCTGAACATCGCTGAGGCCGGCGACCACATCGTGTCATCCTCATCCATCTACGGTGGCACCTACAACCTGTTCAAGTACACGCTCAAGAAACTCGGTATCGACACCACCTTCGTCGAAGACCAGGATGACGCCGACGAGTGGGCGGCCGCCGTTCGCCCGAACACGAAACTCTTGTTCGCCGAGACCATCGGAAACCCGAAGATCAACATCCTGGACATCGCGCTGGTCGCGGATGTCGCGCACGCCAACGGCGTTCCGCTCATCGTTGACAACACGATCGCCACCCCGTACCTCATTCGCCCGTTCGAGCACGGAGCCGACATCATCGTGCACTCCGCCACCAAGTTCCTCGGCGGCCACGGCACGGTAATCGGCGGTGTCATCGTGGACGGTGGAAAGTTCGCCTGGTCGAAGAACGTCGAGAAATTCCCCGGCCTGACCGAGCCAGACCCCTCGTACCACGGTGCCAGCTACACCACCGTGCTCGGCGACGGCATTGCGTACATCATCAAAGCGCGGGTGCAGGGCCTCCGTGACCTCGGCGCGGCCATCGCCCCGGCGAGCGCCTGGCAGCTCATCCAGGGTATCGAAACCCTGAGCCTGCGCATCGAGCGCCACGTGCAGAACGCCCAAGCTGTTGCCGAATGGCTCGATGACAACGACGATGTCGCCTCGGTGAACTACTCGGGACTCCCCTCGAGCCCGTGGTACGCACTGGCGAATAAGTACGCGCCCAAGGGCGTCGGCGCGGTGCTCTCCTTCGAGCTCAAGGGCGGAGTGGATGCCGGAGCGGCCTTGGTCGACAACGTCACCCTGTTCAGCCACCTCGCCAACATTGGAGACGTGCGCAGCCTCATCATCCATCCCGCGTCGACCACTCACTCGCAGCTCACCCCGGAGCAGCAGCTCACCTCCGGTGTAACGCCAGGGCTGGTGCGACTCTCGGTCGGACTGGAGAACATCGACGACATCATCGCCGACCTCTCGGTCGGTCTCGCCGCTGCCCGTGCGGTCACCAAGGCCGCGCAGAGCGCGTAGTGTTCCGACGCCGGTCGAGTGGCGAACACCTGTGAGCTATTCGACCGGCGGAGCGCGAGCGGTAACAATCAGCCTTGCCCATACAAACCTTGAGATACTTAGCCGGACATGGATTGGCAAACATCCGAGGACACGGTCCCATCAAGCTTCGTCACTGAAGCCAACACGCGATCGATCATCGGTAAGCCTCCGGCCACGGGTGCCTGGAGAGAAGGTGATCACCCGGGTGACCGACTGTTCGTCTCCATCGGCGCCCAGCAGTTCGAGCGAGGAGGCGGTATTCCCTCCGGTCGCATCGCCTACGAGACCTGGGGCGAACTCGACGCCGATCACGGCAATGCAATCCTGGTGCTCCACGCGCTTACCGGTGACAGCCACCTGATCGGCACTGCTGGACCGGGGCATCCCACCGCCGGGTGGTGGTCGGGCATCGTTGGTCCGGGTAAGGACATCGACACAGATCGCTGGTTCGTCGTGGCCCCGAATATGCTCGGGGGCTGCCAGGGCAGCACAGGTCCGGCCTCCCTTGCCCCTGATGGGCGCGAATGGGGGGCGCGTTTCCCCTATCTGACGGTCCGCGACCAGGTATCGGCGCAGGTCGCCTTTTCGGATGCCATCGGCATCACCCGCTGGGCGGCAGTGGTCGGCGGATCGATGGGAGGTATGCAGTCACTCGAGTGGGCGATCGGCCATCCGGATCGGCTCGATCGCGTGGCCGTGATCGCCGCCCCCACCATCTCAAGCGCCGACCAGATCGCGCTCAATTCCGTCCAGATCGAGGCCATCCAGATGGATCCTCGTTTTGGCAGCGGCGACTATTACGAGGGCGCGGATGGCGAAGGCCCGTACCGAGGTCTCGCCCTGGCGCGGCGCATGGCCCTCCTCAACTACCGCTCACCCACGGAGCTGAACGACCGGTTCGAGCGAAGCTGGCAGTCGAGCGTCAGCCCCCTCGGTGCGGAGGGCAAGTTTGCGGTAGAGAGTTATCTCGACTTCCACGGCAACAAGTTCACGCGTCGGTTCGATGCCAACAGCTACGTGCTGCTCGTGCAGGCGATGAATTCGCATGACATCGGCCGCGACCGCGGCGGAGTCGCCGCCGCCCTCTCCCGCGTGACCGCTCGCAATGTGGTGCTCGGCATCGATAGCGATCGACTCTTCCCCCTGGCCGACCAGGTGACTATCGCCGCGGGGGTCTCTGGCAACATAGACGACGGTCACGCTGTCGTCATTCACTCGGAGTTCGGCCACGATGGCTTTCTCATCGAAGACGATCTCGTCGGTCCGCAACTGGCTCGCCTGCTCAACTCGTAAGGCTCCACCACTGCACGCGAGCGACTGTCAGCTTGGCTATGCTGGGTGTACAGAGTGGTCTGTGCTGGCACCCGAGCCTGCGCATCCCACGGGGGAAAACCGGAGCCAATGATCACCAAGCGAGAGAAGTCCGCGCTCATCCGGGTCGCGATCGTCGATGATCACCGGCTCGTGGTGGACGGCCTTGTCGCTCATCTCCATGCGCGCCGTCACGGTATCCACGTCGCCATCGGCGAATCGAGCTGGGAAGCCCTGCTGGCGAACTCGGAGTTTCCCGTCGACGTCGTCGTGTTGGATCTCAACCTCGACGACAACGTCTCGATCGGAGCCAAGGTACGAGCACTCAGCGCCGCCGGCTCGAGCACCATCGTCATGAGTCGGCATGCGGAGCCCTCATCGATCCACGGGGCGATCAGGGCGGGTGCGCTCGCCTTCGTTCCGAAGACCGAGTCGGCCGACGAGCTGGTTCGGGCGATCCAATCTGCGGCAGCCGGTAAGCGCTACGAGAACCGCTCGCTCGCCGGCGCCCTCTCCAGCGACGGCAAGACGCTCGAGCCGGGTCTCGGTCGTCAGGAACTGCGTGCAATTATGCTCTATGCCTCCGGGCGATCGATCCGCGAAGTCGCCGGCGACATGGGAACCACCGAAGAGACTGTGAAGTCGTACATCAAACGAGCGCGTCGCAAATACCGCGATATCGGGATCGATCTCGGCACCAAGATCCTCCTCAGGCGACACGGTATTCGCGAGGGCTGGCTCACCCCGGAGTAACCGCGGGGCCGCCGGGCTCACCGCGCGCGGTGTCCCTCCCCCATAAGGGGTTTCGATGTGTGACTATTGCTCTGTGGAACTCATCGCCAAGGAGCGGGATCGGCTTCTGCAGCGATCTGCCCGTTTCATTGGGCTCGGCTCGACGGCCGTGGCCCTCGTCTGTTTTTCGGTTCCCGGAGTGCTGCACCTTACAACGCTGCTTTCTGCCCTTCCCTTATTCGTAATGCTCACCGTCAGCCTGTACCGGGTCGGCGTCAACCAATCGCTCATCTGGATCGTGCTCGGCATGCTGTCGGGACTCGGCATCCTCGTGATCGTGCAGCTGCCCGGTGAGTCCCAGGCGAGTCCCTCCCTTGGTACGGCGATCGTGCCTCTTGCCGCGGGGGCGATCGCCTCGTTCGCGGTGGTGCTCACCTCCAGCATCGGCCGCATCATCCTGCTCGTCGTCGGGTTCATCGCCACGATCGTCCTCGCCGAACTCGCGATCCCCGGTACCGTCTCGGTGCAGGATGCCGAGATCGTCACCGGCTGGGTGCTCGCCGCTGTCTTCGGTTCCTGGCTCTCCGCGAGCATCCCGCGTGCCGCTCGTCGCATTTATAGCATCGGCCGCGCCCATCGCGCAGAGCGCCAGGCAAGTGAGACCGAGGCGCAGCGCCGCCAGGGCGCACGACTGCTGCACGACACCGTGCTCGCGACTCTCACCCTTTTGGCCCACTCTGGCGTCGGAGTCGCCGCTTCTGCGCTGCAGCAACAGGCGAGCGAGGATGCCCGGTTACTGCGCCAGCTGCGACTCGGGGCGACACCGGTGCCGCAGTCGTCCGGTGTCTACAACCTCGAACCGGTCGAAGAGACCGCGCTCGGCACCACCCTCGAGTCGGTCAAGCAGCGTTTCGGGCGCATGGGACTCGAGGTCAGCTGGCACGGTACCGGCCAGGTGCTTCTACCGAGCGAAGTGCTCGACGCCTTCCTGCTTGCCCTCGCTGAATGTCTCGAGAACGTGCGTCGCCACGCCGGAGTCACCGACGCCCATGTGACGATCACCGATGACGAATCCACGGTGCGGGCAATGGTGACGGATGCGGGCGTCGGTTTCAATATCTCGGATATCGACGAAGCCCGGCTCGGTTTCAAGGACTCCGTCGTCGCAAGACTCAAGGATGTCGGCGGTAACGCCAGGTTGTTCTCCTCCCCCGGAGCCGGTACAACGGTTGTTCTAGAGGTCCCCAAATGACCGATTTCGCCCGGCCCGAAGAAAACACGCTCGGCGTCATTCTCGGCAAACGCAACCGCGCGGGCGTCCCGGCTGGATCGACCGCCGGCCGGGCCATGCGCCAGGCCAGCGCTCGAGGCGCCAGTCTCGGCACTGGATATCTCGGCATCGGCGCGAGCGTTCTCGCGGCGCTCCAGGGCGTGTACGGTCTCGGCATGTTCGTGAGTCACGCGGGCGACTATCCCGACATCGTGCCGGCACTAGCGGCCTGGGTTGTCTATGCGCTCGCACTCAGCGGTGTCGCCGCCACCATCTCCACGCGGGGCGAGCAGATGCCCGATTGGCTGTTCGGTACATTCCTGCTCGCCCTGGCCGGCGTGGTTGCCCTGGATCTCATCGCAATCTGGCCGCTGCACGATATCGGACGGTACTCGACAGCCGCGGCATCCGCCGGTTTCGGGCTGCTCGCCGCACTCACTCTGCGACGAAGGCGAGAACTTTTCGCCGCAGTATCCGCTCTCGGTATCGTTCTGGTGGCAGCCGTGCTGCTCAACACCAAGTTGACCCCGGCTAACATCCCGGCGCAGATCCTGGTTGTCACCATCGCGGTGATGCCGGTGCTGTTCGGGCTCTCCATCGTGCGACGATTCCGTCGAATCGTGCAGCTCGAACTCGACCGCGTGCTCGTGCAGAGCACTGTCTCCGCGCCTCGCTTCGCGGTCGGGATGCTCGCCTCCGAGGAACTCGCGAGGCTCGACCTCGCCGCCGAGGAACTGCTCGAATCCGTGGCGACCGGACGCACCAAACTGCCCCTCTCCCCCAAGACGGCGTCAACCGCGGCATCCCTCGCCACCGAGCTGCGCCTGCACCTCATCGAGGGGCGTCGTGAAACCTGGCTCTACCATGCGATCACCGAGTCGGAACAGTTGGGCAGGTCGGTCACCCTGGCCGACCGCGGAAGCCTCGCCGGACTCCTCGGTCCGCAACAGCGGGACGGGCTTCTCGCGGCGGTTTGGCTGCTCGTGAGCGACCAGAGCAAAGCAAGCCCCACCGCCCAGCTCAGCATCGGTCCGGTCACCGCGATCCCGAACCCCGGATCGAAGACGATCACCGTGCCGCTGGTGATCATGACCACCGCAGTGCCGCGCAACCGAGTGGATCCTGCCATCTGGGATGCGATTGGCAAAGTCGGTCGATTCCTCGACTCCACCCACAACTCGAGCCTGCGTGTCGAGATCGAGTGCATCGTTATGAACCCCGCCGACCAATAGCATCGAACCAGACTCGTCCACAGAATGGAAAGCCCCCGTGCCAGACAGCTCATTGACCAATACCGACGATCGTATTCGCCTTGCTCTCGTCGACGACCACAAGATGTTGCTCGGTGCGCTCACCGAATGGATCCGAAATGCGGCATCAGACATTAACATGGTCGCGGCCGTCTCCACCTGGCCTGACCTGCTCACGCATCGCGAGTTCCCGGTCGACGTCGTACTGCTCGACCTGGACCTCAAAGACAACATCCCGATCTCGCTCAAGATCTCAACGCTGAAGACCACAGGCGTGAAGACGGTGCTCATGAGCACCTATTCCGAGCCGAACGTGGTGCGCGAGGCATTGGCGGCGGGGGCCCTCGGCTATCTCGTCAAGAGTGAAGATGCCGAGATGATCGCCGAGGCCATCCGTGCCGCCGCGAAGGGCGATTCCTTCGTCTCTGCAGAACTCGACCTCGCGCTCAACGCAGCCGACGTCGGCGGCGCTCCCAAGCTAAGCGCGCAAGAACGACGCGTCATGGCCCTGTACGGCGGTGGCGAGCCGGTCAAGGCCGTCGCCTTCCAGCTCGGAATCTCGGAGGAGACCGCAAAGAGCTACCTCAAGCGCATCCGAGAGAAGTACCGGGTGGCCGGTATCGACGTCGGCACCAAGGTTGCGCTCCGCAGGCGTGCGATCCAGGACGGCATCCTCATTTCCACGGACGCGCCAAACAGCTTCTAGCGCCGAAATCAGCGCCGGCCTATTCCGCCCCGAGCGGCACTTCCGGGGTGCGCTGTGAGCCGTCAAGTGATCCCCCGCGGTGTCTTTGCAGCAGCACGCTCCAGGTGATGAGCGCGACACCGGGTACGCAGAGCATGAGACCGACCCACACCGGTGAGACATATCCGAGCCCGGCGGCGATTGTGAGGCCACCAAGATAAGCGCCGAGACTGTTGCCGATGTTGAGAGCCGAGTGGTTGGCGGCCGCGGCAAGAGTCTGGCTGTCCCCCGCGACATCCATGAGCCTCGTCTGGATGGCTGGTGAGATTCCCGCGGCAGCGACTCCGACCAGGAAGACGAATACGAAGAGTCCAGGCACGGTGTGGGCGGTGAGGGCGAGCCCGGCGAGCGACACGACGAAAAGGGCAAAGAACGAGTACATCGCTCGCACCACGTGCGTGTCTGCAGCCCAGCCGCCGACGATGTTACCGATAGTCATGCCGAGGCCAACAACCACAAGGACGATCGGCACGAATAGGGCGGGAAGCCCGGCGACATCGGTCGAGATCGGCGAGATGAAGGTATAGACGCAGAAGAATCCACCGAAGCCGATCGCGCCGGTAAGCAGGGTGAGCCAGACCTGCGAGCGTCCGAATGCGCGGAGCTCTCGTTTCATCGTGGCGGAGGGATCTCCCGGCTGGTGCGGCACCAGCAGAGCGAGCGCTATGAAGGTGAGGCCGAAAATGACCGCGACGGCGAAATAGGCAACACGCCAACCCGACTGTTGGCCGAGGAAGGTGATGGCCGGCACCCCGATGACGTTGGCGATCGTGAGGCCCGACAGCACGTAGGCGACACCCGCACCCCGCTTGCCTGGGCCCATCAGCGACGCAGCGACGAGGGAAGCGATGCCGAAGTACGCACCGTGTGGCAGTCCGGCGAGAAAACGGGCCGCAAGCACGAGGCCGAAGGTGGGGAGCACGGCAGACAGTACGGTGCCGACAGTAAACGCGGCAGCCAGTATGAGAAGCAGCTTCTTGCGAGGGAACCGGGCGGCGAAGGCGGCGATCGTGGGCGCGCCGACAACCACGCCGAGTGCATACGCCGAGGCGAGCCATCCAGCCTGGGCATTCGCGACCTCCGGCGAGCGAGCGTAGAGCTCCGGTAGAAGGTCGTGGGCGATGTTGGGCAGCAGGCCGAGCACGACGAACTCGGTCGAGCCGATTCCGAATCCGCCAAGAGCCAGGGCGAGTAGCGCGAGACGCGTTCGGGCGGGAGAGAGGGCTTTCACAGGATGAGGCGACCATTTCGAGATTCGAGGGAGCGCGAAGACTCACCGTCGAGCATCGTCGGGCACGTCGACGACGGACCCGGCTTCTACTGTAGGCCGATGGTGGCGCTCAGCGCGTCGCGTTGATCGTCTTCTCCAGGCGCTCGACTGTGCCCATGATTTCTCCGGTATGACCGAGGGGGATGTGCGCCTTGAGCTCGCACGACACCAGCGTTGCGAGAGCTGTGGGAGCTCTCGAAACTCGGTTGCGACGGTGCAAGATACCCGCATGCCGACAGTGGCGCCGACGCGGAGAAGCGGCCAGATCCGGTCAGCCGGTGGATGGACGCCGACTGGATCTGCGCACCTGCAGGGTGGTTGTGAATCTCTCGTGCACCGCGTCGGTGCGTCCGCTTATCCGCTCAAGAAGAAGCTCGACGGCGCGCGCCCCCATCCGCTCACCCTGCTGGTCGACGGAGGTCAACGAGAGGGCGGGATGCGACGCGATCGGCACGTTGTCATAGCCGACGATCGAGATATCCACACCGAGGACCTGAATGGCATGGAGAGCCCCGATGGCGAGCTCGTCATGCCCGGCGAAGATCGCTGTCGGATGTTCTTCGGTCTGCAACAGGTGACGGATGACATCGTTGGCGTACGACTCCCCCTCCTCGGATCTGATGACCCGCGTGAACTCCGAGCGTCCGGTTTCCTCCGTGACCCTGAGGTAGGTCTCCAGTCGACTGCCGTGCGGGGTGTGACGCGTCGGTGAGGTCGCAAGGCCGTCGCGAGTCAGGTGCAGTACTCGGTCGTGGCCGAGGTCGAACAGGTGATTCAGCGCATCACGAGCACCTTTCTCGTCATCGCCCGCAACACTGTCGTAGTTGTCGGAACGCTCGTGCCGACCGAACAAGACGACCGGTGTCCTTTGTGGCACATTCTCGAGCCGGGCCTGGCTCACCAGCGGAGAGACGGCGATGACGCCATCCACCTGCTGGTCGACCAATGCATCGATGTCGAAGACAAGATTCCCGGCCAAATCCGCTCCGTCCTCAACGTGCAAGAAATGACCGCACGGGCCCTGCTCGTCGACACCGCCGCCCTGGAACTCGCCCAGAACTCGGGTGACGTGCTCGGGGCTAACGGCATCCTCATGGACGCCTTCTACACCGACGTGCGCCCGGCCCTCGCCGCCTGGCGCGAAAGCCGCGGCCTTCCCGGCGATCCGATGGCCGCCTACGCGGCATCCGGCTACCAGGCTCGGATCGCGACCGACCGGGTCGGCGGAGTGCAAGCCGGCTGGGGCGCCTAAGCCCTGCGCTCACCCGCGGCGGACACACGACCCCGCGGCGGGAGTTACACCCCCCGCCACCACGTCATACCGACTCCGCGAGAGCGCGTATCCCCCGCCACGACCAATTCGCCACCGACACAGTCACCACAAGTCGCCACAGACCGAAGGATCACCACATGACCAACCCAGCGGCCGCCGAGCTCATCGCCAGGAGTAATCGCCTCGGCTCTGACCCGCGGGTCACGAACTACGCGGGGGGTAACACCTCCGCCAAGGGAACGGATGTCGACCCGGTGACGGGTGGGCCGATCGAGCTGCTCTGGGTGAAGGGCTCCGGCGGCGACCTCGGCACCCTCACCGAGTCGGGTCTCGCGGTGCTGCGCCTCGACCGCCTGCGTGCGCTGAAGAATGTCTACCCCGGGCTCGACCGTGAGGACGAGATGGTCGCGGCGTTCGACTACACCCTGCACGGCAAGGGGGGCGCCGCCCCCTCGATCGACACCGCGATGCACGGACTGGTGGATGCCGCCCACGTCGACCACCTTCATCCGGACTCTGGCATCGCTTTCGCGACGTCCGTCGATGGGGAAGCCCTCACGGTGACGGCGTTCGGTGAGAAGGTCGTCTGGGTGCCGTGGCGGCGTCCGGGCTGGCAGCTCGGCCTCGATATCGCGGCGATCAAGGAGGCCAACCCGGCCGCGATCGGCTGCATTCTCGGCGGCCACGGGATCACCGCCTGGGGCGACACCTCTGCTGCGGCAGAAGCCAACTCACTCTGGATCATCGAGACCGCCGAGAAATTCATCGAAACCAACGGACGCCGCGATCCATTCGGAACCGTCTTGGATGGTTACAGCCCGCTGACCCCGGAATCCCGGGCTTCCCGGGCCGCCGTGCTCGCCCCCACCCTGCGCGGGCTTGTCTCCACAGACCGGGCCCAGGTGGGTCACTTCACCGATGCCGAGGTCGTTCTCGACTTCCTGCAGTCCTCAGAGCACCCCCGTCTCGCCGCCCTCGGCACCAGCTGCCCTGACCACTTCCTGCGCACCAAGGTGAAGCCGATGCTGCTCGACCTGCCGCCGACAGCGTCCCTCGAGGACCAGCTCGCGCGACTGCATGAACTTCACGAGGAATATCGCGCCGATTACCAGGCGTATTACGACCGCAATAAGCCGCTACTGGAATCCGAGCTCGCAGGCTCACTCGGCACTGGCGTCGCAGGATCGCTGCGCGATCCTCACAGCTCCAGCGTGCCAGCGATCCGCGGCGCCGATCCCCTCATCGTGCTCATTCCCGGCATCGGCATGTTCAGCTACGGGGCCAACAAGCAGACTGCCCGAGTCGCAAGCGAGTTCTACATCAATGCGATCAACGTGATGCGAGGCGCAGAGGCGATCTCCACCTACGCGCCCATCGATGAGACCGAGAAGTTTCGCATCGAATACTGGGCACTCGAGGAGGCGAAGCTGCAGCGGATGCCTCGCCCCAAGCCCCTCGCAACGCGCGTCGCACTCGTCACCGGCGCGGCATCCGGAATCGGCAAAGCCATCGCCATCCGCCTCGCCACCGAAGGAGCGTGCGTTGTGATCGCCGACCTCGACCTCGAGAAGGCACAGGCCGCCGCATCCGAAATCGGGGGAACGGACGTTGCGATCGGCGTGCAGGCAAACGTCACCGACGAACTGCAGGTGCAGGCCGCAGTGGATGCCACAGTGCTCGCGTTCGGCGGGCTCGACCTCGTCGTCAACAACGCCGGTCTCTCGCTCTCGAAGAGCCTCCTTGAGACCACCGTTGCTGACTGGGACCTGCAGCACGACGTCATGGCGAAAGGCTCGTTCCTCGTGAGCCGGGCGGCGGCGAAGGTGCTGATCGAGCAGAAACTCGGCGGCGATATCATCTACATCTCGTCGAAAAACTCCGTGTTCGCTGGCCCCAACAACATCGCGTACTCCGCGACGAAAGCCGACCAGGCCCACCAGGTGCGGCTGCTTGCGGCCGAGCTCGGCGAATACGGTGTGAAGGTCAACGGAATCAACCCGGACGGGGTAGTGCGCGGGTCAGGCATCTTCGCCGGCGGGTGGGGCGCCAAGCGCGCCGCCGTGTACGGCGTGCCGGAGGAGGACCTCGGCAAGTATTACGCCAAGCGAACCCTGCTGGGGCGCGAGGTTCTGCCCGAGAACGTGGCCAACGCCGTGTTCGTGCTCTGCACCAGCGACCTCAGCCACACCACGGGGCTCCACATCCCCGTCGACGCTGGCGTCGCCGCCGCCTTCCTACGATGACGACTTCTTCGCCTCCGCGCCCGCGAGTGACACTCGCGCCCGAACGTTCGGGCGCGAGTGT
>ENA-OFCI01001037-OFCI01001037.1-metagenomes-genome-assembly--contig:-NODE-1037-length-13837-cov-16.874547_pt1 | contig 13837 bp, 12 predicted proteins | sample MGYA00153391_OFCI01 | MGnify analysis MGYA00153391
TAGATATTATCTTCTACCCATCCCTAGTTCTTAATTATCGGGTGCTATCTCCAACTAGCGGAATGTGGGTTATGGGAGAGCGTAATTTCTACTCGAATATCAAAGTCTTCGGCTGGAGATTGCAATTCTGGAGGAATGCCGACTTGGTAGATATGAGCTTGTCTAGCGTGAATGAACTTCTCCTCTTGGGTGATGAGGGTAATTCGATCGTCGGTATTCCCAATTGCTCTAGCTAGATTGGGTAAACCATAGCCCATCATGCGAATTGCATCAGATAGATTCACTTGTGGATCATTTGTCCATTCAGGTAGGCGGGCTGATTGGACGATTAATGCTCGATACATTAGACAGCTTGCCTCTGGGAAAGCTGCTTCAAGGGCTGCGGCAATGTGAGCAACTTTGGGTGCAGCAAAAGATGTACCAATGCTGTCAGAAGCAATGGGTGGAGCACCACCTTCGGTTGTTCGGACCAACTCAGGACAGATCTCTGCGGGGGTTGAAAAGTTGGGTTGGGTTTCTGAGTCGATCGCGAAGTCACCGCCATATTCAACGACATCAGGTTTGATGGAATCCCAAATTCCATAGCCTGTGCAAGAAAAAGCGGACGGATGATTTGCTTCGGCAACCGATCGTTTAAATTCTTTGTTGTAGGTGGTGTGTGAGATAGAGCCAACAGTCAAGGCTTGGAAACTTTGTGCGGGATTACCGATTCTCGCAGAAGCTTTCAAAAGATAGTCAGGATAGGCTATTCCGGCTTGACTATACTCTTCTAATGTTCTTCTCGATAGACTTAACCCAGCACCACGATTAACTTGAATGTTACCAGCCGCAACGATAAAAAGTATATCGTTTTGCCATGAAAGATAGTCGATTGTGGCTGCCCATGCACTCATATAAGTTACTCTACATGGACTCAGACTAGCAATAGAATGATTAAAGAGACGAGTCCCTGTTTGTCCATGGTAGAAGGTGACAATATTAGTCAAAGTTTCGGGAACACGGAGTTTTTTAGATAAATGACATTGATTATCGAGGACTCTGGCATTTTGTATCCATGCGATCGCGTTTGGTTTGGGTGTCAGCGGGATGCCTTGTGGATAAAGAAAAGCTCCTGCAACTCTGGTGCCATGACCTCCGCCCTGAACTTTGTCGGCAGTAAGATCGCGTTGATTGGGCACCCATGATCGACAGTTTTCATGGTCTACAGCAGCTTTCAGTAGAGGATGATTTTCTTGGATGCCGCTGTCGATTATGCAGATTTTTGGCGCATCGGCTGCTGGGGATTCCAGCACAAAACTAGGCAGGGCGTCGGGTAGCCCATCTGATTGAGCCTTGAGACTGGCGAATTGTTCTGGCTCACTGATGTCAAAGATGTAGGGATAGTTCAGAGCAATATCTTTCAAGCCTTTTCCAGCGATTTCGATACGACAGGAAAAGCTGTCTGGCAAGAGATGTAAGCGATCTTCATAAGATGCGCTCTGAGGAATTATTCCACCGCAAGCAGATACAAAATCTCTAAAATCTTCTTCTCGTTCGTCTTGAAGTTCACTCCAATCTTGCATCCTTTGATCACGCTTATCTAACCATCGTGCTACACGAAGTGCAAATCTTTCAGGATTTCCACCTTCTTCTTCAACAGGGAAATCAGAAAATTTTGAGTTTATTCCCACACAGGCAATACTGACATCGACAGTGTAAATCTTTTCACTATCAATCTTGTCCCAATTTGCGAGCAAGTCAGGGGAAAGAATGTAGTCCAATCTTCCAAATTGTCCTTCTAATATCTTCCAAATTTCTCCAACCTTTCCACCACCACGCTCTTCGGCAATAAATTGAGCAATTTTCTGCTGAAGCTGAGTTAAGTCTATATCAGCCGATGCTCCAAGGATATAACCATCTTCCAGTTCCAGAATGACCTCAATGCCAAAACTTTTAAGCACATCGGCATCAAAAGACTTTGGATCGACTTGAAGGACAAGCGATAGCGATTTGGGTAAATCGGGTAGCTCTTCCGTCTTGCGGGTTTCTCGGTTGGTTTGCCAGGACGAAGTAATATTGGACAGTGAAGACTTAAGACTGCCGCCATGACCATCTCGACTGCTAGAATTTGCAACAGATTGCTTGGAGCGCCTAGGTGGTCCACCCGATTCTGCCGTTCCTTCTTTCAGAAATTTTAGGCGGGTATGCGGAAATGAATTGGATGATTCAGACATGGGATGCTAATACGTCTTTGATAGATGCGTCGAGGTGTTCTTGGATGACCAGTTCCTCTCGATCGAGGATGGCTCGTTTTGCAGCATTTTGGGCAATTCGCACAATTTGGGCTGCGGAGACGTTCTCTAAACGTTGGATGGTGGCTTGCCAGTTGATGGTGCCGATTTCGACGGTAGCGAGAGTCTGCTTTAAAATACCCTCAATTTCGCGCTTTGTGGGGCGAGGGACTTCAATTACATCGTCAAATCTTCGCCAGACGGCTTCATCAAGGAATTTGGTCAGGTTGGTGGCGGCGACTAGAAGTCCGTTATTCGCTTCGTATTCGTCGAGGAGCTGGAGGAAGGTGTTGACGACGCGCTTGATTTCGCCGACTTCCTGCTGGTCCCCGCGCGATTTGGCAAGGGAGTCGCATTCATCGATGAAAAGTAAGCAGGGCTGCTGGGCCGCAGTTTCAAAGACTTCGCGCAGGTTGGTGGCTGTTTCGCCAAGATAGGACGAAACCATAGCGTCGAACCGGATTTTAATCAGCGTCAATCCGGTATTCCAAGCCAATCGTTCGGCTGCCATGGTTTTGCCGCAGCCCGGTAATCCGTAGAGGAGGACTTTTTGGCGATAGCGGAGTCCGTAGTGGGCCAGCCGATCGCGGGCTGCATATTCTCGTTCGATTCGACAAAAGCGCTCTTCCATTTCGTCGGAGAGGATCATGTGATGTCGGAGCTTTTCACGCGGGATTGTGACGACGAAGGGATGGTTGAAGCGGTGTTTGCTGACGAGGGGGGTGAGGGAGTTTGGGGATTGGTTTGGGAGGGGGGCGAGATGGGTTTGGCGAGATGGGGTAATGCCCGGTTGCATGGGGCGCGGGGGTTGCATGGGCATCGGACGATTATCGCGTCGTTTGGCAAGGTTATCGAGCTGTGTTGCCAAGATGTCGTGACCTTTACGGCGCTCTTCTTCCACAACAATCGCCATGAGAGCATCGATCGCCTGCGTGTCTTCGCTGGCGATGGCCCGAAATAGACGTTTGAGCAGCTCTGCTTTCATGGATAAAGTACTTGTTTCACTCCGATTATAGGAGGTTTTGTGAGATGGGGTCGTGGACGTCCGCTCAAGGATAACAAGACTTTTTTAAGGTGAAAATCTTTATTACGCCGGGATAATCCGAATCTAGAGATTCTAGGCTGCATAATTTTATACAATAAAGGAGACCGATCGCATTCCTGAATCCCCGGACTCCCATGACTGACCAGCCGACATCCCGTAAACCTGTGTTTATCGAGAAAATCTTCCCGGTGAAGCTGTTGAATCAGCAGGTTTACTATGAGCATGGGGGAAATCCGTTTAAGGGGTTGCATCGGTGGTATTCGCGGAAGCCGCTGTCGTTTAGTCGGGCGTCGGTGTTGGGTTCGATTTTGCCGGAGGGGGTGACGAGTGAGGAGTTTGAGTACCTTTTGGGGTTGAATCGTCGGGTAGGCGAGATGCAGGATACGACGACGAAGTTGTATAAGACGCCGCCGAGTGCCGATCGGATTGCCAAGGTTCATGATTTGTGTGAGGGGTTGTGGGGGACGCGGACGCCGACGGTGTTGGATGCGTTTGCGGGGGGCGGGAGTATTCCGTTTGAGGCGGCGCGGTATGGGTTGAATGTGTTGGCGTCGGATCTCAATCCGGTGGCGGTGGTGACGATGAAGGCGGCGATCGAGTATCCGCTGAAGTTTGGGCCGGATTTGCAGGTGGATATTGATAAATGGGTGAAGTGGGTGGGGGATGAGGCGAGGGTGAGGTTGGCAGAGTTTTTTCCGTCGAAAGTGGGTGAAAAAATTCAGAATTACCTTTGGGCACATACTGTTATCTGTCCTAATTGTGAATCGACTGTTCCTCTCAGTCCTACTTGGTGGCTAGACAGATCACCTGAATCAGCAAAGAAAGGTCAGTGGTGCGCAGTAAAACCAGTTGCAGATATTGAAAATAAAAAAGTTAAATTTGTTATCGTGAAAGGGATTAAGGGAACTGGGAATAGTATTCTTTATAATGGATTTGAGTATTTTCCAGAATCAGAAGTTACAGTGAGTAGATCTGTTGGTAAATGTCCTAATTGTAAAAATATAATTGAAGATGAGATAATAAAAAGTCAAGCACAATCAATAGATTTTGGACATCAGATGTATGCTGTGGTCTACAGAAAAAATAAAGGAATTCTTGAGTTCAGACTTCCTGAGCAAATAGATATTGATGGCTTTGATAAGTCAATCATATTTGTTAATAATAAGATCTCTGAATGGGAATCAAAAGGATTTATTCCTGATATTGAAATTCCCTATAGTCATATGATTCACGAAAGAAATGCTACAGCAGCTTTTGGTTTGACTCATTGGCATAAATTTTTTAATGTTAGACATTTACTAACACTAATCACTTACGTGGAGTTAATAAATGAAGTTAAAGTTTCTCCGGATTTGAATCCAGATCCAGAAAAATCAAAAGCTATTATCACTTATCTGAGCTTGGTTTTAGACAGATGTGTTGATTTAAATAATCGCTTGGCAATCTGGAATGCCTCTCAGCCACCGCCTAGTCCGTCTAAAGCTTCATTAACTCATGCACTCAATTTAAGCTGGAATTATCCAGAAACTCACGGAGGTACAAAGCTTTGGCAGCAGATGGGAGATTTTGTAAAAGACTATGGGAAGCTTTGCAATTATGCTGGTTCAATATCAAATGATAATAATTTATTTTCAAATAAGCTGAATGAGAATTCACAAGTCAAGATTGATGTCGCTTCTGCTGACAATCTATTTCTATTAGATGATATGTCAGTTGATGCAATTGTTACTGATCCACCTTATTATGGAACTATTCTGTACGCAGAAATTTCAGATTTTTTCTATGTTTGGATGAAGCGTGTATTACAAGAAGTTTTCCCCGAATTATTCTCTTCGGACCTCACAGATAAAGACCGCGAAGCCGTTGCTAATCCCAGCCGATTTAGAGGTATGGGATCTCCTGCTCAAGACGGCAGAAAAGCAATTACGCCCGAAGAACTCGCCAACCAAGACTACGAAGCCAAAATGGCCCTCGCCTTCGCCGAATATCACCGCGTCCTCCGCGACGATGGCGTCATGACTGTCCAATTCAACCACAAAGACTCCGGCGCATGGGACACCCTCGCCAAATCCCTGATCGACTCCGGCTTCGAGATCACCGCCTCCTGGGCCGTCAGCACCGAAAACCCCCAAAACCTCCACCAAGCACAGAAAAACTCCGTCTCCAGCACCGTCCTCTTGGTGTGCCGCAAACGCGATCCCAACGCCGGACAAGCCTGGTGGGACGATCTGCGCCCCCAAGTCACCCACCTCGTCGAAACCCGCGCCCCCGAATTTGAAGCCAACGACATCGACGGCATCGACCTCTACCTCAGCGCCTTCGGCCCCGCCCTCAACATCTTCAGCCGCAACTACCCCATCCTCGACACATCAGGCCACGAAGTCCGCCCCGAACAAGCCTTCGCCGAAGCCCGAAAAGCGATCGCCAACTACCGCTTCCACAAACTCGCCCAAACCGACACCGCCGGATTCGACCCCATCACCACCTGGTACATCCTCGCCTGGGATGCCTTCCGTGCCCGCGAATTCCCCTTCGACGAAGCCCGCCAACTCGCCCTCGCCGTGGGAGGATTCAACCTCATGGACCTGCACAAAATCCACAAACTTGCCGAAATCAAAGGCGGCAATTGCAAACTCCTCACCCCCGACCAACGCCTCAAAAAACGCGCCTTCTCTACCAACCCCGACGACTTCACCCTCACCACCCTAATCGATGCCCTCCACGCCACGATCGCCATCTACCTCGAAGAAGGCTCGATCGATCCCGTCCGCCGCTTCCTCAAAGGCACAGAACTCCTGAGCAACGATCGGTTCATGCGCGCCTGGGAAATCACCCTCCGCGCCATCCCACACACCCGCGACACCAAAAAACGCATCCCCGAAGAACAAGCCCTCGCCGACCTCTGGCTCGCCATGGACGAAATCAAAGCCAAAGTCCGCTACATTCAGCCAGAATTAGAATTAGGCGAAGAGCAAGACAGTCTGTTCTAAACTAAATTCACCCTCATTCTCTAGGAGAACCACCCATGACCCTTAAAGAACAACTCTTCCAAGAACTGGATAATGCCTCCGACGATATCGTGGCCCAAATGCTAAAAGATCTCCGAATTCTAAAGTCAAAGACACCCGCAACTCATTCGTTAACCAGCCTCATCGGTCAAGCCCAAGGCACTTTTACTAATCCAGAAGAAGCCGATCGATTCATTCGTCAGGAGCGTGACACATGGGACTCCTAAATTCACTTCAAGGCGATCGTCTTTATTTTGATGTCAACATTTGGATTTATGCACTCGAAGGCTACCCAACCTTCATCACCGAATTAACGGCATTATTACAAGCGATCGACCAAGGAAAGCTGACAGCAGTAACGAGCGAGCTTTCCTTAGCTGAAGCATTGACTAAGCCAATGAAAAATCAAGACCAAAATACACAATTACTTTATCAACAGGCAATTTCTAATCGAGCAAATGTAGAGGTTTTACCGATCGATCGTGCAATCCTTATCAAAGCGGCTCAATTGCGTGCTATCACTAAACTCAAACTACCCGATGCTATCCATGCAGCCACGGCACTAAGTTCTCGATGTTCTACATTTTTAACCAATGACAAAGGCTTTTTTACTGTTCCAGAACTTACTACTATTCTATTATCTGACGTAATTCTCTGATATCCAATGTTTAACAACAACCGATCGCCCAAACCAAACTCGACTCCTGAAAGTATGCCTGGACATCCTTTAGAAAACTTGACTCCTGAAGAACGTCTAGCCAGAATCAATCAACTGCTTGGAGCCTGGAAAGACCAGCCAGATCTATTAGAAATCTTTGCTGAAATCGACCGCGATCGTCATGCCTATCGTGGTCGTCAAATTGATTCAATGGATGACTAAGGAAATTTTTTTATGGTATTGAAAAGAGACGCTAAAAAATCTAAGTCAAAACGAAAGAAGTTCTCTAGCTTCAGTACTAGAGAAGCCTACGAACAACTTGACCTCAAAAACTTACTGCCCTGGAAACAAACGAACGAGCCAGTCATTGCTAGCGATTATTTCCAGGAACGCATGGCTCGACTTCAGAAACATTTCGATATCTCATCGGGTAAAGGCTCAAAACAATTACTGATTGATGCCGTTTGCGAAGAAGCATTGGGCGGATTTGACGACCTTAAAATCTGGAAGGGTATGAGCCTTGAAACCGAGACCACAGAGGGAGTTGTTGATTATCTGATTGCGGATCACAAAGGCTATCTTGACACCCCATTACTCATTTGTATCGTTGAAGCTAAGAAAGATGACTTTGAACAAGGACTGGATGAATGCCTTGTCATTCTGCACGCTTGCCAATGGCAAAACCAACAGGCCGGACAATTGTTTGATCTCTTCGGTATCGTCTCCAATGGTGATGCTTGGGTCTTTTACAAGCTAACGCCCGATCGTCAAATTTATGGAACCGCCACTTACGGTCTTACCAGCTTACAACTTCTTCTTGGATGGTTGAAGCATATCTTGGAAATCAGCCAAGCAAATCTAACTCAAATGCCCATCACTTAGGAAGCCGATCGCCATGTCATACAGTGAATTCAAACTTGAAACCCTAGTCAAAGATTTCAATCTTACCCTGCGAGAAGTTTCCGATCTATTTACAGATGCTCCCGAAGTCAAAGCCAGTGACTACCTCACCCTGACGCTGCATCAAAATCTCAACCTCGCCGTTGCGATGAATACGGAAAAAGCTCGATCGGAAATGATTATTTCGCCGATTTTGCTCGAAGTCAAACGACGAATGCAAAATCAAATTAGCCTGTTTTCAGGTGTAGATTTCACCGTTGATTCTGAGAAAGGATTAAATGGCATTTGCGACTTTCTAATCAGTCATTCCTCCGAACAGCTCTTCGTCCGTGCCCCCGTCGTCGCCCTCGTGGAAGCCAAAAACGAAAACCTCAAATCCGGCTTTGCCCAATGCATGGCCGAAATGCTTGCCGCCCAAATCTTCAACCAACGCGAAGGCAACGACATCCCCACTATTTATGGCGTCGTCACGATCGGCACCCTCTGGCGCTTCTTACGATTAACCGACACCACGATCGAACTCGACCTCACCGAATACTTTATTAAAGACATCAACAAAATCCTTGGCATTCTACTCAGCACTATTGGCCATCCCACGCCCTAATCTATTTTCCAAAATTCTCAATTCAAACTTCTCAATTCAAACCTCTTATGCTTCTCCCCACCCATCCTTGGCGCATCAGCTACTCCAGCGACACCCACAACCCCGTCACTGACTTTTACATCCCTGCGCTCGAACGTGCAGTCAGTTACGATCGTAAAGCTGGATTTTTCAATAGCAGTATCCTCAGCGCTGTCGCCCGTGGATTGGGAGCCATGCTGAACAATATTCAAGACACTGGAGAAAGCAAAATCCGTCTTATCATGGGTTGCCAATTTAGCCCCAAAGATTTGGATATCATTACCCAAGGTTATGAACTTAGACAAGCTTTTGAAACTTGTATCGATCGAAACTTTACCCCACCCGCGAACTTTGCCCAACTGCACCACTTCGAGATCCTTAGTTGGCTGATTCAGCACCACATTCTCGACATCCGAATTGCCATTCCACTCAAACCTGACGGCAACCCCGAAGGTAGCGAAGCCCAACTCGAACCTCACCGTCTCTTCCATGAAAAAACAGGCATCATCACCGACATAGACGGCAACCAAATCGCTTTCAATGGCTCCAACAACGAATCCATGGGCGGCTGGTACGCCAACGTTGAATCTTTCCATATCTATTGCTCTTGGGAAGGGGGACGAGAACTAGAGCGTGTGGAACTGGAACGCGATCGGTTTGCGCAACTTTGGCAAAACAAAATGCCCAATGTCCGCCTCTTCGATATCCCCGAAGCCACCAAACTTCGACTCCTGCGCTATCTCCCTCGCCAAAAACCACAGTGGAATCCAGAACTAGAGACCGATCGTCGTCCTGTGCCTCCCGAGCAACTACCCGAAGCCGAAACTCCCGATGTTGAATCGCCCGCTGAACCAACGGTTGAAACGGCTACGATCGATCGTGAACTCCTCCACAACGAACGCGAACAATTTCGTCAACTTGCCAACTTCCACAACGACCCTGGCATCCTCGACTTCACTCTCCAATCCATCCCCATCAAACCCTGGATTCACCAAATCAAAATCCTTCGTCGCGTCGCCGCCGAATTTCCTTGCAACTATCTGATTGCTGATGAAGTGGGACTGGGAAAAACGATCGAAACCGGACTCATACTACGTTACCTCATTCTCTCCAAAAAAGCCCAACGCATTCTCGTCCTTGCCCCTGCCAGCGTCCAACCTCAATGGCAAGACGAGTTGTGTGAAAAATTCAACCTCCACTTCTGGAGCCTCACCCAAGGCGAACTGCGCGGTCCCTCCGGCAAAGCCTCACCGCTCACTCCCAATCCCTGGAACAGCCAGAACCTGATCCTCGCCTCCAGTCATTTGGTCCGCCGCAAAGAACGAATGCAAGAACTCCTAGACTCCGAACCCTGGGATTTAGTCGTTCTTGACGAAGCCCACCACGCCCGCCGCAAATCACCCCAAGCGCGAAAAGAAACACCTAATCGATTGCTACAGCTCATGCAACAGCTTAAAGCTAAAACTAAAGCGGTGCTATTGCTATCGGCAACACCAATGCAAATCGATTCGATCGAAATCTTCGACCTCCTCAGCTTGCTCAATCTCAAAGGTCGCTGGCAATATGGTGATAACTTCTGCGACTACTTCAAACACCTCAGCACCGAAGCTGATTCCAACATCCTCGGCTTCTGGCAAAACATGTCCACCGACTATTTCAATCAAGGCGGCGAACCCTGCCCCAGACTACAAAACCATTTCAAACAACGCGATCGAATGCTGGCTTACAAACTGGATGACACCTGGCACACCCGCAAACGCATTCCCAACCGCCAAGACGCCACAGACGAAAGCTTCCTCACAGCATCCCGCCAATTCCTCACCGTTAACACCCCGCTCAAGGATTTGATGTTTCGCCATACCCGCGATACTCTGCGGCAATATCACAAGCGAGGTCTTCTCGCCAATGACGTCCCCCAACGCGAAGTTTGGGATAACGCGATCGTCCTTGAAAAGAACCGCGAAGTCGAACTTTACTGCGCTGTCAGCACCTATGTCCGAGACTTCTACCGTCTCGCCGAAAAAGAAAACCGCGTCGCCCTTGGGTTCCTCATGACCCTCTACCGCAAACGCCTCACCAGCTCCTTCTACGCAATCCAAAAATCCCTCGAACGCCGCCTCAACGACCTCACCACCGGACAACAAACCAGCCTCACCCCCGACGACCTCGCTGAACTTGATGATGCAGAAGATACGGTGATTGACGGATTGCAGTCCTTTTTCCAACCTGCTCATCCTCAAGAAATTCAATATTTACAAGACTTACTGCAACAGTTTGACAACACAGGTGAAGATACGAAATGTGCGCAATTTCTAACGCTGCTACGAAAAGAACTTAATGATCGAGAGAGTGCGATCGTCTTCACCCAATACACAGACACCATGGACTATCTACGAGAATTTCTCAGTGGTAGCTTCGGGAGTCAAGTTGCCTGCTACTCCGGTCGTGGCGGTGAACTTTATCACAATGGACAATGGCGCACGATCGCAAAAGAAACGATTAAAAAACAATTCCGTAACGGGGAAATCAAATTGCTCCTCTGCACCGAGTCCGCCAGCGAAGGACTCAACCTTCAAACCTGCGGTGTCCTGATCAATTACGATATGCCTTGGAACCCGATGCGCGTTGAGCAACGCATTGGACGAGTCGATCGCATTGGACAACGGTTTCCCACCGTCCGCATTCACAATTTCTATTACGATGGCACCGTCGAAGCCAAAGTCTATCGCAAGCTGCGCGATCGGATTGACGCTTTCTCCACCGTCGTCGGGAAACTCCAACCCATCCTCGCCAAAGTTCCCACCTTCATTGAACGAGCCGTCATGAGCGCAGATCCCGAAGAAGAAGATGTGTTGCTCTCAGAATTTGAGGCCATTCTAGAAACCCCGCCTCTCCGTCCTGACCTAGATGAAATGATGGCAATGGATATTCAGGCCGATCTAGACCTGATCCGACAACCGATCGCCCCAGCCGCCTTTTCTCCAACAGCGATTGAAACACTATTTACCCATTCCCTTCTTCTAAAGCAACAGGGCATCACCTTTACCGCCGTCAATGCTGGAGTGTGGCAACTACAATACCCCGATCGTGAACCACTTCGATCGCTCCAAAAGCTCCACAACCCGGCACAACTGATCACCTTCGATCCACAATGCTATGAAGAACGCCCCTCGCTCTGTCTCCTGCTTCCCGGACAGCCGATTTACCATGAGCTTTTGAGATTATGTGAGTGATTGCGATCGGCTATGGGGTCAGAAGTTGTACGTTGATATTAAGGCTCACGGCACTTCGAGCAAGTCCAACATCAGCGGTGATAAGTGGCACTTGCTGCTCATTCGCGACGGCTAAATGTAATGCATCTAGTGTTCGTAGAGGTGTGTCAAAGTGCTGAATCCAAGATTTTGCAGTTTGGTAATGTTGAATTGTGATAGGCAATTTTTCGTATAGCCCGCTGGTGATATGCATTTGAAATTGATTCACGATCGCGATCGCGATCGCGTCTTCACGTTCAATTTCCTTCATTCTGACACGCCGCGATAAAGCAGACATTAATTCAACTTCTGACAACTCACTGATTATCAACGTTTGAGACTGCTGAAAGAGTTCCGCAACTGAGTTACTCATCGCTTCGATCCAATAAAACGGAGCCAGCACACTGGTGTCAAGATAAATCAATAGCGTTCTCCCGCTCGTGCGTTAATCACGGTCTGGCTCAGGGACTCTCCTTGAACCCCGATCGCGGCTCGAAAGGTTTGCATCTGTTTCAGAAGGGTTTGACGATCGATCGTCGGGGCAGTTGGGAGAATGAAAGGCTGAGGTACGCTCCGATCGAGCATCTGAAGGGTATAGTCTTCGATCGAGACGCCACGATCGTTTGCGGCTTGCATCAGTCTTTCCAGAATTTTTGGACTGAGGGTTAAGGTAAGTGTCATAGCTAATAGGAATGAAGTTTTAAAATTGTATCTCATGAGCAATGGTAACGGTCTTCAGCGATCGAACCTTCGGTCTTCAACATTCATGATTCTGCTTCAAAGACGATCGCACTTCCGTCAGTGGAAACGGGCGATCGGCTTGAGCCTTGATTAGGTTCGATCAAACACTGGCCTTGTTTCATTCGATATGCTCCCGTCCGCTGTGAATATTTTCGATTGTCCGGAATAATTTGATGTGGACATGACGTCTAATGGGAATAGTTGAGCCATACTGAGTTGGTGATGACTAGCGGGAGCGAGTGGGAAATGGTTGAGCAACATTTTCGTGCGTGTGTAGGCTTGATCGAGCAGTTGCTGAACTGTTCTGAGGGCCAAGAAGAGGCTGTTTTAAAATCGAGTGAGTCATTGATAAGTGTGGAACTATTGCAATTAATGGGGCAAGTTGCCACGTATTTGGAGTGTGAAGAGGCTGAGAGAGCAGCTTGGCTACGAAAATTTTCTATGCAGTTAGCAAGAAGATTCGGTATAGAGGTGGAAGCGATAGATGCATCTAGGACGAATTCCATAACGCAGTTTTTGTACGAAACGTTGAAGCTGGTCAGAGCGAGTCAAGGTGATTCGCAACGAATCTACCCGGTTTGGGCACAACAGCAAATGCTGTTTAATACAGATCTCTTAGGAAGCTTACCTCAAGTTATAACGCAGTTATACGAGCAGAAGATTGATTCGCAAGAAGATATTACGGCTAATTTATTTAATTTTGCTAGGCTAATACAAGAATTTCCTTTGAGTATTCGCTGGATAAATTTGGAACTAAGTATCCTCACATATCGAATGGTCCTGAGAGGATTCAGTCGAGAGTCTTTTCCGGAAAATTGGGCAATTATACAAAATAATTTAGCGAATGCTTATAGATCTCGTGTTAAAGGTGAACGGGAAGAAAATATTGAAATTGCAATCAATTTATATAAACTTTCTCTGGAAGTTTTGTCCCGTGAAACCTCGCCAAATCTCTGGGCAACAACACAAAACCACTTAGCCATCGCTTACATGTATCGTATTTATGGTGAAAGAGAAAAAAATCTAGAAGTCTCACTCTTCACCTATCATCTCGCACTAGACGCTTTAACCCGTGAAGCATTCCCATTAGATTGGGCAATGACGCAGAATAACTTAGCAATGGCTTATGAGAGGCGTATTCGAGGAGTTCGGGCGGACAATCTTGAACAGGCGATTTCTATTTATCAGCTTGCACTAGAAGTTAGAACTCGCGAAAAATTCCCAACAGATTGGGCAATGACACAAAACAACTTGGCAAATGCTTATAAGAATCGTATCCAAGGTGAACCCGAATATCTCACAAATAAGTAGGACGTGAGGCGGAAAAACTGCGAGAATTCAG
>ENA-OFCI01001038-OFCI01001038.1-metagenomes-genome-assembly--contig:-NODE-1038-length-13820-cov-4.113113_pt1 | contig 13820 bp, 16 predicted proteins | sample MGYA00153391_OFCI01 | MGnify analysis MGYA00153391
GGCGCAGCAGTCACCGCACCGTCGACTGACCGACCGCTGATAGATGTCGCTCGCCGAAGGCGGGCCAGCAACGCTCAGGCCCGTACCGAGCACCACTGGAGTCGCCGGCTGGACATGACCGCGGGGGCGCGGGACGGGAGCGCTTGCGAGCCGAAGGCGAGCGGGTGAAGCACTCCGTGGTCATAGCGGCCGCGGCGGAGCCGAAGCGGGAAGGGTCGGGATGGGGGCTGGACGAGACGCTCGCCGGAGCGGCGAAGCCGTGGAGGCGGGGTGCCGAGACACTCCGGGAACACGGCAGCTACAGGGAGGAAGCAGAAACGCCCCGGCTCCCGTGAAGATCACGGTGGAACCGGGCGTTTCGGTTGGCTGGATGGGACAGGGAGACGGCGCCTGCGAGCTTGCGAGCGGGTCTCAGCGCAGAGCTGGGAGTCCTGCTGGTACGCCGGCGACGACCCGCAGACTGTAACCGGTGGCGCGGAACTGAACTTTGGCAGCCGAGCGGCTGCACGCGAAGGCCTAAGCGGCGAAGCTGGAACAGCAGCGAACCGCTTCTTCCGAGGCGCGACCTCGAAGAGCCAGGACTTCCAGGCTCAGGAACTTCCGGGTGGTGGATATCGGCTGCAGTTCTTCTCGCCTGCTAACAATCCTGGCTATGGCAAGCTCTACGTCCAGGAGATTGATCGAACAGGAAACGTCCTTCGTAGGTACAAGGACACGATAGGGCCCGACGGGTTCATCGAACGAAAGATGGTGCAGTGAGATGAGTATCGCAATTGCCGACCTGGCCAAGTCGCTCGATCGACTCATCCGAGGAGACCTCGGTTCCTTGGGTGCAATCGTGTCGGCCGAGCACACCGAGGTTCTCAAGGCAGCTGAGGCGCTGGGGACTCCGCTTATGATCCCCCGAACGGCAGCCATTTCGGTCGTGCGGGGCCTGATTGATGGCGCGTATGCTCCGGAGATGGCACAGGATTTGTTGCGAATCGCTTTACCGGCCCGATTCGGCCGGTCGCTATCGATTTCGAGGAAGCATTCGAGGACGCAATCTCGGCCGCGGTGTCGCGACTGGATGAAATCGGCGACCTCGTTGACGGCGAGGTCACAACCGACGAGGCCCTGAACCTTTTGCAGTTACTGGGTGAGCCATGATCCGAGCCGTCCGAATCGCCGTACGTTCGTCCCAGCAGGTTGACCACGTCGTGGTTCGCTAGAACGGCAGAGTAATCGGCCCAGATGGGCAGCCGATTCCGAGGTAGAGAACGTCTCCTATCAGGCGTACGCGCAGCAGTTGAAGGACAGCCTTATGAACGCCCAACATCCGGCACGTCTCGCTCTCGGGCAACACGACTGTGAGCTCTTCGTGACTCAGTGTCGATTCCGCCTGAAAGCTCACAATCAATGGGACAGGTGACCTGAATGGCCAGGTCACCGCGGGTTGCTTCGCCGGATCAGGCTCCGGGCTCGTCGGAGCGCTTTAGATGAAACTGCAAAAGTTCTACCTGTCCCCCGCCGAATAAAAGGCACCTGCTGTGGGCGCTCCCGCTCGGCATCCTGACCTGCGCAGCGATGTGTTGGTTCGAAGTAGGGGTGTTTAGCTGCTCAAGCCTCTCCCGCGGGAGTAGACCAGAGATCGAATACTTTTACACGGTGTCGATACACAATTACATGGTCAGCGCGCTTGTCGGATCGATCCCGATCCTGACCACGAACTAGAGCCGAACCCTGTGGTCCCGCCTCGCGGTGACAGTGGCGTTCGTTGCCTTGCAACTGATCACAGGCATATTCATACTCACCCCGCGAGCCGCTTGAACTCTGGTGGGGAGAATTTTGTGTATTCACCGACGCCTATGAAGCGCAAGGGGTTCCGCTAACGGGCGGCCATGCGGGTCGGAAAGTGGTCTCGAGCGCCCTCTCGCGAGGGCGGAAAACCTGTCCGCACATCGTCCCGCTTACGGGCGAGTTCGTCTCATTGCTCTGAGAAGCAAGCTCCGGGTTAGTACAGGTCGATCATGCCGACACGGTGTTTTACGCCCGACATTTCTGTTGCTGGAACCCAAGGCGGCGACGCTTTTCGGTAAAACGGTCGGAGCAGACTGCGCTGGACGAGCACGATGAGGTTGATGTCGATCCAACCCAGGAACTGCCCAAATTTGATGCCCCGCTTATGCAGCCATGGGGCGACAAGGACCCACGCAGCACAACCGAGAGGTAGCACTACCCACAGGAGCACGCCTCGCACTGTCAGCAGCAGGAAGCCGGAGAAGAAGCCCGAACTTGAATTCGCCATGCAATTCCCCTCTTTGCGATAACGCGCCCGCATCTGCCTACCGACATGCCGAAAGGCTATCGTTCGACCGTTGCGCCTGCGATTAGTTCTCGTGAAATAGGCCAGACCAGCAACCTTCGCCCTTTGGCCGTCCGCAATAGGTCCGGCGAATTCAGGCGGTCGTCGCAACATTGGGTTCTTCTGGGTCGAATAGTAGTCGTTGCATGGCTTGCGTGGGGGTGCTGCCGTGAAGGGTTTTGCGCGGGCGGTCGTTGAGCTCGTTGGCAACTTCGAGCAGTCGTTGCGGGCTGTGGGTGGAGAGGTCGGTACCCTTCGGAAAATATTGGCGCAACTTTCGGGGACCACTCCAGCAGCCCATTTGTGTTCTCGTTGCTGCCTCGTTGCCAGGGCGAGTGTGGGTCGCAGAATTAGATCGGTATCCCGGTCGCCATCGTGATCTCTTGATGCTTGGCCATCTCCCGTCCCTGGTCCCAGGTCACCGACCGGCGCAGTTGGTCCGGGAGTGTGTTCATCGCTTTGATCATCGCGGTCGACACGGTCAGGGCGGTGTGGTCACCGGGCAGGTGCAGCAGCATAACGAACCCGCTGGTCCGCTCGACCAGCGTGCCGATCGCTGATCTCGTCGACGTTGAGCCGATGATCAGATCGCCTTCCCAGTGACCGGGAACGGCGCGGTCTTCGATCTCTGCCGGCCGCTCAGAGATCATCACCATGCCCGGGAACCGCCCCGCTTTGGGGCCATCCGGTTTCTGGGGGCGGCGCCGTGCGCGTCCCGTCCGCAACGCGGTCGCGATTTCCAGCCGCAACGAGCCGCGGCCTTGGACGTAGAGGGCTTGGTAGATGGTCTCGTGGGACACCTGCATCTCCACATCCTCGGGATGCTCGAGCCGGAGCCGGCCCGCGACCTGTTCGGGGCTGAACCGTTCGGTGAGCATCGACACGACCTGTTTCCGTAACGCTAACCCGTCCAACTTCCGTCGTCGTGGTGGGCGGGCCCGTGCCCATGTCTGCTCCTGCGCAAATGAGGGCACGTACCGGTCATAGACCTGATTCCGTGCCACCTCGCGACTGATCGTCGACGGCGCCCGCCCGAGCAGACCAGCGATCTGACGCACTCCTTGGCCTTGGGCGAGTTGGAAGCCGATCTCCTCCCGCTCCCGCAACGACAAAGACCCGGGACGCGTGAGAGCGAAGCTCTGGAAAGGTGATGGAAGCACCTGCCGATCCTCGCCGAGCCACCGATACGCCGTCGCCCGCGACACCCCCGCAGCCCGCGCAGCAGCTGACGTCGCAAGCCCCTCGTTCATCCCTTTCCAGAACGCCAACCGGACACTCAACGGCGACCATGGTCTACCCATCGACAACCCCCACTAGAACTCAGGGTGTTGCACTCACCACCTGAATTCGCCGGTTTCGAGACAGTAAGGTTTCGAGACACCGAACACAACTCCGGCACAGTCGGCCGTCCGCAAGCGGATCGGCTGACGCGCCGCGTGGGTTACATGCCCTGTGAAAAGCCGCCGTCTAGCGCTGCAATCCATAGGGAGGGTCGTAACCAGTTCTTGTTGTGCGCGACCGGCCTGACGAGCACAACCTGCATGGTTCGCCTAGTCAAACATTCGTACATGGAGCTGTGGGCCCTGGCGAAATCTGAACAAGCAGACCCCAGCCAGGCCGACCGTCTGGGATACGGTCGTTCCATGGATGCAGTTGGTGCCGCGCTGATCGCGGCGATCGTCACTTTGATCGCGGTGTGGCTCGGAGGGTCAGTGCAGAAGGGCCAGTGGCTGCGAACAGCTCGTCGCGAGGCCTATTCGGCCTTTCTCCTCAAGATCGACAACTCGATGAGAGCGTTCCGAGTTGAATCAATCGGTGGCCCCAGGGTCGAAGAACGATGGACTTTTGCTTGGTCTGAAGATCTCGCGCAGATCGCTCTCCTTGGCCCGGAACGCGTACTTAATGCCGCGGAGATACTCGCTGGCAAGGTTGCGGAGGAGCAAGCAGCGTTCAAAGCTTCGGATGCTGTTGGCCGGGATTTCAACGCGCCAGTCCAAGCACGACACGATTTCATTGGCGTCGCAAGAGGAGCGTTGGGGGCAGGAGGTCCCGCTCTCCGACGTTAGACAGGCCCATATCTCACTCCCCGACGTTAGACAGGTCCATATCTCGCGTCGTCGGTGCGCTGCTCGCACGACAGAGACGGTCAGCTCCGCGTCGAACACGTCATAGATCACCCGGTAGTCATCAATCCGAATGCGCCAGGCCGTCTGCTCGCCAACGAGCTTTTTCGCACCGGGGGTCGGGGGTCCTCGGCCGGATCCTCGATCGCATCAAGCACGCGATCGCGCGCCGGGCGCGAAAGCTTCTTCACCTGCCGGTGCCCGACCCGCTTTACCGGACACCTTGAGTGAGGCGATGATCGTCTCGGAAGGAGTCCGTGTAATGCCTGCTGCTCACCCGCCGAAGTTCCGGCGTCGTGCCCTGGATGTGGTCGCTCAGGGGAACCCGGTCGCTCAGACTGCTCGAGGTCTTGGGATCAGCGAGAGCTGTCTTTGGAACTGGATGTCGCGTGACGAGATTGACTTCGGTCGCAAGCCCGGTCCGACGGATGAGGAGCGCAAGGAAACCGAGTGCCTCGGGTAGTGGGGTGTTGCGGTCCTCGCTACGCCGCGGCACCTCGACCTGGTGCGAGGGTCCCGATGAGGGGGCGTTTGCTGGCTGCTCTCGCGTCGTTGTCCCGCACGCGTGGCTCGTAGTGATTTTGGAACATCTGTCCGACGAGTTCGCGGCGGGTGTGTACGCCGGTCTTTTCGAACACGCTCTTGAGGTGCTGCTGCACCGTCTGCGGTGACAGGAAGAGTTCCGCGGCGATCCGTGGAGTGGATTCCCCGCGAAGCACGAGACGTGTTACGTCCTTCTCCCGCTCGGTCAGCGCGTAGATCTCCATCAGCAGCGGCGAGATCCGGTCGTGCCCGGCGGGCTCGATGATGATCGCTGTCCGCTGTTGCAGCCCGCTTATCAGGGGCGTTCCGTAGACCGTCACCCATCGGCCGTCCTCGGTGTGGACGCGAGCGGAGGCGAGTTCGTCGCCGGCGTCTGGAGCGGCCACGGTTCTTCCAGCCACCGACAGCACCACCGCCGGTAACGCGCCTCGCTCGCGCCATGAGCTGCCGCCAGGCAGCACACGGAGCATCGATTCCGCGCCGGGGGTCATCGACTGCACTTGCCAGCGGTCGTCGAGGACGATCAACACCGGCGTGTTCGGCCCGTGCTCTGCAGCCTCTCCCACCAGCAACCCGCGCTGCGCGCCGACCGCGAGGTCTGCGGAGATCGACTTCATGAACGCGGCGTCGTCCGCGGTAAACATTGGCGAGTCCGGCGCCCGGTAGAGCGTGACGATTCCCGCGGCGACTCCTCTCCTGGTGCGTAGCGCAACGGCGAGCTGCTGATCCCCGCCGAACGGCTGGACGAATCGCTGCCAGCCCTCGCTCCGGCTGGGGTCCCCGTGGGTCGCCTCATGGATCGTGGAGGTGCCGGACGCGGAACGGACGAGTCGCGACAGGTTCATCGCGTCGTCCTCGGAGTACTCGTAGGTGAGGTAGTCGGGCGGGAGTTGCATCGCCGCGTCGTAGTGGCTTGTCACGATGAGTGAGGCCGGATCCATCGTGAACCAGCACGGCCGGAGCAGTACCGGCACGATCGGCGCGATGACCTGGTCGCACTCCCGCCAGAATGCGGCGACGTCGAGACCGTGTCGGGAGAGGTCGGCGATCTTCTGCGCCGCACGTGCCTTCGCGTCGCCGCTAGTCATGGCGTAAGCATAGGAGTGCCGGTCTCGTGGCGGAATACCAGATCCCTGGTATGGCGTCCGACGAGACCCGCTCTTAGCGTCGCAGTCACAGGGCGCCGGTGGCGGCCGATGAGGAGTTGATATGCGCATCGCAATGTTCGGCGGGGCCGGGAAGGCCGGCAGCGCCATCTTGGAAGAGGCCCTGACGCGGGGGCATCAGGTGCGGGCGCTCGTCCGGAACCCGTTGAAGACTACTGTCATCCGCCCTGGTCTCGAGGTGGTGCGGGGCGGGTTCGAGGACATAGCGGCGCTCGATCGCACATTGGAGGGGGCCAAGGTGGCGGTCACCGCGATTGGAATCACAAGCAAGATGCGCCCGACTCTGCTCGAGGACAGTGTCACCGCCATTCGTGCCGGGATGAGGCGGGCCGGTGTCGAGCGCCTCATCGTGGTGCAAGGGGCACACCTGCCGTTCCCCGGCGACCCGAAGAACCCGGGCCTGCTGCTCCTCAAGGCGATCCTCGGCGTAGTGATGCGACCGGTCGTACTGGACGGACATCGCCTCGTCTCCTTACTGCAGGCCGATGACTGCGACTGGACCGTCATCCGGATGCCGCCACTGAAGGTCGCGCCGGCCACCGGCGCCATGGAAGCCGGAACCCTCCGCATCAGCCCCCTGAAGCACGTCACCAGCGGCGACGTGGCAGTGCTCGCGCTGCAGTGCATGGAACTGGGCACCTACGTGAAGGAGATGCCAATGATCATGTCCGGTCGGCCACGCCCGGCGGCCAGCACAGAACTGCCCGTCGCGCGCGACGGTGTCCAACGCCCGGCCACCAAACCCGCCTGAACTTGCCGCTCCGCCGGGCCGTGGTCACGATGTCGACGCGCGTTCGGGAAGCCGGTCTACGCGACCTGGCCGGCGTGCGATCGCCGGATGATTTGGTGGTGGCAGTTAAGGCCCTCGCCGGGCTCCGCAGCCGATCTGCAGAGAAAAGCGCCCGATGACCGCCACCCAGCCGGTCGCCGAGATCACCTCGATCCGCAAGGGCGACGGTCACCCGCATCTGACCTACGGAGGCGTTGACACCCTCTGCGGCCGCACTCTGCACGAGAATCGCTGGGACACGATCACCCACTTCGACGCCGCCCTGACCGCCCGACTCGCCGCAAATGGCAGCGTTCCGTGACCGCTCGATGTCGCATTACGGACTTCGAGTCGTCTTACATCTCTACGGATACGGGGCTTCTCGACGATTGGGTGAGATCGTCCGCTGAAATCGTGAACATGTTTGCTCGGTGATTCTCGCAGCTATGTATCGAAACTACATGAGAGCGAGCGACGGGAATCGAACCCGCACTACCAGCTTGGGAAGCTGGAGTTCTGCCATTGAACTACGCTCGCGCGGCGAAGTACCCGCACAGGGCAACACTAGCAAGGCCGACCCGTGCTGGTTGTGATCGGTCAAGGGGCCCGCGCGATCTCAGGCGCGCCACCACCCATCGAACATAGTCACGGGCGCCTCGCGCTTGTGGCGGGTTGCCAGGTATCGGGCCTCAATGATCTCGGCGACAGCATCCGGAACTTCCTTGCCCTCGAGAAAATCGTCGATGTCGTTATAGGTGAGTCCGAGGTTGGCTTCGTCGGTCTGGCCCGGAGTGTCATCGAGCAGGTCCGCGGTCGGCAACTTCTCATAGAGCCGTGCTGGCGCCGCGAGGTATTCGAGCAGTGCTCGGCCCTGCCGCTTCGAGAGGCCGGTGAGCGGCAGGATGTCGGCTCCACCGTCGCCGAACTTGGTGAAGAATCCGGTGACCGCCTCGGCGGCATGATCGGTTCCGACCACAAGGGCCGAATGTTGACCGGCAATGGCGTACTGCGCGATCATTCGCGCGCGAGCCTTCGTGTTGCCCTTGGTGAAGTCAGTGATGCGCTCGCCGAGGGCATCGAGGAATTCATCCTGGAAGCCGTCGACCGCGCGTTTCACATTGAAGTCGACCGTGCGCGTCGGTTGGATGAACTGCAGGGCGAGCCGTGCATCTTGCTCGTCAGCCTGCACCGCGTAGGGCAGGCGAACCCCAATGAGCTGCGCCGTGCCACCGGCGGCGACGATGCGCTCGACCGCGAGCTGGCATAGCCGACCGGCGAGGGTGGAATCCTGGCCACCGCTGATGCCCAGCACGAGCCCCGCAGCACCGGTCGACGTTAAGTAATCGACGAGAAACTGCACGCGCGCCTCGATCTGGGCGGCAGGGTCGATGGTCGACTCGACGTGGAGGGCCTGAATGATTTCGTGCTGAAGTGTGCGGGTCATCAAAAAAGCGTAGCGGCGATAAGGCGTGAATCCGGTGGGAGCTGGCTTCGATAGGCTGACGCCTATGCTTCTCTCGGATCGCGATATCAAGGCCGAACTCGACTCCGGACGCATTGGCCTCGAACCCTACGAACCGGCGATGATCCAGCCGTCGAGCATCGACGTGAGGCTTGACCGTTTCTTCCGGCTGTTCGACAACCACAAGTATCCGTTTATCGACCCGGCCGTCGACCAGCCCGACCTCACCCGGCTCGTCGAAGCGGCACCCGACCAGCCGTTCATCCTGCACCCGGGGGAGTTCGTGCTCGGCTCGACTTACGAGCTCGTGACGCTACCGGATGACGTCGCGGCCCGGCTCGAAGGTAAGAGCTCGCTCGGTCGGCTCGGACTTCTCACGCACTCCACCGCCGGTTTCGTCGACCCGGGATTCAGCGGGCACGTCACGCTCGAGCTGTCGAACGTCGCGACCCTGCCGATCAAGCTCTGGCCCGGGATGAAGATCGGCCAGCTCTGCTTCATCCGATTGACTTCGCCGGCCGAGAAGCCCTACGGCTCAGCCGAGTACGCTTCGCGCTACCAGGGACAGCGGGGACCGACGGCCTCGCGGTCTTTCCAGAACTTCCACCGCACCGACATCTCGCGGGATGAGAGCCTGCTGGATTGAGTTTGAACTGGACCGGCGCGGCTGTGAAGAAGGGCGCGCTACTCGAGCAGGCTCCTGGCTACGCGCCGAGCTGCTCCAGCTGCCAGCCAAGCCACGGGCTGAACGCGAACGGGGCCGCGGTAACAGCCCGTCGCAGCGCATGCGGGTCGAGCCAGGCGAACTCCGAGACTTCTTCCGGGTTTTGCTGCACGACATCCGTCGTCACGGCGCGGTAGACCGGGCAGATCTCGTTCTCTACGATGCCTGAGGCGTCGACCGCACGGTAACGGAAGTCGGGCAGTACGACCTCGAGGTCGGTCACCGTGATACCGAGTTCCAACCCGGCTCGGCGGATGATGGCATCCGTCAGCGACTCGCCGGGAAAAGGATGCCCGCAGAAGGAGTTCGTCCAAACACCCGGCCAGGTGAGCTTCGACAGCGCGCGGCGGGTGACGAGCACGCGCCCCTCTGAGTCGTAGACGTGGCAGGAGAATGCGAGGTGGAGAGGGGTGGAGAGACCGTGCACGGAGAATTTCTCAGCCTCGCCGATGGGCTGGCCCGCGTCATCCAGAAGTACGACGAGCTCTGCACGACTGTGCACAGGCCCTGTGCTGCTTTTCATGTGTGTCCGTTACCCTGAAGAGGTGACCGGCCAGAACCTGAGGACTCCTGTGAAAGGGAGCGAATCTCGGGGAGCGGCCGTGCTGAAGCGTCGCTCCAGCCTAACCTCCGCTGCACCGGGCAGGACCGCACAATGACCAACCACAGCAACCGTCCTGCCACCGACTCCACCCTGTACGACCGGGTCGCGGAAGAGACGGCGAGCGTCGTCATCCGCCGCTATTCCACCTCCTTCGGGCTGGCCTCCCGCCTCCTGGCGCCGTCGATCCGCCGCCACGTCGAGAACATCTACGCGCTCGTACGGGTGGCCGACGAGGTTGTGGACGGGGGAGCAGCGGATGCCGGGCTCGATCCGCTCGAAGCGGCTCGGGTGCTCAACGACTTCGAGCGCGACACCGAGGCGGCGCTCGACTCGGGGTACAGCACCAACTTCGTCATCCACGCCTTTGCGCGAAGCGCTCGCGCAACGGGCTTCGGCCGCGAGCTCACCCAGCCCTTCTTCGAGTCGATGCGCATGGACCTGGTGCAGACCGAGCATGACGACCAAAGTTTCGAAACCTATGTCTACGGATCCGCGGAAGTCGTCGGCCTCATGTGCCTCGGGACCTTCCTGCAGGGGATGCCCGTTTCGCCGCCGGAACTCGCCCGGTTCGAGCACGGCGCGCGCAAGCTCGGCGCGGCGTTCCAGAAGATCAACTTTTTGCGGGACCTGTCAGCCGACTTCGAGACGCTCGGTCGCAGCTACTTTCCCGGCGTGAGTGTCGACACATTCAGCGAAGCGGACAAGACCCGACTACTCGACGACATCGACGCTGATCTGCGCGACTCGGCGTCGGTGGTGCCACTGCTTCCGGTCACCTCGCGACGGGCCGTCGCCCTCGCCCAGGGACTCTTCACCGAACTCGCCGTGCGCCTGCGAGCGACTCCGGCGGATCGGCTCGTGCACACCCGCGTTCGCGTGCCGAACCCGGTGAAGCTCCGCATCGCGGCTGGCGCTCTGGCCGGTCGCACCCCCCGATCCACCCTCTCCATCACCAGCAGGACAAGACCGAAAGCAGCATCATGAGCAACATCGTCGTCATCGGCGGAGGAATCGCCGGACTGGCGTCCGCGGCACTACTCGCGAAAGACGGACACGAGGTGACGGTGCTCGAGGGCCGTTCGAGTGTCGGCGGTCGCGTCGGCTCCTGGGAGCGCGACGGCTTCCGATTCGACACCGGACCCAGCTGGTACTTGATGCCGGAGGTATTCGATCACTTTTTCCGCCTCCTCGGGACGACCGCGGAGGAACAACTGCGGCTGGTAACTCTCGATCCCGGTTACCGGGTGCTGTTCGAGGGCGTGGCTGAGCCGATCGACATCACCGCGAGCCGCGAGGAGAATCTCGAGCTGTTCGACCGGATCGAGCCGGGATCCCGTCGCCGCATGGAGAAGTACCTCGACTCCGCGCGCGACGTGTACGAGATCGCCAAGAAGCGATTCCTCTACACGAGCTTCGCCGACATCCGTCCGCTCTTGCGAAAGGACGTGCTCTCACGCACCGGCAGGCTGGTCTCGCTGTTGCTCACCCCGCTCGCCACACTGGTTCGACGCACGGTGAAGGATGCGCGGCTGCAGCAGATCCTCGGCTACCCGGCCGTCTTCCTCGGTTCATCGCCATATATCGCTCCGAGCATGTACCACCTGATGAGTCACCTCGATCTTGAAGGGGGAGTGCTGTATCCGATGGGTGGATTCACCGAACTCATCGCCCGGATCGAAGCGCTCGCCGAAGCTCAGGGCGTGACCATCATCACCGACTCACCCGTCACAGCGATCAATTCGCGGGACGGAGTCGTCACCGGAGTCGACTACACGGATGCCGCTGGCACGACGCGCACGCTCGTGGCCGACATCGTGGTCTCGGCCGCCGACCTGCACCACACTGAAACGGCACTGCTTCCGCCTGCGTTGCAGACCTTCCCGGAAGAGTATTGGGATCGAAAATTAGCCGGACCGAGTGCTTTGCTCATCTACCTGGGAGTGAAGGGCGAGCTGCCCCAGCTCGAGCACCACACCCTCTTCTTCGCCCGCGATTGGAAGGATGGGTTCGATAAAATTTTCGGTGACAATCCGTCTATTCCCGATCCGGCATCCATCTACGTCTGCAAGCCGAGCGGTATCGATCGCTCCACCGCCCCGGACGGGTACGAGAACCTCTTCGTGCTGGTACCCATCCCCGCCGACCCCACGATCGGCAAGGGTGATGTGGACGGCGACGGCGACACTCGCATTGAGACCCTCGCCGACCGGGTGATCTCGCAGATCTCGGTCTGGGCGGGCATTCCGGACCTCGCATCGCGCATCACGCTGCGTCGCACCCTCGGCCCCGGCGACTTCGCGAGCGACCTCAACTCGTGGCGGGGCACCGCCCTCGGTCCGGCACACACGCTCGCGCAGAGCGCCATGTTCCGGTCGGGAAATAAGAGCAGAAAGGTTGAGGGGTTGTTCTACTCTGGCGGCTCCACGATCCCCGGAATCGGACTGCCGATGTGCCTCATCAGCGCCGAGGTTGTTCTCAAGCGCATCCGCGGGGACCGCTCGACCGAACCACTCGCCGAGCCCCTTCAGCGCACGCTCCCCTGATGGCGGTGCTGTACCTGGCATCGCTGGCCGTAGCCCTCACCGGCATGGTGATGCTCGACCGGCGATTCCGTCTGTTCTTCTGGCGCGACGCCCGCCGGGCGGCGATCGTGCTCCTCGCCGGACTGGCCTTCTTCGTGGCCTGGGATCTCTCGGGAATCGGCCTCGGGATCTTCTTCCGCGGGGAGACCTCGTTCATGACCGGCCTCGTCCTGGCCCCCGAATTTCCGTTGGAAGAGCTCTTCTTCCTCACGCTGCTCTGCTACCTCACGATGAACCTGTTCGGCTTTCTCTCCCGGTGGTCGACCGGGTCGTCCGGGTCGACCGGGTCGTCCGCCGCCGTATCGAGGCGCGGTACCGGAGGAGCGGCCCGGTGAACTATTGGCAACTCAACGTGATCTTCCTCGCCGCGGTGGCGGTGACCGGATGCTTCGCGCTTGCCAAATCCCGCCGTGCGATGCCCTGGCTGCCGATCGTCGGTGCCCTCGGCATCCTGCTGCTCGTGACGGCGGTGTTCGACAACGTGATGATCGGGGTCGGCCTGGTCGGCTATCACGCGGCGAAGATCAGTGGGGTGTTCATCGGAATCGCGCCGCTGGAGGACTTCGCATACGCGGTGGCCGCCGCAGTACTGCTTCCGTCCGTGTGGCTGCTGCTGCCCGGGAGGTCTCGTGAGGAATCTTAGGAGCCTGTTCGTGTCATCCCGGCCACTGAGCTGGGTGAACACCGCCTTCCCCTTCGCGGCGGCCTACTTCATGTCAACCCGGCAGATCGACGTGGTCCTCATCGTCGGCACCATCTACTTCCTCATCCCGTACAACCTCGCAATGTATGGCATCAACGACGTGTTCGACTACGAGTCCGACCTGCGCAATCCGCGCAAGGGCGGGGTCGAGGGCGCACTTCTCGATCCGAGTGTGCATCGACTCACTCTGCGTGCGGCGGTAATTCTCAATGTGCCATTCCTCGTTTTCCTCATCGCGGTGGGAAATCCGCTGTCGTGGGTGGTCCTCGCCATCAGTGTCTTCGCGGTGATTGCCTACTCCGCCCCCGGCCTGCGGTTCAAAGAGCGGCCCTTCATCGACTCGCTCACGTCGAGCACCCATTTCGTGTCGCCGGCCATCTATGGTTTCGTACTCGCGGCGGTGATGTTCACGCCCGCGCTGTGGGCTTTGCTCGCGGCGTTCTTTCTCTGGGGTATCGCCTCCCACGCGTTCGGGGCCGTGCAAGACATCGTGGCCGACCGCGACGGCGGAATCTCGTCCATCGCTACCGTGATCGGCGGCCGCGCTACGGTGCGCCTGGCCTTTTCTGCCTATTTGCTGGGGGGTATCCTGCTGCTCTTCACGCATTTCCCCGGACCGTTCGCGGCGATACTGGTGCTGCCGTATGCGGTGACTGTGATGCCGTTCTGGAACATCACGGATGCCGACGCCCAGACCGCGAACCGGGGCTGGAGGCGGTTCCTCGCCATCAATTTCGCGGTCGGATTTCTCGTCACGATGCTCCTGAGCTGGTACGGGATCCTCACCGTGGGCTGTGTCG
>ENA-OFCI01001039-OFCI01001039.1-metagenomes-genome-assembly--contig:-NODE-1039-length-13786-cov-4.668487_pt1 | contig 13786 bp, 12 predicted proteins | sample MGYA00153391_OFCI01 | MGnify analysis MGYA00153391
GCGTTTCCAGCTTCATCCCCTAAAAAAACCTTGGCTTCCTCTAAATTCACAAACATTTTTAGACCTGCACCTTTGAAGGCTGTTCCTACTAGCCCGATCGTTACATTTCCCCCGGTTATGCTTGGATTGTTTGTTATGGTGTCTAGACTTATTCCATGAAATACTGCCATTTTTTACTCCTTTTTTGACTTTTTTTTCTAAATCTTAGCAAGGGTTCTAGTAAACTCGACCCTTATTTTCTCCCCCAGAATTTTCCGAATAATTTCAAGTGATGATTGACCCGTTGCTATCAGCTTGATCTCTCCTGTCTGTCCATTTACTTCTCCTTTCCCTTTTGTACCTGGTATCAATAAACCCGCTGGCTCTTTTTTAATTACAAAACCCTCGAAAAGTACACTAGCTTTTTCTAATGCTAGAGAAATTTCCCCCTCTTTTGTTAGCTGTTTTGTAGGTCTTAACTTGACGGTTACTATCATCAAACCGTTTGTTATTGGAGGTGCTGGCGTAACTATTGGTATCCCCCATTCGTCTTCTAATCCAGTGAGAGAAACTACTGGATTTAGAGGAATTCGTAAAGTCGAGAAAGTGAAGGGAGCCGACCATATAGTTGCCATTTATTTCGACCGTTTAGCGGCGCTAGCGTCTCCTGTAAAACCTTCGACAACAACTCCAGGAACCACAGCAGGAACCACAGCAGGAACCACAGCAGGAACCACAGCAGGAAGATCCGGAGTTTCCTTTGCCGTGGTAATAGTTATCGCACCGGATTTTTTGAGGGCTTGAAAAGTTGGGTTTCGATTCAGTTCTGTCAACATTTCATCAGAGATTGGAGTCAGGATATTTGGATCAAACATCACTGCCCCGTCAACCGTATTAAAGCCTCTTGCCCCCGTGCGCGGTACTGGTAAATCTTTACTCGGATTGTAACTGATTAAATTTGCCATCTGTTTCTCCTTTTATTTGCGAAAACTGAAAATCAGGAAATTAGCGGGGATAGGTAATATATTGCATCCGTAAAGGCTGCTTTACCCGTACCTCAGAAGTTGCACAATAACCTACACATCTGAAAGAAACCTGATCATCTAACAGATTAGGCTTGGTTATCTCAATAGGATAAAATCGGCGATCTAGCACGTCTGGCTGATTGTTGTAAAAGACCACCATGTCTAAATTAGATGCGAGAGTTGTCACTCCAAAACGCTCTAATAAAGGAGCCGATAGTTCGTTAAGTTCGATTAACGAACCTATCAAACCTCTGAGTAGACTCATTGGTGATCCGTCACCTGTATCGGTAAATCTTCTCGACAAAGCTAGAGATAAACGCGAGCTACAAAGAACGCTAATTTGATCGTTTGTAGTTAGCAAATTCTGTTCTTTGAAGGCGTTTAAACGTGTCAGAAACCAGTCATAAAGTGCGCTTGCTGTGAGAGCATTAAGTGCAGCCGCTTCTGAGATGATAGGGACACTTTTATTACTCAAGAGTCCAGACATGAGTAAGCTAGGATCGCCGAATACAGCTTTTAGGTGCATCCACTCGCGAAGCCCCCGCTCAACGGCGGCTCTGTAAGTGTTGACGATCCCCTTAGTTTGAAGTAAACCAGAATTTTCTGAGGCTGTTTTTTCCTTGGCTAGTTCAAAAATCGACCAATCGGCTGCTAGAATACCAACCGCCGTCTTGATAGAACTAGCCTCAATGCCATAATTGGCTAATGGGATCGTAGTGGCTTTGCCGCCATAATTAACCGCTGTTCCTACAAAATCCATTCGAGAAGAAACAATCTGATCTATTCCTAAAGGTAAATCGCCAACAGCATTGTGATGCTTCCCCTCAAAACCCCAGTATTCGGGGTAAACAGTTTCAATCAATTTCGGCTCATATTGCGTCAATTGAGCTTGTAACCATTTTTGTAATACGATTGTATCTGCCATTTATTTGACTCTTTTTGTTGTCTGAGTTTTCTGAAAATTTTAATGAGAATGAGAATTATTTAGTATTAACTCTCACTGCCACTATCCCCGCCGCTTTGGTAGTTGTGATTGCGACTATTTCTGCCCCGGTTGGAGCTTCTAAACCTATCCCCGCAGCCTTTCCAAAACGTCCTACAACATCTTTAGGGGCGGTAGAGGCAGTTACTCGAACTAATAGCGGATCGCCTGCTACAACGGCATCCTCTGCATAAACAAAGATATCCCCCACAGTGAGGATGTTTAAAGCAGTGTTAGGGGGATAACCGGGAGGCGCTGGAGTTGCAGCGTTAGAGACAAAAGCTAAACCCCAAAGATCAACCGAAATCGCGATCCCTATGATTTTTTGACCCGCTGCTGTAATCAGTGAAATTTTGCCACTAGGCAACATCGTCACAGCCCGCCCAAAAGGGATCGCCATATCAGCAGTCCATTGCTCGATCGCCCCTCTGACTATTTTGTTTGCTGTGTCCGCCAACATCCCCTCAAATCCGATCGGCGCTAGATAATTGATCGTTGTTTGTGCCATTGTCTTTCCTTTATTTTTTGGCGTTTTTCCCGTCTCCAATTCTGAAGCGAGATAAAGTTTAGTCCGTTCTCTTTACTGCTCAGTCTGTCGCTCACTATATCAACTTTGTAAGTAAATTAAACGACAAACTCAGCCATTCGATCCCTTGTCCTGTATGAATTCTGTCTCGCTTCTATACCAAAGCGAACTCAACCCCAGGAGTAGCAGACTCGACTAAGCGGCGGTTGAAGTCGGAACAGTGTAAGCGTTCTCAATTTGAGCGAGTCGCTTAGCTTTAGCAAGTGCGATCGGATCAGTGCCGAGTGAGTTATCACTTCGCACGTTAGCCAATTGTTGCTGAGTTGTGATAATGACGGCGGGATCAACAGAGTCATTTGTTACGGTGTTTGTGTTTTGAGTAACTAAACTTTCAAAGACCCCAGCGACATAATCGTTACTTTTTCCGGTTAAATCTAGAGTTGGATTCAGTTTTAGGATATGTTGCCGTTGCAAGTCGGTAGAACTTAAAGCTAGATCGATCGAATCCAGACTGATCCGACCAATTTGGGCTAAAGTGTTAAGTTTTGCGTTGATAGCGTCAAGGCTTAAATGCGTAGTTTCCATCGCCGTCAACTGCGATTTTAACCCCGCAACCTCACCCGTCAAAGTTTCGATCTGTTTGACAAAGGTTGCTTTTTCAGCCTCCATATTTGCCAAAATTACAGCATTTTCTGTATCGCTCACTTTTATCCCTCCCGAGAATCCTAAGTTATCTAATCTTAAACTGATAGTGTTACCGCCGCGCCCTTGCCCTGGTAAGAGTAAAGCGGCGTGATCATATCTTCCCCTTTTTTGTTCATATTTGCCATTGCCGTCAAGTGCCACACTCTCTACCCAATAAGCCGGGGATATTTCTGGAACCTCCCCAGCCGCTAGACATCTATCGATTAAAGCTATTCCTCTGCTATCAGTAACACTTACAGGTGCTAACAGTTCACCCGCATCTGTAACTAAAATTTCTTGCAGAAAATGCCCAATACCCGCCCCGCTTTTATTTCCTTGATAGGTTCCTGATTCAGGATGGGATAAGCATAACGGCATCCCTCTGACGCTTCTGATAGAGTCCTCTGTGAACTCACGCAAGAATTCCTCTCTGCTTTTTGGTTGTCCTCCTACGCCCTCCTCAGAATACAATAACGGATGCCCGATCTTGGCTAAAGTTGCAAAAGCGACATAACCGTGCGGTGTTTTTTCCCAAGCTAATTTTGTAACCGTCCCCGCGTCTGTTCTGAATTCCATCTTTTTAGCCACGATCTTCCTCTCCACATTAATATTTTTTATCTCTTTTTTCTTGATCGCCCGCCCCCTCTCGTTTACAATATGTGAACAGAATTCGACTATCTTTAACTTTTCTCGAATAAAATGTCAAAACAAATAAAAGATAAATTACGCTTTAGCTTGACGATCGACAGACAAAAAAATTTTTACTTGAATCAAGCCGCTATCCTTCGAGGCTGTCGAGCTGTTTCTAACATCTCCCAAAGGAAAGCCGCTAATCTTTTAGGAATTGCTCCATCAACCCTCTGCCTTTGGGAACAAAGAGGATGCCGAGATTTGGCTCACTGTTCCCGTCTTGCCGACCTTTACAATCAAAATATTGTGGTATTAATTCCCACAACTTACTGTTAGAATAATAAAGCATTGTTGTTCTCGATATTCAGTCACAAAACTTTGAAACACCCAAAAGATCACAGCAGCGATATCCTCACTTGGCAACCCGCCCAATGGGAATATCCGACAGAAAGTACAGGGCAATTACTCGTTATTACCGAAGCAACAGCTTCAGATTGTTTTACTTTTGAACAGAAAGCCTCCGCAATTTCTTCCGATTCGGCGATCGATTGGCTGATTTCAAATCAAGCTATTAGTAAAGATGGCACTGCTATCAATAACGTGACAGCGATAGAATTAGGTTTGACTTTCCCCGATAAAATGGCGATGGTTCAAATTATCAAAATGCAGGGAGTTCTAAAAGTTGAACCGTTAGATAATCGCAGTCCTTCGACTAGCAAACATTTCCGAATAAATCATGAGGATTTGAGCGAAGGTATTGAATTTACTTGTGAAGATCCACCCTTTAATCATAGAGCTAGTGACTCTGAAGATATCCCCAGTGCTTTATTTGAGATGGCTCGGACTAATATTACAATTCAATGGTTGGAATTTGGGATCGAACCTGTTATTTTGGGGAAGGCTAATTTAGACTTTTTGCCTTACTTTGTGGCAGATGTGGGAATCAGGCATTATTCGCAACTTCTCTCAAGAATTCCTAAAAAAAAGAGATTGCCAAGGCAATAAGATGGGTTAAAGGTTCCGATGCTTGGGTATTCTCTAACGCCGTTACAATAGAAAGCTTAATAGACTGGTATGAATCAATCTGTGAAGCCGCCAAAGAAGTAAACGATCAAGAAAAAAGATAGAAGGTAGAAGAAAAAAAATGGTAGCTTTTGTTGGAGTAGCCGAACTCACCGCCGTAAATGCTTTCGAGGGAAATACTGTTCAACTATTTTCTGAATTTAATGATCGTTATCAAGCCTTATTTAATCGAGCGACTTGGCAATTAGCCGAGAATACTACTCAGTCAAATAGATTGACAGCAGCCCAAAACAACACCGCTCTGTCGGCAAGTGTTGCTTTGACAAATCTGTCTAATACTCCTATCACAACACAGATAAATTCGTCAATTAGTCTGGCTTCTACCACAGCACAAAGATCGTCTTTCGTTTCCGACACTATCGGCATAACGGGGATACAAACAAGACAAACCACAATTAGAAGTTTTCTTGACAATTATACTCCTCAACCATTTAATTCAAGTCTGCAACAATTGGCATCCTTACCCAAAATAACGGGGAGACTTTTGGGCTATTTTGACGGACTTTGGGCATATTGGAGCCGCGCAACTTCTGACGTTTTCGATATCTCAGCAGCAACTGGAACCCTAGAAAGAAATCAAGGCTCTAGTAACACAGGATTTATTACGAACTCTTTCTTTTCCTCACCTCTGAACGCAAAAACATCGGATCTAACTGGCGATGCTTACGTTTCTGACGGTGTTACTATCCCTTCCCAAGGCTTAACCTTTATTTTTGGAAGACAGCCTCTAATCGCCAATTTAGCAGCCTCTGAAATTTGGAATGCTTCGATAGGCGGTCGGATGAATTCAGGATCAAGTTATATCGGGTATGCCTCAGACTCTAGCCGTTCTAATCTCTGGAGTACAGACACGATGTGCTTTGCGATCAGCTCCTACACCACCGAAGGCTCTTTCAACTATCAGATGCGTTCTAAAATTTCGGGCCCGCCACCTTCTACAGGTTGGACTGGTGGAACCTACCTCGGCGCGGGCGGTGTTGAATCTTACACTTCTCTCTTTGTACTTCGCTTTTCTTGAACCAATTTTAGACGCGAGATTGTCGTTCACTTTATCAACTTTGTTAGTAAATTAAACGACAAACTCAACTATTCAATCCCTTTTCCTGTATGGATTCTATCTCGCTCAAAACCTAGGCGAACTCAACCTGTACTGCGCACCCCTAAATCTAGAAGCGAGATAAGATTTAGTCTCCTGTCTACGGTCTACGGATGAGTTTGTCGTTTAATTTACTTACAAAGTTGATAAAGTGAACGACAAACTCAACCATTCAATCCCTTTCCCTGTATGGATTCTATCTCGCTTCTAGATCCAAACACAAAAAACCCGACTGAGCAATTGTCCGAGACGGACACTCTACTATAAAGCGATCGGGTTTTTTGGTTAGCGGGCGGTGGTGATTAGCGACCCAGTATAAGAACTTCTGCAACTTTGGAGCGATCGCCGCCGATCGAACGATTCGCTTGAAATTCGACAAACTCAAAATCGGCGTAACGATCGCGAACCTCTGGACAATCGATCTCTGAAACAGCAAAACGACAACCCGAATCGGTCAAAACTTTTTTCAATCTATCGGCATCGCTATGTTTCCAATCCTCTGTATAGCTCTGAAAACCTTTTCCTTTTATCTTGCTGTAAGGCGGATCGCAATAGAAAAACACACCCGGTTTTAATTGATAATGTTGGATGGTTTTTTCAAAATCCCAACAATGAAAATTAGTCGTTTTGATCCTGTCCGCAACTACCAAAAGTTTTTCTCGCAATGTTTTGCTTGATGGCAATTTGTCGCCGATAGGAACATTGAAACCGCTCTTTTTGCTGTATCGGCATAAACCATTAAACCCGGTGCTTAAGAGGTAAAGAAAGAGAATGGCAATGTCTTGTTTTTTCTCGTCTAGTATCCTGTATTTCCCAATATCAGCAATCAGATCGTTGTAGAGCTTTCTTGCTGCATTGTAGCCGTCCTCAGAATGATATTCGCAATAGAATTCGTAACCGTAGATCAAAGCCTCTAAATCGTCTCTAACCGCTTCCCACAGGTAGATTAGAGATTGATTTTGATCAGAACCTGCGGCAAAATCACTTTTTAGGGAGAGAAACGAGCCACCGCCCCCTACAAACGGCTCTACATAGAAAGTTCTGGAGGATTTCGGAAAATATTCTCGAAAACTCTCTGCTAGCCGCGCTTTCCCCCCCGCCCATTTTACCAAATTCATAAAAATTTTCTTCCTTTTTTTTGCTAGTTTTCTCGACCTTATAGCTGTAAACGGTAGATGTCAACCATAGACGTAAAGGGTTTATGCAATTTTAAGACCGAAAGCTATGGTAGCACTTGATTGTAGCATTTAAAGACTTTTATTTGAGTCTGCCAACCGTTATTTAAATCGAAACTGTGGACGGTGCTTTCGATCAAATATCTGTTGCCTGTTCCACCGCTCGCGTCTAGCGGCCATCCCCAGCCACTGCCTTTTAATCGTATTGGCAAACCCGATCGGCAGCGGGCATCGCCTTCGGTCATCCGGATCGTGCCAGTAAGTCTTTTTCTATTTTTTCTTTGAATTAATAACAAGCCTTTACTATTTGCAACGGAATTATTGGCGGGTATTTCGGTCAAATCGTATCTAAACCAGCGAGAACCGCCCGCAACATTATCGTCTACAACTGAAAGCCTAACCTCTTGTTTTTGCTTCTCTCGCGGTACGGAGGCGTTGCCAGATGTTGAGATACTACCGCTTGAAGATCCCGAGCCTGAACCATTCGCAGAGCCAGAGACTGAAACATTTAAATAGTCTCCAGGAATTGTTACAGAACAACTTCCTGAAACACTTTTACCATCGCTTGTAGTGCCTGATATTGTACCGCTTGCGCTTCTTGACGATATGGTGGCGTTACCGCTTAGATTGATGTTAGGAATTGACACCGATGTATTTACTGATAAATTAGCATTGCCTGACGAATTCACTGGTACATTCCAGTTATTCGGTTGCACTTCTATCTCCCAAGACAGTACAACTCCTCTATAAATGTTATAATCTTTTATGTTGAAAAACGTCTCTGTTTTGTCTACATCTTCTGTGTCTAAACTAAACACTGATTCACTCGATTCTAACACCGTATAGGGGACGAGGGATACGTTCCTGTCTTCTATTTTTAGGACGAGATCATATTCCTCCGCCATTCTTTCTAGTAGTTCTAAATCACTCTCTTTCTTTTGAATTATCGTATTCCATACATCGGGTGTCGCGCCTTTTACTGACATAGAAGCACGAGAGGCAATAGCAAATAAAGCCCTCTCAGCACTATCATAACTAGCGTTCCTGATAGTAGTTAAACTTGCAATATTAGGAATCGATTTGGCTGTTAATATTACCGTATCGCTTCCAAAATCCATCTCGAAATCATCAATAGTATAAGTCGGAGTCTCTGTCGCGTACCCTGGAATCGGGGCTGTGCCTCCCCAGCTTTCACCAAAATAGATTTGACATTTGAACCGATCGCCTAGACCTAAATCAAACAAAGATGATTGCCATTTGATCCGCCCTTGTAATTTTATCTCAAAGCGTGAAGACTCACTGAGAGAATCTTCAAATCGCCATGATATTATATCTCTAGCCATGTCTTTTCCTAATGGGTGGAAAAATATAATTTTGGGGTAAAACATCAGATTCCTTGGATTCCTTTTTGGTAAATATTAAACAATTGCGTTAGTATCCATACGCCGCCAATTAGTGCCATCACTGTAAAGAAGCATAGCAATGTCCGATCGAAAGTAGAGAGCGCCCGGTACAAAATTCGCACCTGTAAAGTGAACTGTACCGCCCCCACATCGCACTGTACCGTTAGTTAAAACGTTTCCCGATGCCGTATGCTCTAAAACGTTTCCATCGGTTCCATCATCGGAATGATGTCGAAATTGAATGTTACCGTTAGTAGCGATCGTTATACTTTTGAGCCTATTTCCGATTGATGCTGTGGCATTAACTAACCAGTATCTAGGATTGCCGGAAGCGTCTACACCCGCTTGAGTCATTGTTGTTGTCACCGCCGGAATTCCCCCCGCTCTGAATTTAGCCCCCACACTAAAGTCTTGAATAGTTGAGAAAGGTTGCACCCCGTTTAAATAGGATCTTTCATTCCATGTACTCCAGACCCCGTTATTCTGACTTCGATCGGATCGCCGACCGTTATGCCCTATAAAAGTTTGAGATTTCCATAGGTTCGGAGTAGCACTAAATAAAGAGTCATATTGTAACAAAGACCCCGAAGTGTTAATGTTTGGAGCATTAGGGTTAACGGCGGTGCTGTCAAAATATCGAACACTGCCATGATTCGCAGTCATTGTATTAAAATCTGTTGCTACCGCCCCAGTTCGCGCCAATAGCTGAAACTGTACAGGTAGAGGGATCTGGCTAACAGGAACGACACCCCCGACTAAGCTGGCAACTGATACACCGATCTCACTTGCTGCTACTCCCCCCAGACTTGTCAAAGTTGGATAGGCTGGTAAGTTAGAAGGCGGTACTAGACCCCCACTAAGCGGGGCTATGGATACCCCGATCGCACTTGCTGCTACTCCCCCCAGACTTGTCAAAGTTGGATAGGCTGGCAAATTTATAAACGGTACTACCCCCGCGCTTAGCGGGGCAATTGTCACCCCGATCGCAGTCAATGGGATCATGTTTGCGATCCCAGACAGATCGGGAATATTCAACAAAACTTTGATTTCGGCTGGTGTCAACCATCCCGAACCCGACAGAATATCACTAGGATTCGATCCCGGTTGTACATCTGGCGGTACAACTATCGGGATCTGAGTCGGTGTTAAGTTTGAACTTGGATCTGTTTTTTCCCAAGGCAATAAATCGGGAATTGTTTCTGGCAACAATTCAGGGATTTCTATCAGCAGCCCAGACGGAACATAAAACCCTTTGGTTAAACTTAATAGAGGATTCGCTGCGACAATCTCCCCCCATTTCATCGGATCGAGTAAGTACGTTGTCGCCAATAAATCGAGCCGATCGCCTATTCTAGTCTCTACTCTTACCATTGCTACCATTGCTACCTTGCATTTATGTTTGCTTCATATCTCGCGTCTGCCTTTACTCTTTCTTTCTCGATTTCTAGTTCGATTGCTATGGCTAGATTCAATTCGTTTATTGCTGCTGTTCTTAGGTCAACAGTCCAGTTTTCATCTTTTAAATCGTCAAATCTGATGTTAAACGATTCTAGTATAGCTAACCGGATCGGATCATTCAAAGAGCCAAAAGTTATTTTTCTTTGCTTTGGACTATTTTTGTCCTCTCCTGATTTTTTCTTAATTACTCTCCAATCGCATCCCACTAAATCTAGCAACCTGTAGACAGTCTTACTCGGCGATGTTTTATCCCAGTCAAAACCCATTGTGTTTTTTAATTTATCTCCTACCTCTTTCTGTAAGTTCTCCCAATTCTTCCTAAGTGTCTTAACTTCTGATCCATTCTCTAACCAGATACGATCGTCTAGGAATTCGACAATCCCCAACCTATTTAAGTAGTCTGTTTTTAAACGCATTGTAGAGCGTAAATCTGCGGTGAATAACTCACGTTTTGCTATTGCGCTACTCCACTGTGTTTTAGCCATATTGACCGAGACAATCGGATAAGAAAGATAAAATCTTTGTTCTAACCCTTTCATGAAACTATTATCATAGAGCAAGATTTTAGCTAAATTTTGATCAATCTCAACGCCCGGTATACGACGCTGGCAATCGTATTTCCTGAGAGCCATTTGCTGATCTGGATTCAGATCCTTTCGTCTTAAACCTTCTGCCTGTATCTCGTTTAAAACGTCCGCAGCCACAAACTTAACCGCCGATTCCTCTTTCACTTCGTAGGATGCCTCTTTAAATTTTCCATCGAGATCGCTTCCTTCGCTAGCATCATGCACCAATTCAACTATGTCCCCGCGACTAGATAACCTTGCTATCAACAAATCTCGATAGTAGACTTTCTCGAAATTTGCTTTGGCTAGCATTATCGTAACAGCATTCTCGTGCAATAGCTCCTTATCCCTTTCTTGCCACAATCCCACAGCTTCCGTTAGCAACTTGTTTAGATTTTCCCCCGGCTCTGATCCTTCGCAAATTAGCTTTAACTGACTTTCGATCGACATTCTGATCTCCGCACCGACAGCCCCGCTCGTCAAACCTCCATCACGTAGAAATGGTGCGTCTTTCGTGCAAAATATTGTCCTAGGGATACTGTTGTCTCTCACTCTCCCATACATTTGTAGGGCTGAATCAATTGTTAAAGTTCCGAATAGAATTAAAAACACTTTCTCGAAATATTTCCGGCTTATATCTAACCCTGAATCCCCAGATGGAGACACTAGCAAAATCTTGATCTCTGGATGTTCCTCTAAATATTTGTCAATGTTTCTTAGGCATTCTTGACACCACGGAAATCCTGATGTTGATGAATCAATCCGAAGGATCGTTCTTTCTTCTACGTTCTCCTTAACCATCAATTTGTGCAACGTTTCCAGTTCCAGTTTAGAGTCACTGAATACGGCGATCGCCCTGTTGTCTTTTGCAGCTTCTATTATCTCTCTTCTGATTGCCTTTTTGTCATTTGGGTTTGTTTCTGTTCCTAGCAACATCTTCACTTTTCTAGGTTCACCCTCCCATTCGTTCTGCATCTTTCGAGCAACTTTGTTCGAGAGTTTTGTCAATAAATCCACACACCATTGAGCCAAATGTGCGTCTAAACAAATAACCATCTCTGCATCTAGCAGCATCTTCTCAAAGACCTCCACCCTTGTCCGTCTTTTGCTTGAACAAGTTTTGCCTAAATATAAACTCTGTAGGACGCTTGTAACTTCATCGATCACTAGAATCTTCTCTGAAGCCGTCCCCCCCTTCTCTTTCATTGTGTGTAAAGAAGCATCACAAAATGCCACACGGTAATAGGGGTCTAGTAATCTCAAGAACCCGTCTGCATCCGCAGCCCGTAAATGCTCCAAGTTTTTTACTTTGTCGCACTGTTGATATAGCAAACCGTTTCTATATCCTAAAAATATACACCCTCTCTCACTATAATATTCGTTCATCCAGTGCGCTACTAGATGCGATTTTCCTGTCCCTGTTCCTGCTTTTATAAACAGGATCTCACCGGGGCGGGGCGGGTAAAACTCCCAGCCTATTTGTCCCTCGCCTTCCCCTAATTCCTCAGTTATTTCGCCTTCTTTTTCAAGACTCACAACAGTTGCGAGTGTAGCCTGATTTGTTAATAGATTCCCGAATACACTTTCGTCTGGCAACTTCATTATAGAATTTGCTAGATATCCTCTATAGGCAGGATTTGTTGAGAATTTCTCTTGTAGTTTTTCCTCTTTCGGCTCTTCTATTTTTCCCTTTCCATCCGCTCGAATATTCTCTCTATTCTCAGGATTTAACTGCATGAATTGAGTGATCGTTAGCCATTCAATTTTGGAATAATCTCCGCTATTTTGCATTAGATAATCGTCAATGTCTGGGCTTTCTTCCTCCTTAGCCCATTGTTTCCACCAACCTACCAGAGGGCTGTAACCGAGTTTTTTGACCTGTTCTAGAGTCATCAAAACACTGGTTAAAATCGCAGGATTGTATAAAGTCCCCGCGTCTGGCATCACCTTTATACTTATTTTTTTGCCGTCCTCTGGAATGAGATCCGCAATAATATCGGCTAATTGATCAGAAAAACGTGCAGACATTGCCGTGCCGACAACGATGATATTTATATCGGTTTCCCACGCTTTGAGTGCCGTTACAGCACTTTTGATCCCGCCTTCGCAAAGCCAAATTTGAGAGGTCTTAACCGAGTCAGGATGCCTTCTAACAAACAACGGCAGACTATTCGTAAACTGTAACTGACATCCGTACCCGCCTATCTTTGACGAACTGATCCAAAAATATTTTCCGACTGCATCAGGTTTATCCGCAGCAATTTGACCGCCCAAGATTTTGCCAGAACCGTCTAACGTAGTAATAAACATCCCCCCAAACCATCGGGTAGCACCTGTCCCCGGATCGATTCCTGCTATATTTTCCTGAGTTTTTAACCCTACTTTCCAAGTCTTAAACCAGTACAATCTCTCGGCTAACTCGATCTGTTCCTCTGTTAAACCCCGTTCTGTCAATCCTTTTGCGTGTTCAACATTGAGGATCATCCCATTCAATACCTCTCTGTAACCCCGATCTCTACTCTCAACACTCGGTAAATTTGCCAACTCTAATGATCTATTCTGTTTGGCTCTTTCTCGCTCTAACTGTAATGCGTCCTGATCCCTTTCTTTGTACTCCGCACCCCGTTTTAGAGCTACCATCAGCCCTTGCATCCCGAAGCCTTTACCACTGATTTCCTTGATCACGTACCAAATATTTTGATCGATGTCTGCTCTTGTACTATTCCAGCAGACAATGCTATCCTCAAAACTTTCTCTACATCGCCGATCTCTTTTTCCACATACCGGACAACCATCCTTCTTAAAGTGTCTTTGACGGTTGACATTATTAGAATTATCTGTTAGTATAGACATAGTTTTGTCAGGTGCAGTAGAAAAGTTTATTGAGCAAGGTTAATCGTTGAAGTTAGCAGATAGAGGTAAGGTTTTATTTTCTAACGAAAAAGTTTTCATTTTCATAACTTGGCTCTGTTGAGTTTTCTATTCCATCAAATCATACCACGGCGTTCTAGCGCCGGGGTATTTTTTTGGGCTATTTATAGTATAAGGCAATGGTTGCAGAAAGTCAATACTTCACCACAGAATTTTGAGTCTATTTCTGAAGCGAGATAGAATCTCGACACAGTAATGGTTTGAATGGCTGAGTTTGTCGTTTAAATTACTTACAAAGTTGATTTAAT
>ENA-OFCI01001040-OFCI01001040.1-metagenomes-genome-assembly--contig:-NODE-1040-length-13775-cov-3.602988_pt1 | contig 13775 bp, 12 predicted proteins | sample MGYA00153391_OFCI01 | MGnify analysis MGYA00153391
CGATCTCTATACCCCGCTCCGTCGCCGGTGCGCTGGTGACCGGGGTCATCCTCAGCTTCGCTCTTGGGCTGACTGCCGGCCCGTTCACCCAGCTCTTCCACACCGCTGCCACCCAGCTCGGAGCCGCGCGATGACCCCCGCCACACAGACCCCACCAACAGAGACCGGCGAACCCTTCATCGGCGACGGCGACGTGACATCCGGCGTTCACCGACTGACCCGAACTATCTCCGCGGCCAAGCTCGCCGAACAGGCCGCTGCGCTCTTCGAGGCTGGCTTCCGCCTTGGTCTGGTCGCTGCCCATGACGATGGTGACACCCTGCGCGTGGTGTACCTGTTCCTTGCCGGCGATCCCGACCGCCGCATCGAGCTGGAGGTCACCCTCCCTGTCGACGACCCGCGAATACCCACGCTGGCCTCGCTTTCCTTCCCAGCCTCACGCTTCGAACGCGAGATGCACGACCTGTTCGGGATCGTGCCGGTCGGCCACCCCCAGCCGCGGCGACTGGTTCGACACGCGCACTGGCCAGCCGGCTGGTACCCGATGCGCCACGATGCCGGACCGCCGCCGCCCTTCACCGAAACCGAGCCGTACCCCTTCGTGGAGGTGGAGGGCGACGGGGTCTATGAGATCCCGGTGGGCCCCGTCCACGCGGGCATCATCGAACCCGGACACTTCCGCCTCTCCGTGGTCGGCGAGAGCATCCTCAAGCTCAAGGCCCGCCTGTGGTTCACCCACCGTGGCGTCGAGAAGCTCTTTGAAGGGCTGGACGCCACCGATACGATCCACCTCGCCGAGCGGATCAGCGGGGACACCTCAGCCGGGCACGCCCTGGCCCACAGCCTGGCCGTGGAAGATGCGCTCGGCATCACCATGCCGGAACCAGCCCGGCGTCTACGCGCCTTGGTCCTCGAGCTCGAACGCCTCTACAACCACGCTGCCGACCTCGGCGGACTCGCCAACGACACCGGCTTCTCGCTCGCCAACGCGCACGCGCAACGGATTCGCGAGCAGCTGCTCCGGATCAACAGCGCGACCACGGGGCACCGGCTGCTCCGTGGCGCCATCAGCCCTGGCGCGGTTACGCTGCTGACCCTGCCTGACCCCGCGCAGCTCGTGCGGCTGGCCGAGGACCTCGAAGAAGTCGCTGAGCTCATCCTCGCCAACACCGTTGTTCGTGACCGCTTCACCGGGACGGCCGTCCTCACCCGCCAACAGGCACAGGACCTCGGCGCCCTGGGCTACGTGGCGCGGGCCAGTGGCTTGGCTACCGACGCACGCCTTGACCACCCCAGCGCCGAGCTGGTGATCACTCCGGTCGCCAGGACCGATGGAGACGTCCTGGCCCGGTTCACGCTCCGTGTCGACGAGTTCGCGACCGCCACCGCGCTTGCGGTCAGCCTCATCAACACCGCCGACGCCCTGGCATTCCGAGCCGCACCGGCGCAGGCGGTCGGGACCAGCGGGGCCGCGAGCGCAACACGAAGCGGGGTCGGCATCGTCGAAGGGTGGCGAGGAACCATCGTCCACCGGGTCGAGGTGAACCGTGAAGGACGCCTCACCCGAGCCAAGATCGTCGACCCGTCCTGGTTCAACTGGCCTGCGTTACCGGTGGCTCTCCGCGGCACCATCGTGCCCGACTTCCCCCTCACCAACAAGAGCTTCAATCTCTCCTATGCGGGAAACGACCTGTGACCCAGCTCTGACCCAGGTCTCCACCGCCACTACGTCATCGACCGAGGTAGTGGGGTAGCGAGGCCGGACGCGGATCAGCTGATCGCCGGGGTCAGAACGAAGACCGGGATCGCTCGTTCGGCCTTGGCCTGGTATTTCGCGTAGTCGGGGAACGCATGAACGCATCGCCCCCACCAGATCGCCTTCTCCTCAGCCGTGACCTCACGGGCTGTCATGGCGCGGACGACGGTGCCGTCCCGCACCTCCACATTCGGGTCGGCGACGAGGTTGTAGTACCAGCTGGGGTTCTTGGGGGCGCCGCCCTGGGAGGCCACTGCGGCGTACTCCCCGTCGTGCTCGACCCGCATGAGAGGCACCTTGCGCACCTTGCCGGACTTGACACCCAGCGTGGTCACGATGATCACGGGCATGCCGCGCATCGTCGTGCCGGAGGTGCCACCGGATCCTTCGTACAGCTCGACCTGATCCCGGACCCAGCGCGCCGTGCTGGGCGCATACTCACCGTTGGCGGACATGGCGCTCATTCAACACCACCGGTTTCTCAGCTGGTGACGTCCTTGCTCGAGAAGCGGGCCCACGCGGCAAGCCAGAACACCAGAGCGTATCCGGCTGCGGTCAGCAGGCCCCGGGTGATGTCGCCCCACGCAATCGGGTCCCGAAGGACATCTCCGAACGACATCCACCAGTGGGTGGGCAACCACTCATGAAGCCAGGACAGCTGCGGTATCGAGTCCAGGATGAAGCTCATGACGTTGATCACGACGACCGAGATGGTGGCACCGATCGGCTGCTCGGTCAGGGTCGAGATGAACAGGCCGATCGCTCCCAGGGAGGCAAAGCACAGACCGAGGTAGATGGTGGCCATCAGGACTCGAAGAACGGCCTGTCCCATACCGATCTGGGTACCTGACACCAGCGTCATCTCGCCACCCCCGAACAGCACCAACCCGGCCGCCGCGCCGACGAGAGACACCCACATCGTGGCCACCATCGAGAAGATCACGATGGCGGCGAACTTCACCGCCAGCAGTCTCGTGCGACCTACCGGAACCGTGAGCAGATAGCGAAGCGTCCCGATATTCGCTTCACCGGCAACGGAGTCCCCGGCGATCGCGCCAACAGCCAGCGGCAGGAACAGACCCAGCTCAATGGTGAGCGCGGCCAACGCGACGAAGAGCCCGTTGGACGTGATCGAGGCGAAGAAGTCGGGTCCGCGCCCCGGGTGCGGCGTCGACACCTTGACTGCGATCGCAATGATGACCGGAACGGCAGCCAGGATGCCCATTCCGGCCTGGTTTCGGCGACGTCCGAAGATCAGCGCAAGCTCGGAGCGCAGAAAGCGGGTAGAGGTGTGTCGTCGAGATCGGTCGACCGGATCCGCGATCGACCCATCGCTCTGTCCGCGGGCCCTCCCTCTGGTGAGGTCAGCCGCTGACATTGAAACCCTCCCCGGTGAGTGACACGAACAGGTCCTCGAGGCTTGGGCGCTCGACCGCAAAGCCGGTTACGGGCACACCGTCGTGCACCAACGCGGCAACGACTTTCTCTGCGGCAACTTCACCCAAAGTGCCTGTAGCCCAACCGGATTCGATCACGACATCGGTCAGCCCGAGCTGGCGCAGCACCCGCGCAGCATCCTGGGGACGGTCGGTCTGCGCCCGGGCCCGCGGTTCGCCAACCGCCCGAACCTGGGCGATCGGCCCCTGGGTCAGAAGCACGCCGACGTGCATCACCCCGATGTGGGTGCAGACCTGCTCGACCTCGGACAGCAGATGGCTCGAGACCAGCACGGTGGTCCCGTCATCGGCCAGGGATCCGATGAGGTGGCGAACCTCCCTGGTGCCCTGTGGGTCCAGGCCGTTGGTCGGCTCGTCGAGAACGAGCAGCTCTCGCGGCGCGAGCAGCGTTCCGGCGATCGCCAGCCTTTGTCGCATGCCCTGAGAGTATGCGCGGTACCTCTTGTCGGCCGCTGCGAGCAGCCCCACGCGGTCGAGTGCGCGATCGACGCGCATCTTGGTCGTGCGCGGATCGGCATGACGGTCAACCGAATCCAGCCTTGAGAGGTTGGCCCGCGCCGACAGGTAAGGGTGGAAGGCCGGGCCCTCGACCAGCGAGCCCACGAGAGGCAGGACATCCCGGGCGTGTTCGGGCATGGCCTTGCCGAGGAGCTGTTGGCGCCCTGACGTCGCCCGGATGAGCCCGAGAAGCATGCGTATCGTCGTCGTCTTGCCGGAGCCGTTCGGGCCCAGGAACCCGTACACGGCCCCCCGTGGAACCATCAGGTCCAGCGCGTTGACCGCAACCTGCGCTTTGAACCGTTTGGTCAGCCCGTACGTGGCGACGGCGAAGTCACCGTCCGCGCTGTCGCCTGTCGCCAAGCCGCCCACTCCGGTGCTTGCCTCGCGGCTCACGAACCGGCCAGTGCGGCGTACAAACCCTCCGGCGTCACAGCCCCGATCACAAGCCGGCCGTCATCGGTGAGCAGCACGGAGAACGCCGTCCCTGCCACCAGGTGTCCCGAGCCCCACCTGCCGGACACCTTGGGCAACAGTGCGACGAACTTCATCAGCTGGGCGATGCTCTTGTCCGCCGTCGCACCAGGCGTGCCACTCGCGCCCGCGCTTCCGCTTGCACTGGCAGCCGGAGCCGGGATCTTGGCCACCAGCACGCTGGTCCAACCCGTGCCGACCACCTTGGGCATGGCTGCCGCGTTCGGTTGCGGCGCAACGGTGTTGGTCTTGGAGCCAGCAGCCGGCAGCTGGGGCGAAGGCACCTTCGAATCGGTGACGGTGGTGCCCGGCGGCGGCTTGAAGGTGAACTGCTCGGCATCGGGTCGGGCGAAGTCGACCGCATTGAACGCCACCTCGAACACCGGATCCGTTACCTTCTTGGCGAAGACCTGCACCCGCAGCGGTACGTGCCGCTCGCCATCGATGGCCACCCGGACCTGATCCACCAGCGAGGTCGCGTCCTTTGGCTCGAGCACCAGCTCGTAGACCGACCGCCCGGCCACCGTAGCGGTGCCGCTGGTCGTCACCTTGGTGCTTGGTGTGATCGCCGCCAGGGCCCGCTCCGCCGCTGCCTGGGGCGAGGTGGGCAGATCCGTGGGGGTCGGCATGCCAGATCTGCCGGGGATCGCCGCACTCTTGCCGGTGGCATCGTGCGCCGGCAGAAGATAGTGCTTGGCAGTCTTGTCCTGGCTGGCCCAGACCCAGACGTCCTGACCGTTGCGGATCACGTCGGACTCACCCAGCGTCCCCAACAGCGCCATCCGGGCCTTGTCGGGACCGGCGAACCATACCCGCATCGTGTGCGTGCCCGACAGCAGGGAGGTGAGGCTCGAGCTGCCGGTGCCCCCTGAGGCACCAGCAACGGGCAGGTCAGGCAGACCGAAATCAGACCTCTGGACCACCGTCCCTGACAAACCGTCAAGACGTGCCTTCTGCACGTCGACAAGCAGCTGAGCCGCGGTTCGATCTGGCAGCCCGCTTCCGGCGATCGCGCGCAGTCCCCCCACCGCAACGCTGCCACCCACCAGTGCCACTGCGGTCACTGTGGGAACCGCCCATCGCAGGGCCGGGTTGCTCTCGAAGATGCTCATGGCTCCATCCTCCACCCGCAGGCCTGAGAGCCACCTGTGAAGAACGCGCGCTGACCAACCCGTGAAAACGTGGCTCCTGAACGAGCCGTGACAGGCTGTGTGCCGTGCGACTGCTGGTGGTGGAGGACGAGCTACGCCTCGGGGCGGCACTTCGACGCGGGCTGACTGCCGAGGGGTTCCTCGTCGACGTCGTCACGGACGGGCCAACAGGCCTTGAGCGCGCGCGGCACGGCGACTACGACGCAGTGGTCCTGGACGTGATGCTGCCGGGGATGTCCGGCTACGACGTGGTCCGCACCCTTCGCACCGAGGCAAACTGGGTGCCGGTCCTGATGCTCTCGGCCAAGGACGGCGAGTACGACCAGGCCGATGGACTGGACTACGGGGCCGACGACTACCTGACCAAGCCCTTCTCCTTCGTGGTTCTCCTGGCCCGGCTTCGAGCACTATTGCGGCGCAACCTTCCTGCACGTCCCTCGGTTCTTACGGCGCGCGACCTCACCCTGGACCCCGCAACACACGAGGTCGAGCTGGCCGGGACGCCGGTTGCCCTGTCGCCGCGCGAATATGCGCTGCTTGAGTACTTCCTACGCAACCCCGACCGTGTGGTGAGCAAGATCGAGCTGCTCGACAACGTGTGGGATGCGGCGCAGGACACCGACCCCAACGCCGTCGAGGTCTACGTCGGTTATCTGCGGCGCAAGGTCGGGCGTGATGTCCTTCGGACCGTGCGCGGCGCCGGCTACCGACTGGTTCCATGAGCGGGCATCTGCAGCGACTCAGCCTGCGCGCCCGACTCATGGCTCTGGGCGTCACTGGTGTAGCCCTGGCCCTGGCCCTCGGAAGCGTCCTTCTGTATGCCGTCCTGACCGTCACCGTGAACGGCGCCGTGGACGACGGAGCTCTCGCCAGCGCGCGCGCGGTCGCGGTCATGGTCGACAACAACACCGTCCCGGACCCGCTACCAGTCTCGGGCTCTCAGGTCATGCAGGTGATCGACGACTCAGGCGCGGTGGTCAGAGCTTCGGTGAGCGCCGATCGCCTGACTCCGTTGCTGCGATCGGCCGAGCTGGCCAGAGCCCTTGCAGGGGAGCGCATCTCGGTCCCAGGTGCACGAGTGGGCCTGGCTGGGACCCTGCGCGCCATCGCTCTTCGCGCCGGCACAGCCTCGACTCCTTCGAGCATCATCGTCGCCGTCCCCGTCAACGAGATCGAGCAGAGCCAGCGGGTCCTGCGCAACACCTTGCTGGTGACTTATCCCCCGCTGGTGCTGATCATGGCGTTGATCGCCTGGCGGGTCATCGGCTGGACCTTGCGTCCGGTGGAGGTGCTGCGTTCGGGTGCGGCACGAATCAGCGGCAGCGACCAGGACGAGCGACTGGTGGTCCCCGAGTCCGCCGACGAGATCCGAGCCTTGGCGGTCACCCTCAACGACATGCTTGACCGGCTGGGCGCCGCCCGTCGGCGTCAGCGCGCCTTCGTCGCCGACTCGGCCCACGAGCTGCGCAGCCCTCTGGCCAGCATGCGCACCCAGCTCGAGGTTGCCCAGCGTCTTGGCGAGGGGGGTGAGCTTGCGACCGACCTGCTTGCCGACGTGACCCGCCTGGCCGCCCTGGTCGAGGACCTGTTGCTGCTGGCGCGGGCCGGAAGCGATGCCAGACCCCCGACCAAGCGCGAGTCCTTTGATGCCAGAGCACTCTTGGTCGCCACTGCCAGGCGGTACGCCGATGCGAAAGTGCCGGTATCCGTCGCTGAAGGGCCTGCTGTTTACGCCAGCGCCAATGCCGAGGAGCTGACTCGGGTGCTGGCCAACCTGGTGGACAACGCCGAACGCCATGCGCGTGCCAGCGTGGTGCTCACCGTACGCGTCGAAGGCGGGCACGCCGTCCTGACCGTGGTGGACGACGGGCCCGGCATACCGGCTGGTGAGCGGGAGCGGGTGTTCGAGAGATTTGCCCGGCTCGATGACGCGCGAGACCGGGAGGCGGGGGGCACGGGTCTTGGGTTGGCCATAGTGCGCGAGCTGCTCCGTCGTTCCGGCGGGTCGATCTCGCTGCAGGACAACCCCCATGGTCCCGGTCTGGCCGCCGTGATCCATCTCCCCCGCTGATGTGTTTTAGCAAACCTCGGGACGACACAATCCCTGGGTTTGGCCCGATCAGTCCTGGTCAGGGGAGTGGGTCGTGAGCTCCTTGGCAACCAGCTCGGCAATCTGAGCGGTGTTGAGGGCTGCGCCCTTGCGCAGGTTGTCACCGCAGACGAACAGGTCGATGGAGTTGGGGAAGTCCAGCGATTGGCGGATCCGTCCGACGAAGGTCGGGTCGGACCCCACAACATCGGCCGGGGTCGGCCACTCGCCGGCGGCCGGGTCGTCCAGCACGACCACAGACGGGGCCTCGACCAGCGCCTGACGAGCGGCATCTGCTGTCAACGGCCTCTCGAACACCGCGTGCACCACGAGGGAATGGGTCGTGATGACCGGGACGCGCACGCAGGTCGCCGAGACCTTGAGGTCAGGGATACCCAGGATCTTACGCGACTCGTTGCGGACCTTGAGCTCCTCCGAGCTCCAGCCGTCATCCTTGAGCGAGCCGGCCCATGGCACCACATTGAGAGCCAGCGGGGCAGGGAACGGTGAGTCCTCACCCAGCTTGTCGTTGACCGCCGCGCGCACGTTGCCAGCGTGCTGACCGGCCTCGCGGTTGCCCGAGAGCACGGCCATCTCGTCGTACAGACGGTCAATACCGGACTGACCAGCACCCGAGGCGGCCTGGTACGAGGCGACCACGAGCTCCTTGAGGCCCCAGCCGGCATGGAGGGTACCAATCGCATCCATCATTGTCAGGGTCGTGCAGTTGGGGTTGCTGATGATTCCCTTGGGCCGGTTACGGACCTGCGCGGGGTTGACCTCGGGCACGACCAGCGGCACGTCGGGGTCCATCCGGAAAGCACCGGAGTTGTCGACTGCGACAACACCGTGCGACACCGCGATCGGGGCCCACTTCGCCGAGATCTCGTCAGGCACGTCGAACATCGCGACGTCGACCCCGTCGAAGACCTCAGGGGTGAGCGCCTGGACCACAAGATCCTCGCCCCTGACCTTGAGAACCTTGCCGGCGGAACGCTCGGAGGCAACCAGGCGGATCTCTCCCCAGACGTCCTCACGCTGGCTCAGGATGCTGAGCATGACGGTGCCGACTGCCCCGGTCGCGCCGACGACGGCCAGCGTTGGCTTGCGAGTGCTCATCGTCCGGTACCTCCGTAGACCACGGCTTCGCCATTGGCCGAGTCAAGGCCAAAGGCCGTATGCACCGCGCGAACGGCGTCGTCGAGCTGGTCGTCCCGGGTAACGACCGAGACGCGGATCTCCGAGGTGGAGATCATCTCGATGTTGATACCCGCGTTAGCGAGCGCCTTGAAGAACGTTGCGGACACGCCAGGGTGCGAGCGCATGCCGGCACCGACGAGCGAGAGCTTGCCGATGTGGTCGTCGTACAGCAGAGAGGCGAAGCCGACCTTGGGCTGGATGCGCTTGAGCGCCTGGACGCCGACCTGGCCGTCGGTCTGGGGCAACGTGAAGGAGATGTCGGTCAGACCTGTCTCCACCGCCGAGACGTTCTGCACGATCATGTCGATGTTGATCTCGGCATCGGCACAGGCCTGGAAGATCTCGGCCGCCGTGCCGGGGTGGTCCGGCACGCCGACGACCGTGATCTTGGCTTCGCTGCGGTCGTGTGCGACGCCGGCAATGATCGGGGCTTCCACGCTGTCTCCTTCTTCATCTGCAGGTTGGGTGACGACGACGGTGCCCTCACGGTAGGAGAATGAGGACCTGACGTGGATCGGCATGTCGAACCGCCGTGCATACTCGACGCATCTCAGGTGCAGGATCTTTGCCCCGCAGGCGGCCATCTCAAGCATCTCCTCGTTGGAGAGCCGGTCGATCTTTCGGGCGGTGTGCACAATTCTGGGATCGGCCGTGAAGACGCCATCGACGTCGGTGTAGATCTCGCAGATATCGGCGTGCAATGCGGCAGCGAGCGCCACCGCCGTTGTGTCCGAACCGCCTCGGCCCAGCGTGGTGATGTCCTTGCTGTCCGCGCTGACGCCCTGGAAGCCGGCCACGATCGTGATGTCGCCGTTGGCCAGCGCGTCCTTGATGCGCCCAGGCGTGACGTCGATGATCCGCGCCTTGCCGTGCGACGAGTCGGTGATGACCCCAGCCTGCGACCCTGTGAACGAGCGCGCGGTGTGCCCCAGGTTGGCGATCGCCATGGCGACCAGTGACATCGAGATGCGCTCGCCGGCGGTCAGGAGCATGTCCATCTCGCGCGCGGGCGGCAACGGGCTGACCTGTTGGGCCAGGTCGAGCAGCCCGTCAGTGGTATCGCCCATGGCAGAGACCACCACACAGACGTCGTTGCCGGCCTTGCGTGTCTCGACGATCCGCCGTGCGACCCGCTTGATGCTCTCGGCATCAGTCAGCGAGGACCCGCCATACTTCTGAACGACCAAGCTCACAATGAGGCTCCGGTTGACGTGAAAGGCGGGAGAAGCCAGTTACTTGACGATAGTTTAGGCGGTGCCCACCTACCCCGAACGGCCCGCACGTATGCCAAGACGTTCCCTGCTGCGTCCAGTTCGACCCGTGAATCACAGGGAGACGACCAGCGGGGCGAGCATGATGTCCGGCAGGTCGCGCTGAACGGACTGCAACCGCCACCGGTCGCTGAAGACCGCCAACAACACACCGTCACTGCGCGTGAGCACCTCAACGGCTCGTTGACCACTCAGTCGCTCGCGGCCCTCGTCATCAGTGCGGCGAGCCAGTGAGTACTCCAGCCGATCGAGCGAGATCGGCGAGTTGAACTCACCCGCCATCCGATGTTCGGCAACCTCGAACTGCATAGGACCAACCGCCGCCAGGACGGGTGCCTGGTCACCTCGAAGATCGGAGCGCAGCACCTGCACGACACCCTCGTGGTCAAGCTGCTCGATGCCGCGCCGGAACTGCTTGTACCGGCTGGAGTCCTTGGCGCGCGCCACCGCGAAGTGCTCTGGGGAGAAGGACGGGATCGGTGGGAAGGTGACCGGCTCGTCGACGTACAGAGTGTCGCCCACCCGAAGGGCGTTGGCGTTGACCAGACCCACGACGTCACCAGGGAAGGCGATGTCAAGGCTGGTGCGTTCGCGACCCATGACGTGCTGGGCGTACTTGGTGGCGAACGGGCGGTTGGTCCCGGCGTGGGTGACGACCATGCCGCGCTCAAAGATGCCCGAGCAGACGCGGATGAACGCGAGACGGTCACGATGGGCGACGTTCATCCCGGCCTGGATCTTGAAGACGAATGCACTGAAGGGAGAGTCGATCCCGCGCAGCTGGCCATCGGCGTCGGGCCGGGCGCCCGGGGCCGGCGCCAGGTCTACCAGGGTGTCGAGCAGGAAGCGGACCCCGAAGTTGAGGACCGCCGAACCGAACATCACCGGGGTGCTCGTGGCAGCCAGGAATCCTTCTGGATCGTGACCGGCTCCGGTCGCCACGATGAGGTCGCTCTCTTCGACCGCCCGCAACCAGGCCTCACCCTCAAGGGCCTCTGCCGCCTCGGCGCTGAGGTGAGCCTCAGGAGCCACCGTCGCTCCGCCGTCGGTCCTGGTGAACTTGAGATACTCCCCCGTCAGCATGTCCAGCACGCCCCGGAAGTCGCCCGCGATGCCCACGGGCCAGTTGAGCGGTGCCGGCTGCAGCCCGGTCCGCTCGCTGATCTCGTCCATCAGGTCGAGGGCTTCCCGGCCTGGACGGTCCCACTTGTTGATGACGGTGATGATCGGGATGTTGCGGTGTTTGCAGACCTCGAACAGCTTCATGGTCTGGACCTCGAGACCCTTGGCCGCGTCCACGAGCATGACGGCTGCGTCGACGGCCGACAGCACCCGGTAGGTGTCCTCGGAGAAGTCGGCGTGCCCGGGGGTGTCGACCAGGTTGATCACGGTGTCGCGGTAGGTGAACTGCAACGCCGCCGACGTGATCGAGATACCGCGCTCGCGCTCGATATCCATCCAGTCCGACACCGTGCCACCGCGACCGTCCTTGCCGTTCACCGCTCCTGCCCGCGACAGGACGTGGGCATGCAGGGCGAGGGCCTCGGTGAGGGTCGACTTGCCCGCGTCCGGGTGGCTGATGACGGCAAACGACCGTCGTCTTCTGGCCTGGGCAACCACCACGGGAACAGCCGTTCGCCCAGTCGCCCCCGAGACTCTGCTGCGGCCGGTCACTGGCACCGTGCTCGTCGTACTCATCGGGGTCAATGTTACGTGCACAGATCGTCACCCCTGACGCGAAACGAAATCCGCAGCCGGAGGAGGTCGGGCCGCTACATTCCTGACACCGCAACATTTCCTGGCTGCGACATCTTCACAGCGACGACGGGGCGGTACCCATGAACGTGGTAGCCGGGATCGAGGGCGGGAGTGCGGCGGGCCTTCGGGTCCGTGCTCGCCGTCGACTACATCGACCTACTGGCTGCGCCGGGCGAGGTAGCAGCGTTCGTAGGCCCCCATGGCGCGGGCAAGACCACTCTTCTGCTCATGCTGGCCACCCTTCTGGCTACCGACGCCGGCTCGATCCGCATCGGAGGCCTCGATCCCGTTGCCGACCCCGGCGTAGTGCGGGCGACGATGGGCTGGATGCCGGACGGGTTCGGCACCTGCGATGCGCTCACGGTTCGCGAGGTGCTCGAGACCGTGGCTGCGGCATACCGGCTGGCCCCGGACACCGCTTGGGCACCGTTTTGGTCGGCACGAGACCACAAAACGGTGCCGGCGCGGTGTTCGGTTGAGCTGGGTGGGAGGTCAGTGGTGCAGGGCGTCGAACTCCGCCTCGGAGACGGCGTCGTCGTCAGCGTCGAGCCGAATGTGCCCGAGCACGGCCTGCAGGACCTGAAGAGCCCGCGCGGCACTGTCGCCCCAGGACGACAGGTAGCTGAACTGCCACCACCACAGCGCCTCGCTGACCCGGCCGCTCCGGTAGTGCTGCAACCCGTGGGCCAAGGCAGCAGCCACCTCGGCGAGATCGTTCGACAACGAGCCCTTGGCCACTGCGACGCCTACGAGCGGGTCGACGACATGGACGTAGTCGTCCAAACCCTCGAACAGGTTGACCAGCCCCTGACGCACGGGGTCAACATCAGCGTCGGGACCGGGGTCGGCCTCGAACCGCTCATCGGGCACCACGTCGACGATGGCTCCGAGGCGGGCACCAGCCACCAGAACCTGCGAAACCGCAAGCAGCAGAAGGGGTATCGCCGTGTCGGGCACCACGCCCGAGGCCACCTCGGTCACCGTGGCCAGGTAGGCGCGAGCATCGCGGGCGGACTCCTCGCCAAGCATCGTCAGGTCATCAGACATCGATCAGTCTCCTCCCCTCGAAGGCCCGACCGAGGGTCACCTCGTCGGCATACTCCAAGTCTCCCCCGACCGGCAGCCCTGACGCCAGGCGCGTGACCGTCAGCCCGATCGGGCGCAGCAGCCGGGCCAGATAGGTAGCGGTCGCCTCACCCTCGAGGTTGGGGTCGGTCGCTATGATGACCTCGTTCACGCCGCCATCGGCAAGGCGGGTCAACAGCTCCTTGATCCGCAGGTCGTCCGGCCCGACCCCCTCGATCGGGCTGATCGCCCCGCCGAGAATGTGATAGCGCCCACGGAACTCGCGGGTCCGCTCGACGGCCACGACGTCCTTGGGTTCCTCGACGACGCAGATGCAGGTCAGGTCACGACGAGGGTCCAGGCAGATGCGGCATTGCTCGGCTTCAGCCACGTTGCCGCAGATGCTGCAGAAGCGGATCTTGTCCTTGACCTCGATCAGCGCACTGACCAGTCGCTTCACGTCGACGGCATCAGCCTGCAGCAGATGGAACGCGATGCGTTGCGCGCTCTTGGGACCGACGCCGGGCAACCGGCCAAGCTCGTCGATGAGGTCCTGGACCACGCCTTCATACACATCGGTGAGCCTATGCCCTCGGGCACGACCGTGGATCGCCCGACGCACCGCAAAAGGAGCGGCCTGCTGCTACTGGTCCAGCTCGCCGATCACGGTGCCGCCCAGGACGCGCGCTATCACCGGCGCTCCCACCGCCTCCGCCTCCTCGATGTCCTCGTCGTCAGGACTGACCAGGCTGTCGTCGGCAGTTGATGAGGAGGCACCGGTATGCCGAGTGCTCGCCTCTTGCGCCACCGCTGCCCTCGCCCGCTGCCTCGGTGTGGAGGGCCGGTCCGCACCGGCAGACGCACCGGCAGACGCACCGGTGCCTGGCGCTGCACCCTCGGATGGAGCAACCGCAACCGCAACCGCAGCGCTACGCGCTGGCTCAGGGGCCGCTGGAGCAGGTCGTGCCGACTGTGGGGTACAGATGGCTTCCACAACGGCTTCGACGCCGAGCACCTCGCTCAGCGCCTGACACACCAGCTCGGCGCCACGAGCGC
>ENA-OFCI01001044-OFCI01001044.1-metagenomes-genome-assembly--contig:-NODE-1044-length-13664-cov-4.013227_pt1 | contig 13664 bp, 10 predicted proteins | sample MGYA00153391_OFCI01 | MGnify analysis MGYA00153391
ACTGAGAATAAAGCTGCAGCGGCGGAAGCAAGTTTCTTTAACCAGAGCTGAACGAATTTCTCTTTGAGTGGAGTAGATCAATGAGTAGCCTTGGAACGATCATTATCTTTGTTCTGCAACTTTTTATAATTTCACTCTTTGCTCGTGTGATTTTAGATTACGTCCGAATTTTCTCGCCCTCGTGGCGCCCCAAGGGCGTGCTTCTGGCAATTGCAGAGGCGGTTTATGGAATTACCGATCCAATAATGCGATTTGTGCGACGCTTTATCCCATCTCTACGGATTGGGCCAGTAGCTGTAGATATTTCTTTTATCCTAATCTTTTTTGTTACAGAGATTTTGATCTCTTTCGCCCGCCGCCTGCACTAATTACGCTTTGGTGAGAGCGAGAGCTAAGCCAATTTCGTTTTCACTGTTAGCCAAACTTTCGTCACGCAAAACCGATACCGCAAGCACCTCCTCGGAAATTTCTGTGAAATATTCATCGATCGCGGCAACTACTGCTTGATCGCCATTCCAAGCAACGTGGATGCGATCACTGATTTCAAATCCGGAGTTCTTGCGCTGTTCTTGGATGCTACGAATAACTTCCCTGGCCAATCCAGCTCGCAGGAGCTCCGGGGTAAGTGTGAGATCGAGGGCAACGCTCTCTCCCAGATGGCTAGCGACTGACCAGCCCTGCTTAGGCGTTTCAGTAATCACTAAATCTTCGCTGGTTAGAATCGCTCTCCCGTCACCATATGCGAGGTTGTACGACCCATTCTGGCGCAACTGCTGGACCAGTTCCGCGGCATCGCTGGAAGATATTGCAGACGCGATGGCTTGCACCTCCGCTCCGTAACGCGCGCCTATGCTTCGGAAGTTTGCCTTGATGGAGATACTAACCAACCCATCACCTTCATCCTCCAACAGATCCAGCCTCTGGACGTTGAGTTCATCTTTAATATGTTCGCGAATTTCTAGATCCATTTCGCTCCACCCTGTTGCGGCTACTAAAGCTCGAGCAAGGGGTTGTCGGATTTTTAACTTGGATTCGGCGCGCGCTGCGCGTCCCAATTCTACTAAGCGTCGCGAGAGAGCGACGGAAGCCGAGAGGTTGGGATCTATCAGGGCCGTATCTGCCTGCGGGAAAGAAGAGAGATGAACTGATTCAACTTGTGAAGTGTCACCGACTCGAATCAAACTCTGCCAGACATGTTCAGTGATAAAAGGGACGAGAGGTGACATAAGTGCGGTAAGTGTTTTGAGGCAGGTAAAGAGGGTATGGAGGGCGTCAACGTCGCCATCCCAGAAACGACGCCTAGAACGACGTACATACCAATTTGAGAGATCGTCAATGAATACCGCAAGGAGTCGGCCCACCTCTTGGGAATCAAAATTTTCAAAGGCGCTATCCACGGCGAGAGTAAGCGCGTTGAGCTCAGAGATAATCCAGCAATCCATAGTCACTTTAGATATTTTTTGAGTTGCGTTGATTTCAAAATTATTTGCCTGGGCGTAGAGGGAGAAGAATGAGACCGTATTCCAATAGGTTAGGAGAGTTTTACGGACTACGTCAGATAGCGCGTCATGGCCTAGGCGACGACCACTCCAGGGCGAACCGGCTGCCAACATGTACCATCGAACGGCATCGGCACCATGTTGGTCCATGAGTGGAATAGGTTGGAGAACGTTCCCCAAGTGTTTGCTCATCTTGCGGCCATCTTTATCCAAGATATGGCCGAGGCAAAGCACCGTTTTGTAAGCGGATTCCTCAAAGACCAAAGTTCCAATAGCCATCAAGGTGTAGAACCAACCGCGAGTCTGATCAATGGCTTCGGCTATGAAATCTGCGGGGTATGCCGCGGTGAAGGCCGCGGTGGAGCCCTCTTTATGTGGGTAGCCCCATTGCGCGAAGGGCATCGCTCCCGAGTCATACCAACAATCAATCACTTCGCTGACGCGGTTCATTTTCTGCGAACACTCTGGGCAGGGGAAGGTGAGGTCATCAACAAAGGGGCGGTGTGGATCAGTTCCCTGCAGATCTTCTCCGGTGAGTAAGGAGAGCTCAGCAAGTGAACCAACACAATGGAAATGATTCTCTGGGCAACGCCAAAGTGGTAGCGGTGTTCCCCAATATCGGTTTCTAGAAATCGCCCAGTCAATATTATTTTCCAGCCAATCACCGAAGCGTCCCGTCTTGATGGTCTCGGGGTGCCAATCGGTCTTGGCGTTTGCGGCAATTAGTTCTTCCTTGATCGCGGTGGTTCGTATGTACCAGGAGGGTTGTGCGTAATACATCAGCGGTGTGTGGCAGCGCCAGCAATGCGGGTAAGAGTGTTCAAATTGCAATTGGCGGTAGAGCACGCCACGAGATTTTAATTCACGAACTAGCGTCTTATCGGCTTCCTTAAAGAAGATCCCCCCTACGAGTGGAACTTCGGGCAAGAATTTTCCATCTGGCGCCATTGGGTTAACGACCGGAAGACCATAGCGGCGGCTCACTTGAAAATCATCGGCCCCAAACGCGGGAGATTGGTGTACCAATCCAGTTCCATCTTCGATCGTTACGTAATCGGCGAGCACGATGTAATGCGAATTCGGAATTTCTATCAAGTCGAGAGGACGCTGATAAGTGATGTGTTCTAACTCAGATCCCAAGAAGGTGGCGATCACTGTGCGGTCATCGCCCAGGAGTCCAGCCAAATTACTTGCGACAACGAATCGCTCGCGCTTATCATCCGCAATGATTTCGCAGACTTGGTACTCCACCTTTGGGTTTACCGCGATCGCAGTATTGGAAACTAAGGTCCATGGAGTCGTTGTCCAGACCAGAAAGGAGGCGCCTAACTCTGCGATCACTCCAGATGTTGCCGGAAATCGGATGTAGACCGAGGGATCCACAACCGTTTCATAACCTTGGGCGAGTTCATGATCGGAGAGCCCAGTCCCACATCGGGGACAGTACGGAGCCACTCGGTGATCTTGAACGAGTAGTCCTTTTTTCCAAATCTGTTGCAGAGACCACCAGACGCTTTCGACATATTCGGGCGACATGGTCCAATAGGCTTGATCAAAGTCAACCCAGAAGCCCATGCGTCGGGTCATTGCGGTGAACTCATCAACATGGCGTTGCACGGATTCCCGACATTTTTCGTTGAAGGCGGCTATGCCGTACTTCTCAATATCGCCCTTCCCCGTAAAACCCAGCTCCTTCTCCACGGCTATCTCCACGGGCAGCCCGTGGCAATCCCATCCAGCCTTGCGAATTACCTGCTTACCCTTCATTGTCTGGAAGCGGGGGAAGAGGTCCTTAAAAGCCCGTGCCTCGATGTGGTGGGTACCTGGGGAGCCGTTGGCCGTTGGCGGGCCTTCGTAGAAGGTCCAGAGTGGTGCACCCTGGCGCGCCGAGACGCTCTTGGCAAAGATCTGATTTTCATCCCAAAATTTGAGGATTTGATGCTCCGTTGCAGGCAGGTCGATCTGAGGCGGAAGGCTGTGAAAGCTCTCCAATGGGCGCCTTCCCTCTGCTGGCATCGCTACTCCTCGCTAGTTACTATAGATCGGAGGATTTATTGGTAAATCAGCGTCCAATCTCATCGCAAGGCGAGAGTCTAGCGCGGCGAAGTTGGTAATTCCTCGCTCTTCGCTCTAGCCTTCTGGCTCGCAGGTAACTCACTCGGTGGCCTTTCGTGGCCAGCCTTATGTGGGCTCAGCAGAGAAGTGATGGCCGAAATGACACCCACGGTAAAGAAGGCGATCTCCAAGAGTGAGGTTGCTAAAAAGAGCGCGGTTAAAAAGGCTGCATCGGCCCCTAGGGCCGCGGCGAAGAAACTAGAGGCCAAGAAAGCAGTGAAATCAGTGCCAGTCAAAAAAGCTCCAGTGAAGCCTGCGCAAGTGAAGAAATCCGCACCCATTAAGCAGGTCGCCCCTGTGAAGAAGGTGGTGGAGCGGCCTTCCAAAGTGGTAAAGCCAGAGTTAGCCAAGAAGAGCGCTCCTGCGAAGAAGGCGCCAGCAAAGGCATTTCCCGCGAAGTTACAGAGCACAACTACCGGTGACTCAACAACAATTACCGTAACGCCGCATGAGGTTAATGCCGGCCCCGAGGTGGTTATTGAAGAACGTCGACTGGTCATGACACCTCCACCTCGCCCTGTGAAAAGCGGAAAGCGCTCGCATTCGCTGAAGCCGATTAAGGGAGCTCCAGCTCCGCTTGTCGTGACGGAGAGTGAGAACCCCTGGACCGCCGCGGAGATTAAGGCAATGCGAACCGAACTGGCAAGAGAGTTGGTTCGACTTAAATCCGAATTGAGCGATGCGGAGGGGGAGATGCAAGATCTCATCTCTGCCGCAGGAGTCGGAGCAGGAGACGATCAGGCCGATGCTGGTACGAAGACCTTTGAGCGGGAGCACGAGATGTCGTTGGTGTACAACGCCCGAGATATGGTTTTGCAGACTGAGCGGGCAATTGAGCGTATCGATAATAAGGTTTACGGGCGCTGCGAAGAGTGCACAAATGCCATTGGAAAGGCTCGCCTTCAGGTATTTCCCCGAGCAACTCTCTGCATGTCATGCAAACAGAAAGAGGAACGACGCTGAGTAATTCAGCACCTCATCGACGAGCAGTTCTTTCACTTATCTTCGTAGCGATTGCCGTAGTGGCGATCGATAACGGCACTAAAACTGTTGCCCTCAGAACTTTGGGGGGAGTCCCCAGGAGAGTGCTCGGAACTTTCCTGGAACTGCAACTCACCCGAAATTCTGGTGCGGCATTTAATGTGGCGCAGAGCGCCACTATCTTTCTCTCGCTACTTTCATTTTTCGCCATCGGCGCGGTCGCCGTTTTCGCGCGATCCGTAACCTCTCGGCCCTGGGGGATAGCGCTCGGATTCTTGACCGGGGGGATCTGCGGAAATCTCCTAGATCGCATCTTTCGACCTCCGTATCTCCTCCACGGTGAGGTAATTGATTGGCTTCGCCTGCCGCACTGGCCGATTTTTAATCTCGCCGATACCTCTATTGTTATCTCCGCGATAACTATTGCAACCCTACTTTTTACCGATGTGAAACCGAGGTCCCACAATGAGCTCTCTTGAGGGAACCTTTCAAGATGAGGGAACCCCGAAGCGCGAGGTAAAGGTCATCTCCATTCCGGAGGGGCTAGATCAAGAGCGCGTTGATGCTGCTTTAGCTCGGATGCTTGGATTGTCTCGTTCTGTGGTTGTAGGCCTGATCGAAGAGAAAGAAATTTCACGAGGTGGGAAGGCTCTTTCTAAATCTGACAAGGTATCGACCGCTGATATTCTGGAAATATTGATGCCGCCCGCGAAGAGCGCTCCTCAATTGACGCCGACGCCCCTCGATGGTCTTGAAGTTATCTACAATGATGAATTCATCATTGTGATCAATAAGCCGGCAGGTGTGGCAGCTCACCCAAGTCCCGGTTGGCAAGGTCCGACGGTAATTGGCGCGGTAATTGCCGCGGGGTACAACGTCTCAACAAGTGGGGCCGCAGAGCGACAGGGAATTGTTCATCGCCTAGATGTTGGAACAACAGGGCTTATGGTCATTGCTAAGGATGAGGCATCATATTCAGCTCTCAAGGATCAATTTAGGGAACGTACCGTAACGAAGATCTATCATGCGATGGTCCAAGGGCATATGGATCCTTCACAAGGAACAATTGACGCACCCATAAATCGCCACCCTCGCGAGGATTACCGTTTCGCGGTGGTCGCAGATGGTAAACCGTCGATTACGCATTACAAGTCGGTAGAACTATTTCCTGCAGTCTCACTACTCGAGATTGAGTTAGAAACGGGAAGAACGCACCAGATTAGGGTTCATTTTGCCGCTCTTCATCACCCCCTTGTTGGCGACCTCACATATGGTGCGGATCACACCATCGCCGACCGTTTGAATATCCATCGCCCCTGGCTTCACGCTCGGGAACTTAAATTTAAGCACCCGATTACAGGCGAGCAGCTGGCATTTGCCACGGATTATCCCGAGGATCTGACACGCTCACTGATTGCCCTTGAGCAAAATAGCCGTCAGAATTAAAGGCAGTAGTAACCTCACTAATCGTGTCCAATAACTCAAACTTCGTCCACCTTCACGTCCACACCGAGTATTCGATGCTCGATGGCGCTGCGCGGGTTGAAGAGTTGGTCAAAGAGGTGGCTCGCCAAGAGATGCCGGCCATTGCAATTACCGATCACGGAAATGTATTTGGGGCCTTTGAATTTAATAAGCAGGCGCGTAAGGCAGGTGTAAAACCAATCATTGGGATTGAAGCCTATGTGGCCCCTGAAAGTCGTTTTGATAAACGACGAGTCAAGTGGGCGCAGGGTGGCGAGGACGATGTCTCGGGTGGTGGCGCCTACACTCATATGACCCTACTTGCCGAGAACAATGTTGGATTAGCCAACCTCTTCAAGCTCTCCTCTCTGGCCTCATTAGAGGGGTTTTATTACAAACCGCGGATGGATCGAGAACTTCTCTCCCGGTACGCAGGTGGGTTGATTGCCACCACAGGTTGTCCGGGGGGCGAGATTCAAACACGTTTACGAATGGGCGCCTATAAAGAGGCGATGGTTGCCGCTAGTGAACTTCGCGACATTTTTGGCCGAGAAAATTTCTTCCTTGAAATCATGGATCACGGGATAGAAGTTGAACAGAGAGTGAAGAAAGATCTCCTGAAGTTGGGCAGAGAGTTAGGACTTCCGCTCTTAGCCACTAACGATCTGCACTACACCAAGAACGAAGACTCGGTGGCTCATGAAGCCTTGCTTTGCGTCCAATCAGGCTCAACGATTGCAGATCCTAAGCGCTTTAAATTTGAGAATGATCAGTTCTATTTAAAAAGCGCTGTGCAAATGCGTGAACTCTTTAAGGAGTTCCCCGAATCTTGCGATAACACTCTTTTAATCGCCGAGCGTTGTGATATCACCATGCGTGAAGGTGAGAACTTATTACCACAATTTGCGGTACCCACTGGCGAGAGTGAGGATTCCTGGCTCACAAAGCTGGCAAACGTTGGGCTTGCGAATCGGATGGGTGGATTGGTTCCTCCGTCTTACCAAGCACGTCTCGATTACGAATTAAGCGTCATGATCAAGATGGGATTTCCGGGTTACTTCTTAGTGGTTTCGGATCTTTGTGCGCATGCAAGAGAGGTTGGAATTCGAGTAGGTCCGGGTCGTGGCTCTGCGGCTGGATCCTTAGTTTCCTACGCCTTGGGAATTACCGCCCTTGATCCAATCAAGCATGGATTGCTTTTTGAACGGTTTCTCAACCCAGAACGTATCTCAATGCCCGATATTGATCTGGACTTTGATGAGCGGCGTCGCTCCGAAATGATTGCCTACGCCACAAATAAGTATGGGGAAGATCGAGTCGCCCAGATAATCACCTACAGCAACATTAAATCTAAACAAGCTCTCAAAGATGCCACCCGCGTACTTGGATATCCATATGCGATCGGTGACAAGATCACCAAAGCGCTGCCTCCAACCATTATGGGTAAAGACATCACACTTGCGGGAATTTTTGATCCCAAGAATGATCGGTACAACGAAGCTGGTGAGTTTAGATCGGTCTATGAGACCGATGCAGATGCCAAGCGAATCGTCGATACCGCTCGCGGGCTGGAGGGTTTGAAGAGGCAGTGGGGGGTTCACGCAGCCGGTGTCATTCTCAGTCGAGAGCCGCTCCTTGAAGTTATTCCAATTCATCGCCGGGAGGCTGACGGCGCCATCATCACGCAGTTTGACATGGGAGCATGCGAGGCCACGGGGCTGCTGAAGATGGACTTCTTAGGTTTGCGAAATCTCTCTGTTCTGGATGACTGTTTACTTAATATCAAGCGAAACAAGGGTCTAGATATAGATCTTTCTACCCTCACACTTGATGATTCCAGGACCTATGAACTTTTAGGCAAGGGTGAAACCCTGGGAGTCTTTCAACTTGACGGCGGCCCGATGCGAGCCCTGCTTCGTCAGATGGCTCCGGATTCTTTTGAAGATATCTCAGCGGTTATCGCCCTCTACCGCCCCGGTCCTATGGGCGTCAATGCACATACAGATTACGCGGATCGAAAAAATCGACGTAAGCCCGTTGAGCCTATCCATGAAGAGTTGTCGGAACCGCTCGCCGAAATTCTCGGGGACACCTATGGATTGATTGTTTATCAGGAACAGGTTATGGCCATTGCCCAAAAGGTAGCGGGATTCTCCCTTGGCCGGGCAGATCTCTTGCGCAAAGCGATGGGTAAGAAAAATAAGGATATTCTCGATAAAGAGTATGTGAATTTTGAAGAGGGAATGATCGCCGGTGGATTTGGAAAAGGTGCGATTGCAAAACTTTGGGATACCTTGATTCCATTTTCAGATTACGCTTTTAATAGAGCGCACTCAGCAGGTTATGGACTGGTCTCTTACTGGACCGCGTATTTGAAGGCGAACTTTCCCACGGAGTACATGGCAGCGCTGCTCACCAGCGTTAGGGATGATAAAGATAAGAGTGCTCTATACCTCAATGAGTGTCGCAGAATGGGGATCAAGGTACTTCCACCCGATGTCAACGAGTCGGCCTCTGACTACACGCCGCTGGCCCGAGATATCCGCTTCGGACTCACCGCAATTAGAAATGTCGGCGGGAACGTGGTGCTTTCTATCGTGGCGAATCGGGAGAGTAAGGGGCGCTTTGCCTCCTTCGGAGATTTCCTCGCCAAGGTTGATCAACAGGTCTGCAATAAAAAGACCATTGAATCTCTGATTAAAGCCGGGGCCTTTGACTCCCTAGGAGTTTCCCGGCGAGGTTTGATGATGGTCTACTTGGAGGCGATCGACGCCGTCAGCGAGGCGAAGCGGGCGGAGGCGATTGGCCAATTCGATCTCTTTGGCAGCGCGCCGACCGAGGGGCAGTCGAAGATTTCGGGGGTAGAACTTGATATTCCAACGGGTGAGTGGGATAAAGCCCTGCTTTTAAGTTATGAACGCGAGATGCTCGGCCTGTATGTTTCCGACCACCCCTTGCTCGGGGTAGAGCACCTCCTTCGGGCTGCTGTGGACATGCCGCTCTCCCAGCTTGCCGAAGATTCGGTCGGTCACGAGCAGATAGTAAATATCGGAGGTCTGATTACCCAGATTCAGCGTAAGGTCTCAAAACAGGGCAACTCATGGGCGATCGTCTCTATAGAAGATCTAGAAGGCGCGGTAGATGTACTTTTCTTTGCAGCAACATATCAGACCCACGCCCTGAACCTTATTGAGGACCGAGTTATTGTCGTTCGTGGACGCATTGATAAACGCGAAGAGTCGGCACGGATTACCGCTCTTGACATGACTATTCCTGATATATCAGGCGCCCCTACTGGACCTTTTGTTATCACCATGGATGTCACCAGGGTAACCCCACCATTGGTTGATCGAATGAAGGAGATTCTTCGTTCTCACCCCGGCCCTCGTGAGGTGCATTTAAAACTCGACGACGGGAAGAAGGAACTCGTCATGAAGATAGACGATGAGCTGCGGGTGACCGCCTCTCCAAGTTTGAGTGCGGATCTCAAGTCAGTTCTCGGCCCAGACTGTCTGGTTCCCTAGTTCTTCCCCTCCAGCCTCATTTTGCAGATCGGGCGCCCAGCCTCCCTTTAAAATGTTTAGACTAGGGGAGTGAATCCAGAGATCGAAATTCCTCTTATTGATCTGCGCGGACAGAGTCTCTCTAGAGCGCAGTACAAGCAGGTAATTCCCCGCGCTGGGCTCGACGTCGCCCACGCCATGGTAGCCATTGAGCCAATATTGGAACGGGTCAAGAATGGCAATGAAGACACTCTGCGCGCCTTGGCTCGCGAGTTTGACGGAGTAGATCCAGAACATATTCGAGTTCCGCGTGCGGCTATCGATCTAGCTCTGGCGGGATTAGAACCCGAAATTAGAGTTGCCTTGGAAATCTCTATTGGACGTATCCGTATTGTCCATGAGGCTCAAGCTCGTAAAACTGAGAAGACAGAGGTTGCTCCCGGTGCATACGTCTCCCAGAAGTGGATTCCCGTGGATCGGGTTGGTCTGTACGTTCCGGGAGGTCAAGCGGTTTATCCAAGTTCGGTGATGATGAATGTCGTTCCCGCTCAAATTGCACGTGTACCGAGTATTGCAGTGGCATCTCCACCACAGAGAGAGTTTGGGGGACTGCCGCATCCCACAATCCTTGCCACATGTGCGCTCTTGGGAATTTATGAGGTGTACGCCGTGGGTGGGGCGCAAGCGGTTGCCATGTTTGCTTATGGCATATCGGGGCTATGCGAACCGGTTGATCTTGTGACGGGTCCGGGAAATATTTATGTGGCAGCAGCCAAGCGCGCGCTTCGGGGAATTATTGCCATCGACTCAGAAGCGGGACCGACCGAAATTGGAATTCTTGCCGATGACAGTGCGCTTGCCGGTGAGGTAGCGGCAGATTTGATCAGCCAGGCCGAGCACGATCTCAGTGCATCTGCGGTTCTTGTGACAACCTCAACCACTCTGGCGATGGAAGTTCGCTCGGAATTAACCCGACGAGTAGCGCTCACCCGCCATTCTGAAAGAATAACCGCTGCGCTCACCGGTGTGCAATCTGCGATAGTGATCGTTGACTCTATGAAGCAGGGTATTGATGTGATGAATGGTTATGCCGCGGAGCATCTGGAGTTACATGTCAGAGAGGTTGAAGCAGTTGCCTCTGAAATTCGAAACGCCGGTGCGGTTTTCATGGGAAGGTTTGCTCCGGTTTCGCTGGGAGATTACTCCGCAGGATCAAACCATGTCCTTCCAACGGGTGGGTGCGCTTGCCACTCGAGTGGGTTATCTGTGCAGACCTTTCTCAAAGGTGTGAACTTCATAGAGTATGACGCAGCGGCATTTGCCGATATTGCCGCCACCGTTATCACCCTCGCCAATGCAGAGGATTTGCCGGCTCACGGAGAAGCTATCAGCGCCAGATTTGAGGAGAAGATTTAATGGTTCAATCACAATGGCCCTACTGGCTTCCACTTCGTGGAGACCTACGCAATATCTCGCCGTACGGGGCCCCTCAGATTGACGGAGTCATCGCGCTCAATACCAATGAAAATCCCTTTCCACTTCCCGCTGAAGTTGTTGCCGCCATGTCAGCTCGATTAAGTGATGTCATAGTCGATCTCAATCGTTACCCAGATCGTGATGCAACGGCTCTCCGACAAAAGTTGGCCCACTACATTTCACAGAGAACGGGCGTTGAAGTTACCGCAGAGAATATTTGGGCGGCGAACGGTTCGAACGAGATCTTGCAGACTCTCTTCCTCGCCTGTGGTGGCACGGAATCTCTAGCCATGGGATTTACTCCCTCTTACTCCGTTCACCCGTTAATCGCCCAAATCACTAAGACACCGTGGTTCGCTGGGAGCCGAGATGCAGATTTTGGGATTGACGTCACAAAAGCCAAAAAATTAATTCGAGAGAAATCACCGCAACTGGTCATTATTACTACCCCGAATAATCCATCTGGTACGCCTACGTCAGCCACAGACCTTAAGGAGTTGGCTGAAGCAACTGGCTCTATTGGGGGGTTGCTCATCGTTGATGAGGCCTACGCGGAATTCTCTGACCAACCATCGGCGGTCACACTTCTGGCGGATTTTCCCCATATTGTCGTGGTTCGCACGATGAGCAAAGCCTTCGCGTTCGCCGGAGCGCGCACCGGCTATCTGGTGGCGAAACCAGCTGTTGTTCAAGCCGCCCTCATCACGCGATTGCCCTATCACTTGAGTTCACTCACTCAAGCCGCCGCAGAAACTGCCCTGGAATTCGCACCCACGATGCAATCTGAGATTGAGTTGCTCATCAGCGAGAGGGAGCGAGTCGCGCAAGTGATCTCGGAAGTCGGATATCGTGTTGTTCCGAGCTCGGCTAATTTCTTGCTCTTTGGTGGTTTCTCGGGTGAGTCCAGCGTCCTGTGGCAGGCATTTCTAGATCGGGGAATTTTGATTCGAGATATTGGACTTCGTGGTTTTCTACGCGTAACGATTGGTACTCCAGCTGAAAATGAGCAATTTATCGCGGCGCTGCGCGAAATTGCACAATAGTTCTCCACCTAACCTAGGAAGTAGCCCGATGACCAATGCCCGTATCGCGACTGTTACACGCCAGACAAAAGAATCTGATGTCTTCGTCCAATTGAATTTAGATGGCTCAGGTCTGATCGATATTCAGACCGGTGTTCCCTTCTTTGAACATATGCTCTCTCAGCTCGGCAAACACGCCGGCTTTGACCTTACCGTGAAGACGGTAGGGGATGTTGATGTGGATTCGCATCACACAGTGGAAGATACCTCGCTCGCTTTTGGTCAAGCTCTCCGGGAAGCCCTGGGTGACAAGGCAGGGATCCGCCGCTTCGGTGATGCCATGGTTCCACTTGATGAGGTCCTCGTTCAAGCTGCGGTCGATCTCTCCGGCCGGCCGTATCTCGTACACCGGCAACCAGAAATTGTGGAGTTGATAGGGAGTTTTGATACAACTCTTGGGCGCCATATTTGGGAATCAATCGTGGCTGAAGCTCGTATCGCTCTCCACATCCGTGTCTTAGAAGGTCGAAACGCCCATCATGTCTTTGAAGCGCAGTTCAAAGCGGTAGCTCGTGCGCTGCGCGATGCTGTCGGCATTGACGGCCGAACTTCAGGAATTCCTTCAACGAAGGGCGTTCTTTGATCGCAATCTTGGATTACGGATCGGGTAACCTGAAATCAGCACAGCGCGCTTTTGCGTTAACCGGACATCAGACCTTTGTGACCTCTGATCCAAAGATTTGTCTGGCCAGTGATGGCCTTGTCGTTCCGGGGGTTGGTGCGTTTGGCGCGTGCATGGAGCAATTGAGTGCGATTGGCGGCACCGAGATAATTGAGGAGCGGGTAGCGCTGGGAAGACCACTGATAGGAATTTGCGTAGGAATGCAGATCCTCTTTAGCGCAGGCACTGAGAAAGGCGCCCATAGAGGAGTGGGGCTATTTGAGGGCGAAGTGAGTGAAATTAGCGCGCCAATCTTGCCGCATATGGGTTGGAACAATGTGCGAGCTGATAGTTCTTCGCCTCTCTTTGAGGGTGTGCGCGATGAGTCTTTTTACTTTGTGCACTCCTTTGCGGGCAAGGCTCCGATACAAGGCGCCTTAAATAGTTGGTGCAACTATGGTGAGGATTTTCTCGCAGCCGTTGAACGTGGTCCAGTGAGCGCTGTGCAATTTCATCCTGAGAAGAGTGGTGCCGCAGGTGCACGTCTCATCGCCAATTGGGTAGGTTCGCTATGAGTGCCATGTTGGAATTACTTCCTGCTATTGATGTGAAGGACGGCCTTGCGGTGCGTCTGGTGCAGGGTGAGCTCTCTGCAACGAGTAAGTATGGCAACCCCATGGATGTAGCCGCCGAATTCGTCGCAGCAGGAGCGCAATGGATCCATCTCGTTGATTTGGATGCGGCATTTGGCATCGGCAACAATTTTCAGCTACTTGAAGGTGTTATTAAGAGTGTTGCACTAAAGGTAGAACTCTCCGGAGGTATCAGGGATGATGAATCCCTTAGGCGAGCGCTAGCGACGGGATGTTCGCGAGTCAATCTTGGAACTGCAGCGCTAGAAAATCCCGAGTGGACCGCTAAAGTGATTGCGGAATTTGGAGAT
>ENA-OFCI01001045-OFCI01001045.1-metagenomes-genome-assembly--contig:-NODE-1045-length-13663-cov-2.734200_pt1 | contig 13663 bp, 17 predicted proteins | sample MGYA00153391_OFCI01 | MGnify analysis MGYA00153391
GTACCGGCGTCACCGAACGGCTCAAGTGGAAGACAGACGTGCTGGCCTCACAGAACGGCACGGAACAGCGGCGGCGGCTCCGCACCTCACCCCGGCGCGAGATCGAGGCGACCTATCGCACATACGCCCGCGACCGGCGCTTCCTCGATGCCTGCCTGACAGGGCCGGGAGCTACGCTATGGCAGGTTCCGCTTTGGTGGGACCGGTATGTGCTGCTCACCCCGGTAGAGGCTGGCGCTACGTCCCTGGACGTTGACACCCTGTTCGGGGAGCTACTGGTAGGAGATACCGTGATGCTCCTCGGCAACAGTCCCTTCTTGTACGAGCTTGCCGTGGTAGCGGGCATTGACGTGCCGGGTAAGAACGTGCGGCTCGGGAACATCCTGCAAAACTCCTGGGGCGCAACTGTTTCGCTGTACAATACCCGCGTGTGCCGCCTGCAAGAGAAGCAGTCCGGTTCCCGCAAGGGCAGCAACGCAAGCGACATGATGCTGACGTTTGAGACAACCGGCGTGAACGACGCACCGGCCTACGATCCGCCTTACGCCAGTCCGCCGCCAGGCTTGCAGATAGAGTTTCGGCCCAACTTCGCCAATGACTTGACCGTGGAATACGCACACCTCTACGCCTCGTTTGATAACGAAACCGGCAAGACCATGCGGCGCGACCTCGGCCTACGCGCGTTCCACGTCATGCAGTTTGAGTACATCGCGGTTAACCGTTTCGATCATAACCGCTTCCGTGGCTTCCTGTACTACCTGCAAGGTAAGCTCCGGTCCATTCTAGTGCCGACATACAGCGCGGACCTCGACCTCGTTCCGTACACGTCGATTGCCGCTGACGCCAAGATGATACAGGTTATATCGTCAGGATACACAACATACCTGGGGGCGAGCGAACCTGACCGCAACATCATCATCTTCTTCTTCCATGATGGCACGATGCTGGTCAGCTTCATAACAGGTGCCGTCTATACGGGGCCGGATGGTCGCGGCCACAACATCGAGGCTATCGCCCTGGCCTCGCCGGTTGGGCGTGCGATCAAGTACGCGGACGTGGACAAGATATGCTTCATGCAGCACATGCGGCAGGACCAGGACGATTTCGAGATCAAGCACGAAACCGACTCGACCGGCGCGACTAAGTTTAGCACCACGTTCCGTAGCGTAGGCCCTGGACGCGGCGCGGCTCCCTACCAATTGCAGTTTACCGGCAGCTTTGTTAAGAATGACGCCCCGGCACAACTGCCAATCGACGCTAACAAGTATCAGCAACCGACTGGCGGCGTGGCGGGCGTCACGTTCTATCCCGAGGAGCGGTGGTCCCCGGAGGTTGGCGGCGAAGGTGGCGGTGGCACCGGCAATAACTCGGATGGCGGCGGCGATGAAGGATCAGGGCTATGACTTACGATAGCAGAGAGCTAAGCACCTATGACGGCGCGGACATACGGCTGTATGCGTTTACGCTCGGAACGCACACCTGGCGCTACTGCACGGGCGACCGGGACGCCCTGTTCGACGGAAACACCTACATAGCTGCCCCGATCAGCGACGGCGGGCTAAAGCAGAAGGGCCAGGCGACAACCGACGATTTCGTGGTCACGATGGTATCGACCTTGCCGATGCCTTTGCTGTATCGCGGCACGCCTCCTTCCATGCCGATCAAGCTGGCGGTGCGGCAGCAACAGTACGGCGACGTGGATGCCCCGCTGATGTGGGTAGGCTACGTGTCGTCGGTCAAGTTTAAGGACGAGATCAGCTCGGAAATCCTGTGCAACAGTCAGACCGCGTTCCTGCATCGCAAGGGCATCCGGCTCGCCTACAGCCGTGAGTGTCCGCACGCCCTGTATGATGACGAGTGCCAGGTGGACAAGACCTTGTGGGGAGAGAACGTAACAATTACCGGAATGAGCAACGTAGCGATCACCTATGACTATATCGACCCGCCGAGGTCTAACAACCGGTCTGGCCGGTTCGTCAACGGTTTTGTCGAGTGGGCACCTGGCATCGGTGGCGTGCCGCGTGGCTGGACCGAACGGCGCAGCATACAGTTTCAGGTTGACAGCCCGGTGGCGGCAGTCGGTTTGCTGGGCCTGACAGACGGCTTGGCTGTCGGCATGAAGGTAACGCTATACCCAGGATGCGACCGAGGCCCGGCTAACTGCGTGCTGTTTAACAACATCAGCAACAATGGCGGCTTCGCGTTTATGACCGGCACCTCGCCGTTTGACGGCAACCCGGTCTTCTAGGAAGATAACAGTATGGAAATCGCCATCAGCATCGTCCTACTGATTATCAGCTATGCCATTACTGCGCTTACCGCCAAGGGTCCGCCGAAGCCACCGCCGCCCAATCCGTTCAAAGACTTCAAGTTTCCGGTGCCGGACGAAGGCACCTCGCAGCAAGTAGTCTTTGGCGACGTGTGGCTGACCGACTGGCAAGTGTTGTGGGTGGGTGGATATCATACCGAGCAAATCCACGTCAAAAGCGGCGGCAAGAAGGGGTGAGCGAAACTGTTACGCTACGTTGCTACATCCGCCACGTCCGCGCCGCCAACATTTGCCATCAAGGCTCTCGCGCCTGGTGTCAGGCGAACGGCGTGGAGTGGACGGATTTTCTGACGAACGGCATACCCGCGCAACGCCTGCTGGATACCGGCGACCCTATCGTGTATCGTGTAGTGCAAGAGGCAATCAAGGAAAGCACCGATGGGCAAGGGCAGTAGCGGCGGCGGCGGCGGGCAAGTACGAGGCTACAAGTACTTCTTCTCGATACTGATGGGGCTGTGCCGTGGCCCATTCGACCGGCTAGTGGCCATCGAGATTTCCGAGGTGGAAGCCTGGCCGAAGATTGGCAGCTATCCGGCAAGCCCAATAGATAACGTGCTGCAACTCTACAAGCCGGGCGACCCGTTCCCGGCAGGCTCCTTTGCGGACCAGACCGGCGCGGCGGTCGTGGACAACCAACGGTTTGCCATCAATAAGCCCAGCCTGTTCGGCGGCGACACCGGCGAGGGCGGCATCGTTGGCAACTGCCTGATGCTGATGGGTGGCCGTACGCAGATCGTGCCGAATGACGTGAAGAACGCAATTGCGGGCGGCGATGTTGCAGGTCACACCTACAACTACGATTTGTCCGGCGTAGGCCACGATGCGGACGGCAGCGGCGGCACGGCGCAACCTGCTGCGCTGATCCCGGACTTCCGGGGCGTGGCTTGCCTTTGGTATGAAGGGCTGGTGTGCAGCAATAACCCATACCCTAAAGTCTGGCGTGTGCGGGTGCAGCGGGCCTACCAGGGCTGGGACGCCAACGGTTGCTGGTATCCTGCAAAGGTGCTGATCCTGTTGCAGAACGGCACGGTGCGCTCCATGAACCCTGCCCACATCCTCTACGAAACCATTACCAACCGAGCGTGGGGACGCGGCATGGACCGCGCCGAAATGGACGATGCTTCATGGACCTATGCGGCTAACCGGATTTACGATGAAGGCTTCGGGCTGTGCATCCGCTGGGGCGCGGGCAAAGAGGATATCAATAGCTTCATTCAGATGGTGGTTGACCACATCGCCGCCGTGATTTACGTGGACCGTGGCACCGGCCTGATGAAGATACGGCTGTTGCGCGACGACTACAACGTGGCGGACTTGCCGGTGTTTGACTACAGCACCGGCTTGTTGAAGTGCGAGAACATCGAGGTAGGCGCGGGGACCGTACTGTTTAACGAGATCGTGGTGCAGTACACCGATCCGATTAAGAACAAGGCCCGCACAACCCGAGTGCATAACCTTGCCTCTATACAGTCGCTAGGGGAGGTCATCAGCGAAACGAAGCAGTATCACGGCATCGCTGATCCTGACCTGGCACGCCGGGTGGCAGTGCGGGACCTAAAGACCAGTTCGACCGATCTTCGCAAGATGAAGATATCTATGGACCGGCGCGGCTGGAAGCTGCAACCCGGTTCCGTGTTTGTGCTTGTGGCCCCGGATAAGGGCATAGCTCGCCTGGTGGTTCGCGTAGCTACTTACGATGACGGCACTATGGCGAACGGCACGATCATCATGGATTGCGTGCAAGACGTGTTCGGTATGCCGTCAACGGAGTTTACCCGTGAACCTAATGCCGAGTGGCGCGGCGGCTCGGCTCCGCTAGCCCAGCCTTCCGAGAACCAGACGGCGTACGAGGCGAGCTACTTTGACATGCAGCGTGGGTTGACCCCGGCGCAGATTGCCCTGGTAGGTCCAAACGAGGGTGGCATCATCATCGCCACCGGCAAGCCTACAGCCAACAGCCTGTCTAGCATCATCACGGCAACCGCGCAGGGCGGCACGCCACAGACCGGACAGAGTGCCGCCTTCTCTCCCGTGGGCATCCTCAAGTCGGCTGTCGGTTTCTACGATACCATAGTGCCGCTTGCACGCGGGACTGACTTGGGTAACGTGGTTGCTGGTGGTGCGGCAACCATCGGAGGTGAGATCGTCAAGGTGGTGGCCCTGGACGTGACAACCGGCATCTTAACTATAGGTCGCGGCGCGGTGGACACCATACCGCAGACGCATCCCGCAGGCACGCCGGTCTTCTTCGCTGCTGCTGCCGACTTGTCTAATACCGGCACGTACGCTACCGGCGAAAGCGTGGCTATCACGGTTCTACCGCGCAGCATGAACACTACGGTAGCGCCCTCGCAAGTGACGCCGCAGACCGTAACAATTACGGGACGGCACGCGAAACCCTACCCGCCGGGTAACGTGCGTATCGACGGCGTGCTTCCGCTGACCACGACCGGGTTCTTCGTCCCCACCGCAACTATTACTCTAACCTGGGCCTCGCGGAACAAGGTGCTGCAAGCCGATCAGCTTGTGACCACCTTGGAAGGTAGCGTGATTGCCGAAGCGGGCACCACGTACACCGTGCAAGTATTCGACCGGGCCAGCGGAGTACTGTTGCTGGACCGACCGGGCCTTACTGATCTATCAACAGTTGTGCCGATGACCGGACTAGCGGGCGGCGGATTTGGTCGTGACTTTGGACATAGTTTTGGTCGCAGCGTTACTAGCTCTTTGCTTGACTTGGTGTTGTTTACAGTGGTAAATGGATTGGATAGTACGGTGTATCACATTCCGTTGATCGTAGTCCCTGCCGGGTCCGGTGGATTTGGTAACAGTTTCGGTTTCTCTTTTGGACGGGTGCCAGCATGACGGCTCAAACACTACCGAACCTCGGCCTGCAAAGCGGATACGCTGACGGTGAGAACGGATGGGGGGCCGGATACAACGGCAACTTGCTGGCCCTGGATTTGCTGTCGTTTCTGGCCGTGACCTCGACCGACCTCTCGGCACCTCCGACGACCCCGATTGACGGCGACCGCTACGTGGTGGCCTCGACTCCCGCCGCGACCGGTTTGTGGGCAGGCAAGGAGAAGAACGTCGCCTGTTACTACGGCGCGGCCTGGCACTTCTTCGTTCCGCGCCGGGGGTGGGTGGCCTTCTCGCTTGCGGATGGCGTGGATCACCGTTTCGACGGCACGACCTGGGCAGTGCAGGCCAAGCCATACGACATTCCGATCTTCGTGCAGACCCTACCAGCCTACGCGGTGGGCGTCGAGATCGTGACGATCCTGTTCCCGCGCCCCGTGAAGCTCGCGGCGGGTATGCCCGGCAGCTTGGCCAAGGCGAAGACGACCGATACCGTGTTGCGCCTGCTGCCTCTCTACAAGAGCGGCGCGTCTATCGGATACGTCAGCTTCGCGGCAGGAGCTACGGACGGCACGTTCACCCTGGCGACCGACACCCTGTTCGTGGCGGGCGATACGCTGGGCCTGTGTCCGCCCAACGGCACGAACGTCACGCTGGCGGGGATCAGCGTAACAATTTCGGCAACCCGCTAACCACTTCTGTAGGAACAAGAGCATGTCCCATCTAATCTCGGATAGCTTCGACAGCTACGGAAGCATCAACGATGTTGCCGCCCGGTGGAGCGCCGGGGGTGCAAGTGCGACTAGCTCGCGGCTTTCGACCGGTGCCAGTGAGACGCCGTTCGCTATAGGCCAATCAGTAGGGCTAAAGCCGTTTAAGCAGTCGCTAGGTATTAACTTCCCAGCCAACGCCACCATCGTATATGGCGCTTTTCGTTTCAACCCGTTTAAGCTGGCCGGTCGTTTTTTCGCCGTGAACCTGTTTGACGGGCCAAATAACGCGGGCACTGTCTCTCTTGTCTTCAACGGTGACGGCAAACTCGAAGCGCGTTACGGGCAGACGCTCGGTGATGCTGTTGACGGCACTTCTCTCGGCTCTACGCTCTCCGCTTTCCCGATTACCGGTTGGACTAGCGTTCAATTCAAGATCGTTGTGGACGCAACGGTGGGCGAGGTCCATGTGCGCCTTAACGGTTCGCCAACTGATGTGCTGTCGCTAACCGGCATCAACACGAAGAATGGCAATTCTAACATCTTCGTCAACCGGTTGTTCTTCCACAACGGTCAGAATTATGACCTGGGCGACCCGTCAGTGTTCCTCGACGACGTGTTCTTTTGCAGTGGTGATGCGATTGCACCGAACACCTGGCTTCCCGATCTACGTGCGGTCCAGCAACTTCCGACCAACGCCACACAATCGCAGTTTACTGCTACGGGCGCTCCCGCCAATTGGCAGGCAGTCGCGGAAGCTCACGCAGACGGCGACACCAGCTACGTGTCTGCCGCCGCCCCTGGGCTAGAAGATCGTTACGGTCTGTCTGCCGTGCCGCCAGGATCGCAAATCCTCGGCATAAACTACATAGCGGTTGCGAAGAAGATGGATGCAGGATCGGCAACGCTTGTTGTCACCCTCAATGGGACCGACATAGTTTCTAACAGTGCCGTGGCCACCAGCTACAACCCAACCTCTGTCTTTCGCAACACAGACTCGACCGGCGCGGCGCTGACGGAGGCCACCGCAAACTCTGCAATACTCGGCGTCAAGATCGGGGCGTAACATGACCGACATTCGGGTTACTCAAGTCTCGGCAGAGACTTGGGAGAGTAAGCTACATCCTTCCGTAGCTGTTACCAAAGTCTCGGCAGAGGTTTGGAACACTTCGGGTCGCCCGCGTTTGGCTGTTACTGCGATGCAAGCCGAGGTCTGGTTCACCATCTCGGCCACGCCTACCCCGACACCGACACCGACACCGACACCGACACCAACACCAACGCCTACCCCCACGCCTACCCCCACGCCAACGCCGACGCCAACACCAACGCCTACCCCCACGCCGACACCTACCCCGGTGCGAAACAATTACGTGTTCTCGGCCATAATCACCTGACCGTAGAGGGCGTCGATCATGCTTCCTCCAAATTATACGAGCCTGGACTTACGGCAGATCATGCACAAAACAGCGCACGTTATCCTGACCTGGGTTATGCTTTGGCTGTGTTACGTTTTTAGCGACGATTATCCGACTTTTCTAGGTAATAAGGCATTTAGTCTTTTTGCAGAGATCGCCCCGGAACACGTTTGGGGCATGGTGGCGGGGATCGTTGCCTTAATCGGCATCTCAACTTTTTTTACGCGCAATTGGGTAGCGCGTACGATAGCAGCCACCATATTGTCTATTGCCCACTTCGGGGTAGCGGGTCTTTTCTACTTAGGAAATCCACATGGAACAGCGACCGGTGCGTACGTGGGTTACGCGATACTTGGCGCGATCTTGGCGTACTCCACAGCGCATCTTGGGTACCGCCTTGCAGCGCGTGTGGAGCCTCCTTGTCCTCCGGGATAACTGGCAAGGTGAGTTTTCGGTCGCCCTCTTTGGCGCGATAGGCTGGGCAGTGGTGAGCATCCTGGCCGACAAGCCTATAACCGAGCTACCGATATACGCGATACTCGCGCGCATCGCTCCCGAGTGGGCGTGGGAGACAGGGTTGCTTTTATTCGGTTCAATACAACTCTTTGGGCTGCGAGTGAACGATGCGTGGTATCGAGTCGTCGGCGCGCTCGGCGTCTTTATGATCTTAGTTTGCATCGTGTTTGCCATATCCTTAGCTGATCCCGGCACGCGATCAATCGGTTCTGGTTTAGCCTCGATTTGCATTGAGTTTTGCTCTATTGTATTCCAGACGGCCAGGATCGTACGAACAAGGGAGCGAGCGGCATGGCCGTGGACCTACAGGCGTTAGCTGTTGCGGGCGCTGGTGTGCTTACCGCTATAGGCGCGGTGGCCACGGGTCTGCAAACGGGACGCAACGGACGTGCCGAAGATAGGCGTAAGTACGAGTCCCAGGTGGAGGTATTTCGGCAACAGCGCGAGGCTGCGCTAGAGTTGGCATCGAAGGACCGTATCGAGGCTATCGCGTCGGATGCAGCAACGGCACGCGCTCGGCTCCGCGAAACAGAAACCGAACACTACAGGGAGATACAGGTCAAGCAAAACGAGATACGTGCGCTGCAATCCGACCGGCAGCGAGGGTGGGACCTCGCGCGGATACACTTTAACTTCCTGGGAACCGTGGTGCATATTGTTCTCGGGGTGTTTCAGTTTAACACGGGCGACCCTGCCGATGCAGAGAGACTACAAAATGCGGTTACGGCGGCGCAGAACCGTATGAAGGCTTTAGAAATACCGCGCACTTTGGAAGAACCGATACCTCTAAGGGAGGGCATGTGATGCCAGAGACAGACCTAGTAAAGCTGTTGCTAATCCTGTATAACGCTGGGGCGTCCAGCGTTAGCGGCACGCAAATTGACGAAATGCTGACGCAACTGAAACAACTTCTGCAAGGACAGGCCCAAATGTCGGACGCCCTTACCAAGTTACAGGACGCGCAAGCTGCCGTTGATGCCAAGATCGACGCGAGCATCGAAGTGATGAACGCTGCTGTCGTCGCGCTCAAGAAGACCGCCGCCGAAGTCGCCGCCGCCGGTACGGACCCGGTTGCGCTCAAGGCCGTGACCCAAGACCTACTCGATCACTCGGTCAAGCTCGGCTCGGCTGTTGGCGACCTCAAGGCCGCGACTGACGCCCTCAAGCTGGTTCCTGCCGCCCCGGTCGTGACGCCTGCCGCCCCGGTCGTGGCGCCTGCGCCGGTCGTGGTGCCTGCGCCGGTCGTGGTGTCTGCCCCGGTCGCGGAGCCTGTGCCGATTGTGGATGCGGTGCCTGGCGAAGTGCTGCCGCTGCCGCCCGCGAAGACGATCTAACCCCTCGTCTGTGTGCTGCTGTTCCTCCTATAGCCCAGCCCTCTGCTCCTCACGGGGCAGGGGGCTTTTTTTTGAAAGCGAACCCTATGCCCAACCCAGCCATCACCAACATTGACTTCTCGACCGGCGCGGCGGTTCTCTACACTGCCGACCCCAAGATCAAGTACACGTTCCCCATCGTCGGCAAGGATCAGGTGCCGCCAGCCCGCGCCATCATCGTTGACAACTCGGCCCGCATCGACGCCATTCTTGCCGCGATTGCCGACCTCAAGACAACGGTTGCCAGCATGGCCACGTCCGCACCGGTAGCGGCAGCGCCCGCCCCAGGCCCGGCACCCCTGCCCCCCACGACCTCGGCACCTTCCGGCTGGACCTCGCTCACGCTATCCACGACCGACAACCTACGCGCCGCTATCGGCGTTGCCGCCAAGGGCTTCAAGCTCCTGCTGATGCCCGGCATCTACAAGCAGTGCATCCACATCCCTTCGGGGCTGGACGGCTGGACGATCAGCTCGACCACGGGCAAGGCGGCAGATGTTACCCTGGACGGTCAGGGCGGCTTGACTGTCGCGCAGAACAACAGCGGCTCGGGGGCGACACGCCTGGCGTACGGCAAGGGCGTCATCCACGCCGGATGCGTCGGCACGCTAACGGGCGTAACTGTTACGGGCGGCGGCACGAACGCTACGGACGGTCACGATGGTCAGGCCGGTGTGTACATGGACACGGGCGAGGCGAATAACGGCACGGTCACGCTGAACCACTGCATCATCACCAAGAACCAGAACGGCGTGTTCGGCAACACCCAAAACTCGAACATCAACTACGTCTTCAACAATTGCGACTTCATCGACAACAGCGTTGACGGCGGCTCGCACGACACCTACCTGAATGGCCAGAACAACTCGTCGGCCACGTTCAATAACTGCCTGGCCCCCGGCAGCGAGTTTGGAAACAACTTCAAGACCCGGATTGCCAAGGTCACGATGAATGGGGGCTTCCACGGAACGCAGCACGCGAACCGTTGGGTGGAGCTTGCGGACGGCGGCATGTGCGACATTCACAAGGGCATCTTCGTCGGCAATGACGCCGGACAAAACGTGTTCGGCAACGGCACCGAGTCCACCACGCGCGGGCCGGGCAATACTACCTGGGACAACTCGGATATCTACCTGGGCAACCGTGCCGCCGACTTCTGCAACGCCGGGACGTTCACCGGCACGAACCTGCGGGTTCACGCGAACCCCGGCGGCAACAGCAGCGTCTTCAACAGCAAGAACGTGGCGTTGACTGGTCTTGTCGTGACCGACACCGCCGCAGCCCCGGCGCTGCCCGCAACCGTGGCAATGGCCGCATGACGCTTCCTGACTCCTTCGCGCTCTACATCGGCCCCACTCTCGGAAGGGAGGGTGGGTATTCCGACAACCCTAACGACAGCGGCGGGCCTACAATGTGGGGGATCACCCAGGTCCGCGCCCGCGCCGCTGGTTACATGGGAGAAATGCGGGACCTCGCACGCGACCGGGCGGTGGAAATCTACCGGCTGTTCTTCTGGCAGCAACCGCAATTCGACCGGATAGACGCGATCAGCCACGATATCGCCATGCTTTGCCTCGACTTTGGGGTGAACATGGGACCGCAGTGGCCCGGCAAGTTTATACAGCGAGCCTTGAACGTGCTTAACCGGAGCGGTCAGGACTGGCCGAGCATTAACCGGGACGGCAACCTGGGGGCTATGTCTCGGGCGGCGCTACAGTCATACAAGGATCGGCGCGGTGGCCTCGGCATGGAGGTGCTGGTGGATATGATGAGAGCGCAGGCCAGCGTCCGCTACATCGAGATTGCCGAGGGAGCGCCAAAGAATGAAGATTTCGAGTTTGGCTGGCAGAGTCAGCGTGCTTTTTCACTTGCTAAGTAGGGGCATCTCCAATGTTGGCCTATCTGCCGGTCGTCCTACAGCTTATGTCCCTCGTCGGCGTTCCTGGACTCCTCTGGCTGGCCTGGACCGCCGTTGTTGGACTCAAGATGCGGGGATACCATACGGCTTACGCCGAAGCCCTATTGCGCGCCGTGGGTGCCGCGTCAGCCGCAGCCGCCGCCGCCGGTACAACCTTGCTTACTCCCGAAGGACGGGCCGTGGGAATAGCGGCAGGGGTGAGCTACATGCAACAGACAGTCGGGCAGATCGCAGCCCCGGCGCTCGGCATTAAGACGGACGCCGATCACGCGCTAAGGATCGACAACCAGATCAATGCTATGAAGCTGCAAGCTGACTTGAACGCTACCTCTCTGATCCACGCCGAGACTGACACGGCACGCCGCACGGGCGAGGTCATACTATCGCGGCATCAGGATATCCCGTTGCTGGCCGACTACCCGGCACCCTAGCCTGGCATAGCCTGGACAAGCAAAAGCCCCGGTGCAGTGATGCGCCGGGGCTTTTCTTATGCGTAACAGTTACGTCGAGTAGAGCTTGCTCTCGATCCGTTGCAGCACCTCGACCTGACGTTCCGATGGTTCAAACTTCGCGCCGTAGCGGGCCATGCCCGATGCGATATTCGCCATGAACCCGCGCTCCCAATCCGTAAGCCGGTGCGCGGTGTTCTCGGCGTCTCTTACAATCTCCTCTAGATGCGCTTGGGTGAAGGCCATAGGTAGCTCCTAGCATGGGGGTAGGCTCATCCAGGTTGCCCGCCTGGTAGGGTCTAGCCCTTGGCCGGGGGGTAGGTAGCTCCCCGGACTAGACCCCCCTGTACGGGCTTCCCTGTAACTTAAATCAAGTCACTCTAGCGATACCCCAACGCATCGGAAGGCTGCGCGCGTCATCTCGTCAGGGTTGGTCTTCTTACCACGTAGCTCGGTCGCCGTCACCATAATAGGACCTGCCTTCATGCACGCCGCTTCGGTCTTGAACCCCGGCACGACCGCGTGCTGGTTAACATCCCAAACGTGCGCCGGGAACATCAGGATCAGGACGTATATCACCGCAAATGATCCATGACGGCACGCCCGATCTCCAAGGCTTCTAGTATCGTCAGTGAGTGCAGATTGATGGTCAGAGAAGCCGTGCCGTCAGGCTGCGTTACGATGTTCAAAACCGGCGTAACAATTACCGGTTCGGGCTTCACATACTTGACGACCACCTCTGTTGTTCCTTTCGATCCAGCGTACTTGTCGGCGCGGGGTGACGGATCGCCACGAGACTTGTAAGTGGCGGCAAGCTGTTCGACCGGCACGCCGAGAGCGGCAGCATACCGGACAATTGACTTGGCCGTAGCCCGTGATCGGCCACTCATAATTTCGTATATCGAACCGCTGGGCCTGGCACGCCCCGTAGCTGTTACGCCGTTGATAGTCTTCTTTAGATCAATGAACGTCATGCCCTTCTCGGCCATGATGCGCTTAACCTCTACCCCGAAACCCATGTTAGCGGCCAGGGCTAGAGCTTTGTCGGCGCTCACGCTGACGATCCTATGGCAACAGTTTCCACACGCGCGTCCAGTACGAGGGCCACCTCAAACGCCAAAGCAGGCGTGCCGGTCTTACGTACGAAGCGGTAGTAGGCATCTCGCATGGCCGCAGACCTTGTGGGGAACGGCCCTCCTTCCTGCTTCCCGGCGTGTGTGCCCTCGACACCGGCAAAGCGCCGGTGTGTTATCCAGAACCATCCGCAAAAGGCTTGGGTGTCGTAAGGCTGACGTGTCTGGTTCCAGGCTTTAGCAGCCCATCGGTCCACGTAGGCCAGACGGACATGACGTGAAGTATCCGTAACAATTTCGCGCTTTAGCGCCATCGGTTCAACTCCCGTGGGTGGTTAGCGTCGGTAGCGTTTCTACCATAGTTAGTATAGCACAACGCTGCTAGCGTGTCAAGCCCTACACCGGCTTAGTCTTTGTCGGTTTTCGGCGGTGGCATCTTATCCTCGTCGGTGTTGCAGGCGTAGTGGACCTTCATACTAACCCACTTATTCAAGGACAGCCCGGCACGCTGGGCGCACTCGCTCGCTCGGGCGTGTAGGGCGGCGTGCAAGCGCACGACCTTCATATTCTTACTTGTTGCCAAGGTTCCTCTCCCGTTCTTCCATGCCGCGTTCCCAGGTCTGCAACTGCATCAGCATGTCCTGACGGGCCTGGGCCGTATCAAGCTCCATAGCGGAGTGTAGCTTCTCGATCTGCGCTCGGTAGTACTTGCCGATCAGCCAAGCGCCAAGGGGGGCCAGTAGGGCTAGCAGCCCAAGCGAGAACCAAGTAAACGCGCAATAGCCTACCATAAGGTAATCATTACCTAGCTCCTGTAAGGAATAGGGCGGCGTGGGAGAACCCACACCGCCCCTGATCGCTCTACGCCAACCGCAACGTGTAGGTGCCGGGTAGCAACGGCCCCGATAGTGTCAGCGTGATGGTAGCTGCAACTGGCTCTACCACCACCACCGGCTCTACCGGCACCACCGGCACCACCGGCACCACCGGCACCACCGGCACCACCGGCACCACC
>ENA-OFCI01001047-OFCI01001047.1-metagenomes-genome-assembly--contig:-NODE-1047-length-13650-cov-3.332549_pt1 | contig 13650 bp, 14 predicted proteins | sample MGYA00153391_OFCI01 | MGnify analysis MGYA00153391
GCGCGGTCGCCGGAATCTACCTACTGAGACTCGGCGCGATGCGATGCGCAGCGTTCAACCGGGCCGGGCTCTCCGCTCAGATCGGCTGGTCGCCCACGCGCAATGGACACTGCCTGCAGAGCGTGCAGAGCGTGCAGAGCGTGCAGAGCGGGCAGAGCGTGCAGAGGCTGCAACTCGCCACCGACAAGCTGGCGGGGGAGGCCGGCAAAGCGCTCGAAGAGTATTCCAACTTTTCCGACGCGCTGCCCGCCGGGTCGTCGCAACGGGATTAGGTGCTCGTGGTGCGCGATGTGCCGATCAGCTGGAGCGTTCCGAAAGAAACGATCTCACAATCCACAGGACCTAAGCCCCTCGTGCGCTGCACGATCAGATCGACACTGGCTGATAACGGATGAGTCGAGGGAAGAAATGACGGAATCGGTCGGGAGCCAGCAGGTGAGCGCTCTCGTTGTCTACGAATCGATGTACGGCAACACCGACAGCATCGCTCGCGCCATTGCTCAAGGCATCGAAAACGTGATGCCGGTCACCGTCGTAAACGTGAACCACGCTTCGACCTCAGCTCTTCTCACTATCGATCTGCTCGTCGTCGGAGCACCAACCCATGTTCATGGCCTGTCACGGCCGAACTCGCGGAGCGCCGCAATCTCTTCCGCATCCGCTGCACTCCCGCTCGACGTCGATGCCGTCGGCACGGGAGTGCGCGAATGGCTGGCTGGCATCGAGACGTCAGCGCGATACTTCGCGGCATTTGATACCCGCGTCAACATGCCGAGATGGATGACCGGCGCTGCAGCGCCGCTGATTTCCCGGCTGTTGCGCGCACGGGGTCTCGAAGCCATCACCACCCCGGAGGACTTTCTCGTCACGGATGAGACGCGGCTCGTATCGACCGAGCTCACCCGCGCGAAACAGTGGGGTCTCGATCTAGCGCTGGCGGCATCCGCTCGCTCGTCACCGCCGGCGGCTTCCGAATAGTCGGCGACCCGTTCTGCGACAAACTCGAAGCCGTCGAGCGCTACTGGGCCACATACCCGCCATCGACGAGGTGGTAGCTACCGGAGATGAACGAGGCAGCGTCCGAGGCGAGGAAGCACACCAGGGCAGAGACCTCTTCCGGAGTGCCGAGGCGACCCAACGCGTGCTTGGCGGCCAGAAAGTCCAGCGTCGCGGCATCCATCGCACTGTCTACGAGCGGAGTGTGGATGAACCCCGGCCCGACCGCATTGGTGCGTACTTTCTTCGCGCCGTACTCGAGGGCGGCGTTTTTGGTGAGTCCCACGAGGCCGTGCTTGGCGGTGACATAGGCGCTGGATGTCGGGAAGCCGACGCTCCCGAGAATGGATGCCATATTGATGATGGATCCGCCGCCGTTCTCGGCCATCGACGGCAACTGAGCCTTGAGACCGTAAAAGACGGCGTTGAGGTTCACCTCGATCACCTGGCGCCAGCCGTCGAGCGAGTAGTCACCAATGAGGTTTTGCTCACCCCCGATACCCGCGTTATTGACCGCAATGCGCAGTGGTGCGAGGGCATTGGCGTCTGCCACGCAGGCGACCGCGAAATCGGGGTCGGATACGTCCCCGACAATCTTCTCAGCGGTCCCACCGGCGGCACGGATCTCGTCGAGAAGAGTCGTCAATGGCGCATCTGCGAGGTCGGCGACGATCACCGAAGTACCGTTCGCGGCGAGCTCGAGGGCGATCGCACGCCCGATACCCGATCCGGCACCGGTCACGATGGCCGAGCGGTGGGCGACGTCATAGGTTGCCATGGGAATCTCCAGTCTTGAGGGATGACACTGTCTTTGAGGGATGACACTGTCGTTGAGGGATGACACTGTCATCCTGATACCGCAGCCGGCGGCGCGCACGGGGCTTTCGTCCCAAAAATCCTGCAGTGCTCGGAAATGACGCAGTGCCTACAGCTTCGCGAGCCGAGCACGGGCGAAGCAATACAGCCCGTACGCGATCACACCGATGCCCACCGCAACGAGTATCGCCCCGCCAAACGGCAATCGGAGCATGGAACGCAACGCGCCATCCAGTCCGGTCGCCTGGGACGGATCGGCGGTCGCCGCCGCCACAATGAAGAGGATGCCCACCACTCCGACCGCAATGCCCTTGGCCACATAGCCCACGACACCGAGTGCGACAACGGCCTTGCCGACGGTGCCGGCTGGCACCCGGATGTGCTTGGTGAAGGACTGCCGCACCCCGCGCACGACGAACACCACGCCGATCGCCAGCACTCCGAGCCCGATAGCGACAAGTAAAAACACCCCGCCGGGACTCGCGAGGAGAGTGGCGCTGAAGCTCTTGGTGCTGCTGGCGGAATTGCTGCTTCCTCCGAGCGCGAAGGTGAGTGCGGTGACGGCGATCGCCAGATAAGCGACTCCCTTCCCCAACTCGCCGGCGATGTGGGCGGCACGTTTGGTGGCATCCGGATCGCGCACGAGCGCCGCCGAGAGTAGCTGCCAGATACCGAGTGCAGCAAGCCCAACGACGATGACCCAGAGCACGAACACCCCTCCGGGAGCAGAGGCGAGTGCGCCGAGAGCGCCAGACTGGTCCGCTCCGGATCCGGTCCCGGCCCCCGACGCGACCCCGATGGCGATGCCCCCGATGAGGATGTGCAGGATGCCATTGACGGCATAGCCCGTGCGGGCCAACAGGGAGAGCACGGGGCTGTTCTTCGCTTGAGCGGCCACTCCCGATGCGGAGCGACCCGCTGCGGACGCGCGAGAGGAGTGGGAGGGTGACATGGCGCCGAGTGTACGCCGATGGGAATGCAGCGCGCCGTGCTGCGCTTGCACTTCTCGTGACTTCGCCTTCCAATGCACTCGACGTAGGATTCCGGTCCGAGCGTGGCCCCATTCTCATCACCCTCATGGTGACGACCGGACTGGTGGCGATCGATTCGACAATCCTCGCGACAGCGGTCCCTTCGATCGTGGGGGACATCGGCGGGTTCTCGGCATTCCCCTGGTTGTTCTCGATCTACCTGCTCGCCCAGGCCGTGTCGGTGCCGGTCTACGCCAAACTGTCGGACACCCTCGGGCGCAAACCGATCATCCTCATCGGAGTCGGACTCTTTTTGCTCGGATCGATCCTCTGCGGATTCGCGTGGAGTATGCCAGCACTGATCGCGTTCCGAGCAGTCCAGGGGCTGGGCGCCGGAGCTGTGCAGCCCATGGCCATCACCATCGCGGGAGACATCTACACGGTTGCCGAGCGCGCCAAGACGCAGGGCTACCTGGCGAGCGTTTGGGCCGTGTCTTCGGTCGTCGGACCGACCCTCGGTGGAGTATTTTCGCAGTTCCTGTCCTGGCGCTGGATCTTCTTCGTGAACGTGCCGCTCTGCATACTCGCGCTGGTATTGCTCGTGCGGGTGTTCCACGAAAAGATCGAGCGCACGAGGCACACGGTCGACTACCTCGGAGCCGGCCTGCTCACCGCATCCCTCAGCCTGATCATTCTCGCCGTGCTCGAGGGCGGCCAGGCCTGGGCCTGGAATTCTGTGCAGAGCATCGGCGCCTTCGCGATCGGAGCGCTGTTGCTTGCCGGATTCGTGGTGGCCGAAAAGTATGCCGCCGAACCGGTGCTGCCGCTCTGGGTCTTCTCCCGCCGGCTGCTGCTCACGACCGCATTCATCTCGCTGGGAGTCGGAGCAGTGCTCATCGGGCTCACCTCCTACGTGCCAACCTACCTCGAGCGTTCGGTCGGAGCCCCGCCGCTCATCGCCGGTCTCGCTCTCGCCGCCCTGACAATCGGATGGCCCATCGCGGCCTCGCAGTCGGGCAAGCTGTACCTGCGAATCGGCTTTCGTAACACCGTGCTGATCGGCATGGCGGTCACTGTGGCTGGCTCCCTCGTGCTCGCCCTCACCAGCAAATCCCCGAGTATTGCGCTCGTGGCCACGGCCTGTTTCGTGGTCGGACTCGGGATGGGACTGGTGGCCACCCCCAGCCTGATTGCCGCGCAGGCCAGCGTGCAGTGGAATGAGCGCGGAGTCGTCACCGGCACCAATCTCTTTTCCCGGTCCATTGGCAGCGCACTCGGCGTCGCCATTTTCGGGGCGATCGCCAACGGGATCTTTCACGCGACCGGGGGGAGCGAGAGGGTACCGGCGACGGTGGAAGCGGCATCCGGTGCCGTGTTCATCGCCGTGGCGATCGCGGCGATCGCCACGGTCGCCGCCGCATTCGCGATGCCGCGCACCCCTGTGACGCCGGTCGAGTCGCCGGCCTCCTAGGGAACAATGCCTAAGCGACGCGGCTGCCCCGCGACAGCCGGCCCGCCGGAGTTCTCGTGCGCGCCATCGCACCGGCGAGAGCTGTGGCCGCAAGAGCCAGTTGGATCAGCAGCCCGACAGCCCAGCCGGGCACGGTCGATTCGATCAGCTTGCGAGCCGAAGGATAGTTGACGCCACTGCTGAAGCCAGAGTTCGGATCGCGGCTGCATTCGTCGAAACGGACCGTGGTCTTCGGTGGGACCTGCACCGTGCGCACCGCCACCTTGACACTGCCGAACAGGTCGGTCACATTGCCACGCGAATCGAAATGGGTGGGAACCGCATCCGCGAGCAGAACGTAGGGGTTGGTTGCCAGTACGCCCCAGAAGTAGTCGAATCGCGGCACTTGGGAAACTTGCGTTGATCCCGCCCCGCACCCGGTTGCTCGGCCGTTCTCGTCGTACGTGGCCCCGGAGTATGTCGTAGTGGTCTGCGGGGTCTGCACGACCAGCCCACCGAGGGCGAACGCGATGAGCGTACCGATGCTGAGAGCGGCGACCGTGAGGTAGGTTGCGACAATCGAGAAGAGTGGGCGATTCAGCACTCCAGAGAGCCCCACTCCAATGGCGGAGACCACACCGAGTTCTGCTGCGAGCACGAGAATCGACACCACGATCGCCGCACCACTCAGGCCACCGAGCAGTGCGGAGTAGAGCAGGAACGGCACCGATACGGCAAGGAAACCGAGGGCGGTAATCCACGCGGCCAGGAACTTGCCGATCACGATTTCTCCCGTGGTGATGAGCGTCACCTGGGTAGTGGCGAGAGTACCGGCATCCCGATCGCCATTGATCGCGTTGCCACCGAGGGCGGGCGCGACCAGGGTGCCGAGCAGCAACACAAAGTAAATGATCGTGGAGAAGATTGCTCCTCCGCTGGAACTATTTTCGCGGGTCGCTGCGAGGGCAATCGTCAGAAGCACGGTCACGAGGGCGATGAGGCTCACAAAGATGCCGAGCAGCACGTACCAGGCCCGACCCCGTACGCGCTGGCGCAGTTCGAGCGACACGATTACGCCGACTCCGGAGAAGAAATAGTTCATTCGAGGCCGCCTCGGTTTAGGTCGAGATAGGTGTGTTCGAGGTCACCCACCGCGGGCGCAAACGTGCTGATTGCGACCCCCGCGGCGATGAGGGTGGTGAGCAGAGCGGATGCCGCGGTTTCGCCCTGCAGGGGAACGAGCAACTCATCCCGGTCCACGACGATCGCGGAAGCATCCACTCCGGCGGTGAGGAGGGCAGATTCGAGAGCCGCCCGATCCGCCGCCCTGATTCGCCACGGTCGGACCGTTGACCTGGTGCGCTCCACGCTCTCCGCACTGGCGGTAACACCCTGCCGCAGGTACACCGCGCCATCCGCCATCTCGTCGAGCTCGGCGAGCACGTGACTGGAGATGAGAACAGCCGTGCCTTCGGAGGCGACCCTGCGAACAAGCTGGCGAAGTTCGACTCTGGCCTGCGGGTCGAGTCCCGACGCGGGTTCGTCGAGCAGCAGCACCGTCGGCTCGTGCACCAGGGCTCGCGCGAGGCTGAGCCGCTGTTTTTGGCCTCGAGAGAGAACGCGGGTCGGTTGGGCGGCGAGGTGCTCGAGCCCCACAAGGGAGATGAGTTCCTCGGCGCGTGCCACGGCCATAGCCGCATCCATGCGATAGAGCCGCGCGGTGGTTTCGAGCGTGGCTCGCACGGTGAGCGCGCTCCATGATCCGAGCAGGTCGGGCATCCAGCCGAGCCGGGATCGCACCTCAGCAGTGTCGGCAACGGGATCGAACCCAGCGATGCGGATGGTGCCGGAATCGGGGCGCAACAGCGATGCGAGCATGAGGAGCAGGGTGGTCTTACCCGAGCCGTTGGGTCCGATCAGTGCGGTGACAGTGCCGGGTTCGGCGACGAAACTGACATCGCGCACGGCCTTCACCTCACCGAATGCGCGGGCCACATTTTTGACCACGATGCTTGCCACTGTCTGAGTTTCGGTCACAACCTCAACCTAGGGGCGTAACCAACGCTGTGGGGGAAGGCCCGCCGCCTGTCCTAGACGCGCACCCGCTGCACCCGGAACACCAGCATCGGAATCAGCACCAGCGACCGCAGGTCGATGAGCGCGTGGGCGACGATCGCTACCAGGATGCTCCCGGTGGCCAGGTAGAGCACCATCAGGATGGCGCCGATTACGGTCGCCCCCACGATGCCGGGCCAGCCCTGGTAGAAGTGCAGTGCTCCGAAGAGCATCACGCTGCCGATCACGGCGGCGAGTGCGCTGCCGGTCGCGCCGAAGATCAGGGCCGGCAGAGCGAGGCGAAACAGCAGCTCCTCCACCACTCCGGCGTTGACCGAGAGGAGCGCTCCGAGAACGAGCTCCGGACGATTGCGGGGGAGTAGGGCGCCGATATCGCCGATGGTCGGAACGGAGTCGGATCGCCGCGCGAGCACCACCGCTGCGATGGTGCCGCCGACGAGGGCGACCGCGAGTCCGACAGCGAAACCGGGCAATAAACCGCCTGTGTCGGCGAGCAATGAATGCCACCACAGTCCGAGGGGCGATTGGTTCATCTCCCGCTGCAGCAGAGGCACGAACTGCCCGGCGAGCACCAGGATGATCACCGCGGCACCGCCGAACATGGCGAGGGAATCGAGCAGCCACTTGCGCATCATCCGTTGGCGGTTGCGGGTGCGTTCGAATCGTTTGAAGCGCTGGTATTCGTTTCGGTCCTTTCGCACGGCGCGGTACCCGAGTAGCGCGACCAGTGCGACGAGTGCACCCGACAACACGGCTTGGCCAGCCGGGTCGTCGGGGGAGAGCACACTCTATTTTGACCCGGACACCTGCGAGATTCCTTGCACGAGGCAGGATGGGGGCATGAGTGAATCTGAATCTTCGCCTCACCCGAAGCTCGACGAATTGATCGCCGTGCTCGCTCGCCTGCGGGCGCCGGGCGGATGTGCGTGGGATCGCGAGCAGACCCACGAGTCGCTCGTGCCGTACCTGATCGAAGAGACCCACGAGCTGGTGGAGGCGATCGAGACCCGCGGTCGCGATCCACTGACGCGACGCGATGAAGTGATCGAAGAACTCGGCGACGTGCTCTACCAGGTGATCTTCCACTCCGACCTCGCCGCCGAGGCTGGCGAGTTCACCATCGAAGATGTCGCAGCCCACATGACCGCGAAGATGATCGGGCGGCATCCCCATGTCTTCGGCGATGCGATCGCGGCCACCTCGGACGAGGTCGTGGCCCTCTGGGACTTGCGCAAGGCGGAAGAGAAGCCGCACCGCACGAGCGTGCTCGACGGTATTCCGCAGGGCATGCCTTCCCTCGCGCTCGCCGACAAACTGATCGGTCGCGCGCAGAAAGTGGGAGTGCTCGAGACGGATGCAGCGGCGGCGGTGCCGGTGGCCGATGAGGAGCAGCTCGGGGCCCTGCTCCTCGCCATCGTCTCTTCGGCGAAAGCCGGAGGACTGGACGCCGAGCGCGCGCTTCGCTCGACGCTGCGGGGATTGCAGGGTGAAATCCGAGTGGCCGAAATGGCCGATACCTTCGACGCCGGGGTCATCGGCTACGGGTCGCTCGACTGAGGGGCGGGGAGATGGTGCCCCCCTCAACCCGAATGAGAAGGGCACCGCAGCCCGAAACAGCTGGTTTCGCTGGGAATTCCGCAGTGAAAAGCCGATTCGAGCACGGGCCTACGAATTACCCGATCCGAAGGCCCTGCTTGTGGGTACCGTGACTGTCAGGCAAATCAGTGGTGGGTTGTTCCTGAGGAGAAACAATGCACCGGATATGCATCGACGGCGCTGGTACATCATTAACTTTAGTCGTTCTGGCGCAATTCTCCAAACGTGCGTTATGTTTATCGCGTGGCGCGCCCCAAGGACCTTGATCGTAAGCCCGCGTTGCTTCTCGCGATAATTGACCACTTGCTGGACAAGCCGCTTTCCGGCCTCAGTTTTCGCACCATTGCCGGGGCGCTGTCCGTCAGCACGTACACGCTCGTCTATCACTTCGGTACACGCGCCGAGTTGGTGCGCGAGGTCATGCAGGCGGTCTCCGAGCGCCAGAGTTACGTCGTTCGCTCTGTCGATCAAGAAAGCGGCCTGCTCGACCAGCATCTCGAGAATCTGCGCCACTCCTGGCGTCTCTCGCTCGACGAACGCAGCCTGCAGCTGCAGCGCCTGGAGTTTGAAGCGGCGATGCTCGAATCACGAGAATCACGCGCCGATCGTCTCACCCTCGCTTCGTTCGACCGGTGGAACCGCTCGGGAGTCGATGCGCTGGTGAAGATGGGGGTGCCAGCCGACGACGCGGAGCTCGAAGTACGCATCATCGTCGTGACGCTCTACGGGCTGCACTACGACCTCCTCGTCAGCAGGGATGTCGAGCGCACGACCGCAGCCTTCGAGCGGGTGCTCCAGCATTACGGGCGGCGCATTCAGGACCTGATCGTCGTGGAACAATCGACGCATGGCTAGCCCGGTAAATCCCCCGCGCGGAATGCGCGACTTCCTGCCCGTCGACAAGGCGCGGCGTGAGCGGGTGCTGGCGGTCATCCGCTCCGTCTTCTCCGCGCACGGCTTCGACGAGATCGAGACCCCGGTGATGGAGGACTCGTCTCGGCTGCACGCGGGGCTCGGAGGAGACAACGAGAAGCTCGCATACGGAGTGCTGAAGCGCGGTCTCAGCGCGGAAGACTTTGCCACCGCGACGGATGCCCTCGATCTCACCGATCTGGGACTGCGCTTCGACCTCACTGTGCCGCTCACCCGGTTCTACGCGACCCACCGCGCGGAGTTACCGGCGGTGTTCCGTGTTATCCAGGCTGCCCCGGTCTGGCGCGCCGAGCGCCCGCAGAAGGGGCGATATCGCCAGTTTGTGCAGTGCGACATCGACATCATCGGTGAGGCCGGTCCGCTCGCCGAGATCGAACTGCTCACTGCAACGGTCGATACCTTTGCCGCTCTCGGACTCACCGGCTGCACCTTGCGCATCAACGACCGCCGCCTGTTGATCGGCATGCTCGAGATTTTCGGCTTTGCGGCAGAGTCGCACGAGCAGGTGCTCATCACCATCGACAAACTCGACAAAGTGGGGCCGGAGGGTGTCGTCGCAGAGCTGCGCGAACGCGGATTGGATGCCACGGCTGTCGAAGCCCTTGACGCCTTCTTCCGGCGCCCGCAGACCCTCGAGCAGCCCAGCTTCGGTGAGCGGGCGATCCGCACGGCATTGCCGGCCGGAGCGGATGACGCGGTGGTGGCTCAACTTGCCGGAATAGGACGGGCAGTGGCCGGCGGCCACATCGAATTCGACCCCTTCCTCGTGCGCGGCATGGGCTATTACACCGGAACCATCTTCGAGATCGCACACCCCGACCTGCCATACTCCCTCGGCGGCGGTGGACGCTACGACGGCATGATCGGCCGCTTCCTCGGTGTGGATGTTCCGGCTGCCGGCTTCTCGATCGGTTTCGAGCGAATCGTGGATCTCGTGCGGCTTCGCGACGACGAGAGTGCTGGCGGAGTCGCGCTTGTGTATGACAGTGACGTGACATCCGCCACTCTGATGCGGCTGAAGGCGGAGCTGATCGCGAGTGGTCGACGGGTGAGGTTGGAACGCGCACCGCGCAACCTGAAGCCACTGCTCGCCCAGCTCACCGCATCCGGTTTCACCGAAATCGCGACGGTGTCGATCGGTGCCGCAACCGTGGCCGACCTGCGGATGCGCAAACTCGCTGCCGGGTAGAGTGGCGAGCGCAAATCCCCCAATCTTAAGGAGTCCCGTCGTGGCTTTGATCGAAGCAGTAGGCGCCCGCGAAATTCTCGATTCCCGAGGAAACCCGACCGTCGAGGTTGAGGTTCTGCTCGAGGACGGCATCGTCGCTCGCGCATCCGTCCCATCGGGCGCTTCCACCGGTGCCTTCGAGGCCTACGAGCTGCGCGATGGCGACAAGAAGCGCTACGGCGGCAAGGGCGTGCAGAAGGCCGTCTCGGCCGTCATCGACACGATCGGGCCGGCTCTCGAGGGATTCGACGCCACCGACCAGCGCCTCATCGACCGGGCCATGATCCAGCTCGACGGCACCGACAACAAGCAGAAACTCGGCGCCAATGCCATCCTCGGTGTGTCGCTCGCCGTCGCGAAGGCCGCCGCCGACTCGGCCGACCTTCCGCTGTTCCGCTACGTCGGTGGGCCCAACGCACACACCCTGCCGGTGCCGCTCCTCAACATCATCAACGGAGGATCGCACGCCGACAATGACATCGACGTGCAGGAGTTCATGATCGTGCCGCTCGGTGCATCGTCCTTCAGCGAAGCGCTTCGCTGGGGTGTCGAGACCTATCACTCGCTCAAGTCGCTTTTGCAGTCGAAGGGCCTCTCCACCGGACTCGGCGACGAGGGCGGTTTCGCGCCGAACCTGTCGAGCAACCGCGAGGCACTCGACCTCATCGCCGCGGCGATCGAGCAGGCCGGTTTCACGCTGGGTCACGACATCGCTCTTGCGACGGATGTCGCCGCCACCGAGTTCTACCGGGACGGCTCCTACCACTTCGAGAATAAGCAGCTCTCGGCTCTCGAGCTGACGGCATACTTCGCCGATCTTGCGGCCAACTACCCGCTCGTGTCGATCGAAGACGGCTGCGCCGAGGACGACTGGGATGGCTGGAAGCTCCTGACGGATCGCATGGGAAAGAAAGTGCAGATCGTCGGCGACGATCTGTGAGGCGACTGGCTGACCGGCACGTTCCAGGTGCAGCCGCTCGACCCGCCGACCCATTCGATCCCAGACGAAGTCGGCATCGACCACGGTCGTGCCGTGCTCCACGACCACGCCTCGCCCGGTGAGCCACCGTTCGATCGGTCGCACGATCGAGTCGTACTGATTCAGCCGGATGCGGCGCGCCGTCCTGGACCCCGCCGCGCCCAGCCACCGGATCGAGGTGACCCGCGCAGCACCACCCGTCGACGACACGAGGCGCTGCACGACCCACTTCGGCACGCCGCGGACTGCACCGACCCGCGTCGCCCAACCGAGTCGGCACCAGGGCGCAGAACACCATCATCGCGACCGCCGGAACCCGAACCCGTGCCGCCCGACCACCCAGATGATTCCGCCCCGACCGGCCCAGCACCCACTGCGCCACACAGCCATGCCCGGAGCCGAGCCAACAGCACGACGGCGTGACCAGGCCAAACTGGCTCTGCGCAAGGACCGGCTGCGTTGCCCTTGCGCACCGGCGTCGCGACTCGTCACGGTGGCCGAGCTTCGTTGACGAAGGACTGCCGACAAGGCCGGCAAATGCGAGTTCAGGCAGCGACGCGGCCCTGCCACCACCGGACCGTCGCCGCAAGCCCGCCATGGAGCGGGGTCGGCCGCAACCCGAACACCTCAGTGGCCGCAGAACTGTGCAGGACGTCGGGGCAAGTTCGCTGGGGGGCCGTCTCGCCCAGCTCGCGGATCAACGGTGAGACCAGCCAGATCGCCCGGAGCGCGACATCCGGGATCCGGCCGACCTTGGCTGCCGGCGCACCTGCGAGCAGCGCCATCTGACTCAGTGCCTCACGTTGGGTGGTCGGCTCCGCCGAGGGCACGTGCCACGGTCGCCCCCAAGAACGACCATCGGTACCGAACACGGCAAGAATGCATGCCAGGTCGGGGATGTGGGTGAAGGTGAGCGGCATGTCCGGGTCGCCCAGCACCCGAACGGTCTTGCCCTGGAGCAGCCCCGGTACCGCCGGGAGGCCAGCAGGCCGGTGTCGACGACGCCTGGGCCGTAGAAATCCGACGCGCGGGCTTCGGTCACCCGAATCCGGCCGGCCTCGTCCAGGCCGGCGCCACTTTGCTCGGCGGTTTGCAGCAGCGAGGCGGCCAAGGTTGGCCAGCTCCGCACCCACTTGTCGTATGGCGGGTTGACGCAGTTGTAGACCCCGTCCGCTCCCGAACGGGCGGCGGCGGCGAGGGCCTCCTGGTCCGTTGCATCGAAGCTCAACCCCCGGGCCTCCTCGACGGCACCTCCACGACGGTTGAGCTGCACGACCTCCTGCCCGGCGTCCCGCAATTGCTCGGCGACACCGTTGCCGACAGCCCCCCGGCCCACGGTCACATGCCTGCCCATCGCGCACTTCCTGCTTCCTCGAGAGCTCACTCTCGAGGAAGCACTCGACTCCCCATCGCGAGCTGTATCAAGAGCGGTGCTCTCGCTAGGCTGCCATGATGGAGACCAATCGCGAGCGCGTCCGCCGCGAGCTGGTCTCGCTCATCACCGACGCCGCCCGTCGCCAGCTCGCCGAGGTCGGCCCTTCAGCGGTCTCGCTCCGCGCGGTCGCGAGGGAGCTCGGGCTGGCATCGTCGGCCCTGTACCGCTATTTCCCGAGCCGGGACGCCCTGCTCGCCGCACTCATCGTTGACGGCTACGACGCGCTTGGCGAAGCCGCCGAAGGGGCCTCCTGCACTGCCAGGCGGACCCGCCCCGGCGCGCGGTGGCTGCAGGTCTGCCGGGCCTGCCGACGCTGGGCGCTTGAGCACCCGCATGAGTTCGCCCTGCTCTACGGCTCGCCCGTGCCAGGCTACGCCGCGCCCGAGACGACGACCGGCCCAGCCGGCCGGGTCGTCGCCGTGATGGCCCAGGTGCTTCGGGACGCGCACGGCACCGACGACCTGCGACCCCCGCGCCAGCAGATCCCGCACCTGCCCCTCGTCACGCCTGAGGTCATCGGCTTCGCCGGCTTGGCCCAGGACCCGGCGTACACAGACCTGGTCGAACGCTCGCTCGTGCTGTGGGTGGTGTTGATGGGCTCACTCAGCTTCGAGCTGTTCGGGCACCTGGAGAACGTCGTCACCGACCGGGCCGCGTGGTTTGACGCCTCGATGGCGGTCGCCGCCGAGGGCGTCGGCCTGCGCGTGCCGATGGGCGCCCGGCGATGAGGGTCACCGACCGGCTGGACATCCCGGACGGCGAGTTGTCCTGGCGATTCAGCCGATCGTCGGGCCCCGGCGGGCAAAGCGTCAACACCTCCGACAGCCGGGCCGAGCTCTCCTTCGACGTCGCCCGCTCGGGTGCCCTCGGCGAACAGCTGCGCGCACGGGCGCTCGAACGGCTCGCCGGTCGCCTTGTCGACGACCAGGGCGCCGGAGCGCAGCTCGTCGGGCAGCTCGAGCAGCCGGTCGATGACCGCGTGCAGACCAGCGACCTCCGTCATCGGATTGGTGCAATCCCACCACGTCTCGGCGGACTGCGAGGGATGCATCACCAGCTTACCGTTGGCGTCGGTGCGGTAATGATTGGCAAAGAATTTGAGGACCGGAAGCGCCACTGGGATCACGCGTTCGGTAAGGAATCGCCGATCATCTGTGTGCTCATAATAAT
>ENA-OFCI01001050-OFCI01001050.1-metagenomes-genome-assembly--contig:-NODE-1050-length-13636-cov-3.312716_pt1 | contig 13636 bp, 13 predicted proteins | sample MGYA00153391_OFCI01 | MGnify analysis MGYA00153391
GCTTCGCTGCCGGACAGGTAATCGTGATGGCGCCGCAGATCACCGCCGTGGCGTTCACCGGTTCCCAGAGCGGAGGTATGGCGCTGTGGCGCCTTGCCCACGAGCGCGAGGTTGTCATCCCGGTCTATGCCGAGATGGGCACGATCAACCCGGTGGTGCTGACTCGAGCGGGTCTGGGCCGCGTGCAGGAGGTGGCGCGCGGTTTCGTCGAGTCCTTCACGCTGGGCACTGGGCAGTTCTGCACCAAACCCGGTCTGCTGCTGGCGCCGCGCGGAGCCGGGGTGGCCGAGGCGGTGGCGGCCGTCGTCAGAGCGAGCGCCCCGTCGGGGTGGATGCTGACTGAGGGCATCCGCGACCACTACGTCGGCGGTCTGGCCGATCTGCAGGCGGCAGGGGCCACTCTCCAGGCCAGGATCACCGGCCAGGCTGCTGAGCGGGACGAGGGTGCGAGCCCGTCGGGTTGGGTCGCGGGGGCTGCGTTGCTCTCCGTTGAGGCCGCCGACCTGGTGCCTGGCTCGCGCCTGGTGGCCGAGGTGTTCGGCCCGGTCAGCCTGGTTGCCGAGTATGACGATCTGGAGGATCTCACCGGGACCCTCTCCCGGCTGCAGGGCGCTCTTGTCGCCGCGATCATGACCGACGCCGAGGGCGGGGCCCAGGATCCAGACCTCGCAGCTGTCGTCGAGGCGTTGAGCCACTTGTCCGGTCGGGTCGCCGTCAACACCTGGCCGACGGGTGTGGCGACCTCGTGGGCCCAGCATCACGGCGGCCCCTGGCCGGCGACCAGCAACCCTTCAGGCACTTCGGTCGGCGCTGCGGCCCTGGTGCGGTTCACCCGTCCCATCGCGTACCAGGACGTCCCGGACCAGGCGCTGCCCCCGGCCCTGCAGGACGCCAACCCGTGGCACCTGCCACGTCGCCTCGATGGTGTGCTGAGCATGCCGGTGGCTCCCTGATCGACCCTGAAGACAAGAGACCGAGAAGAAAAAGAGAAGGCGGACCGATGAACGCGACCTCCCGCAAGAACCCGCTCAACCCCCATGACCTGGCCGACCTGGACTCGCTGCTGACCCCGGACGAGATCGCGGTCCGTTCCTCGGTGCGTGAGCTGTGCGCCAGACGGATCGACCCCTATGTCGCCGAGTGGTTCGAGGCCGGTGAGATCCCCGACATCCATGGCCTGGCCAAGGAGCTCGGCTCGCTCGGTCTGTTGGGGATGCACCTGCAGGGCTACGGATGTGCGGGGATGAGCGCCACCGACTACGGCCTGGCCTGCCTGGAGCTGGAGGCCTCCGACTCCGCCATACGCTCGCTGGTCTCCGTCCAGGGCTCCTTGGCCATGTTCGCCATCTGGCGCTGGGGCAGTGAGGAGCAGAAGCAGGAGTGGCTCCCGCCCATGGCCACCGGCGAGGCGATCGGCTGCTTCGGCCTGACCGAGCCCGACTTCGGCTCCAACCCCTCCGGCATGCGCACCCGCGCACGGTGGGACGGCGGCGACTGGATCCTCAACGGCAGCAAGATGTGGATCACCAACGGCTCCGTGGCTGAGGTGGCGGTGGTCTGGGCCCAGACCGATGAGGGGATTCGGGGCTTTGTCGTGCCGACCAATACCGCCGGCTTCTCGGCACCCCTGATCAAGCACAAGCTCTCGCTCCGTGCTTCGGTCACCAGCGAGCTGGTCTTGGACAACGTGCGACTGCCCAGCCACGCGGTGCTTCCCGAGGTCCGCGGTCTGAAGGGGCCGTTGTCGTGTCTGAACGAGGCCCGCTTCGGCATCGTCTGGGGCTCCATGGGCGCGGCGCGTTCCTCGTTCGAGGCGGCAGTGACGTACTCCCAGGAGCGCATTCAGTTCGGCAAGCCGATCGCGGGCTTCCAGCTCACCCAGAAGAAGCTCGCCGACATGTACCTCGAGCTCAGCAAGGGCATCCTGCTGGCGATCCACCTTGCCCGGATGAAGGACGCCGGCACCCTGCGCCCGGAGCAGGTCAGCCTGGGCAAGCTCAACAACGTGCGTGAGGCGCTGGAGATCTGCCGTACCGCCCGCACCATCCTGGGTGCCAACGGCATCTCGCTGGAGTACCCGGTCATCCGCCACGCCAACAACCTCGAGTCGGTCCTGACCTATGAGGGAACCGTCGAGATGCACACCCTGGTGGTCGGCCAGGCCCTCACCGGCGTGGACGCCTTCCGTTGAGCGCGCCCGGCTTTCAGAACGGTCAGGTTTCCTTCTGGTATCGCGACCTGGGTGTGCCGACACCACGCCAGGCGCTGCCCGGTCGTCTTGAGGTCGACGTCGCGATCGTCGGCGGTGGGTACACGGGACTGTGGACGGCGTACTACCTGAAGAAGGAGCAGCCCGACCTGCGGATCGCGGTTCTGGAGAAGGAGTTCGCCGGCTTCGGGGCTTCTGGGCGAAACGGAGGTTGGCTCAGCGCCGAGCCCCCCGGGCAGCTGCGGCGTTATGCCAAGGTGCACGGCTGGCCCGCCGCTGTTGCGATGCAGAAGGAGATGTTCGCGTCCGTCGACGAGGTCATCACCGTGGCAGCAGCAGAGGGGGTCGACGCCGACATCCAGAAGGACGGCCTCCTGCATGTCGCCACGAATCAGGCCCAGGCGCAACGGTTGCTGGGCCGGGTCCCGTCCCTGCGACGTGAAGGGTGGGGTGTGGATGACCTGCATGTCCTAGATGCGGAGAAGCTCGCGGAGCGGGTGAACATCACAGGCGGCAAGGCTGCGCTCTGGAGCCCCCATTGCGCCCGCATCCAGCCGGCGAAGCTTGTGCGCGGGCTGGCGTCCGCTGTCGAGAAGCTGGGCGTGTCCATCTTCGAGGGCACCGAGGTGACCGAGATCCGCCCCCACGAGGCGGTGACAAAGCGTGGCAGCGTGCATGCGTCCTACGTCATCCGGGCGCTCGAGGGTTTCACCTCCGCTGTGGACAGTCCCCGGCTCTGGCTGCCGATGAACAGCAGCATGCTGGTCACAGCGCCGATCCCGGACTCAGTCTGGGAACAGATCGGGTGGCGAGGTGCGGAGCTGATCGGGGATGAGGCGCACTCCTTCAGCTACATCCAGCGAACCGCCGACCAACGGATCGCCATTGGTGGCCGGGGGATTCCCTACCGCTATGGCTCGCGTTGGGACGACCGGGGTGAGACCCGCCCGGCAACTCTCGATCAGCTGACCCGGATCCTGCGACAGCACTTCCCGGCGATACGGGAGGTCCCCATCGAGCACACCTGGTCCGGGGTTCTGGGGGTCCCGCGGGACTGGTGCGCAGCGGTTGACCTGGACCGCAGCACCGGGCTGGGCTGGGCCGGTGGCTACGTGGGTCATGGGGTGACCGCGACCAACCTCGCAGGGCGCACGCTTCGCGACCTGGTTCTCGGCAGGGAGACGGAGCTCACCCGGCTGCCCTGGGTGGGTCGACACGTCCGCCACTGGGAGCCAGAACCGTTGCGGTGGCTCGGTGTCCGAGCCCTCTATGTCGCCTACCGGGCCGCCGACCGACAGGAGAGCGACGGTAGGGGAACAACCTCACTGATCGCCCGCGTCGCCGACCGCATCAGCGGCCGCTGACGGCGGAGATCCGGGGGTCGATCAGCTGCGGCGGTCCCGTTTGTCGACCAGCCCAAGCCCCCAGGCGACCACCGCGCCGGTGACGATCAGCTGCCAGGAGAACGCAGTCCATGGGCTGGGGGAGCGGGCGGCCCACGCCGCGGTAGCCGTACCGACGACCAGGGTCGCCAGCAGCGGCTTGGCGTACCAGAAGATCATCGCGGGCACCCCGGCGTGCGGTCCGAAGACGCCGACCGGCGGAAGTCCGCGAAACGCTGCCATGAGGTGGGTGCCGGCCAGCAGGGCCCCGGCGCCAAGTGCCCAGACGAGTGCGGCCGGGTCGACCAGGCCGGCCAGCCACAGACCTGAGCCGACGACGACGGTGGTCAGTGCCCACGCAGATACCGGCACCGCAAGGTGCGCGAGTGCTGTGTCACGGTAGGGGAGTCCCAGGAGTCGTGAGGTGCCCGAGTTGTCGGCGTGCAGCCGCAGGCCCTCGCACCAGACGCCGAAGCCGAGGTGACAGACGACCAGGCTGACCAATGGTGCCATCGTGGGTGTTCGCGGCGAATGCAACGAGAGCATCAGCCCGGCTGACCCGAGCGCCGCGAAGCCCAGCCCGTAGAGCGCTGACCCTGGAGCCCGGCGCAGACCTAGGAGGTCACGGCGGGCGATCACGACCAAGGGTCTGCTGGCTCTCAAGCGGACGTGCCGGGCATGGGTGGTCGGCCGGGCGGCATCGAGCCGAATGGTTCGGAGATCCCCGGCGAGGGCGGCTCCACCGATGGTGACATTGCTCGCGGCCTGTCTCCGCAGACCGGTGATGTCCAGTCGTGCCAACGCGTTTCGGCGTCTACTGAGGAACGAGGCACCGGCCGCCGACTCCAGTGCCGGCGCATGGAACTGACCGTGCAGCTGACCCTGTAGCCAGAGCTCGGCGACCAGTACGCCGAGCAGGGCGCCCGAGAGAGTGGCTGGCAACAGCACGACCGGTGGGGCGACGCCGGCGATCGCGAGTCCGGCACCGCCGACCGCGCCGGTCAGGAGGCCGCCGATGGTCGCGCCACCGAGACTCAACCACCATTGCCGGGCGAGCGTGACCGTTCGCGGAATGGGGCTGGTGACGACCATCTCGAGGTAGGGCAGGGGAGGCACCACGGGACCATGAAAGCGCCCCACCAGGCGGACCACGGTCAGGAGCAAGGCTGCCAATGTGACCGCCACCATCGCCCCTGCCGGGGTTCCGACATGCTCGGCCAGCCACCTCTTGTCCAGAGAACGGAAGAGCTGCTGGGAGGCAGGAACTCCGTACGTGCCCGCCGCGATGACGGCAACGTACACGGGATACAGGGCGGAGCTCAGGGAGTTGTCCGGGCGGTTGCCGAGGATCGCAGCCCGGACCTGACGCAGCCGTTGCCTGTCCGCTCGGGTCATGCCAGCAGGATGTCAACGACGGTGTCAGCCAGGGCTTCTGTCATTGCAGGGTCGTGGCAAGCGATGACCATGCTGCTGCCATTTGCCCTGCGGTCCAACAGGATTCGGGTCAGCAGGTCGCGCTTGTCCGTGTCTAGCCGCTGCTCGGGCTCGTCAAGGATGAGGATGGACGAGGGGCGGACGAGCACCATGGAGAGGTGGAACAGCTGCTGCTGGCCCGATGACAGCTCATGGGGGAACCGCTCGGCCAGGTGGTCGATCCCGAGCAGCTCGAGGATCTCGTCGGCCCGGTCATCAGCACGCTCCCCAACCTGTCCCCAGGTGGAGTCGATCAGGACGAGGTGGTCGACCAGCGTCAGGTCACGGTAGGTCGCGGGTGCACCGATCAGGGCCGCGATCGCGGTGCGGGTGAGGTCGTCGCGCTCGTCGATCCGCGATCCGTCCAGGGTGGCCTCGCCCTCGGAGGGCGGCACGGTTCCGGCGAGAATTCGCAGCAGGGTGGTCTTGCCGCTGCCGTTCGGGCCACGCAGGACAACGCACTCTCCTTCGCCCACCTCGACGTCGGTGGGCAGCAACAGCACAGCCTCGTCGATCTTCTTGCCGGCCCCGACCGCTCGGAGCACATGCCCGGCGGGTTCTGGCACGGTGGGTGTGGCGGTAATGCGACGTCCCCACATGGTTGTGCCCTCCTTGGTCCCGGCAAGTTTGTCATCAGCACCCGCCTTCGCTACAACCCCTTGGGCAGGAGCACGATACGTGTTGTGGATATCGAGCTTCTAGTCGTGCCGGACTGCCCGAACGAGTCGCGCGCGCTCCTGACGCTGGAGGCTGCGTTCGAGCAGGTCGGACTGGGCCCGCAGCCGGTCCGCGTGACCATGATCACGAACCAGGACCAGGCACAGAAGCGAGGGTTCATCGGTTCGCCAACCATCCTCCTCGACGGCGTCGACCCGTTCGCCGTCCCGGGGCAGAGCCCGGCCGTGGCCTGCCGCGTCTACGCCACGCCGGCAGGCAGGTCAGGGGTCCCGGCTCTGGATGACGTCATCGCGGCCGTGACCGCCGCTCGCAGTCGGGGACCGGCCACGCCGGAATAGGTGCTGACGGGCTGCGCAGGAGCGGCTACAGGGCCCGCATGGTGACCCGTGCCAGCCGGCGGGGCAGGCCCCCCTCGGTGAACTCGGTGACGTCCATGAGCTCGAAGCCTGCCGCGAGACGGTCGATCAGAGTCTGGTCGAAGAAGTGGACGATGAACCCGCCGTGCTCGAACATGTCGTCACCACGCGGGATACCGGCGCCATAGTGGGCGTCCGCGGTGGTCCGCACCGTATAGACCACCATTCCTCCGGGGCGCAGCACCCGACGAAGCTCTCCTGCGAGGCTTTCCAGCTCGCCGGTGGTTAACGCCATGCAGAACAGCATGTGGGAGTAGGACGCATCGAAGCTGGAATCGGGCAACGGCAAGGGTTGCCGGATGTCGTGGCGGGCCACGCTCACCATGTCGCCCAGGCCGGCGGCCTCGGCTTTGGCCCTGAGGGTCTCAACGGTGCTGGGGGCGAAGTCCATTGCGGTGACGTCCAGGCCCTGGCGGGCCAGGTAGAGGGTGTCGCGTCCCTGGCCCGCGCCGAGCTCGAGCACGCTCTTGTGGCCAGCTGACGCGAAGGCCTCGGCGGCGACGAGCCCGGGGGCGCTGGGGTCGGTGCCATACATGTCGGGGTTGGCCTCGAACGTGGCTGACCAGTGCTCCTTCTGGCCGGCCACTGCCAAGGTGTCGACGGGCGGCCGGGGGGTCGCCGGGGTGTCCATGAGTGTTGTTCTCCTCTAGTCCAGCTGGTCCGAAGCGGCATCGACCAAGGTGATCGACACCTCGGGCGTCGCGGCCAAGGTGTTGTGCACGGTGCAGTGGGTGGCGACCGCCAGCAAGGGCTCAAGACGCTCCGCCGGCACTCCGTCGGGGACGATGACGCGAACGTTGATCGCGGAGACCCGGGCTGGTCTGGATCCCATGTCGAAGGTGGCTTCGACGGCCAGGCCGTCGGTGGGCAGGTCGTGCCGGGCCAGGAAGCGGCGCGCGTAGAAGGCCACGCACGAGGCGAGGCTCGCGACGAACAGCTCCGTGGGTGTCGCGGCCGTGTCATCGCCACCGTGCTTGACCGGCTGGTCGACGGTGATGACGTGGCCGCGGATGTTGATGTCGAACGTGTCCCCGCCCCGGTACTCGACCCTCATCGGTCGTTCGTCGTTGGCGTCGACCTGGGTGGCGGGCCCCGTCAAGGTCGCGGGTTGGCTCCCCGCCCCGCCGGCAGGCCTGAGCCACCGGAGGCTCTCCGTGTCGGCAAGGACCTCCAGACGGCGCCGAAGGGCACTGCCGGGAAGGGCCTTGCTGGCCTGGGCATGGCTGACCAGTCGCCGCCGGGCCCGTTCCACGGTGACCCGCAGGTCGACGTCCTCGCCACGTTGACCGATCGCTGTGCCGTCAAGCTCCCGGTTCAGCCGTGCGGCGGCGGAGTCTGGGAGGGTCCAGCCCAGGACCGGCAGGTCGAGCATCTCCCCCGCCAGAAGTGCCGCTGCGGTCACGGCCACGTGGTCGAGGTCACCGGCGACCCCAGCGGTGTCGAAGACGAGCAGCCCCTCAGCGCCACAGGACTGGGCCGCGGTGACCACCTCGGCTGCCAGACTCGTCTGGTCCAGCTCGCTCAGGGCGCCATCCGGGATGACGCGCAGCTTCGAGCGGACCGGACCGAGCACGTCGGCCGCCGAAGCGAGCTCCGCCCCGCGGAGCGCGGCGAGGTCCCCGGGGGCTTCGTCGAGCGTCCATGCCTGGCCATGGGTCAGGCAGTGCACCTGGACGCTGGCCCCCGCGAAGATGAACGCGTCCAGGATGGCGCCGAGACCGAACGCGTCGTCATCGGGATGGGCCACCACGGCCAATACTGACGTCCAGTTCGGCGGCACCGCTGAGCTGCGGATCGTGGGGGTCATGACGTGCGTGTCCATGGTTTCCTTCTCAATGAGGGCGGCGGGATGACGTCGCCAAGGTCGGGCGCCCATGGTGGTGGACACCTCGGAGATCACTGCAACCTCTATACCCCAGGGGGCACTCTATGCGCACAGGGCCATTGGTCCTGACTCTGCGTCACTACCCGGCATACCCTCCAGGGGTGAGAGCCCAAAAACCGATACCCAGCGCGCTGGTGGCCAAGGTCCGCAGGTCCGTCATCGGCGACGACCAGGTGATGCCCGGGCCATATGGGTTACGGCGGGTCACCTACGCCGACTACACGGCCTCGGGCCGTGCGCTGACGTTCATCGAGGACTTCATCAGGGACGAGGTGCTTCCGCGCTACGCGAACACGCATACGGAGTCCAGCGGCACCGGCTTGCAGACCACACGGCTGCGTGAGGACGCGCGCGCGATCATTCACGATGCGGTCAGCGGGGATGAGGAAACGGTCATCATCTTTGCCGGGTCAGGATGCACGGGAGCCATCGACAAGCTGGTCGGCATCCTCGGGATCAGGCTTCCCTCGAGCCTGGACGACCGCTATCACCTCAGCGACACCATCGCCGCCGAGGAACGCCCCGTCGTGTTCATCGGGCCCTTCGAGCACCATTCCAACGAGCTGCCCTGGCGCGAGTCTGTCGCCGATGTCGTGGTGATCCCCCAGGACTCCGACGGGCACATCGACGCCGCCCAGCTCGAGCGGGAGCTGCTGACGTATGCCAACCGGCCGCTGCGCATCGGCTCGTTCTCGGCCGCCAGCAACGTCACCGGCATCGTCAGCGACACCCACGGCATCTCGACACTGCTGCATCGCCATGGCGCTCTGTCCTTCTGGGACTTCGCCGCAGCCGCCCCCTATGTCGACATCGAGATGTATGCCGGGTCTGGGGACGACCCGCTCTCCTACAAGGACGCCATCTTCCTCAGTCCGCACAAGCTGATCGGTGGCCCCAGCACTCCCGGCGTCCTGATCGTGCGGCGTGAGCTGCTGCGCAACCGGGTGCCCGATGTCGTCGGCGGCGGCACCGTGGCCTATGTCAACCCGAGCGAGCACCGGTACCTCGACGACCCCGCCCAACGCGAGGAGGGCGGCACCCCGGCCATCGTCGAGGCTATCCGGGCCGGGCTGGTGTTCCAGCTGAAGCAGGCCGTCGGTGTGGACGTGATCCGTTCCTATGAGGAGGACTATCTGCGGCGCGCGATTGCCGCGTGGCTGCAGGAGCCGTCCATCGAGATCCTGGGCAACCTCGAGGCGGAGCGGCTCTCGATCATCTCGTTCGGTGTGCGTGCTCCCAGTGGCCGGCACCTGCACCATAACTTCGTTGTCGCCCTGCTCAACGACCTGTTCGGGATCCAGTCCCGCGGCGGCTGCTCATGTGCCGGCCCGTACGGACACCGGTTGCTGGGCATCGACCTTGACCGCTCCCGCGAGTTCGATCGCGAGATCGCCCACGGGTGCGAGGGCATCAAGCCCGGCTGGGTCCGGGTGAACTTCAACTACTTCATCTCAGAGGCCGTCTTCTCCTACATCGTCGAGGCGGTACAGCTTGTGGCAAGGGATGGGTGGCGTCTGCTGGGCGACTACCGTTTCGATCCTGCTACGGGCTTGTGGCGGCACCGTCAGGGACCGGCTGAGCCTCCGCTTCGCCTGCGAGAGGTGGAGTATGACGTGCTGGGCACCATGAGGTATCCGCGCCACAAGGACCGTGCCCCGGAGTCGGCACTGAAGGGCTATCTCGAGGAGGCAAGGGGGGTGCTCGAGAGAGCCAAGCCGCTGTCGAACGAGCGCATCGACGACCTGGTGTCCGCCGACTTCGAGCACCTGCGCTGGTTCGACCTGCCCGCCGCCTGCCTGGCTGACGCCTCAGGGTGACGGGCAGGACTCAGACCAGCTGCGGAATACTGCGTGCGGCCGTGTAGAGCGCGACGACGACAAGAAGCAGGGCGAAACCCTGTGCGAGCACTCGTGGCTGCACACGTGAGGTGACGCGACCACCGAGCATGCTGCCGACGACGGCGGCAGCAGTGAAGCCAGTGATGAGGACCCAGTTCAGGGACGGACCATGGCCCAGGCGCGCGAGCAGGGCCGACCCGCTGTTGATCGAGATCACCAGCAGCGAGGTGCCGACGGCGGCAGGCATCGAGAAGCCCAGCACGAGAACGAGCGCAGGAACCACCACGAAGCCGCCGCCGACGCCGAAGAAGCCCGTCAGCAGGCCGACCGCTGTTGCTGTCAGCACCACCTTCGCTGCGCGTGGGCACTCGCAGACGAAGGATGGGCGCCACCCGATGATCGGGCCTTCGTCCGCCCCGGCCGGTGGCGTCGTTCCTCGCCGGCTGCGGGCGAGCATTGCCGCTGCGACGACGAGCATGAGTATCGAGAACGCGGCCAGCAGGACGTCGGGGGCGACCTTCACGGACAGTCGCGACCCGACATACGACCCGGCAATGCCGAGCACTCCGAAGGTCACGCCCTGGACGACGCGTACCCGACCCTCCCTGTGATGGGCGATCATTCCGGACAGGGCGGTGATTCCCACGATGATCAGCGAGCTGGTCGTGGCAGTACGGGTGTCCTGCCCGAGCAGGTAGACCAGTGCCGGCACGGTCAGGATCGACCCGCCGCCACCGAGGGCGCCGAGGCTGAGGCCGATGAGCAGGCCGATCGGGAGGGCCAAGGCAAGCACGAAGAAGACCTCCGTTCAGTCGGGTGCGGTGAACCGGGCGCGCGGGCTGTCGATGACGCTCATGCCACGTGGGTCTGTGGGGGGGTGGTGACGACCGGCAGACCAGCTACCTCGGCCTGCTCCGCAAACGAGTCATCGACAGCAACCACCTGGCTGCCCGCCGCAGTCAGGATCGACGCGGCGATGGACGCGCGGTACCCGGCGGCGCAGTGCACCCACACCTCACCGTCCGGCACCTCGGCGACGCGGCCGAGCAGCTCGTGGAAGGGGATGTTCACCGCCCCGTCGATGTGCGCCTCACGCCACTCACCTTCGCGTCGCACGTCGAGCACGACCACGGGGCGGTGATGGAGGACCTGGGCCAGGTCGGAGAACGTGGCCCGGGCAAGGTTGCCCAGTGGGCGGTCCGTCCAGTCCAGCGGGGAGCCCGTGGCCGCAGCAGCCGGCCGGTCGATGCCGATGCGGACGAGCTCGCGCTGGGCCTCGGCCACCTGCTCGGTGCTCTCGCCCAGGAGCGTGACCGGGGTTCCCCACGGGATGATCCAGCCCAGATAGGTGGCGAACTGGCCGTCGATCCCGAAGTTGAAGGTGCCCGGTACGAAGCCTTTGGCGAACGCGGCGCGGGTGCGCAGGTCCACGACCCACTCACCTGCCTCGATGCGACGTCTCAGGGCTGCCGCGTCGGCCCGCGCAGGAGCCACGAGGTCGGCAGCGCCCGGACCTGCCGAGTTTGCCGTCCCCATGTGCGCGTAGTAGGCGGGGTAGGCGTCCAGACCGGCGAGCAGGTCTTCCACGTAGTCCTGCTCGGTCTGTGTGAGCGCCGGGTTGGCACGTTTCTCCTGACCGATCGTGGAGGACGTGGCCTCGGACTGTGTGGCGGAGCAGAAGCTGCCGAAGCCGTGGGTCGGAAGCACCTGCGTAACGTCGGGGAGCTCGGCGGCCAGCCGATGAGCCGAGGCGTACTGGTGGTGGACGAGGGCGTAAGTGTGGTCAGGCCCGAGCAGGTCCGGCCGGCCGGTGGAGCCGAAGAGCAGCGACCCGCCGGAAAAGACGCCGACATGCTCACCCCGGCTCTCCAGGGAGTACGACAGATGGGTATAGGTGTGGCCGGGCGTCGCGATCACCTGGACCCGCAGTCCGTCGCTGATATCGATGACGTCCCCGTCGCGGATCGGGACCCGTTCGTAGGCCACGTCATCGGCCGCATTGACGTGGTATGCCGCGCCGGTCACCTTCGCCAGGGCCAGGCCGCCGGTGACGTAGTCGTTGTGGATGTGGGTCTCGAAGACGTGGGTGATTCGCACACCCGACGCCGCGGCCAGGTCGAGTACGCGGTCGATGTCCCTTTGTGGGTCGACCACGAGCGCGACCTGGCCGTCATGGGCGAGGTAGCTGCGATCCCCCAGCGTCGGGGTCTCGATGGGGACGATGGTGACCATGGGTTTGAGGGTCCTCTCGGGTTGGTTCGGAGACGTCTGGTCGAGATTTCGCAGACTACTGCGGTAGGTCGGGGCTCGCTGCCGTGCGTCAGGCGGCGTTGGGACGCTGGCCCATCACGATCGGATGGCCCGCGCGGGTCCAGGCACCGGTGCCGCCCGTGACCGAGCGAGCGTCATAGCCCGCGCGGATCAGGTAGCTCGCCGTCGACAGGCTGCGGTTGCCACTGGCGCAGATGAGGTAGATCGGCATGTCCTTGGGCAGCTCGGACATGCGTGACGGGACCTGTCCCATCGGCACGAGCGTGGCGCCGGGGACATGGCCGCCAACGTACTCGCCGGGTTCGCGGACGTCGACGACGACTGCGCCGTCGGAGTGGGCGGCAGCGAACTCTGACAGGGGGACCTCAAGCATGCTGACTCCATCTGTGAAGTGGGTGGCGACGACCTGGATACCCTGGGGGGTATCTGACGGTGCCAACGCTCGTCCTGGTCCAGGCATTCCGTCTCCTGCTGCATGGCTTGAGGAATGTTCGACATGGACAGTATGTTGATACCCCCGAGGGTATTATTCAGACATCGAGAGGGAGACCATGACCACCCAAGCGCTGACCGCGGCAAACTTCGAGCAGACGGTGCTCGAGAACGACATCGTGCTCGTCGACTGGTGGGCGTCCTGGTGTGGACCGTGCGTCATGTTCGCCCCTGTCTTCGAGGCTGCCTCGCTGGCCCACACTGAGATCGTGTTCGCCAAGGTGGACACCGAGGCCGAGCGGTCTTTGGCGGGCTCGGCCCAGATCACCTCGATACCCACCCTCATGGGCTTCCGTGAAGGCATCCTCGTGTTCAGCCAGCCAGGCGCACTGCCCGCTGCAGCCCTCGACCAGGTCATTGCCGGCATCCGCGCACTGGACATGGACGATGTAAAGAGCAAGATCGCGGAGCGCGCGAGCGAGCCCGTCACTGCAAGCAGCTGACCCGACCCCATTCCCCGACAAGGCCGTGAAGGAGCCACGATGGTTGAGCTGAACCAGGACGAGATGGGCGCCGTGGTCAACCGGTTGCGCCGGGCCCAAGGTCAGATCGGCGGCATCCTTCGCATGATCGAGGAGGGCCGCGACTGCCAGGACATCGTCACGCAGCTCGCTGCGGTGAACCACGCCCTGGATCGAGCTGGTTTCTCGATCATCGCGACCAGCCTCAAACAGTGTCTGATGGAGCCCGATGGCGTCGACTCCGTCAACACGAAGGCTTTGGAGAAGCTCTTCCTGTCCCTGGCCTGATCCTGGCGTGATCCTGGCCGTATCCTGGCCCTATCCGGGGCTCCCTGCCTCTCTCCTACGCCGGTCGCTGCCTCATGGCAGCTGCCTCGCTCTCTTGTGTGGGCTCCTGCCCCCAACGACCATCACCCTGACCACGAAAGGCCACATCCATGTCTGACAAGACTGAAGGGCTCGGCCCGGACCAGGTCCGCGAGCTGATCATTATTGGTTCTGGTCCGGCGGGTTATACCGCGGCTGTGTATG
>ENA-OFCI01001051-OFCI01001051.1-metagenomes-genome-assembly--contig:-NODE-1051-length-13625-cov-3.636625_pt1 | contig 13625 bp, 8 predicted proteins | sample MGYA00153391_OFCI01 | MGnify analysis MGYA00153391
ATTTGGCTGGGATAAAGTCGCTCAACAATGGCATCAGGAATTTATATCCGCTTAGAATGATTTTCGTCAAGAATTAGAGACTTCATGCTGAGTAAACACCTTAGCCTGTTCCAAGACTAATTCTGTCGCTAGAGCCTCCATATCTGGGGGATATCCATATTGCCGAAGTAACCGTTTGACAGCGACTTTCATCCGCGCGCGGACGCTTTCTTTGAGGTTCCAGTCGATCGAAGCATTCTTTCTAATCCTCTCCACCAGGACAATCGCTAGTTCCCGCAATTTATCCACTCCCATGATTTCTCGTGCGCTGTGGTTTTGGGAGAGAGCATCGTAGAAAGCCAGTTCGTAAGGCTCTAGTTTGAGTTCTTCGCCCCTAGCATTGGCGGCGTTAGTATCTTTGGCGAGTTCGAGCAGTTCTTCTAAAACATCGATGACGCTAATTACTTGGTTGCGATAGCGGCGGAGGGCATCATCTAACATTTCGGCTAGTTTGCGACTTTGGACGATATTAGTCCGGCTGCGGTGTTTGATTTCATCTTTGAGGAGTTTCTGAAGCAGTTCGACGGCGAGGTTCTTGTGTTCCATCCCCAGCAGTTCGGCGACAAATTCATCGGCAACGATCGATAGATCGGGAGTCTTGAAACCCGCTTCATCGAAGATATTCGTCACTGTCGCTGAGACTAAGGCTTGGTCTACCACCTGGCGGATTGCAGTTTCGATCTCGCGGTTGGAAAGCCCCTCGTTGCTACCGTCGAGCTTCCTGAGACTGGCTTGAATTGCTTGGAAGAAAGAAATTAGTTCCGAGGCGGCGATCGCGTCTGGATGGGGCACTGCTAGGGAATGGACTTTCGAGAGGGCGGTAACTTCGGATAGAAATCGCTCTTTAATGGCGGGGGCGGCTCTTTGATCGTTTAAGGAGTAATGATACTCTGTCAAACCTTTAGCTCTTATCAGTTATGGGCTAATTTAGCAGCTCAAGTATCTACCTCTAAAAAGTAGTAGCCTTCATCTATAAATATGCCGATCTCCCCTTTTCGGGGGTTAATACAAAAACCCCCCCCCATCGAGTGCTGCTGGCTTTAATTAAATCGGCGGCTTTTTCGCCGATGGCGATCGTCGGTGCATTGGTATTTCCGGTCGTAATTGTTGGCATGATCGAGGCATCCACGACCCGCAATCCTTCAATTCCATGTACCCGCAATTCGGGGTCTACAACTGCCATTGAGTCAGTGCCCATTTTGCAAGTGCCGACCGGATGCCACACGGTGCTACAACCATCGCGGACATAGGCTGCGATCGCTTCATCGCTTGCCACGTTGGCACCTGGGGCGATTTCCTCACCGCGAAATTCATCAAAAGCACTGTGCTCGAACAATTGGCGGATGACTTTAATTCCCTCGACCAGCTTTTGCAGATCGGCTTGACCTTGAAGATAGTTCATCCGCATTATTGGCGGATCTTGGGGATCGATCGACTTTAAACTGACACTGCCAACGTTTTGAAGCCGAGTCAAAGAGACGGCACCCGTGAATCCCGAATCAGGGAGGGGATAGCCAGGGGGCGCGAAGAGAATGGGGCCAGCGAAGAACTGTAAGTCTGGTGCCACATCGAGATTACCCTGACTGTGTGCAAATAATCCAGCTTCAGTCCCATTACTCGTTATCGCTGGGTGAATATCTTGAGTACTGGCGCGAACTACCGTAACGAGTAGGTGGTCTTGAAGGTTTTGACCGACACCTGGCAAATTAGCCACGACATTAATCCCCATCGATCGCAGGTATTCTGCATCCCCAATCCCTGACAGGAGCAGCAGTTTAGGCGAATCAAACGCACCCGCACTTAAAACCACTTCTTTGTTAACTCGGACTTGATGCAGCACACCCTCGTGCAGATATTCCACTCCAACGGCACGGTTGCCCTCAAACAGCAACCGAGTCACCAATGCGCCTGTCGTTATTGTCAAATTGGGACGCTGGAGAATGGGTAGCAAGAAAGCAGCAGCGGCACTGTGCCGTTTGCCATCTTTGACTGTTAATTGATAGAACCCCACCCCTGTCTGCTGTGTACCGTTGAAATCAGGATTATAGTCAAATCCCATCGATCCACAGGCATCTACAAACCGCTGGGATACCACAGCAGGGGACATAATATCGGTGACGCTCAACTCGCCATCAACCCCGTGGTATGCGTCGGCTCCACGTTGCTGGTGCTCGGATTTCTTGAAATAGGGCAACATATCCTGGTAGCTCCAGCCAGGATTGCCCAATTCCTGCCACCGATCATAATCGTGAGGATTGCCTCGGACATATATCATGAAATTAATCGAACTGCTGCCACCCAAGACTTTGCCACGAGAACAAAACATCTTGCGGTTATTTAGACCTGGTTCAGGTTCGGAAAAATAGCTCCAGTCCACTTCAGAACCCAATAAGCTGATACATTGTGCCGGAATTTGAATCTCTGGTTTCGTATCTGGGTTGCCCGCTTCGAGCAACAATACGGTGGTTTCGCTATCTTCAGTCAGACGGTTGGCAACCACGCAGCCAGCCGAACCCGCACCAATCACAACATAGTCATAGTAAGTCATAAAAATCTCCTGCATTGGTTCTGTTCATTGTTTCGTGAAGATTGCATCTAGTCGTTGGGGGATTGACGCGGAGAGTGAGAACAGTGTCAGAAATCCCTGTGTCCCCGTGTTGGCATAGCGACAGAATACGTGCGAAATCCTGCAAAATCGACCCTAAGAGTGCATTATTTCGTCGGAATTTTAGTCTAAAACAGCCAAAATATCAGATTTGATAACTGATTCATACCAAAGGTTACAAGCCCATCTTGCAGGTTTTTACACTTATTCTGTCGCTATGCCGGATTGAGAAAAATTCGTAGGCATGACTTGACCTTAAATAATTAGTTGGAGATCGCGATCTCGGTCAAAAATTTGAATCTTACGGGAAATTCACGTTTCATCAATTAGCTGCTCGATTGCACCCGATGTCTTTATTAAATCTCACTCATGAATGAGTTCGAGACTGAGTAATAACTGACTTGCAACTGACTTGTAAGTGGGGGAAACGCAGAATTCGGGCAAAATAGTATGTTAAGGCTCAAAGCCGCTTCGTGAATGGCTTGCAAGGAAGTATCTTGAAAATAGGAAAATAGCCGCAGTCTGTCAGCCTAGGGTGTACCCCAACCTGATGTCAGCTAAAAGCCTCTGAAAGTGTCAATTTAGAGTCCTTTTCATAATTTATTGACATATTCGATCGCAGGTCATAGAGCCTTTCCTGACACAAGAGATCGCTCTTCGTACTATTTTCTCCCAATTCTGCGTTTTCCCTTTAAACACCTGCTTTCATCATAAATTAAACTTAGACATCCAAAATGTTATCTGCTCTGAGGTTATATTGAGAACTGCTACCTATCTTCATCTAGGACATACGGCTATTCCTAAAATTGTTTTTCCATAAAATGCAATTTCTGCGATCGTTTTTTCACTTTTGAGATCCAACCTTGATAAGAATGCAAAATCTCTGAATAGGGAACCGAACTTTCAAACACTAGTTCCGATAATGACGGTGAAAAGCGATCGGGAAACAGTTGATGTAGCGTTTTTGCGAGTTGTTCTCTAAGCACAAATTCAAGAAATAATCCAGAGGAGGATGGAAAGGAGTAGTCACCTAATTCTACTAAAGCATGAGCATCCGCTTGGCGGCGGAGCGTAAATTGGGCGATCGCCTCTGCCCAATCATCGGTATACTCATCTAACAACTCATCCAGAATCGCGACATCTTCTAGTGCGGCGTTGCAACCTTGACCGATCGAGGGTGACACCGAATGAGCAGCATCGCCAATAATCAGTACGCTATCGCCGTGATGGTAGCGATTACAGCGAATGGTTAAAATCCGGGATGGCGATCTCGCCAAAAATGCCGCTGCTTCGGAAGCGGGCATCATCTGACCCACTTCTGGGAAACGCTTGTGGAAAAATTGTTGGACTTGTTCTGGGGTGGCAAGGTTGGCAACCTCCTGGTTGTGCCGAGGGAATAAGATCACACCGCTCATGCTGCCGTCAGGTTGATGGAGCAGCACTACAAACGTGCCGTCATCGCTGCGCCAAGAATGAATTTTGCCTAATTCGAGGTTAAAGTCTAACGATCGATCTGGGCGAGGCAAAATAATCGATTTATAGTCGGTCGGAACGTATTTTTGCTCGAACTCAAACAGTTCGGTGTTGAGAAAATAAGATCTCACTACCGAACGTGCGCCGTCGGCACCAATTAATAGATCGTAGTCCACTTTCAGATCGGTGGCTGTTGGTGCGGATGTTGAAGCTAGATCTTCAAATGTAATCGTTTTGGCGGCAAAATCCACTGTGGTGCAAGCCCGATCGAAATGCAGGTTGAGTCGGCTGTTATCGTATTGTTCGGTCAACTCGTTCAACAATGTGATGACCAAGTTGGTGCGATCGAGTGTTACCAGCGGCTTCTTTCGGGATTTGACTCGTGTTTTGCCGTTCTGTTGATGAAAAATGGTGCCGCTCATTTCCAAACCGATCGCTCTGACTGCTGTTTCCAGTCCCGCAATCCGACCCAGTGCCTTCACTCCGCGTTCGGTTAAAGAGATGGGAAAGGTTCTGGCATTGGAAAACTCCATAATTCGCGGATCGCTGAGGCGGTCATAGAGATCGACTTGATATCGATCGCCTCGACGCAATAAATAGTGAGCCAGCAGCACACCACTAGCTCCAGCACCCACGATCGCCACTTTTTCAACCATACTTCCTCCTAACTTTCTCAAAGATCGCATCTTTATAGCTGTTTGTTGGTAGGGATTGTCGCTGAATCGATTACCTACTTCGTTCGCGTTGGCGAAGCCTACCGTAGGTACAGCGTCGGCTCTGCCGAAGCGCGGCTACGCCAACGAGGCGGATGATAATTCGTCAATGTTAGTAGATAAGTCAATCTTTTCGCTCTACCTTCTGAAATAGATTTGAGATAACCCATCAAGAGCGTTATGAGTTTCGCAAAAAGAATAAGCCCTCACTGACAAGAACGAAGACTAACTGATTTTAAATACTACAAAATTACTGCCAATAACTGTAGTACCCCTACTCTGTAAATCAATAAGATAGCAATAAGCTAATCAACCTTGTCACTGTCAAAACTAAAAGTCCGGCTTCTTTGCTAGTAAAGGGATACAGGCTTTTAGGGTGTGACATTCTGATTTTTAGCTCACAACTTCCTCAAGTTCATATGCTTTAATCGGTGGATTAAATAAAGAATTAAATACGTCAAAGAAAAAATTAACCCATACACCTTTGAAAATCTAGAAAAACTGCGAACGCGATCTAATACTAAAGACCACTAAAGATATTAAATTAAAATACTAGGAGTAAAATATGACTATTACAGAAGATAACTTCAGAGTTCGTCCTATGACAAAAGACGATCTGAAAATTGCCTTGAGCTGGGCAGCTTCCGAGGGTTGGAATCCGGGTGTTGATGACGTTAACAATTTTTATGTTGCCGATCCAGGTGGGTTTTTAATTGGAGAATTAAATGGCAATCCGATTAGTTGTATTTCGGCAGTACGGCATAGCGATGAATTTAACTTTATTGGTATTTATATTGTTATACCTGAAGAGCGAAACAAGGGATTTGGTTTGAAAACATGGTATGAAGCATTGAAATTAATTGCCGATCGACCTGCTGCTTTAGATGCTGTTTTGCAACAAGTTAGTAACTATCAAAGATTTGGTTTTAAACCCGCTCATTCTCATTTTCGTTATCAAGGCACAGTTAATGGAGAAATCTCATCTGAGGTGAGGAATTTACAAACTATCGAGTTTAAGCAACTTTGTCGTTTTGATCGGCAATATTTTCCTAGCGATCGTCATCGTTTTCTTGCGACATGGATTAATCAACCGCATGGCCAAGGCTACGCGATCGTGCACGATGATAATTTGGTGGGTTATGGAGCGATTAGAAAAGCGATAGATGGCTTTAAAATTGCCCCTCTATTTGCGGAAAGTTCAGATATCGCTGAAAAGTTATTCTTAGCGTTAGCAACTTATGCTCAAGGAAGTCCTATTTATGTGGACGTTCCAAATATTAACGCATCCGCTATGCACTTATTGGAAAAATATCAAATGAACTCTATTTTTGAATGTGTAAGAATGTACACAGGAGAGTTACCCGATATTAATTGGCATAATATTTTTGCAGTTACTACTTTGGAATTAGGTTGAAATCCTGTAATAGAATATGTAAATAAATGATAAAAAAGACTCTAGATTGACACAAGAAATCGTTAGCGTACTATTTTCTCCCATTAGAAGCTGATTTCGGCTAAATGACTCGCACTGAAAAATATAGCACGTTAAGGATTTCGTAATGGCTTAAACTTGGCTATTTTAGCCCAACGCGACAAAAATGTAAGTTTGAATTGTCAATTGCTCCTACTGAGACACAAGTAATTGGCTACGAACTGGAAATAATTAAAGAGGAGTTGCTAAATTTAGCAACTCCATTAACTCTAGTAACTTCAGCAGTCTTCGATGGTTTTGAGGATTGGTACTTGTATCCTCAAAACTCCAACTACCCCGAAATTGCTGGAGCGGATTTCTCCGAACATCCAACAGCTCTTGAAAATCTGAAGCTAATCTGGAAGCTTCGCATGACTCTTCAAAAAAGCTCTGACTACTAAGTGGTAGTTAGGGCTTGGTTATAACCAGCCGCTCGATCCAGCAATAACGTTATTGCTAGATCGAGCGAATTTTTTACAGGCAACGCTTTCGCGTTAAAAAGGTGTAATCATAGCTACTCTAGTTTATGTCCGATCGGCCCTGGCTGTTGCGATAATAGAGTTGCCGCTGAGACTGCAAGCTGAACTAAATAATGGTTTTCTTCGCAGGCATAATCGGTGAAAAAGACAAAAATTGCAATGATTTTGTGGTCGCGAAAAACTGGGAACCCAAATCCAGCTTTGATAGTAAAAGCTTTAGCAATTTGGTTGCGAAGAAAGTAATTTTCTGATTCAATAGAAACATCATCGATCCACTCAGTTTTGCGCGATCTCCAAATTCTTCCCGGCAATCCTTCATCAATACATAAAATAAAATTTTCACTGCAAATTTTGAATTTTTCAAGGGCATCTAGCCGATCGTAACTTCGGCTTTGATGTCCATACCAAATTGGACTAATTTCGAGTATGGTTCCTTCACGGTTTGGGATCCAAACTTCACCGTAGTCCCAATCAATTGCTTGACAAACACGATTGAGAGCAGCAGCTAAAGTATCATCAAGCAGCTCGGCATCGGTACGAGTAAAATTAATCATAATTGTATGATTTATATTATTCTAAGTAAATATAAAAGCAGCAAAGCATCAGATATTCTCATCTATTTGTTAGTTAAACGTGTTTTTCAGAAGAGTGAAATGGACAACGCTTTTGTTGAGTATCTGAAATGAACGACTGAGAATTTTGGTCATCACCTTTTTTTTGAGTCCACGGAACAGGCATTGGAAAGAAGTTGGGCTTGAGGCAAATATCCTGCATCTGAAGATGAAAAACTTTCATTGTGGAAGCTGATAGCGGTGGTACAATTCTGCCCCAATCGGCGGGAACTGTCCGCCCAGCTTCTGTTTCTTGCTGCCAGTGCCGCATAAACTGTGCCGAAGCGGTATGATGATCGACCATCGTTACTCCACACTGCGAAAACGAGTGCAAGACAGCTCGGTTCAGTTCGATCAGTGCCCGATCTTTCCACAGTGACAGTTTTGAGCGCGTATTCAATCCCAATCGCTTGGCGACGGTCGGCAATAAGTCATAGCGCTGCACATCTCCAAAATTACGAGCGCCAATCTCCGTACTGAGATACCAACCGTTGAAGGGTGCGGCAGAGTAAGAAACGCCACCAATTTCCAATCGCCAATCGGAGACTGCTGGCAGAGCGTGCCATTTAAGACCCAGTTCTGCAAACCAATCATAGTCAGGATGAGTAATCGGCACCTCTATCACGACAGATTTTGGCAGTTCAAACCACTGAGGTTTCTGTCCTGGCATTTGAATAATCAGTGGCAGCACATCAAATGATGTTCCAAGTCCCACCCAACCCATCTGCTGACAAATTTCAGTCAGCTTCACCTGGGCCGGATCGCCCACGATTGAGCCATCCGACTGGCGGTAGCCAGCATAACGAATCAATAGCGGATTCCAGATGCGAATACCAGGTTTTCCTGGTGCATCGGGTGCAAAAATACTAATTGTGGAGCGAATATTGCCGCCGTTGGTTGCCTGCTGAATGTGATCGACGATCGCTGCGAAAATTTCTTCTGCTGTTGTTAAATGTCGCAGATCTCGGACAATCAGTGATTCCCAAAAGATCCGACCAATACAGTTCGAGCTATTGCGCCAAGCAACTTTTGCACCAAAAGCTAGTTCATCTTCTGTGTGCCAGTAGGTGCGCGATCGCCGATCGGCTCGAAAAACTTCACCAAGACGTTCCTGCAACTGAGATTCCGGCAGCAACTTCTCTCGATAAAACAGATGGAGATAGTCGATCGCCTCTAGTAGAGATTCTGCCTGTTGAATTTGTTCGCTGCTAAGTTCCATAAGTCAGTAGTGATTGCTGGTTGAAGTGCCAACCTCCTGATGAGGTTTTGCCGCAAAAAATATGAGGTGATGTCTATATAAATTGCAAAAGCTTACGCGAACTAAAGCCATAATTCGTGCTGTAAAGTCTAAATTAAAACCAAAATAATGCTACAGCCAATATTTTGGATATATTCTTTCTCCAGCTAAATTATTAAAAATCACAGCGCACAGTACTAAAATTATCGAACCTTCGAGCGTCGGCGATAGTAGGAACTGCCAGTTGGGTTTGGTCATCATTACTACTAAGGCAATACCTCCCGACGCGGGATGCACGGTTCCAGTAAGCTGCATCAGCGCGATCGATGTCGAAACAGCCATTGCCATTGTCACAGGAGAAGAACCAAGAAAATGCAGAAATATCAGACTCACAAGTGCCCCTAAGAGATTCCCACCGATGACATTCCGAGGTTGAGCCAACGGGCTATCGGGGAAACTAAAAATTACTACACTTGTGGCACCAAACGGAGCCATCAGTAATGGAGAATTCGTTTTTACCGTAAGGTAAGAGGTGACGAAGATCGCCAAAAAACTTCCGAACCAGCTCCAAAAAACGTGCCGATGATGAGGTCGAACGACCGGACAAATAAAAGGACAGGATCGCCATCTGCCAAGCGTTTTGAACCAATAATGCGCCAATTTTAATCGAGCTTTTTCATATTCGAGCATAAAAAATGACCTATCGAAGGGGCTTGCGATCGAATAAACTCCTAACCTTACTTGCTGTCTTGACTAGGGGACAACGCCAGAACTAGAGATAAATCACGCTTGAGTTTCAATCGATATTGATATTGAGTAGATGCGTTTGGTGGAGGCGATCGAGGTACTCGAATCGCTGTGCTGAGAAATCGCCGTCTTTGAAAGCCTGTAGAATAAGTGCTGCGGCAGAATTTACAATCTGAGTGGTGCTAGACATCCCCCGTGAGGACAGCGTATCGACTGCACCTGCCGCGTGGCTCATTAGACACCAGCGATCGCCGACCGTTTGAGTGCTTGAAAATTGGGTGCGGGTAGTCGATCCCCAATCACGTACCGGATTGGCCTCTGCCAACTGCTCGGCATTGCTAGGTTGCCCGCTCGGTTGAGTACATTCATCGGATGGTTTCACGCCGATCGCGTGGGTCAAGAGCGATCGTGAATGTGTCTTGAAGCGCGATGGGTGCTCGCGCAGCTTAAACTGACGCGCTAACACTGAATCATCACCACTCCCATCCACCACATAGGCAACCTCGAATTCTTCCCCCGTGTCGGTCGCGATCGTAACCCCCTTGCTGTGAAGCTGTACAGTCTCAACCTGAGTGTGCTGCTTTGCGACCGCACCATACTTAATGGCACTGTGAAACAGGTAAGCATCAATGTCCTGACGGTAATAGTGCATCTGAGCACCAAACGGGAATTCTAAAACGTTGCACTGCGTCACTTCATTCGGATTCGGGATTTTGTCCTTGTGGTGGTAGACAAAGCCAAAATTGCGCTTAATGGCGCACGCAGAGGTAACGTGCTGCCAAACATCACTCAGCGAACTACAATGTGCAATCTCTGGAACATCATAGCGTTCCGCCAGAATTCTTAGCATATAGGTCGTTTCGTCGATCGTGGATTCACCTGGCGCAAATCGCGGGTGAGTGCCAGTGTCGATAATTACCACTTTAAGTCCCTGCCGCGCCAAGATGCAGCCCATTAGTCCGCCTGCGATCTCACTTCCCAAGATCGCTACATCAAAATGCTGTCCGAGTGTTCCAGATTGTTGCATTGTGAGTTTACCTGTATGAAGAAAATTGCTAATAGTACCTGTGGTTTGACCGTATCGCCAAAAAAATACCGAACCAGCTCCGAAAAATATGCTGATGATAAGGTCGAGCAACCGGACAGAATCGTATGTCCGCTGGAGGTCGATCGTGGAATCGTAGTTCAGTCAAAAGGCAAGCGGAACGCGCTCCTGCTCATCCATATATCGATCTAACTCCACTCCTAACTGAGTTAAAACCTGACTTGTTACTGACTTGTTACTGACTTATTACTGACTTTTAGTTATTGGATTGCTAATCAAAAAACCAGCACAACTGCTGGCACTCGTTGGCGTAGCCTCTCAGAATGAGAATCGCGATTAATTTCGATAATAATATTCACTGTCGATCGAGCCAACTTAGATCGAAGATCGAGGTATAAATCCGATTTTGCACTCGCAGCAAGCCCTGGAATTTGACGACAATCCCTGACAAGAGCAATTCCCGTTCTTCGGAACTATCGACGACAACAACTTCTTCTCGTTCCAAGACTTGTCGATATAGTGCAAGTAGGCGAACAGAGCGATCGCTTCTCAGGAGTCGATTTTGGATCGTTCTCAAATGTTCTGGTTCGTCTTGAGCTTCCCAATTATTGATGATATTCGTCTGTACCAAGCGATCGATCCACTGGGCTTCAGCATTAGGGGGGATATAATCTGAAGTAGTATCAATCAGTCTACAGAGCTTTTGGGTGAGAAACGGCTGTCCGCTCGTCCAAGCTAAAATTGCTTTGAGGAGGGTTTGCGGGTTGCTGACTTTTTGAGCCAGTCCTTGCAATAATGGTTGGGCTTCATGTTCTTTGAAGCCCTCCAATTGAATGGACTGACCGATATTAAAGGGAGTAATCTGGACATTGGTAATTAATTCCGCAGGAGTGGCAACACCGAAGAGGGCGAAAGTTAACCGCTGATATTCTGAATTGAGACTGCGTTGGTTATAACAAGAACGAATTAGGGCAAAAAACTCATTGACTGAGAATTTCAAGCCCAAGACGCTATCGATTTCATCAAAGAAGATGACTATTTGAGTTGTAGAAGTGCCGACTTCAACTAGTAAGACTAATTCGATAAATTCACTCAATCGCTGTACTGGAGACAGATCGATCCGCTCTTGCCACCATGTTTTGAAGTTGAATTTGTCACTCACATTTAACCGTCGCCCTAGCTCGAAGGCGATGCCCTTGTACCATTGTTCGGGAGTAACATTTTCACTCCCAAGTCGTGTCATATCGATCGACGCACAATAAATTCCCTCATGTTGGAGATGATTTATCATCCGTACCATCAGGCTAGATTTGCCCATCTGGCGGGGATTGAGAACGTAGCAAAACTCGCCGCGCTTGAGAGCTTTGTAGAGGTGCCTGTCAGCAGCACGGACGACATAGGTAGGTGCGTCCATCGGCAGGCTACCACCGACTTGATAGTCAAAGGTAACGGGTGATTCGGCACTGCGGAGCAGGTCATTTTCAAAGAGTAGTTCTGCTTGAGTAGCTTTGAGAATTTCGAGGGTTTGGGATAGTTCGAGGGTGCGTTCCGAGACTTTTTGTTCGAGAGTGCGGCTGTACTCGGCCAAGTCATCTCTAGCCTCCGCGAGGGCATTATTATTGATGGCTAGTTCTTGGGCAAATTGAATCAGCTCGGCTTCGGCTTGTTTGCGTCCAGTAATATCAGTAAAGGCAACCATCGCATAGCTAACTCGACCATTCTCGTCAAAGACAGGCGTGCCAGCAGCTTCGATCGGTATAATTTTGTCAGCTTGACGAATTTCGATATTGTCAACAGTGCTACGTTCGCCATTTAATGCTCGCGCGAGGGGCAGATTTGAAAGCGGATATAGTCGATCGGTTCCGGCTTGATAGAGTAGATCGATCTCCATCAATCGATCGGCTGTGACTTCGCTGACAATCCCTTGACTCAAGAGCTGCTGGGCGATCTGATTGACATAGTAAGGTTTGCCATCAGCATCGAGGATACCAATGCCTACTGGCACTGCTTCTAGGAATTGAGTCAGTCTGCGTTCATTTTCATGCAGGGCAACGTACAGTTGGGCATTTTGGATGGAAATTGCTGCTTGTGCGGATAAGAGTTTGAGGACTTCTAATCGAGCGGGTGTGAAGACACCAGTAGTGAGATTATTTTCTAAATAAAGTAGCCCAATAAGTTGGGATTGATGGATGATGGGAGTACACAAGATCGACTTTGGTTGGTTTTGGATGACATAAGGATCTGTGGTAAATATCCCCTCACAGCCTGCATCTGCTAACACCACATCTTCTCTGGTTCTGGCTACATAATTCAACAGAGAGATGGGTAATTGTGTGCTGGTAGCGACTAGGGTTACTCGATCTACTTTTACCTCATCTGGTTCGTTCGCGTTGGCGTAGCCTCTGCCTGTGCCTGACGGCAGGCTATCGCCAACGCAGAAGCGTGGGCTTTGCCCAATCGATCCTTGGGTGGCGATCGATAACTCACCTGCTGTGTCTAAAATCAGAAATCCAATTCGAGCACCAGCATTTTCCATAGATATTTTGAGTGACTTTTTCAATAACTCATCCAATCCAATTTCGCTAGAAAGAGTTTGCGAAGCTTTCATCACTGTGGCTGAGTCTAGAACTGCACCCAAACCACCACTAGCTGTTGAAATATTTAGGAAAATATCTGAAATTATGGATGATTTTGCATCCAAAAACTGTGGATACCGAGTTGCTAGATCTTTGAGTTTTGCTATCGCACCCCACCGCTGGTATGCGTAGTAAGCATCAAAGAGATAATGGCTGGCTACATGCTTTTGATTTCGTACCAAATAGAATCGTCCAGCAAGTTCGTTGGCTAGAGCTACTTCATTGATATATTCGTTTTCTGCGGCTAAAGAGATAGCTAGATCGTAATATTCTCTAGCATCTTTGTCTTGCCCTAATACTCTAGCAAGTTCGGCTTCAACCAAGTAATATTTATGCAAATAATTCATGGGTGCATGATGCGCCCAATGCTTCATTTGTTGCTGATTACGAGCTACTCGATCGAGGATTTGCGGTTGGTTTAGTGGATCTTCATCAAATATCGCCAACCAAGCTAGAGAATCATAGAAATGGAAGATTGCAAAGTTAATCGTCCCAACTGTATTGCCGACATATTCGGCTGCGGCGATCGCATTCTCAATGGCTTGAGCGTATTCTTGGAAAATGTAGCA
>ENA-OFCI01001055-OFCI01001055.1-metagenomes-genome-assembly--contig:-NODE-1055-length-13574-cov-3.864783_pt1 | contig 13574 bp, 11 predicted proteins | sample MGYA00153391_OFCI01 | MGnify analysis MGYA00153391
GATCTATGCGCTGTCGCCATACGAAAAGGTCATCAACCGTTCGATGCTGCTGTGGGGAACCTACCCGATTTTGTGCGACCGTTTCCGCGATACGGACAAGCTGGTCAACTGGTCGAACTGGCCGTCCTACATGGACGTCAACGAGAAGACCAAGAGCCACCCCACCCTGGATGCGTTCACCAAGAAGACCGGGATCAAGGTGAACTACACCGAGGACTACAACGACAACGACGAGTTCTATGCCAAGGTGCGCCCCCTCCTTGAGGCTGGCACGGATACCGGCCGCGACGTGTGGGTCAGCACCGACTGGATGGTGGCCAGGCTGATCCGCCTCGACTATGTCCAGAAGTTCGACCTGAGCAACATTCCCAACCATGCCAATGTCGACGACTCGCTGCTCAACGTCGGCTTCGACAAGGGCCGTTTGTACTCCCTTCCGTGGCAGAGCGGGTTCACCGGCATCGCCTGGAACCCCAAGTCCACCGGCGGCAAGAAGATTGAGACGATCGACCAGCTCTTCACGGACCCCAAGCTCAAGGGGAAGGTCACGCTGCTCACGGAGATGCGTGACACCGTCGGGCTGACCCTGCTCGCGCTGGGCAAGGACCCCAACAGCTTCACCGACGCGGACTTCGACGCTGCCTGCGCCGAGATCCAGAAGGCCAAGGACGCCGGACAGATCAAGGGGTTCACCGGCAACGACTACACCAAGCCGCTGGCTGCGGGTGACACGGCCGCGTGCATCGCATGGGCCGGCGACATCGTCCAGCTCAAGGCGGACAACCCCAACCTCGGCTACGCGCTGCCGCAGAAGGGCTTCATGCTGTGGTCGGACAACCTCGTGATCCCCAACCTGGCCAAGCACAAGAAGAATGCCGAGATGGTGATCAACTACTACTACGATCCCGCCGTCATGGCCCACGTGGTGGACTTCGTCAACTACGTCTCGCCGGTCAAGGGCGTGAAGCCGCTGCTGACCAAGTTCGACCCCAGCGTCGCCTCGAACCCGCTGATCATCCCCTCGCAGGACGTCCTTTCCCGCTCGCACGTCTTCCGGGGCCTGACCGCGGCCGAGGAGACCAAGTACAACCGCAAGTTCCAGGCAATCGTGACGGGGTGAGTGGGTCAGTGACCGAACCGACTGCGGGTGACCTGCGACTGACCGGGGTCACCAAGTCATACGACTCGTTCACGGCGGTGGACCAGCTCGACCTGGTGATACCGCGCGGCTCGTTCTTTGCCCTGCTCGGCCCCTCCGGGTGTGGCAAGACGACGACGCTACGGATGGTCGCCGGGCTGGACCAGCCGACGATCGGCCAGATCTGGATCGGTGACCGGGACATCACCAACACCAAGGCCTACCAGCGCAACGTCAACACCGTCTTCCAGAGCTATGCGCTGTTTCCCCACCTCAGCGTCCTCGACAACGTGGCCTTCGGGTTGCGTCGTCGCAAGATCTCGGACCACAAGGCCAAGGCCATGGAGGCCCTTGAGCTCGTCCAGCTCGCCCATATCGCCAAGAAGAAGCCCGGCCAGCTCTCCGGTGGCATGCAGCAACGTGTGGCGCTTGCTCGAGCCATCGTCAACCGGCCCGACGTCCTGCTGCTGGACGAGCCCTTGGGTGCCCTCGACCTGAAGCTGCGCAGGCAGATGCAGATCGAGCTCAAACGGATCCAGTCCGAGGTGGGGCTGACCTTCGTCCACGTGACCCACGACCAGGAAGAGGCCATGACCATGGCCGACACCATCGCGGTGATGAACCACGGGCGCCTCGAGCAGGTCGGGGACCCTGCGACTCTGTATGAGCACCCGCGCTCGACCTTCGTCGCGAACTTTCTTGGCCAGTCGAACCTTCTGGAGGCAACGGTCAAGAGTCGCGGTGGCGTGAACGCTGAGCTCAATGTCCATGGCGTGAGCCTGCGGCTACCGGTCGATCGGCTCTCCACAAGCTCGTCGGCGGTATGGCTGGGAGTTCGTCCGGAGAAGCTGAGGCTTGTTGTTCCGGGGTCCGCCGAGGCTGACAGCTCCGAGGGCAACCGGCTGACCGGGGTCGTCACGGATGCCTCGTTCACCGGCCTGGCGACCAACTACCTGGTTCGGCTGCCCTGGGGCCAGGAGGTCATGGTCGTGCAGCAGAACGACGGTATGCCGCGCGCCGACGCCGGTGCTGAAGTCACCCTTGCATGGGCGCCCGAGCACGGCTTCGCCCTCAGCTCTGACCAGGATGCGCACGCAGGCGCGCAGGACCAGGCCGATGACAGCGGAGCCGCGTAGTGGCCGCGCCGCTGGTTGAGATGGCGGTCACAGCGGTGCCGCCACCACCGCGGACCAGACGCAGCTACACGCCATACGTGCTGCTCCTGCCGGGACTCGCCTGGCTCGTGGTGTTCTTCGTCGTGCCGATGCTCTCGCTCGCGTCGCAGTCACTGCAGACCGGAGACGTCGAGACCGGGTACGTGCTGACCTGGCACCTCCAGACTTACGTCGATGCTCTCTCGCGGTTCTGGCCACACTTCCTGCGATCGATCGTCTTCGCCGGAAGTGCCACGGTCCTGACGTTGCTCCTTGCCTACCCCTTGGCGTACTTCATGGCTCAGAAGGCGGGCAGGTGGAAGAACTTCCTCCTGGTCCTGGTGATCGCGCCCTTCTTCACCAGCTTCCTGATCCGCACCCTCGCCTGGCAGACGATCCTCACCGACAACGGGCCGGTGGCGGGTCTGGCTCGTTCGACCCACTTCACCGGGCTGTTGCAATGGATGAACCTGACCAGCAACGACTCGCTGATGAACTCGCGGTTCGCGGTGATCTGCGGTCTGACCTACAACTTCCTGCCGTTCATGATCCTGCCGCTCTACGCGAGCCTGGAGCGCCTTGACCATCGCCTGGTGGAGGCGGCCGGGGACCTCTACGCCACACCGATAAAGACGTTCTGGAGAGTCACCTGGCCGTTGTCCCTGCCCGGTGTCGTCGGCGGCACCCTGCTGACCTTCATACCGGCGGCAGGTGACTTCATCAACTCCCGGCTGCTCGGCAACACACAGACCGTCATGATCGGGCAGGTCATCGACTCGGAGTTCCTCCGGATCCAGGACTACTCAACGGCAGCGGCCCTGTCCTTCGTGCTGATGCTGATCATCGTGGTCATCGTGGCGCTGTATGTCCGGCGTGCGGGCACTGAGGAGCTGGTCTGATGCGCTGGGTTCGTGAGCACCTTGTCGCCATCGGAGCGCTCGCGGTACTGAGCTATCTGCTGGTGCCGAACCTGGTCGTGATCGTGTTCTCGTTCAACAAGCCGAACGGCAACTACAACTACCAGTGGGACCACTTCTCCACCGCTGCCTGGACCAACCCGTGCGGGACCCCCGGCATCTGCGACGCGCTCGGGCTGAGCCTGCGGATCGGGTTCATCGCCACGCTGGTCTCGACCATCCTCGGCACCATGGTGGCGTTTGCGATCGGTCGGCACCGCTTCCGGGGCCGGTCTGCGACAAACCTGCTGATCTTCCTGCCCATGGCCACCCCCGAGGTCGTCATGGGGTCGAGCCTGCTGACCCTGTTCATCGCCATGGGCATCGCGCCCGGCACCGTCACCATCCTGATCGCGCACATCCTGTTCTGTCTGTCCTTCGTCGTGGTCACCGTCAAGGCGCGGATCGCCTCTCTCGACCCGCGTTTGGAGCAAGCCGCCGCCGACCTCTTCGCCAACCCGTTCCAGACCTTCGTGCGGGTGACACTGCCTCTGGTGGCACCTGGCATCGCGGGTGGGGCCCTGCTCGCGTTCTCGCTGTCCTTCGACGACTACATCATCACGAACTTCAACGCCAGCCCGAGCTCGGTGACCTTCCCGATGTTCGTCTGGGGCGCTGCCCAGCGCGGAACACCGGTTCAGATCAACGTCATCGGCACGGTGATGTTCCTGACGGCACTGATCCTCGTTGCTGGTGGCCAGCTGATCAGCAATCGGCGCGCGAGGGAAACTGTCTGACCATGCGCATCCTCGTTGTCGGGTCGGGTGGTGTCGGCGATGCCTTCGCCCGGATCGCGGTCCATCGTGACTTCTTCGAGCTGCTGGTCATGTCCGACTACGACAAGGCGAGGGCGTCGGCGACGGTGGCTGCCGCCACGGCTCGACGGCAGGGCGAGGGGCGCCTGGTCGCCGCGCAGGTCGACGCCTCATCTCGTGAGTCGGTCGCCGCCCTGGCCCGGGAGCACGCTGTGACGCACGTGCTCAACGCCGTTGACCCGCGGTTCGTCATGCCGGTGTTCGAGGGCGCCCTGGCTGCAGGTGCCGACTACCTCGACATGGCCATGAGCCTTTCGAGTCCCCACCCGCAGCGGCCGTATGACGAGCCAGGCGTCAAGCTCGGCGACGACCAGTTCGCGGTGACGCAGCTTTGGGGCAATGCCGGACGTCTGGCGCTCGTCGGGATCGGGGTCGAGCCGGGACTCTCCGACGTCTTCGCTCGATACGCAGCCGACCACCTGTTCAGCGAGATCGAGGAGCTGGGGACCCGAGACGGAGCCAGCCTGGTGGTCCGTGACGACCAGGGCGAGGAGATCTTCGCCCCGAGCTTCTCGATCTGGACCACCATCGAGGAGTGCCTCAACCCCCCTGTGATCTGGGAGAAGGACAGGGGCTGGTTCACCACCTTGCCGTTCAGCGAGCCTGAGGTGTTCGACTTCCCCGAGGGCATCGGCGCGGTCGAGTGCGTCAACGTCGAGCACGAGGAGGTCCTGCTCATGCCGCGCTGGGTCGACGCGAGGCGCGTGACCTTCAAGTACGGCCTCGGCGGCGACTTCATCGCGGTGCTCAGGACGCTGCACGCTCTCGGCCTGGACCGCACCCAGAAGGTGAGTGTTGGCGGCATACAGGTCTCACCGCGGGACTTGGTCGCAGCCTGCCTGCCCGATCCCGCGACGATCGGTCCACGGATGACGGGCAAGACGTGCGCAGGTCTCTGGGTAACCGGCACGGGCAAGGACGGCGCGCCGCGCGAGGTCTACCTTTACCACGTGGTGGACAACGAGTGGGCGATGCGCGAGTACGGCGCGCAGTGTGTGGTGTGGCAGACCGCGGTCAATCCCGTTGTCGCACTTGAGCTTCTGGCAACGGGAGTGTGGAAAGGCACGGGCGTGCGTGGTCCGGAGTCCTTCGACGCCGTGCCGTTTCTCGACCTGCTCAAAGCGCCCCTGCCCGGTGGTTATGGCTCTGTGTGGGGGATGGAGGAACGCCTGCCCGGACCAGCGCAGCCGGGGTCAGCGCCATGACGCGATACGGACCGCAGTTCGGACCAGACATCACCTTCCTGGGAGTCCCGAGATGCGACCTCGACGAGCCCGGGACGTATGCCGATGCTGACGTCGTGATCCTCGGCGCACCCTTTGACGGTGGCACCTCCCACCGCCCGGGTGCCCGCTTCGGCCCGATGGCCATCCGGATGACGGACTACCTGCCGCACGACGGTTCGCGCCCCAGCCTCGCGCTTCGCACCGACGGCCTGGTGGACCTCACTGTGGTCGATGCCGGAGATGTCGAGATGTACTCCGGCGACATCGAGAAGGCCCTGCCTGCTCTCGAGGCAGCAGTCGAGAAGGTGACCCGCGCGGGCGCCATACCCATCGTGCTCGGTGGCGACCACTCCATCGCGTTTCCCGATGCCAAGGGCGTGGCCAACGTGCTCGGGCACGGCCGGGTCTCGATGCTCCACTTCGACGCGCACGCCGACACCGGCGACATCGAGTCCGGCTCGCTGTGGGGTCACGGCCAGCCGATGCGCCGGCTGATCGAGTCCGGCGCCCTTCGTGGCGACAGGTTCCTGCAGATAGGGTTGCGCGGCTACTGGCCGCCTCCCGAGACGCTGGACTGGATGGCCGGCCAGGGGATGCGCTCCTATGAGATGAGCGAGATCGGGCATCGCGGGCTCCAGCAGTGTCTGACCGAAGCCTTCGTCATCGCGATGGACGAGTGCGAGGGCGTGTTTCTCTCCGTCGACATCGACGTCTGCGACCCCGGCCATGCTCCTGGCACCGGCACCCCGGAGCCTGGCGGACTGTCTGCCCGTGAGCTTCTGGACTCGGTCCGCCGGATCTGTCTCGAGCTTCCGGTTGTGGGTGTCGATGTCGTCGAGGTCAGCCCCCCCTATGACCACTCCGACATCACCGCAGCCTTGGCCAACCGCGTCGTCCTGGAGGCACTGTCGGCCATCGCGCGTCGGCGCCAGGACGTTCGTGACGCGACCACCTGGGACCCGGCCCGGCCGCTGCTGGATGGTCGCTGACCCAAGGGCCCGTCAGCCGTTCGGCCAGACCTTGTCGAACCTCCGGCGCTGTCGCGTGTCCTCGTGGTCCAATGCAGCCATGACGACTGAGCGCCTACAAACGCTGGACAGTGTTCTGGACGAGACCGACGGTCGGCTCAAGGCAGGCGAAGCCGTCGCTGGCCAGGTCTGGCCCTCCGGCTTCGGATCCCTGGACACGGCGCTGACCGGCGGGTTCCGCGCCGGTGAGCTGGCCCTGCTGGGCGGGCCGCCGGGCCTGGGTAAGACCACCCTCGCCCTGCAGGTGATCCGCAACCTCTTGGCGTCGGGCCGTCACGCGGTCTACTTTTCCTACGAGCACGACACCCAGTCTGTGCTCGAGCGCCTCATCGTCATGGAAGCTGCCGAGATCGCCGGTTCAGCTGCGGTCAGGCTGCCCCGGGTGCGACAGGCGTTCGAAGCGCGCCATGGGTCCGACCTCACTCTGGAGGAACGACTCGCCGGCACCGAGGGCGGGGCGGAGGCGGTTGAGGCGCTTCAGGGTTATGGCCCGCGACTGCACATCCACCGTTCCAGTGGGTCCCACACCGACGTCGAGGCGTTGAGAGCGGTCATCGAGGAGATCCGAGCAGACACGGGTGAGACGCCGTTTGTCGTCATCGACTACCTGCAGAAGGTCTATGTCGCGCCCGCGTCGGAGGAGCGTCGGCGGGTTATGCGGATGTCGGAGGACGACCGGGTCACTGTGGTGGTCGAGGGGCTGAAGGACATGGCCCTGGAGCTGGCTGTGCCTGTTCTCGCCCTCGTCGCGGTCGACAAGAGCGGTCTTGACGCCGGGAAGCGGGTGAGGCTCCGGGATCTGCGTGGGTCATCGGCACTTGCCCACGAGGCAGATGTGGCACTGATCATGAACGACAAGTTCGACGTCGTGGCGCGGCATCACCTCATGTACAACCTGACCAATGCCGAGACCTATCGCGATTGGGTGGTCCTGAGCATCGAGAAGAACCGCAACGGGGTGGCCAACGTGGACCTCGAGTTCCACAAGCGCTTTGAGCACAGCAGGTTCGAATCCGACGGTTCAAGCGTCATCGAGCAGCTGATCGACGAGCGGATCTTCGTCGGCTAGCGGTCGGAAGAGTCCAGGGCGAAATTGACGGACAATGGGTCAGTGACTCCACCGCGCAGCATCGTCATCCTGGGCTCCACAGGTTCCATCGGTACCCAGGCGCTGGAGGTCGTCGCGGCCAACCCGGATCGCTTCCGGGTGAGCGCGATCAGCGCAGGCGGTGGCAATCTCGACCTGCTGGCCCAGCAAGCAGTGGTGCTCGGCGTCGAAGCCGTCGGTGTGGCCCGAGGCCGGACAGAGGCGGTCGCTGCGGCCATCCATCACGTGGCCGTTGAGGCCGGGCGTCCTGGTTTCGCTCCGGATATATTTGTCGGTCCGGCGGCCAACACCGATCTGGCATCGAGCGGGGCCGAAGTGGTCCTCAACGGCATCACCGGCTCGATCGGTCTTCGCCCCACCCTGGCCGCGCTGGCGGCCGGCAGCACCCTTGCGCTGGCCAACAAGGAGTCCCTGATCGTGGGTGGCTCGCTGGTCAAGGCGGCTGCGGGACCCGACCAGATCGTTCCTGTCGACAGCGAGCACAGCGCTCTGGCCCAGTGTCTGCGGGCCGGCAGGGCCGATGAGGTGCGCAGGCTCATCGTGACCGCCAGCGGAGGGCCCTTCCGTGGAAAGACCCGGGCCGAGCTCGGGACCGTCACGCCTGAGCAGGCCCTTGACCACCCGACATGGGTCATGGGTCCGGTGGTCACGACCAACTCGGCAACACTGGTCAACAAGGGCCTGGAGGTCATCGAGGCCCACCTGCTGTTCGACATACCGTTCGAGCGGATCGAGGTCGTGGTGCACCCCCAGTCGGTGGTCCACTCGATGGTTGAGTTCATCGACGGCTCCACCCTGGCGCAGGTCTCACAGCCCGACATGCGCCTGCCGATCGCCCTTGGACTGGCCTGGCCCGACCGGGTCGATGGTGCCGTAGGCGCGTTTGACTGGACCAGGGCCACCACGTGGGAGTTTTCCCCCTTGGACGAGGATGCCTTCCCGGCGGTTGCTCTGGCCAGACGGGTGGGGATGGCCGGTTGTTGCTTCCCAGCAGTGTTCAACGCTGCCAACGAGGAGTGCGTGAGGGCATTCCTCGGCGGCCACATCCGTTTCCTCGACATCGTCGACACGATCGAGCGACTGGTCGACGAGTGGGGTGCTCACTCTGAGAACGATTCGGAACCGCTGGACGTTGAGACCGTATTGCGCGCCGAGACATGGGCGCGAAAGCGCGCCCATCAGGTTCTGGGCCTTACCGGAAGTGAGACGCTGGTCTCGTGATGTACCTCCTGGGCGTTCTCTTCGTCGCACTCGGTGTCAGCGTCTCCATCGCGCTGCACGAGGTTGGTCACCTCCTGCCCGCCAAGAAGTTCGGCGTCAAGGTCACCCAGTACATGGTCGGCTTCGGCCCGACCGTCTGGTCACGTAAGCGTGGCGAGACCGAGTACGGCCTCAAGGCGGTTCCGTTGGGTGGGTACATTCGGATGATCGGCATGTTCCCGCCCAAGCCTGGCGCGGACCCCTCGATCTTGCGTGCCTCCAGCACCGGTCGTTTCTCCCAGCTCATGGACCAGGCCCGCCAAGAGTCCATGGAGCAGGTCAAGCCCGGCGACGAGAACCGTGTCTTCTACAAGCTGTCGGTCCCCAAGAAGCTGGTGGTCATGCTCGGTGGACCCACCATGAACCTGGTCATCGCCGTGGCCCTGCTCACCGGCATCTTCACCCTTTATGGCATGGGTCAGATCACCTCCCGCGTCAGCGCGGTGTCGCAGTGTGTCCAGACCACGCCCGCCATCGGCACCGGCCCTCAGAGCTGCTCCCCGTCGGACCGGCAGGCACCGGCCAACCTCGCGGGCATCCGTCCCGGGGATCGCATCATCTCCCTTGCCGGTCACCAGGTCAGCACGTGGGATGACGTCCGTGCCCTGATCCGGCCCAACGGAGGCCGTCAGATCGACGTTGTCGTGCAGCGAAACGGCAAGCAGCTGGACCTGTTGGCGACGCCGATCCTCAATAACGTGCCCCGGTACGACGCGGCTGGCCGCCCTGTTCTCGGAGCTGACGGCAAGGCTCTCACCGATCGCGTGGGTTTCATGGGCTTCTCGCCCAGCGCAGAGATCGTCAAGCAACCCCTCACTGCCGTTCCGTTCCTCATCGGCGATCAGGTCTCCCGTACGGCAGGTGTGGTGTTCAGGATCCCTGAGAAGATGGTTGGCATTGCCCAGGCAGCCTTCGGCAACGGTGCGCGTGACCCGAACGGCCCGATGTCGGTGGTCGGAGTTGGTCGGGTTGCCGGCGAGGTCGCCGCCGGACAGCTCTCGGGGGTGGCCGACTCGGGCTCCTCCAAGTTCGTCGTCCTGGTCAGCCTGATCGCCTCCCTCAACCTTGCGCTGTTCGTCTTCAACCTCATCCCGCTCCTGCCCCTGGACGGCGGACATGCTGCTGGGGCGCTCTGGGAGGGGCTCAAACGGCGGATGGCCAAGCTGCGCGGCCTGCCGAACCCCGGCTATGTCGACGTCGCCAAAGCTCTCCCGGTGGCCTATGCGGTGTCCATCGCGCTGATCGGCATGTCCGTCCTGCTGATCTATGCCGACGTGGTCAACCCGATCAAGATCGGCGGCTGAGCCACCCGACCAATCCCCTCAACCGAACACCGCGATCGCACCGAAATAAGGCCGCGGAGTGGGTCAAACGGTGCGGAGGCGGTGTTCGGTGGGACGAGCCTGGGGGATACTTGATCCATGACGGTTTCTCTCGGTATGCCGCCCCTCCCGCCGCCGGTTGTCGCGCCTCGCAGGCAGTCCCGCAAGATCAAGGTCGGCAAGGTCGATGTCGGTGGAGGCGCCCCCATCTCGGTGCAGTCGATGTGCACGACGCCCACAACCGACGTGGACGCGACCCTGCAACAGATCGCAGAGCTGACCGCGACCGGGTGCGACATCGTGCGGGTCGCCTGCCCGACCCAGGACGACGCCGACGCTCTGCGCGAGATCGCCACGAAGAGCCAGATCCCGGTCATCGCAGACATCCACTTCCAGCCCAAGTACGTCTTTGCGGCAATCGACGCCGGCTGCGCAGGGGTCCGGGTCAACCCCGGCAACATCCGAAAGTTCGATGACCAGGTCAAGCAGATTGCCCGGGCGGCCAAGGACGCGGGCGTCTCCATCCGGATCGGCGTCAACGCGGGTTCTCTTGACCCCCGCATCATGGCCAAGTACGGCAAGGCCACTCCGGAGGCCCTGGTCGAGTCGGCCATCTGGGAGGCAAGCCTGTTCGAGGAGCACGACTTCCACGACTTCAAGATCTCCGTCAAGCACAGCGATCCGGTCGTGATGATCCGGGCCTACGAGCAGCTGGCGGCACGCGGCGACTGGCCGCTGCACCTCGGCGTCACTGAAGCGGGCCCTGCCTTTCAGGGGACAGTCAAGTCGTCGGTGGCCTTCGGAGCGCTGCTGGCGAAGGGAATCGGTGACACGATCCGCGTTTCGCTGTCAGCCCCACCGATCGAGGAGGTCAAGGTCGGTAACCAGATCCTGCAGTCCCTGAACCTGCGTCCGCGCAAGCTGGAGATCGTCTCGTGCCCCTCGTGTGGCCGGGCGCAGGTCGACGTCTACACCCTGGCCGAGCAGGTGAGCGCGGGCCTCGAGGGACTCGAGGTTCCCCTGCGGGTTGCGGTCATGGGCTGTGTCGTGAACGGACCGGGTGAGGCTCGCGAGGCCGATCTTGGTGTCGCGTCCGGCAACGGCAAGGGTCAGATCTTCGTCAGGGGCGAGATCATCAAGACGGTGCCGGAGTCCCAGATTGTCGAGACGCTGATCGAAGAGGCCATGCGGCTCGCCGAAGAGATGGGTGAGCCGGTGGACGGCGATGGGGCGAGCACGGGCCCTGTCGTCACCGTCGGTTGAGGCGGGCCTGAGGCGTGCTGGGCACCAAGAGCCCCGTCCGCGCACTGACCACGGCTGACCGTGACCAGGCGCTGGAGGTCTGCGCGCGCGATACCCGCATCAACGTCTTTGTCGCGGCACGCATCCTCGAGGGTGCGCTCGCGACCTCACCTGGCGCCCTGCTCGGCTACGCCGGGGACTCGGGCCTACAGGCGATCTGCTGGGCTTCGGCCAACCTGGTTCCGGTGGGTTGCAACGACCCGGTGCTTGCTGCTTTCGCCACCAAGCTGCGCCGATGGCGGCGCCAGTGCTCGTCGGTTTTCGGACCGGCGGATATGGTGCTGCCACTTTGGGAGCAGCTGCGACCGACATGGGGGGAGCCGCGGAACGTCCGCGCCTACCAACCGGTTCTGGCCACTGCCGGGCCACTTCCCACCGGTTTGACCTGCGATCCTCGGGTTCGGCAAGCGCGCTTCGATGAGGTCGACCTGGTGCTGCCCGCCGCTGCGGCCATGTTCACCGAAGAGATCGGCTATCCGCCGTACTGGGGCTCGCGTCAGGTCTACCGTCAGGGCATCGAGATCCTGATCCGCCAGGGTCACACCTTCGTGCGGGTCGACGAGGGCGAGGTCGTGTTCAAGGCCGACGTCGGTTCGGTGGCTCTGGGCGTGGCGCAGATCCAGGGGGTCTGGGTGGCGCCACGGTGGCGTGGGCAGGGACTTGCCGGGCCTGCTATGGCGGCGGTCGTCGGGCAGGTCCAAGCAGAGATCGCGCCGGTGGTTACCCTTTATGTCAACGACTTCAACGCCCCGGCCCGGGCGGCGTATGCGCGGGTGGGTTTCACCGAGATAGGGCGCTTCGCCACGGTCCTGATGTGAGGCAATCCATGACAAAGCTGCCGAAGGACCTCGGGGGGCTTGCCGCGTCGTTCGCCGCCTCCGGTGTCCTGCACCTGGTCCGGCCTCAGTTCTTCGAGACGATCGTGCCGCGCTGGCTGCCGGAACGTCGTGGCCTCGTCTACGCCTCCGGCCTCGCCGAGCTCGCCTGCGCCGCCGCCCTCCTGCACCCACACACGCGCAAGGCTGCCGGTTGGGCCAGCGCCGCGCTGCTCGTGGCTATCTTCCCTGCCAACGTCCAGATGGCGGTGACCGAGCGCACGCGGGCCAGCCGTGGCACCGGCAGCCGGGGCAGGCAGGTTGCGACGCTCGCCCGGCTTCCGCTGCAGATCCCGTTGATCTGCACCGCACTCAAAGCTGCAAGGCGCGTCTGAGAAGAAACTGCCGTGACCACCGTGGCGGCCTGTGGATATCCTCACGGGGTCCGGTGCGCCACTGTGTCGGACCAAACCCGAGGAGATCTCGTGTCAACGCCGGTCCTGCGCATGTCGACCCTGTTCCTGCGAACCCTGCGCGAGGACCCAGCCGATGCAGAGCTGCCGAGCCACCGGCTGCTGGTCCGCGCCGGATACATCCGTCGGGTCGCACCGGGCATCTACACCTGGTTGCCCCTCGGTCTGAAGGTGCTGCGCAACATCGAGCGCATCGTGCGCGAGGAGATGGACGCGATCGGCGCCCAGGAGCTGAGCTTTCCCGCACTGCTGCCCAAGGAGCCCTTCGAGACGACCGGCCGCTGGACGGAGTACGGCGACAACATCTTCCGGCTCAAAGACCGCAAGGGCGCGGACTACCTGCTCGGGCCCACGCACGAAGAGATGTTCACGCTGATGGTCAAGGACCTCTACGGCTCCTACAAGGACCTGCCTCTGTCGATCTACCAGATCCAGACCAAGTATCGCGACGAGGCGCGTCCGCGCGCTGGCCTCCTGCGCGGTCGCGAGTTCATCATGAAGGACTCCTACTCCTTCGACGTGGATGACACCGGTTTGCAGGCCTCCTATGACGCGCATCGGGGTGCCTACATCAAGATGTTCGACCGCCTCGGTTTCGAGTACGTCATTGTCAAGGCAACGTCCGGCGCCATGGGCGGTTCGGCCTCCGAGGAGTTCCTGGCGACGGCTGAGAACGGTGAGGACACCTACGTTCGTTGTACCTCGTGCGACTACGCAGCGAATGTCGAGGCCGTCCAGGTGCCGGTTCCACCCGTCCTCTCGTATGACGGAGTGCCGGCGGCCCACGTCGAGGACACTCCTGACACCCCGACCATCGCCACCCTGGTCGACCACCTCAACGCGGCGTTCCCGCGCGCGGATCGTGCGTGGCAGGCCGGCGACACCCTCAAGAACGTTCTCGTGATGGTGGTTCACCCTGACGGCCGTCGCGAGCCCCTGGCCATCGGTGTGCCCGGTGACCGCGAGATCGACGAGAA
>ENA-OFCI01001056-OFCI01001056.1-metagenomes-genome-assembly--contig:-NODE-1056-length-13548-cov-3.707107_pt1 | contig 13548 bp, 3 predicted proteins | sample MGYA00153391_OFCI01 | MGnify analysis MGYA00153391
AGATTTCGAGTCTGGTGCATTCGACCACTCTGCCACCTCTCCGCTGACTCATTGCCAGAGTGTTGATTATAGCCATTACCATGCAGATCGACAAATCTGATCAACTCAGCATGATGTAATTTTGGCTGTTTTTGTATTCGTCTTTGCAAATGCAGACCTGCAAATATTTTGCGAGGGCAATTTAGCGCAATTATGACGCCCTATCACAAGAAACAGAAATTCACATTCTCTTTGATCGGGATGAATTAGCATTGTTTCATAACAATGAGCATTTAACTACGTATTCAGGACGGCAATAGTCTATTTTTGATATTAAAGAAAAAAATTGTCCTTCGGTGTGACAAGTTATTTAAACAATACGGGTAGTTATAAATTTTTGTTGACCGTCGGTTATTTGTTGGTTTCGCTGCGACGCCCAAATTTATTGCAATGCCCAAATGTGAATTTTTAAGCACTGTGAATTTATTAACATATTTGGTTCATCCAATTTAATAAAATCTCTACAGGATGTAACGGTCGCTAGGGTGAATCAGTTTGTAGGTTAAGCATCAGCAAATGAACGCTATTGCTACCTGCTTTGGTTTTTGATGAGTTTTTTGTAAAAGATGCTGACTATGAAAATAATGAAATTAACAATGCTAGCAAACGCAACGCTGGCAACATTAGTGCTTCTGGCCTGTACATTTACTGCGAATGGACAACCGGCTTCATCCAAGGCGCTTGAAAAACCTGGTTTTCCGCTGGCCACTCCCAAAACTCAATCGGCAGCAGCGGTTGAGATTAAATTAGCACGACGCAAAGTGAGCCTTGTTGATGCGAATGAAATTTTTCAGGATGCGTCGACAGCCAAGCCAGGCGAAATCCTTGAAGAAAGCGCTATTTACACTAATAAATCAAAGATTGTTGTGACTGAATTAGAAGCCACTTTGCCGATTCCATTCGGCACTGAACTCATGGCCAGCTCGACCAAGCCCGCTGCTGCTTTAGTTCGGGCAAGCACAGACGGCATGAATTTTCAGACGATACCGCTCAAACGCAAAGTTAAATTGGCGAGCGGTATTGAGGTCGAACAGGCAGTGCCTCTAAACGAATATCGGTTTTTGCGCTGGTATCCTGGCGAATTAGCTGCTGGCAAGTCGCTTACCTATTCAGCCCGGTTCAAAATTGTTGAAGACACTCCTCAGGCTATTAAGCTCAAATAGCAAGCTTAAGTAATAAGCCGAAGTAATAAGCTCAAGCAATTACCCAAATAAATTCCCAACACTTTTCCTCTAAAAATAACTACTCACATGCAAACTTACCACCAAGGGATCAACATGAACGTGACCTATTTTGGTACCAGCCGTACCGCGTGGCAGCGTAATTTTCTCGTCATGCTGCTGCTCGTCTTTATCGGCGCGTTTTCGGCGCTTTATATACCTCTAGCGTCTGCTGCTGCAGCGCCAGCAAATTCGGTGATCGGTAATCAGGCCTCAGCTACTTACAGTGATGGCGTCGCCACGCGCAGTACATCATCCAACACCGTGCAAACTACAGTAGCTCAGGTGAAAACCTTTACGTTGTTGCAGACTGGCGCTAAAACAGTCCCTCCGAACCAACAGGTTTGTTATCCACACAGCATTCTGAACACAGGTAATGGCGCAGATACTTATGCGTTGAACGTACCCACAACTGGCGGTGCATTCGCGCATACCGCGTTAGCTTATTACGCTGACAGCAGCCCGCTCGACGGCCAACCCGATAATGGTATCGCTATTACGTCCACTGGCCTGCTAAACGCAGGCTCTACTTTCAATTTCGTTGTTTGCGGCACTACGCCACCCGGCGCTACGCCCACCCAGGTTGGCACTATTTTGGTTTCCGTTACTGACACCAATACCCCTTCAGCAACAACTCAAACTGTTACCGACACGACCACAATTGGCACTGCCGCCATTAATGTACTGAAAAAACTTTCCAGCGTCCCACCTCCGGGCAACACGCCTGTGTCCGGCGGCGCAAGTCCTAATGCGGGTCCGCTGTATGTAATTTTGGATTACACCAATTCGGGCTCCGTTACAGCCAACACATTATTGCTGACAGACGCTTTGCCAGCAGGTATGTTGTATGTTCCGGGTTCTGGTAGGTGGACCGCCAGTGGCATGACCGCTTTGTCTGACACTAACGCCGGTAACCCAGTGGGCATTAGCTATACCGCGCCTACAACATTGTCCAACGGCACGATTAGCGCAACGATTACATCTGTTCCAAACGGCACCTCGGGCACAGTTTATTTCCAGGTGCAAATTGCCTCGAATGTTCCTGTTAGCACCCTGACCAATACCGTGCAGTTCGGTTACCAGTACACTTACTTTAACCCAATGACGATGATGAATTCAGTCATCACCGTGCCGCCAGCGCCCAGCAATAACGTTCAGTATTCAGTTGCACAAGTCCCAGCGGTTGCGGCCAACGGCTCTGCCACCACTACAGGCCTTACCGATGCTGAGCCCGTTACGGTTGGCAGTGCCGCTCCCGGCCAAACAATCAGCTTCACGGACTACATCTGGAATAACGGTAATGCAGCGGATGGCTTTGATATTTCCATATTGAACACGCCGCTAAATGGTTCAGGCTGTAATCCAGCCAGCATGGCCGCAAATGCCTGTACATTTCCGGCTGGCACCACCTTTCAGATTCAGCAAACTGGTGGCATGACTGCATTGCTGAATACCGGTGGTGGCGCGGCACCGGACACCGGCACTATTCCGGTGGTTGCAAATATGGGCACTTGTCCAGCGCCTTATATCACCAGCGCCGCATTACCCACACGTTGCGGTTACGCAGTAGTCGTTACCGCAACCCTGCCTGCTGGTGCAGCGGCGGGCAATAATGGCGGAAACAATTATAAAGTGGTGTTGCAAGCGCAATCATTCACCATGGGCGCGACTGATACAGTGCCGAATGTCCTGACGACAGTTGCGGCCAACGTGGTTGACTTGACCAACAATGCCGCTTCGCCGACAACCTTGGCAAACGGCAATGGGGTGGACGATGGCGTGGTAAAAACAACCAATACCCTCGCTCCATCGGCTTCGTCTACCATTACGACGCGCTTTACCTTGTTTGTCAATAATAAGGGTGCAACTTCGGCTATTTATAACTTGAATTATCAGTGGCTGTCGGTGCCGGCAGGCGTTGGATTGTCGGTCACGCCCGCGGGTGTAGCGGGACCATCCCAAGCCGCTGCAACTGCAGCAGCAAACACGGTTACAGGGTGGACCGTAACGTTCCGCGATAGTGCCAATGGCACTGATTGTTCTGCAACCGTTGGTGGCGCAATTAACTCAACTGGCTCCACGCCAGTCGCCGCCGCAGGCAACAAAATTATCTGCGCCGAAGTTATTGTGCCCGCCACTAGCCCAGGTAATTTTCCGGGTACGCCAACTTACGCAGCGCCGGGTAACTATGTCATTCAATTTGGTACATCACAGCAGGGTAACCCGACCGTATTTGATACCAAGCGAGATCAAATTACTTTGCAACCACTGCACAACATAACGCTCACACCAAACGGTATGCAAAATACTGTGCCAGGTGGCGTCGTTACTTATGTACATACGCTGACTAACAACGGCAACGTCCCGGAGACGGTTACTTTCCCGGCTGCCTTAGGACAGACGAATAGCCAGACCCCGACTTACACATGGGGATCTACAGCGTATCTGGACATCAATGGCAACAATATGATTGATGGTATGGACACCTTGATTTCTACGGGCGGCCCGATGACTACCATCACACTGCAGCCAAACGAAGTCCGTACCGTTTTGGTGTCTGTTTCTGCGCCACTGGCTGCAGGTAGCCCGCCGAATCTGACCCAGACTACTGTTACCTACAACGCGGGTCTCAGCACCGCAACTGCAACTGACACCACAACCTTGACGGCCGGTCTGAAATTAGACAAATACCAGCAACTCACCAGCTGTGTAGTGACGCCTTCACCGACATTGCCGGGATCATGGACGAATATGGCTATCGCTGCTGGCGTTAACACCCGTCCTGGTAATTGTATTGCTTACCTTATTGTTGGCACTAATACGACTGGCTCCAACATTACTGCGATCAATATGTCTGATGCTGTGCCCGCAAATACAACACTGGAAACCGGTTGTGGCGCGCCCGCTGCAACCGGCCCGCTGGCGATAGTGGGTGTCTATACGTCTGGCTTTACGGGTTCTGTTATCGCGCAGTCATCACCAATGGCGAGCACCCCGCTATTGCCAGCGGGTACTGCCACCATGCAGTTTTGCGTGAAAATCAACTGAGCATAATTTCAGATTAATCCTATCCGTCAAAGCTGCATTGACATGTACGCAAAACGGGAGGGGTTACCCTCCCGTTTTGTTGTTCAAATCAGCATTGTGAATCTTTGCAAAGCTCGCTCTCAGCGTGATCTAGTTCGCATCACAAAATGTTGACTTATATTAAATTTACTAAATGCTAATTGCTTGTTGGACCGAATACTCTCCGGTAGCCAAGATCTCTTCTTGCAAGCAGATGCTCAAGCTCGCCCGGCGTATGCTGAACGGTCTGAGTGGGCCAAACGGTCTAAACGTCCTTAGCCGATTAAGCAACTTAAGCGTCATCAACATGTTTTTGGCGGCTGCGTTTTTTTCCGCGCTTTCCTGCGCTGCCAGCACGCCACCTGGTACAGTTATTTCAAATACGGCAACGAGTGCTCATTTGACCGGTGCCGTGCCACAAATGGCGACCACCAATAATGTAACCGTTATTGTTGGTGCTCCGGTCGCAGCAGGTTTGCCAACTTTGACCAAGTCATTTAATCAAGCTGCAATCGCCCCCAATCAGTCTGCCACCCTGACATTTTTGATCACCAATATTCCGGGCAACCCCGCGCAAGTCGGTATCGGATTTATTGATACGCTTCCTGCCGGTCTGACATTAGGTGCAGGGTCAAGCATCACCGTTTCGGGCTGCGCAGGCATGACCGCATTAACTTTGCCCGCCATCATTTCTGTCTCTGCCCTGACAATGGCTGCTGGCGTGAGTAACTGCAGTATTGTCGTTACCGGTGTCATGTCGGCAACCAATAATATTAATCCCAGCTGCGCAAGCCTGCCGCCTGCCTTTACAAATAGCGCGGCATCCATTTCGGGCCTTGCAAACCTGACAAACTCGGTCACGCCGCAGTGTTTGAGTGTGCGTGCTGCCAGCCCATCCGTGACGAAAGTATTTGGTCGTGCGGCTATAGCTGATGGCGATACGACGACGCTGATTTTTACCATCACAAACTCTGCAGGCGCGCCCGGACAATCAGGTGTTTCATTCTATGATTTATTGCCACCCGGGCTAGCGCTGAAAAATGCTTCCGGGGTCATCAGTGGTGTTGGTTGTTGGGTGCCAACAATTGGGCTTTCAGCACCTGGAACTATTGCCGTTACCGATTTGCTCATGGCTCCTGGCACACTTTCCTGTACGGTAACAATCAGCGGCATTTCAAATCGGAATGGCGCACTAAATCCTACCCAGTGCGGCGCTGTTAATGCGCCAGACTTTACTAACGATGCAAACTCTGTATCGAGTCTGGTCAACATACTGAACAAAGTCACACCACAATGTCTGCTGGTATTGCCAGCCCCGAAATTAACCAAGCAGTTTGGCAGCAATCGAATTGCCGACGGCGAAGTAACCACTTTGATATTCACCCTGACTAATGAAGCGGGTGCACCCGCTGTTTCAGGAATGTCTTTTACAGATAACTTGCCAGCGGGCTTGAAATTAACACCTGCCGCAACATCGCTGATTCAAGGTGCAGGATGTTCTGGGCAAGTGGTGTTAGCTCCGCCCTCGCAAATTACCGTAAATAATATTGCCATTGCTGAAGGTAGCGCCTCCTGCACTATTTCAATCAACGGCATAACCAATCAATCAGGCTCGTTTAATCCTGCACAATGCGGCGCATTAAATTCCCCGGCTTTCACAAACGACGCATCATCCATCAGCGGATTAGCCAAAATTGTAAATGCAGTAAAGCCGCAGTGTCTGTTAGTGGGCATAGCGCCGCCGTCATTGACCAAGAGATTTTCCGACGTACGCATAGTTGATAACGAAACCACGGCACTGATATTTACGCTGACCAATTCGCCCAGCGCGCCCGCTATTGGCGGGCTTGCTTTTACCGATACGCTGCCCGGCGGTCTGCGCTTGGCCAACGGTGCGACCTTTGCCTTTCAGGAGCCAGGCTGTACGGGGCAAGTTTCACTCAGTGCGCCGTCACAAATCGTAGTGCGCAATTTGGCAATCGCTGTAGGCACTCCCGTTTGTACATTGGTTATAAATGGGATTACGAATGTAATGGGTGCGGTTAATCCATCCTGTTCAGGCTCGCCAAACCAGTTTACAAATGGTGCCGTGTCCATTTCAAATACAACAGGAATAACCAATGTTGTGCGTAACGCATGCCTAGTGGTTAATCCACCGGATGTGATCCGTGGTTTTGTCGATAACGGTTTTCGCCTTCCGACTCTGCTGGCATTAGTAGGCAAGGACATTTTCTTCAGCGCAAACGCGCCATCCTGTAACCAGAATCCGGATGTTGTGGAGCGTCCCGTCATCGTCATTACCGGTCCCAACGGCGAGCGGGAGGAAATTATTTCGACTGAAACTGGCCCCAATACCGGTATCTTTACGACCACCGGACTGTCAATTAGACCGCCGCCTGTCGTGGCCGGTGACAATGTGCTGGAAGGCAGAAGCGGCGATGTTTACAACGTCGAAATTTTAGGCTGTGGACGCAAAATCGTAACAACACTAACGGTAGTTGATCCTAACAGCATTGTGTTTGACAGCCGCACCAACCAGCCTGTGCAGGGTGCAATCGTCAGTCTTGTGAATTCATCGGGGGGTGTATGTACTGCGGTACTGGCAACGGTTTCCACACTTAACGATAACCAAATTATTCCCGCCCAGAACCCTATTACCACGGGCGCTAACGGACGGTTTGATTTCCCGCTGGTTTCCCCTGGCAATTATTGTTTGCGCGTAGTAACACCTAACGGCTATACATGGACTTCAGTGGTGCCGGCCAATCAATTGCCGACGGGTCGTACCATTCTTGCAACCGCTCCGAATGCAATTACGGGCGGGTCTTATGGCGGTACCTTCCGCGTCGGCCCGGACACCGGGCCAGTGATTGTTGATATCCCGGTTGATGCGGGTTCGATCAGTGGCTTGTTTATTCAGAAAACTGTTTTGCGTTCGTTTGCAGAGATTGGTGAATTCGCCGATTACAGTGTGACGGTTAGCAACAATGCGGGCGTTGCGTTGGATCGCACTGATGTATTGGCCACTGACACATTGCCAGCGGGCTTTACGTATGTAGCGGGTTCGGCCCGGATTGACGGCAAGACCATGGCCGATCCACTGGGGCGTGGTGGGCCGCGTCTGATATTTAACGTCGGTCATATGGCCATTGCGCAACAGATCAAGCTCACTTATCGAGTACGGGTTGGCCCCGGCGCATTGCAGGGTGATGGCATTAATCGGGTTGTAGCCACTTATCGCGCGGACAATAACGTTAACCCCTACAGCGAGTCAAACACCGCAACCGCAAAGGTAAATGTAGTGGGCGGCGTCTTTACCAATAGCGCCTACATCATCGGCAAGGTGTTTACGGACTGTAATAAAGATCGTGTCCAGAACAACAATGAAGTGGGTATCCCGGGTGTGCGCCTTTACCTTGAAGATGGTACCAACGTCGTTACGGATGCTGAGGGCAAATTCAGTTTCTATGGCGTGAGTCCACGTACCCATGTGCTGAAAATTGACCGTACCAGTTTGCCGGCGGGTTTGACAGTCGCGGACCTGATTGATTTATCCAATCGCAATTTAGGTAAAGGTGACAGCCGCTTTGTTGATATCAAAAATGGTGAGTTACAAAAGGCGGATTTTGCCATTCAATCCTGCACCGATAATGTGATGGCTGAGGTGAGCTTGCGCCGCAAGGCTGCGTCAAGTCTGAAGACCGAGGTTGACGGACGTCTGCAACAGAAGCTGGAGACGGACAATACTGCCCGCTCCACGACTGACGTGAAAGCGCTCCCTGCTGCGGGTGTGGTGGGCAACAACGCGCCAGTGGCAGTGCAATCCAACTCTGCCTCGTTTCTGGCTCCGGCCGCAAACACAGTGCCTGCAAATAATGTAGCGAACTCGACCACTGCATCTGCTGCAATACCGGCTTCAGGACCGGGATTGGTGCCAACGGCAATGCCAAATTCAATGCAGTCCACCACTGGTCTGCCTTCACCCAGCTTTCAAACGCTCGCGCCACTGACTGCTACCGTAACGAACTCGACTATTGCCATGGTGGACAAGGCTGTCCGCGCGCCAGAAATTCCGCTTGAAAATCTTTTGTCCGAAGAAAATAACTCGCTTGATTTTATCGGTTTGAAAGAGGGCGATGTGCTTCCGTTTGCGCAAACCAACATTCGGGTTAAAGGCAGCATCGGAATTGTTTTCAAGCTGGCGGTGAATGGTAAAGAGATCAAAGATGATCGCGTTGGCAAGAAGGCGACATTGGAAGATAAGAAGCTGCTGGCGTGGGAATACATCGGGATTGATCTTGCCGCTGGAGCCAACACCGTGAGCGTCACCCAGCTTGATCAATTCGGAAATGTGCGGGGTGAAAAAACGATCAAGCTGGTTGCGCCGGGCGCGCTGGGTAAAGTGATGATTGAATTTCCCAATAGCCCAAAAGGCGGCGTGACGGCAGATGGCAAAACGCCTGCAAAAGTCGTGGTGCGCCTTACTGACATCAACGGTGTGCCGGTTACATCCCGCACGGCAATTACACTTTCTTCCAATTTGGGTCGCTGGGATGTCGAGGATTTGAATCCGGTTGAGCCCGGTATTCAGACCTTCATCGTGGATGGTAAACGTGAGTTTATGTTGTTACCACCGAATGATCCTGGCCAGGCAACGATCATGGTTTCCGGTGGCAGCATCAAAGCTGAAGCCAGACTCGATTTCCTGCCGGATCTGCGTGATCTGTTGGCAGTGGGTTTGATTGAGGGGGTATTGAATTTACGCAAACTCGATACTCGCGCACTACAGCCGACGCGAGCGCAGGACGGTTTCGAGCAGGAAATCAGCCATTTGTCACGCACCTGGAACGAGGGCAAATATGACGCTGGCGCGCGTGCTGCCTTGTTCATCAAAGGCAAAATCAAAGGCGAATATTTATTAACGCTTGCTTATGATTCTGATAAAAATACTCGAGAGCGCTTATTCCGTGACATTCAACCCGATGAGTTTTACCCTATTTATGGCGACTCAAGCGTGCGCGGTTTTGATGCGCAATCCACCGGTCGTTTCTATGTGCGCGTGGATAATAAAAAATCCTATCTGCTCTATGGCGATTACAACACCTCAACAAATTCTGAGGCTCGCAAGCTGGCAGCTTACAGCCGCTCACTCACCGGTGTGAAGCAGCATTTTGAATTTGCTCATGTATCTGCCAACCTGTTTGCAAGCCGCGATTCGACCAAACAAATTATTGAAGAGTTTCGGGCCAATGGCACCTCTGGCCCATTCACGCTGGCTAATGCGCGCGGTTTGGTCAATAGTGAAAAAATCGAGATTCTCACGCGCGATCGCAACCAGACTGCAATCATCCTTAAAAGCCTGGCGCAAATAAGATTTGTCGATTATGAGTTGGAGCCGCTTACAGGTCGCATTCTGTTTAAATCACCGATCGCATCTCTGGATGAAAACCTGAATCCCGTTTCAGTTAGAATTACCTACGAGATCGATCAGGGCGGCGCTGAGTTTTGGGTGGCAGGCGCTGATGCACAAATTAAGGTGTCAGAACGTTTCGAGGTGGGCGGCATATTCATCGATGATCGAAATCCGCTCGATAAATTCCGCATGGCCGGCGTGAATGCAATGGCCAAATTAGCGGATAAAACCTTTCTGATCGCAGAGATGGCGCAAACCAATCGCGAAAAAATAGTCACTGGATTATCTGAAGGTGACAAGCAGGGTCGCGCAGCGCGCGTTGAGTTTAAACATCAAGATGCAAATATTGATGCCAATCTTTACGCAGGTAAAGCAGAGGCAGGCTTTGATAACCAAAGCTCCAGCCTATCAGCCGGGCGTATCGAAATCGGCGGCAAGCTTGCCTATAAAATAGACGATAAGACGCGCATCAAAGGCGAGCTTTTACGTACTGAGGATGTTGTCTCTGGTGGCAAGCGCGATGGCCTGCTGGTGTCGGCTGAGCATGCATTTGAAAACGGTTTGCGTGTTGAATTAGGCATTCGCCATGCGCGTGAATCTCAGTCATCGGCGGTTTCGGGCTCGACCTCGACGCCCACACCAACAACCGCGCCCGGCGCCATACCGACCGAGGTCACCGCCATTCGTGGTCGGCTAACAGGTGACGTGCCGGGCGTGAAAGATGCAAGCGCTTATGCAGAGCTGGAAGTTGATCCAAAAGATACCGCACGAAAAATTGCCGCAGTCGGCGGTGAATACAAGCTGGCAAATAATGGTCGTCTTTATGCGCGGCATGAATTCATCTCGTCATTGACCGGGCCTTATGGCTTGAACACCACGCAACGCCAGAACAGCACTGTGTTTGGCGTCAATACAGACTACATGAAAGACGGTAATTTATTTAGTGAGTACCGCGTTCGTGACGCAATTTCGGGCGGCGATGCTGAGGCGGCATTGGGGCTACGCAATCTTTGGACATTAGCGGAGGGCGTTAAGCTCAGTACGGGATTTGAGCGCGTACATGCGCTATCGGGTAACAAGCAAAGCGAAGCGACGGCGGCAACCTTTGGCCTCGAGTACACCGCCAATCCGCTGTGGAAAGGTTCAACCCGACTTGAGCTTCGTGAAGGTACAACCAGTGATTCGATTTTATCCACTGTAGCGGTTGCCTCAAAACTCAATCGCGATTGGACTTTCCTCGGCCGCAATACCTTCTCGCTTATCAGAAGTAAAGGTGAGCAGAACGGTGAGAATCAACAAGACCGTATGCAGGCGGGCTTGGCCTATCGTGATACGGACACCGATGTGTGGAACGCGCTGGGCCGGGTAGAGCATCGCGCCGAAAAAGATACGACCCAGCCCGGCATAGAATTGAAACGCACCATTGAGCTTTTGTCCATTCACGCAAACTGGCAGCCGCGGCGTCCGTTTACATTCTCAGGTCGCTATGCGGCCAAATGGTCAAATGATCAATCCAATGGGCTACGAACCAGGAACAGCGCGCAATTGCTGGCAGGCCGTGCCATTTGGGAAATTGCGCCACGCTGGGATGTCTCGGCAAATATATCTACTCTCATCGGCAAAGGAGCACAGTCGAAACAATACGGCCTCGGTCTTGAGCTGGGTTTCATGGTGATGGAAAACCTGTGGGTTGCAGGCGGCTACAATTTCGTTGGCTTTCGTGATGAGGATCTGACGGCGGGCGATTACACCAACAAAGGTGCTTACATAAGGCTACGCTATAAGTTTGATGAAGATTTATTCGGCACCAAAACGCCAGCGAATAAGCCATCATCCAGTGCAGATCAATCCACGACATCAATCGATACTGCGAAAATTGCTGGCGGAGACAGCACAAACAATGCGAAAAACTGATTGCAATTGTTATTGCCAAGCTCGCTATGTCTATGCAATCAACAAACCAGTCAGCCACCCACTTAGCAACCTTAACGAACAACAACGTAAACAACAGAGCACCCATGAAAAATAGCGGGAAAACATCCTGTTTGATAGCGGCGCGATACCGACGCCTGCGCTTGATCGTGCTTGTCGGTATTGCGCTCCTGGGCGCATCGTTTGTTGCTACGGCGCAAGTCTGCGGCATACCGGGAGGGGCGGGGCCAACAAGTATCAGTGGCATCATCAACAGTTACTATCCGTCGCCTGCTTCTACCATTACAGTAGGTCAAGGCTCCATGGCAGTTCCGGTAGGATCAATTGATACCTCCGGTGGCGGCAGCGGAGTCGCCATCGCGGCAGGCGATTTACTGCTCATCATTCAGATGCAGGACGCCGATATTAGCGCCAGCAACACCAGCAGCTATGGCGGTGGCGCAGGTTCAGGCTACACCGCCATTAACAGTGCTGGCTTGTATGAATATGCAATTGCCACTGGACCATTATCAGGCGGATTTATTCCGTTAGCTGCTCCGCTGGTGAATACTTATCGATCAAGTCCCGCCACTGCTAGCAACGGTCAGCGCAGCTACCAAGTTATACGTGTGCCTCAATATTCATCGGCCAGTATCAGCAGCACCGTTACGTCGCCCCCGTGGAATGGGGCGACCGGTGGTGTGGTTGGTCTTGAGGCATCTGGACAATTATCATGGGGCGGCAGTCTGGCAGTTGATGTTTCGGGCCGCGGTTTCCGTGGTGGTGGTGGACAGGGTTCAGGTTCAAACGGCACGGGCACTGTGCTTTCCACGACGGACTATGTATCGCTGATTGGGACTGGCACCATTGCAAGCAGCGTCCCCAATGGCGCGAAAGGTGAGGGCATTGCAGGTTCGCCAGCAATTGTCTATATCCCAACAACTATTAATGACAACACCGCGGGCAGCATCACCAATCTTTGCTCTGCTGGAACCGATGGCAGCACCTGCGGCTATCCGGGCGGCAGCTTCGCGCGTGGCGCACCCGGTAACGCAGGAGGTGGCGGTACGGATGGCGATACCAATGGCAACCAACAAAACACCGGCGGCGGCGGCGGCGGCAATTACTCAAATGGTGGCTTAGGCGGTTTTGGTTGGACTCCAGGAATACCGCCAGGCTCGCCCACAGGCGGGCTTGGTGGCGGTACTGTACCGGCGGCACCATCGCGCATCGTGATGGGCGGCGGCGGCGGCGCTGGCACGACAAACAACAATACAGGGACACCTGGGAATGGCGCATCGAGCAGCGGATCGGCTGGCGGCGGCATTGTATTCGTGCGAGCAGGCAGCGTGTCCGGCAGTGGCACCGTCAATGCGAACGGTACGGCGGTGGCCAACACCAGCACACTCAATGACGCTTCCGGCGGCGGTGGCGCAGGCGGCTCAGTTGTTATATTGATCAATAACAGCGGTGCATCGACGGGCGCAACCGTAAACGCGAATGGTGGCCCGGGCGGCAGCAATAATCCCGGCACCGCCAATAATTGCCCGCATGGTCCTGGCGGCGGCGGCAGCGGTGGTTACGTAGTGGCCTCGGGCTCAACATCTGCCAGCGTTGCGGGCGGTAATAACGGTACGACTTGTACCAACGTCTATACCGCCAACAATTATGGGTCAGCTTCTTCATCCGGTGGTTTTCAAGCGGTCAATTTGGGGCCAAGCCAGGTAGTCGGCACGACATCGAGTGCGCAATGCCGTCCTAAATTTTCCGTAACCAAATCAACCTCAACGCCTATTTCAACCCCGAGTGGAACGGCCACGTACACCATCGTTGCGACCAATGCGACAGGGTTTGGCACGGCGACTGGCGTGAGCTTGTCGGATGCGCTTCCGAATAATC
>ENA-OFCI01001057-OFCI01001057.1-metagenomes-genome-assembly--contig:-NODE-1057-length-13540-cov-4.821580_pt1 | contig 13540 bp, 10 predicted proteins | sample MGYA00153391_OFCI01 | MGnify analysis MGYA00153391
CCAGAGAAGCGAGAATTAGGTCATGACATCATCAGTGGTGATTCGAGAGCGCGCGATCTAGTCTGACTAGATGGTGCGCTACCCCTCAGTTAAAACTGAGGGGTTTCGTATTTCACGGAGCAAATGTCTTGTGAAAGTGTCCTAGCAGGTAACCCGACAGGGAAGGAGATGAACATGTCAGAACAGATCACCGGAGCGCAGTCCCTTGTGAAATCACTGGAATCTGTCGGTGTGGATGTGATGTTCGGAATTCCTGGCGGCGCCATTCTTCCAGCCTATGACCCCATCTTTGATAGTCGAATCCGCCATATCCTGGTCCGCCATGAACAGGGTGCTGGCCATGCGGCAACGGGCTACGCCCAGGCAACGGGACGGGTTGGTGTCTGCATCGCGACTTCGGGGCCGGGTGCAACGAACCTCGTGACACCTCTTGCTGATGCCCAGATGGATTCAGTCCCCATGGTGGCTATCACGGGTCAAGTCGCCTCCGCGTCGATCGGGACGGATGCCTTTCAGGAGGCTGATATTCGGGGCATCACGATGCCAATTACCAAGCACAATTTCTTAATCACCGATCCAAGTGAGATCTCCCGAGCCATCGCCGAGGCCTTTCACATCGCCGGAACGGGTCGCCCCGGGGCAGTTCTCGTTGACATCGCCAAAGATGCTCTAATAAAGATGACTGATTTCACCTGGCCAACAGCCCTCTCCCTTCCTGGTTATAACCCAATCACAGAGCCATCTGCCGAATCAGTGCGAGATGCTGCTGCTTTGATTGCGGCATCAAAGAATCCAGTTCTCTATGTGGGCGGCGGAATTATCAAATCAAATGCCTCGGCCGAGCTTATGAAACTCGCCGAACTGACTGGCGCCCCCGTCGTCACAACGCTGATGGCCCTCGGCGCTTTTCCGGATAGCCATCCCCAGCATCTAGGTATGCCCGGTATGCACGGCACCGTAGCCGCGGTGACCGCGTTGCAAAAGGCAGATTTACTAATCACCTTAGGAGCGCGCTTTGACGACCGCGTAACCGGCAAACTCTCCTCTTTTGCTCCGAACGCCAAGGTTATTCACGCGGATATCGACCCGGCCGAAATTGGTAAGAATCGCATTGTCGATGTTGCGCTGATTGGTGATCTCAAGGTCACGATCACCGCCCTGCTGCCCGCATTGCGTCAAAGATTTAAAAGTTCAAAGCCTGACCTCACTGGGTGGTGGCTGCAATGCAATAGCTGGCGCACTAAGTATCCGTTGGGATTTGATGAGCCAACCGATGGTTCACTCTCTCCGCAATATGTCATTCAGCGGCTCGGACAAATTGCTGGTCCAGATGCCATTTATGTCGCGGGTGTCGGACAGCATCAGATGTGGGCTTCGCAATTTGTTAATTACGAGAAACCTCGTACCTGGCTTAACTCCGGTGGACTTGGAACGATGGGATACGCAGTACCCGCCGCAATGGGTGCCAAGGTTGGTGCGCCAGATACCGTTGTATGGGCGATCGATGGAGATGGTTGCTTTCAGATGACCAATCAAGAGTTGGTTACCTGCGCCCTCAATAACATTCCCATCAAAGTTGCAATCATTAATAACGAATCACTGGGCATGGTTCGCCAGTGGCAGACCCTGTTCTACAACGAGCGTTATTCCAACACCGATCTGCACTCTAAGCGGATTCCTGACTTCGCGAAACTTGCTGAAGCGATGGGTTGTGTGGGATTGCGGTGCGAGCGTAAAGAAGATGTTGACCGCGTGATTAACGAGGCGATGGCGATCAATGATCGCCCTGTGGTCGTCGATTTCAACGTGCATCGGGATGCGATGGTATGGCCGATGGTTGCAGCTGGAACTTCCAACGATGACATCGTGATCGCTAAGTCGATGGCTCCCGTTTGGGATTCACAGGAGTTGTAAATGAGCACACACACCCTCTCTGTTCTCGTTGAAAATAGCCCTGGAGTCCTGGCAAGAATCGCCTCTCTCTTTGCGCGCCGTGGTTACAACATTGACTCACTCGCAGTCGGTCCCACTGAAGATCCCAATGTCTCTCGGATGACCATCGTTGTTAATGTTGAAGGCCATGCGCTCTACCAGGTTATTCAGCAGACTGATAAGTTGATTAACGTACTCAGCATCACTGAGCTAGATCCCATTGCGTCGGTGCAACGCGAGTTGCTGCTCGTCAAGGTAAGGACAACTTCGGAGACCCGCTCTCAGGTCCTGGAAACAGTACAACTCTTCCGCGCTAAAGTTGTTGATGTCGCTCAGGATGCCGTAACGATCGAAGCAACGGGTAACAGCGAGAAGATCCAGGCGCTTTTGCGTGTCTTGGAACCTTATGGCATCAAAGAATTGGTTCAATCGGGTCTCGTAGCAATGGAGCGCGGATTGAAGCCTGGAAAATCACATACCCCAGATCATCACTAAGAAAGGCAGACCCTAAAGTGGCCACCCAATATCACGACGAAGATGCAGATCTATCGATCATTCAATCAAAGAAAGTAGCTGTAATTGGTTATGGCTCACAAGGTCATGCTCATGCCCTCTCACTTCGCGACAGCGGAGTAGATGTTCGAATCGGTCTTGCTGAAGGTTCAGCATCCCGTGCGAAGGCTGAAGCGGAAGGTTTGCGTGTTCTCTCGGTAGCAGATGCGGTTAAAGAGGCAGATGTTGTGATGCTCCTCGCCCCTGACCACGTGCAGCGCCACATCTACAACGATTCCATTAAGCCAAATCTCAAGCCAGGTTCCGCTCTCTTCTTCGGCCACGGATTTAATATTCGCTTTGGCTACATCAAGCCGGAGGGCAATATTGATGTGTGCATGGTCGCCCCTAAGGGTCCAGGTCACCTTGTCCGCCGCGAATTCTCGGCTGGCCGCGGGGTTCCAGTTCTCGTTGCCGTGGAACAAGATTCAACTGGTAACGCCTGGCCACTTACCCTTTCTTACGCCAAGGCGATCGGCGGGCTGCGGGCCGGCGGCATCTTGACCACCTTTACCGAAGAGTGCGAGACCGATCTATTTGGGGAGCAGTCTGTCCTTTGTGGTGGCGCTTCTCAGCTCGTGCAATATGGTTTTGAAACTTTGATTGAGGCCGGGTATCAGCCAGAGGTTGCCTACTTCGAGTGTCTCCATGAACTTAAATTGATCGTAGACCTGATGTATGAAGGTGGAATCGCAAAGCAGCGTTGGTCGGTCTCCGATACCGCTGAATACGGTGATTACGTCTCTGGACCTCGCGTCATTGATCCCAGTGTGAAAGAGAATATGAAGGCAGTTCTTGCCGATATCCAAAATGGAAAGTTTGCAGAGCGCTTCATCAACGATCAAGAAGCAGGTGCTCCTGAATTTAAGGCGCTACGTGCCAAGGGCGAAGCCCACCCCATCGAAGCGGTAGGCCGCGAACTTCGCAAGATGATGTCATGGGTTAAGAGCTCATCCAAGGATGATTACAAGGAAGGTTCCGCTGCCCGTGGCTAAACCAATCGTTCTGATCGCTGAAGAATTGAGCCCCGCAACGATTGATGCGCTAGGACCAGATTTTGAGGTGCGAAATTGCGATGGCGCAAATCGTGAAGAGTTACTGGCGGCTTTAGCTGCAGGGGTGGACGCTGTGCTGATCCGATCTGCCACCAAGATGGATGCCGAGGCAATTGCCGCCTCCAAGGGTCTTAAGGTGATCGCTCGTGCAGGTGTTGGGGTCGATAACGTTGACATCCCGGCCGCAACCGCTGCGGGAATTATGGTTGTTAATGCTCCGACTTCAAATATTGTTAGCGCCGCAGAACTTGCTATTGCGCTCTTGCTCGCATCTGCCCGCTTTGTATCACCAGCAAATGCTGCACTTCGAAACGGCAAGTGGGCTCGCTCGAAGTACACCGGTGCAGAACTCTTTGAAAAGACTCTGGGCGTGGTTGGGTTTGGGAAAATCGGCCAACTTGTGACTGCTCGCATGCAAGCATTCGGAATGAACGTTGTTGCTTATGATCCTTATCTCCTACCTGCTCGGGCGGCCCAGCTCGGAGTCCGTCTCGTTGAACTCGATGAACTACTCCGCATAAGTGATTTCATCACGATCCATCTCCCAAAGACGAAAGAGACCGCCAATCTAATTGGGGTCGATGCGCTCACAAAGGTGAAGCCTTCAGTTCGAATCATCAACGCTGCGCGTGGGGGAGTTCTCGATGAGGCCGCTCTTTTCACTGCCATCACAGAGGGTCGGGTTGCTGGAGCTGGGCTTGATGTATTTGCAACAGAGCCATGCACCGATTCACCGCTCTTCGGACTTGATCAAGTCGTCGCCACCCCTCACCTAGGCGCGTCGACTGATGAAGCACAAGAGCGCGCCGGTATCGCCGTAGCAGTTTCTGTCCGTAAAGCTCTCGCCGGTGAACTCGTTCCTGATGCCTTAAACGTGAAGGGAGGGGTAATTCACGAAGATATCCGTCCATCACTTCCTCTCGTGGAAAAGATGGCGCAGATCGCCACGATCATCGCTGGTGAACTCCCAACATCACTTGATGTGGAAGTACGTGGAGATATCTCTGGACATGATTCCTCGGTGCTGGGAATTAGCGTTCTCAAAGGCGCCCTCCTGGCTGTCGGGGCTGAATCGGTGACTTATGTAAATGCACCAGGTCTCGCTGCCGAACGGGGAATGACCTCCTCGGTGACAACAAATCCCGAGAGCCCTGAATACCGCAGCATGATCTCGCTGCGCGCTGCACTCCCCGATGGTCGTTCGATCGTCGTGGATGGAACTCTGATGGGTATTCGTCGAGTCGAGAAGATTATCGGGATCAATGGTTTTGATCTAGATCTGCCTCCTACCGAGCACCTTCTCTTCTTGCAATATTCAGATCGTCCTGGCGTTGTCGGTGCAGTCGGTGGCATTATCGGTGGCGCCGGAATCAACATCGCGGGTATGCAGGTTGCGCGAAGTGAAGCCGGGGGCGAAGCGCTGATGGCCCTTAATATCGATTCGGCACTTTCGGCAGAGATCGTGGCACAGGTACTACAGGAAACCGGGGCCGATCTCGTTCGCGCCGTGACCTTGGTATCGTGATGAAGGAATATTCCGTCGCTGTCATTGCAGGGGATGGCATCGGACCAGAAGTCGTGGCGGAAGGGCTAAAGGTCCTCGATAAGGTTGCCATTAAATACCATCTTAAATTCAACAAGAGTCATTACAACTTGGGCGCGGCTCATTGGCATGCTACCGGGGAAGTGCTTACCGATGAGACCTTGGCAGAGATCGCTCAGAGCGATGTTATTTTGCTCGGTGCTGTTGGAGATCCGACCGTTCCCAGTGGAGTTTTAGAACGTGGCTTACTTTTGAAGTTGCGCTTTGCCTTTGATCAATATGTAAATTTGCGGCCAGCGAAATTGCACGCGGGGGTTAAGTCGCCGTTAGCGACAGAGGCTCCCATTGATTTCATTGTGGTCCGCGAAGGAACAGAGGGTCCATATGTTGGGGCCGGCGGAAATCTGGCTATCGGTACAGATGCAGAGATAGCAACCGAGGAATCACTCAATACACGGCGCGGCGCCGAGCGCGTGATCCGCGATGCTTTCGCTCGGGCATCACTTCGCCCGCGCAAGAAATTGACATTAGTCCACAAGAACAATGTTCTGACACACGCAGGTGGATTATGGACTCGAACCTTTAATGAAGTGGCAAAGGAGTTCCCAACTATAACTACTGATTACCTCCACGTTGATGCCGCCTCAATGTTCTTTGTTACCCATCCAGAGCGCTTTGATGTTGTAGTTACAGATAATCTCTTCGGGGATATCTTGACCGATATTGCTGCCGCAATTTGTGGAGGAATTGGTCTGGCAGCGTCCGGAAATATTAATCCAACGGGAAAGTTCCCATCGATGTTCGAACCAGTCCATGGTTCTGCCCCCGATATCGCCGGAAAGTCGCTGGCAGATCCAACCGCGACCGTGATGTCAGTTGCGATGCTTCTGGCACATCTTGGCGAGAGCGAGGCGGCAGCGGATGTCGAGCGGGTAGTAGCTGCAGATTTATTGACCCGCGAGGGATCACAGAGAAGTACTATTCAAATCGGTGACGCGCTGGCAGGAGCTATTTAAATGAAGATTCACCTCAATCCCAACTTACATCCTGTCAGCGATGCAGATCGCGCTGCAAAGATTGACGCAGGAGGGTTTGGAAAGTATTACACCGACAATATGGTCGTGGCAGAATGGAGCGAGTCAAGTGGTTGGAGTGATGCCGAGCTCAAGGCCTACGGCCCACTATCGATTGATCCAGCAACTTCTGTGCTGCACTATGGGCAAGAGATCTTTGAAGGGCTGAAGGCTTACAGCCAACCTGATGGGGGAGTTAGCCTCTTTCGTCCAGAAGCTAACGGTGAACGTTTTCGAAAGAGCGCGGCTCGCATGGCGCTACCAGAACTCCCAGTCAAGGATTTTGTTGAGACGGTTCGGACGCTAGTTAGCCAAGAACGGTCATGGGTGCCACAAAAATTTGGGGAATCTCTCTATATCCGCCCCTTTATGTTTGCCAGTGAAGTTGGTTTAGGGGTACGTCCTAGTAATCAAGCAACCTACATCGTGATAACAACTCCGGCTTCGGCGTACTTCAACCCGGGCAAGGCGGTGACTGTCTGGATCTCTACTGAGTATGTTCGCGCAGCCCCTGGTGGAACTGGCGAAGCAAAGACCGGTGGAAACTACGCTGGCTCACTACTCGCACAGAGGCAAGCAGCAGAGGAGGGTTGTGATCAAGTTGTCTGGCTCGATGCGCTCGAGCGTAAATGGGTGGAAGAGATGGGCGGGATGAACCTTTACTTTGTGAGAGGTAAAGGCGCCGAAGCAACGATCTTTACTCCGCAATTAACAGGAACCTTGCTAGCTGGCATTACTCGCGATTCAATTCTGACCGTTGCCAAAGACTTGGGCTACAAAGTTGAAGAAGGGATGCTCTCAACTGAGGATTGGCGAAGTGGAGTTGCATCGGGTGAGATCAGTGAAATCTTTGCTTGTGGAACCGCTGCGGTGGTGACTCCCGTCGGGGCCGCCAAAAGCGCACAGGGCTTGTGGGCAACAGGCGATGGCAACCCGGGACCAATCACGATGCAGATCCGTGAAACCTTGCTCGGAATTCAGCATGGGACAATTGAAGATACACATGGTTGGAACGTTCGAGTTTCCTAATGCCAGTATCTGACTCCTTTCATATATATGACACCACGCTGCGTGATGGTGCGCAGCAAGAGGGTCTCAATCTTTCCGTACATGACAAGTTGTCGATCGCTCGCCATTTAGATGATTTAGGAGTCGGTTTTATTGAAGGTGGCTGGCCCGGGGCCAACCCGAAAGACACGGAATTTTTTAAATTAGCCCAAACCGAACTTACCTTGAAGAACGCGACCTTTGTAGCCTTTGGCGCAACGCGTAGACCCGGAGTTCAAGCGGCAGATGATCTCCTCTTACGCGCTCTGCAGGACTCTGGCGCACCGGTGGTCACCCTCGTTGCAAAGAGCCACGATCGACATGTTGAGCTCGCGTTAAAAACCACGCTCGATGAAAACCTAGAAATGATTCGCAGTTCCATTAAATTCTTACGCGCTGGCGGGCAGCGAGTCTTTCTAGATGCAGAACATTTCTTCGACGGCTATCGCTCCAATAAGGCCTACGCCCTTGAAGTAGTAAGAGTGGCCGCCGAATCAGGTGCGGATGTTATCGCCCTCTGTGACACCAATGGCGGGATGCTTCCCACGGAACTCACTGACGTAGTGCATCAAGTTCTGCACGGCACTAGCGCACGTCTAGGCATTCATTGCCACAATGACACCGGCTGCGCAATTGCCAATTCACTCGCTGCTATTGATGCGGGTGTCACTCATGTCCAGGGAACGCTTAACGGTTATGGGGAACGAACCGGAAATGCCGACCTCGTTAGCATCATCGCTAACCTAGAGTTGAAGATGAAGAAACTAGTTCTTCCTGAAGGGGCCTTGCAAGAGTCTTTCAGAATTTCTCACGCCGTTGCCGAAGTAACAAATGTGGCCCCTAGTGCTCGTCAACCCTATGTTGGCGTATCTGCCTTCGCTCACAAAGCGGGGCTACATGCCAGCGCGATCAAGGTAGATCCCGCCATGTATCAGCACGAGGATCCCTCGAGCGTCGGAAATGATATGCGGATGCTGGTTTCAGAGATGGCTGGTCGCGCATCGATAGAGCTCAAGTCCCAAGAGTTAGGTATTGATCTTGGTGGCAATAAAGAGGTCGTGGCTCGTGTGGTCGAGCGAGTGAAAGAGATGGAATCTCGCGGATTTACCTTTGAAGCGGCTGATGCTTCTTTCGAACTGCTGCTTCGAGAAGAGATTGCCGGCAAGCGTACAGAATTCTTTACGATTGAAGATTGGCAGACCACTGTTGATGGCGACGCCCAAGGTGGAGTTACATCAAAGGCCACGGTCACACTCACCGCCCTCGGTGAAAGTATTGTGACGACAGGATCAGGCAATGGACCAGTGAACGCCATCGACACCGCGCTGCGTTCTGGTCTCAAAAAGTTCTATCCAGAACTAGAACGGCTTGAACTAACCGACTACAAAGTTCGTATCCTTGAAGGTCGCCTTGGTACCGGGGCCGTGACTCGCGTTCTCGTTGAAACGAGTGACAGCGAAGGTTCATGGACGACTGTTGGTGTGCACGAAAATGTGATCGCCGCATCTGCCATGGCGCTCGAAGATGCAGTCACATACGGTTTACTCCGACAAGGTCGTCAACCCACGAGCCCTTAGTTACTCAATTCATGCTTACTTATCGAACGGAGTCCTTCATTGAATGAAATGTGGCCGATCCAAGACGGAGTTCTGGAACTAGGAGACTTCGCTGTAGAACGTGGTGGGTTTATCAAGGACGCCCGACTTTCTTGGCAATCTCATGGGACGCTCAATTCCGCTCGCGACAATGTCATCGTTTATCCCTGTAGTTATAGTGCAACTCATGGCGATTTGACGTGGTTGATTGGGCCTGACCGGGTTCTTGACCCGACGAAATGGTTCATCGTGATACCAGATATGTTCTCGGGAGGAGTGTCTTCCAGCGCCTCTCAGCAAGAGGATTACCCAGCTCTCGTGACTATGGCTGACAATGTTCGGGCCCAATATCAATTGATAGTAGGGGAGTTCGGCGCCTCTCACATCGCAGCAACGTATGGCTTTTCTATGGGTGCTGGTCAGGCTTATCACTGGGCGGCTCTCTATCCAGAGCTGGTCGAAAGAGCAATCATCGTTTGCGGCAGTAGCCGCACATCGATCCACAATCGAGTTTTCCTCTCTGGATTACTTCGGATCCTTGAAGCAGCTCCCGAGTATCTGGGTGGCGGACGTTTTCGATCTGAACCAGTTCTCGCCCTACGCGCATTCGCTCACGTTTACGCCGGTTGGGGTCTTAGCCAAGATTTTTATCGCGAAAGACTTTTTGAAAGCGTTCTAGGAGCCACGAATTTAGAAGCGTTTCTACGCAGTGATTGGGAGGATGGATTTGCTAGCAAGCGGGCTGCCGATTTATATGCCCAGGCTCTCACCTGGCAAGAAGCTGATATCAGCGCCAATTCTCAATATGAAGGTGACCTGGCTGCTGCATTATCTTCGATCAAAGCCCGAACCCTCTTGATGCCGGGTACAACAGATCTCTATTTTCGGGTCGCAGATAATGAACTAGACCTTCCCTACTTACGCGAGTCTAAATTATCTCCCATTCAAAGTATTTGGGGGCATCGGGCCGGCAGTCCTCAATCCATCCCGCAGGATGAGAAGTTTCTTATTTCAGAGGTGCGATCTTGGCTTTCACAATGAAATTTTTTTCAGGTAGCCTTACGTGGCATGAGCGCTGAGTTGATTGCTGCATACGAAGAACATCTCGTACTTGTACGCAACCTCGCCGAAAATTCGATCAGAGGGTATGTCAGCGACCTTGAGTCTTTTTTAAAGCATATCGAAACATTGGGAATCGAAGAGTTTTCACAACTTGAACTAACGCATATTCGATCCTGGCTCGCAGAACTTCAAAGTTCAGGAGTTGCCCGAGCGACAATGGCCAGACGGATTGTTTCAATTCGCGCTTTCACATATTGGGCGGCCAGCCAAGGGTGGATCAAGAGTGATATTGGTTCAGAGCTAGCTATTCCTAAAGCACATCGGACTCTGCCCGAGGTTTTAGATATCGCAGATACCGAAACGGTTCTCGCCAGTCTGGTAATGCGGGCGAGTGAAGATCCAACCCCACTTCCGCTTCGGGATTTGGCTCTGATTGAAGTTCTTTACGCCACAGGAATCCGCGTTTCAGAGATCTGCGGGCTTGATATCCGATCAATCGATGACTCTCGCAATACCTTGCAGGTTCTTGGAAAGGGAGGAAAAGAGCGAGTCGTTCCAATGGGAATACCGGCCGTCCAAGCTTTGCGCCGGTACTTAGAAAAGGCCAGACCCGATTTAGCCACTGAAAAATCTGGCAGCGCCGTCTTCTTGGGCTCTCGGGGGAGTCGGATTGATCAGCGCACTGTGCGAGAGGTGGTTTATGAAGCTATGGCGGCGGTGGGTTCCAGGATGGGCCCCCATGGGCTGCGCCATACAGCCGCGACCCACCTGCTAGAGGGAGGCGCGGATCTACGCACGGTTCAAGAGATTTTGGGTCACTCCTCGTTAGCCACTACCCAGATTTATACCCATGTGTCGCCCGAACGCCTACAAAGAGCCTTTGAAACAGCGCACCCTAGGGCTTGAGAACGCCGAATGAACTGCTTTGGATTAAGCATTTGGTTAAGGGTAGAAAGTTGGTTAAGAGGGGAGAACGGATTTGGATGACACGTCAAGACTAGAGATATTTAATTTGTTTCTTGCATCTCATTCGGAATACGAACATTTAGAGTTTAAAGAGGCTAAATCAACATTTAGTCGCGAAAAAATATTTGAGTATGTATGTGCGATCGCGAATGAAGGTGGAGGTCATTTATTTTTAGGAGTAAGCGATTCTCATCCACGAGTAGTTGTTGGAACAGCTTCATACCCATCAATCGATGTGATGAACTCTATGAAATTAGATATTTTAAATAAATTTGGGATTAGAGTTGAAATTTATGAACTATTTCCCAACGGCTGCAGAGTTCTAGATTTTCAGATTCCTAGTCGCCCATCCGGTAAACCATTGGAAATAAATGGCCGCTTCTTAATGAGATCCGGAGAAAGTGTAGTTCCAATGTCTGCTGATCAAATGCGAAAAATTCTCTCAGAAGGAGAAATTTCTTGGTACGAAAAATCTGCTCATCCAAATTTGTCAACAGATGAAGTTGTAGAGCTTCTCCACACAGAATCAATATTTGACTTATTAAAATTACCCTATCCAAGGGATTCGGTTAAGGTGTGTGAAAGACTGACGTCCATCAAATTTGTCAAAGAAACAAATGGGACTTTCGATATCTTGAACCTTGGTGCAATTTTAGCAGCACGAGATCTTTCTGACTTTCTTGAAGATATTTCTTTTCGCAAACCTCGCATAGTCGTATATTCGGGAAATTCAAAGACGGAAACGGTTAAAGAATTTGAACTAGATTCAGGACTGGCGGTTGGTTTTGAAGCTTTTGTTACTTTTGCTGGTGAGGCATCGCCAAAAAATCGCCTAGTTGAGGAAGTGATTCGCAGGGAGATAAGAACTTTCCCCTTGATTTGTCTCAGAGAATTGATTGCAAACGCTTTTGTTCATCAAGATTTCACAATTCGTGGTGCGAGCGTGATGGTTGAAATGTATTCGGACCGGGTGGAAATTTCTAATCCAGGATTACCGGAAATCCAGGTAGAAAGGTTTATTGATGACTGGAAGAGCCGAAATGAGGTGGTAGCAGATCTGATGAGACGAATGGGAATTTGTGAAGAAAAGGGTTCCGGGGTTGATAAGGTGATCAACACTGCAGAAGTGCTTCAATTGCCGGCCCCTGAATTTGTGTTGGGTGCTTCTCGAACTATCTCTATATTATTTGCACCAAAGAAGTTTTCAGAGATGACTAAGGCTGACAGAATCCGAGCGTGCTACCAACACTGCGTGTTGAAATATGTGGTTAGAAAACCAATGACCAATAGGTCTTTGAGGGAGCGATTTGGCTTAGATGACAATCAGACAGGGGTTATTTCTGACATTATCAGTGCCACCAAAGAGCAGGGACTTATTGGGCAAGCACAGGGATCGACTAACTCAACGAGACACGCGCAATATGTTCCATTCTGGGCGATCTAAGTTAGTTCTAATTCTTAATTAGACATTTAGTTATTTTTTGTCTATTTTGATTCGTTCTAGATCTCATTTTGTTTAAAGACCCTGACGAACCATTTAACCTGTGGATCGCGGTAAATCCAAATTAAGGGTAAAGATCTAAATTTTGCTGAAATTTGAAGGTAGATGTGGCAATTTAAGTGCTCCGCTCTAAATCCTGAACTTCCTCTGTGAAACTATTAATTTCCTCAAGAGAGTTTGCCCCCATACAATTACTCCAGCAGATCGCAAGATCTGACTTCATGCATCTATCTCGTTTAATCGAGAAGCCAATTCGGTCTCACTTAATAGGTGAGTCGGTGTTCAGATGCTAGGGAATCAGCAAGTAGCTGGTTCGACAACCGAGTGCATGCGCTACCGCATGCAATAAAGGAGAGTGCCGCGATGGCGGTTGTAACAATGAGAGAACTCCTCGACAGCGGGGTCCACTTCGGACACCAGACTCGTCGTTGGAATCCAAAGATGAAGCGTTTTATCTTCGCGGAACGTAATGGCATCTATATTATTGACATTCAGCAGTCACTTGGGCTTATTGATTCAGCCTACGACTTTATTAAGGACACTGTCGCAAAGGGTGGGCATATCCTCTTTGTTGGCACCAAGAAGCAGGCGCATCAGCCGATCATCGAGCAAGCTGCTCGCGTTGGCATGCCCTACGTGACTGAGCGTTGGTTGGGTGGAATGTTGACCAACTTCCCGACTGTATACAAGCGAATTCAGCGTCTCAAGGAGCTTGAGGGACTTGAGCAGAAGAACGATCAAGTTTTAACAAAGAAGGAGCTCCTGGTCCTTCGTCGCGAACGCGAAAAGCTAACCAAGAACCTCGAAGGTATTCGCAACATGACCAAGTTGCCTAGCGCAATCTGGGTAGTTGACACCAAGAAGGAGCACCTCGCAGTTGCGGAGGCTCGCAAGCTGGGTATTCCAGTTGTTGCTATCTTGGATACCAACTGCGATCCAGACGAAGTTGATTACAAGATTCCTGGTAACGATGATGCAATTCGCTCCATTGGCCTTTTGACGCGCGTCATTGCAGATGCTGCAGTCGCTGGACTGGCAGCTCGTTCCGCCGCTGCTGTAGCAGTGGCTGACAAGGTCGCCGTAGCTGATGAGCAATTCACGGAAGTTGAGTCAGCTCTCGCAGCGACTGATGCCCCCGTTGTAGAAACAGCAGTGGTTGAGACCCCAGTTGTAGAAACACCGGTTGTTGAAACACCAGTTGTAGAAACAGCAGT
>ENA-OFCI01001058-OFCI01001058.1-metagenomes-genome-assembly--contig:-NODE-1058-length-13535-cov-3.694881_pt1 | contig 13535 bp, 13 predicted proteins | sample MGYA00153391_OFCI01 | MGnify analysis MGYA00153391
AGCGAGGCCGCCGTCACCATCATTCGGCCGGTCTTCGCTTGTGGACGCGACCACCCGATCGACGAGGGGGAGGAACGCGGATGCCCAGACCCGGTAGCCGCGATCGTTGGGGTGGAAGAAGTCGACCGACACCCGGTTGAGAGCGTAAAGCGCCGCACCTTGACGACGGGTTTTCGCGTATAACGGGGCGACCTCGAAGCCATGCTCAGAGGCGAGCCGATGCACGATTGCATTCGCGGCCCGCACGTTACGCTCCGATGACCCGAGGTAGAACGACGGCATCTCGGCGACGATTGATCCAGCCGGAAGCGAGTCGAAGACCTCCGCGAGCTCCCGGGTAAATCGATCCCGCTCGAAAGTCGGCATGTCGTTGGCTCCGACGGCGACCGTCACGATGTCGGGGGAGAGCCGCCGCAGCGGGGCAAGTTGCAGCGCAATAACCTCCCTGAGGCGAGCGCCTGAGATGCTGAGATTCACCACCTGCACCGAGCGTCCCGTGCGCTGTCGCAGGTGCTGTGCGATCAGGCCGACGTAGCTGCGGCCCGGCTGGCTCGCGCCGACGCCCTGGGCGGCGGAGTCACCGAGGGCCACATAGAGCAGCTCGCCGTCCTTCGCGCGCTGATCCTTCCACCACCGGGCGTTGAGATGCAGGGTGCGGGCGAGCCGATCCGCTCCGCCGCGCTGGCGGCGCAGCACAAGGGAGCGCGCTACGACAACCAGCAGCACGAGGGCGACAACCGCCGCGCTGGTCAGGATCCAGGGCAAGGCGGTCACCTCTCGATTTTATGGTCTACGCGCTACGACCGATGTGGGCCGGGTCTGGCCGTGTACTAAGCTCGTCCCCGGAACCGTGTCCGAGCGGCCGAAGGTGCAACTCTCGAAAAGTTGTGTGGGTGAGAGCCCACCGTGGGTTCAAATCCCACCGGTTCCGCCAAGCGAATGCCCCGTAGATCCCAGTGATTACGGGGCTTTTACTTTGTTTAAGGCTCGGTTGCTGGGTCGCTTGCCCACACTTTGCCCACATTTGAAGCGAGACGTGCGCTATTGAGGGCGTTCGCAACGTTGTCTAGGTCGTCGTCGAACAGATCGGCGTAGACGTCAAGAGTCATCGCCGCGGAAGCGTGGCCGAGCATTCTCTGAACTGCTTTGACGTTCGCGCCAGCGGATACTGCAAGGCTTGCAGCGGTATGCCGAAGGTCATGACGGGTGAGGCGCTCTGGAAAATCTGGGTCGAGTGCGCGAGATGCAGCAATCGCTCTCACCCACCATCCATTTCGTGGATCGGGCGGCCGCAGGAAGTTGATGCCGTCGCCGAAGAGCAAGTCTCCTCTGGACTTGTTCCGCGACTCTTCAGCGAGCCGATCGGTGAGGAAGCTCGGGTACGGCACGCTTCGAGACTCATGTGACTTCGGTGTGCCGACGATAATCGCTCCGCCGACCATGACAGCGTTGCGCTGCACGTTGATTCTGCGGCGAGCTGTGTCGAGATCTCCGACCTGGAGCGCTGTGACCTCGCCCCAGCGAAGTCCAGTGCAAGCAAGGAAGTCAACGAGTGTGCCGCGAGGCCCACTGTTGCTCGTAAGCAGCTGCACTTGGGCATGGGACAGATAGACGCGTGCCTTCCCGACCTTTCGAGGAAGATTTACGCCTCGCGCGGGGTTCGAGAGGATACGTCGGTCACGGACGGCAACGTCAAGGATCGATGCGAGAACTCCAAACGAGCGAAGGACTGTCGTGGCGCCACCCTTCTGTTCGCTGACCCACGCTTGAACGTCGGTGAACCGTACGTCGGACACTTTCACGTTCGTCCATCGGGGCGACACGTGCAGTCGCCATGCGATCTCGAGCGGCCGGGACGCGGAGGGTTTCATATGGCCGTGGTGCTTGAACCACTCAGTCGCGAGTGATCCGATTGTGGACCGCCCGGCAGTGGAGTCGACGTATTCGCCGCGCGCCTTCGAGACTTCGACTGATGCGAGAAACAGCTCTGCGTCACGCTTCGACGCGAATCCGCGCTTATCCGTCTGGGCACGGTCGGGTTTCCGATACCGCACGCGGTAGCGCTTTCCTGCAGCCGTGTCATACGCAGTTATCGAACCCATGGTCAGCCCAGATGCCAGCCGGCTGATTTCAAGTAGGCAGCGAGCCGATCAGACTCACGCCTAGCGTCGAGCAGCCGAGCTTCAGTGCTGAGCAAAAGTGCAGAGCGCGGTTCGTCCTCAGGGGTTGTCGCCTTTTCAAGATCGAACATTACCTGGAATCTCGCGGCCTCGCGGGTGAGCGATGACCATTCGCGTAGCGCGTGTAGTTCCGACGTCGCGTTGCGTTCTTCCAGCGATTCGGGTTGATAGCGACCATCGGGCGCTGATGCCAACCACGCATCGAATTCAATGGCGGTCATGCCTGCAAACGCTTCGCTTAAGTTCGGGAGGTCAAGTGGTCGATCCGGTTCGCCAAGTGGTGCCAGCAGATAGCTCAAGGGGACGCGGAGGGCCATTGCGATGTTGAGCAGCTGGCTGACGTCGAGGACGACTTTCCGGCCGGCCTCGATGTTCTCGATGATCGCCTCGGTCAGGTTACCGCCGACGATCGCGTCCGCGAGCTCCCGTGCAGTGCGCATCCCACGTGCTCTACGTGCGGCGCGAATTCGGGCGCCGAGGCTTGACTCAGATCGGAAATCCGTCATTTCAATAGATTACAACGATGTGGGTTGTGGATTCGACAACTGCAGTCTAGCGTCATAACGACAACGTAAAACTAATTGCGTTGTGAAAACGACGGGATAATCATGACTGAAGAATTCATCAAGCCAGTGACAGTTCGTGAAATGACGGGACTCTCCGTCGCAGCCCTCGCCCAACTTCGCTATCACGGTCGTGGCCCGTGCTTCTACAAGCCGACACCAAAGACGGTTCTTTACAAGCGTTCGGAGGTGCTCGCCTGGGTGGAAGCCAGCGTGCAGACACGAACCGGATATGCGGCGATCGCATGAACCAGAACATCATCATCCACACCGAAAATTCGGGCCCTAGTTTCTCCCTCACGATGCGGTGCTGGTGCTGACGTGCGGCCGATCACAGTCCTGCACCCGGCAACGACCGGTGACTCTTCTGCGGAATCGCAGTCTGGTGTATCCGTGATGGGCCTGTACGCGGCGAAAAGCGCAGTCCTGACAGCGGCGCAGCTGAAGCTGGGGAACACTGCCGCCCGGTTGCTGCTGCATATGGCTCTCGAATGCTGGGACGAGAAGCGCGGTGACCAGGAGCCGAGGCGTTATTTCGGTGGCCGGGAGTTGTCAGCCATAGCGCTCGGCTTCCTTGCCCCGGCGAACGGGAGCGAGGCGGCGCATCGTGCGGTCAAGCGTGCGGTGCGTGAACTGGTTGACAGCGGGGCCATTTCGCGGGTGCGCGCTGGTGGTCGAAACCTCACCGCGGAGTATGAGCTGATGTTTGACAGCTCCCGACCGCAGTTGGCTGGTCGCCCGAATGATCCAATTTCGCTTCCCTATATCGGTGGCCAGGGGGCTACCGATTGGTACCCACAGAGGGCCAATTTTTAGCCCCCTTAGAGGACCAGAAAGTTGTCATGCAGGGGACCGGATATCGGCCCCCTTAACAGGAAGAGACCAGGAATGAACAAAACAGAACCAGTACGCGAGCGCGAAGAACGTCAGGCCGTGGCGAGTTTCGTAGTTCGACTGTGCGGAAGTTCGGAAGTAACGAACTACGGAAGTGCGGAAGTGACGAACTACCGAAGTGCAGGAGTGACGGACTACGGCAGCGGCAGAGCAGGCGGCGTAGTGCGCGGGGGAATTCGAAACTTCCAGACTCTGGGTCTTTGCGGCTTTCACACTGCGGAACTTCGGAAGTTCGAAACATCCGCAGTTCCGAAGTGGACCCGCTCGTGAGAATCGTCGCGATCACGAACCAGAAAGGCGGGGCGGGGAAGACGACCACAACGATGAATCTCGCCGCCATCGCTGCGGAGAACTCGAGAGTTTTGGTGGTGGATGTAGACCCGCAACAGTCCACAACCTGGTGGGCATCAACCGCCGGCGAGAGGCTGCCGTTCGACTTCGCCGACGACACCGACCCGGCTGCCCCGGTCTCGTCCGAGGACGTCGTCCTGCAGCTCTACAGCTCCGGGACGACCGGTCGGCCGAAGGGCGCGATGATCACCAGCGCCAATCTTGCCCTGACCGCGCGGATGGCCGCGACGGCGTGGCGGATGGGCCCGGACAGCGTCAACCTCGTGGCGTCACCGCTGTTCCACATCGGTGGGGCCGGCTACGGGCTGACCACACTGAGCCAGGGCGGCCACACCGTCCTGGTGCGGGAGGCCGCGGCCGCGGTGCTGCTCGCAGAGGTCCAACGGCACCGCGTCACGCACGCGTTCTGGGTGCCGGCTGTCGTGCAGTCCGTCCTGGACGCTCCGGATGTCGAGCAGGCCGACCTGTCCAGCCTGCAGCTGGTCGGCTACGGCGGGGCGCCGATGACGGAGGCGCTGCTCACCCGGGCCATCGACAGGCTGGGCTGCGGGTTCCTCGGCGTGTACGGGATGACGGAGACCTCCGGGACCGTGCTGGTCCTGCCGGCGCAGGACCACGACCCCGGCGGCCCCCGGGCACACCTGCTCCGCTCGGTCGGCCGGCCGCTGCCATGGGTGGAGATGAGCATCAGGGACCCGCTGACCGGCGAGCCCGCCCCCGACGGCGCGGTCGGTGAGATCTGGGTCCGCAGCGGGCAGAACATGGCCGGCTACTGGGACCAGCCGGCAGTCACGGCCGACACCCTGGTCGAGGACGGCTGGCTGCGTACCGGCGACGCCGCGCACCTCGACCCCGAGGGCTTCGTGTTCCTGCACGACCGGCTCAAGGACATGATCATCTCAGGTGGCGAGAACGTCTATCCGGCTGAGGTGGAGAACGCGCTGGCCGCCCATCCCGCGGTCGCCGACGTCGCGGTGATCGCGATACCGCATGCCCGCTGGGGCGAGACGGTGAAGGCGGTCGTGGTGCTCCGCCCCGGGGCGAGCCTGTCCCTGGACGAGGTCGTCGCGTTCACCCGTGAGCGGCTCGCCCGCTACAAGTGCCCGACGTCGCTGGACATCGTCGACGCCCTGCCGAGGAACGCCTCGGGCAAGGTGCTCAAGAAGGACCTGCGGGCTGCGTACCGGCTCGCGGGCGCGAGGTGACCGACCCGACGGTCGCGCTGGTACGCCGGTGGGCGGTCGACTGGCTGAACGGCCAGCACCCCGAGGCCTGCGAGGACCTGCTCGCTCCGGAGTACGCGCTGCTGATCGGCGGCTTCCTGCTCGGCCCGCGCGAGACCTACGTCCCGGCGACGATGGCGCAGCTCAGCCGCTACCCGGGGCTCGTCGTCACGGTCCACCAGCTCGTCGTGTCGGGCGACCGGGTCGCCATCGTGTTCAGCGAGTCGGGCGCATCGGTCCGGCTCGGCGGCCGTACGGCGGCCTGGTCCGGGGTCTCGCTGTTCCGCAGCCACGGGGGCCGGCTCACGCACTGCTGGGCGGAGGAGGACTACTACGGCCGTCGCCGGCAGCTGGCGACCGGCGAGTGCGACCCGGTGGCTGCGCCGGCCCCGGCGCCGTGGGACACCGAACAGGCGCCTGCCGACCCGGCTGCCGAGGCCGTCGTCCGCGACTGGCTCGGCTCGCCGGACCTGCGCAGCGCCGACGTCAGCTGTGACGACGAGGCCATGGGGCAGCGCCCGGAGCGGCTGCTCGACGTCACGTCGGTGGTGGTCACCGAGCTGTTCTCGGCCGGGAAGCAGGTCGCCTTCTCGGCTGCCCAGAGTGGCAGCTACCTCGGTGGCCTGGACGACCTGGACGATCTCGTGGGGCAGCCCTCGGTCGTGCACCTCGCCGGCCTGGTAGAGGTCCGCGAGGGCCGGGTGGTCGGTGGCCGGGTCGTGCGTGACCGGCTCGGCGCGGCCCGGGCGCTCCGAGAGGCAGCGCATGCCTGACTCCGTGCTGGTGGAGCGGGACGGGGGCATCCTGATCATCACGCTCAACCGTCCGCGGGTGCGCAACGCGATGGACCGGGCCATGGCGTACGCCGTCGCGGCCGCCCTCGACGAGCTGGACGCCGACCCGGCGCTGGTGGTCGGCATCCTCACCGGCGCCGGCGGCACCTTCAGCTCCGGCATGGACCTCAAGGCGTTCCTGCTGACCGGTGAACGGCCGGAGGTGCCCGGCCGCGGCCTTGCCGGGCTCACCGAGGCACCCCCGCTGACCCCGCTGATCGCGGCCGTCGAAGGTCACGCGGTCGCGGGCGGCTGCGAGCTGGTGCTGGCCTGCGACCTCGTGGTCGCCGCGCAGGACGCCAGCTTCGGGCTCCCGGAGGTGCGCCGGGGCCTGATCGCCGGCTCGGGTGGGCTGATCCGGCTGCCGCGGCGGGTGCCCGCGCAGATCGCGATGGAGCACGCCCTCACGGGACTGCCGATGAGCGCCGTCGACGCCCACCGCTGGGGGCTGGTCAACCGGCTCACCCCACCCGGCGGAGCGCTCGCCGCCGCCCGCGGGCTGGCGACGGAGATTGCGGCGAACGGCCCGCTGGCCGTGCGTACGACCAAAAAGGTGCTCGTGGAGTCGGCGAGCTGGCCGGCGGCCGAGCTCTGGCAGCGGCAGAGCGCGCTGCTTGCGCATGTGGTGGCCTCCGCCGACGCCAAGGAGGGCGCCGCCGCCTTCGTCGAGAAGCGTCAGCCCGTCTGGCGTGGGCAGTAGGAGGGTGGGAGGTCCGTGCAGCGGCCGCACGCCCCCGCGTAGAACGTCGTTCGGTATGGGGTTAGCGTCCGGTGGTCCCCTCGCCCATGAAGGAGCTGGTTATGCCTGAGGCCGTCGTTGTTGCTACTGCTCGTTCGCCGATCGGGCGGGCATTCAAGGGTTCGCTGACGCAGGTGCGAGCTGATGATCTGGCGACGTTGGTGGTACGGGCGGCGCTGGACCAGGTGCCGGCGCTGGACCCACACGACATCGATGACCTGATGCTGGGGTGTGGTCTGCCGGGTGGGGAGCAGGGCAACAACCTCGGTCGGGTGGTGGCGGTGCAGCTCGGCTATGACTTCCTGCCCGGCACCACGATCACCCGGTACTGCTCCAGCTCGTTGCAGACCACCCGGATGGCGGCGCACGCGATCCGGTCCGGGGAGGGCACGGCCTTCATCTCCGCCGGGGTGGAGATGGTCAGCCGGTTCGTCAAGGGCAACAGCGACTCGTTGCCGGACAGCCGCAACCCGCTGTTCTCCCAGGCCGAGGCGCGCAGCGCGGCGCTGGCGGCGGGTGGCCAGGACAGCTGGCACGACCCGCGCGAGGACGACCAGATACCGGACGTGTACATCTCGATGGGGGAGACAGCGGAGAACCTGGCTCGCCTGAAGGGCGTGACCCGCACCGAGATGGACGAGTTCGCGGCCCGGTCGCAGAACAACGCCGAGAAGGCGATCGCGAACGGGTTCTTCGACAGCGAGATCACCCCGGTGCCGCTGCCCGACGGCACCGTCATGACCAAGGACGACGGGCCGCGGGCCGGCGTGACGGTGGCTGGGATGTCCGGGCTCAAGCCGGTGTTTCGGCCCGACGGCCTTGTCACCGCTGGCAACGCCTGCCCGTTGAACGACGGGGCCGCTGCGGTCATCGTGATGAGCGACACCAGGGCTGCCGAGCTCGGACTCACCCCGCTGGCCCGGATTGTCAGCACCGCCGTGACCGGGCTGTCCCCAGAGATCATGGGCTACGGGCCGGTGGCGGCCACCCGTCTCGCGCTGGCGCGCGCCGGGATGACCGTGGGCGACATCGACTTGTTCGAGATCAACGAGGCGTTCGCCGCCCAGGTCATCCCGTCCTACCGCGCCCTGGACATCGACCTCGACAAGCTCAACGTGCACGGCGGCGCGATTGCCCTGGGCCACCCGTTCGGGTCCACCGGCGCCCGGATCACCGGCACCCTGATCAACGGCCTGCAGAGCTTGGACAAGCAGTGGGGCGTCGAGACCATGTGCGTCGGCGGCGGGATGGGCATGGCCATGGTCCTCGAGCGTCTGCACTGACTACCGCGACCAAGGCCCCTTCGTGGCCGCCGCGCACGCTGCGGCTTCGGATCGGCGGGCGGCCGGTGCGGGCGGCCACGACAGGCCAGGGACCGCCGCTGCTCCTGCTGAACGGCATCGGCGGCAACATCGACATGTGGGAGCCGGTGGTGCGTCGGCTGCCCGGCCGCCGGATCGTCATGCTCGACGTGCCGGGCACCGGGGGCTCTCCGCCGCTGCTGGTGCCGACGCGGATGCGCGGGTACGCCGACCTCGTCGTGGGCCTGCTCGACGAACTCGGGATCGACCGCACCGACGTGCTCGGCTACTCCTGGGGCGGCGCGCTGGCCCAGGAGCTCGCGCACCGCAACCCTCTGCGGGTGGGCGCCGTGGTGCTGGCCGCCACGACGCCGGGCTGGGGAGGGCAGCCGCCAGCCCCCTGGGTCATCGCGCTGATGGCCACCCCGGCGCGCTACTACTCGCGGACGTATCTGCGGCTCGTGGGGCCGGTGGTGTTCGGCAGCGCGCCGGGCCAGCCGGCCGATCCGGCCTCAGCCAAGGCGCGGCTGCGCACCCCGCCGACGGCACGCGGCTACGCCCAGCAGCTCTGGGCCATCTCCGGCTGGTCGAGCCGGTCCTACCTGCCCAGCCTGCGTGCTCCGGTGCTGGTGCTGGCGGGCGCCCATGACCCGCTGGTGCCGGCCCGCAACGCCCGGATCCTCGCGCGGGAGGTGCCTGGCGCCCGCCTGCGGGTCGTCGACGGTGGGCACCTGTTCCTGCTCGAGCAACCCGACGAGGGCTGTCAGGCCGTGACGGCGTTCCTGAACGAGTGCGGTGTCGGGGCAGCAGCTCAGCCCGGGACCCGGTCCAACACGTAGCTGCCCGGGGCGGGCTCGAGCGGCGGATGCCGCTCATCGCCGAGTGACGCGGGGGCAGGTACCTCCTCGCCGGAACGCGCCAGCATCCAGGTGGTCCAGGCTTCCCACCAGCTACCGGTGCGACGCTCGGCGCCCGCGCGCCACGCGTCCGGGTCGGGACCGGGCTCGCCGCCCACCTGATAGCTGGCCTTGGGGTTGCCGGGTGGGTTGACCAGGCTGGCGATGTGGCCGGCGTTACTCAGCACGAAGGTGCTCGGGCCGGACAGCAGGTCGGTCGTGCGGTAGCAGCCCGTCCACGGCGTGAGGTGGTCGTTGACGGCGCCTGTCACAAAGGTCGGGACAGTGACCCGGGACAGGTCGACCGGCGTGCCGAGCACCGTCAAGTCGCCCTTGCCTGCCAGGGTGTTGTCGCGGAACAGCGCCAGGAAGTCCTCGTGCAGCTGGGCCGGCAGGTTGGTGCCGTCGGCGTTCCAGGCCAGGATGTCGAACACCGGCGGATCCTGGCCCATCAGCCACTGGTTGACGACGTAGTTGAAGACGAGGTCGTCCGGCCGCATCCAGCTGAACACCGCCCCGAGCGACCGGGCCGTGATCACCCCGGCCCGTTTGGACCCCCGTCGGGCCAGCTCGAGCAGCTGCGGCGAGGAGAACGCGCCGAGCGGCGCTCGGCTGTCGAAGTCCAGCAGCGTCACCGCGAAGCCCGCCGCCGCGATGCTGCTGTCGCCGATGGCCGCGTAGTGATTGAGCACCGTGCTGGTCAGGATGCCGCCCGCACAGAAGCCCAAGGTCGTGACGTCCGTCGATCCGGTGATCTGCTTGGCCGTCTCGACGGCGGCCGCGATCCGGGCCGCATAGGTGTCGAGGTCCCATGCGGACTGTTCGCGGGTCGGGTTGCGCCAGCTGAGCATGAAGACCTGGAAGCCCTGGTTGACGGCGTACTCCACGAAGCTACGGCCCGGCCGCAGGTCGAGAAAGTAGAAGCGGCCGATGGGTGGCGGCACGATGAGCAGCGGCCGCCGGCGTACGAGGTCGGTGGACGGTGCGTACTGCAGCAGCTCGGCCACCGGGTCCCGGTCGACGACGGCTCCGGGGGTGACGGCCAGATCGGTGCCGACGGTGAAGGCCGAGCGATCGGTCTGCGTGGGCATCCCGCCATTGGTTCGTACGTCGTGGAGCAGGTTGCCGGCCCCTTTGACCAGGCTCCGGCCGCCGGTGTCGAAGGCCCGTTTGAGGGCGGCCGGGTTGCCGAGCAGGGTGTTGGTCGGCGCCAGCAGGCTGGTCAGGGCGTTGACCCCGAACCGGGCCCGCTCCACGTCGCGCCAGTCGCGGCCCGACGCCTCGTAGTCGTCGACGAGGCGGGAGAGCGAGCCGCCGAGCGACAGGTAGCCCTGGGCCACCCGGCGATAGACCGGGTTCGTGGCCCAGGCGGGGTCAGCGAAGCGCTTGTCCTGCGGCGCCGGGGCGCTGCTCGACGTGCCGCGCAGGATGCGGGCGCCATCCCTGACGAGCCGACCGGCCTCGCGGACGGCCGGACCCGGCTGCACGAGCGCGGCCAGCAGGCCGCCGGTGAGGCCGCGCAGGGACGGGACGGCAGCCGGCGTCGCGGCGTGTGAAATCGGCTGGACTGCCGGTGCGGCGCGGACGGTCATACCGCACTGTCGCAGGCTTGTTGGGTCGCCGTCCAGGCCTCTCAACAGTGACGTTGACGACCGGGTCAGGCTCGGCGCACCTGTCGCGGCTCGCCGATCACCGTGTACTGATGCTGCCGGACTGCTCGGTCCGGCCGGGGTCGGTGTCGGTCCACCCCGCGGCCAGGCCGAGGACGACCGTCGCCACGAGCGCGGCGAGCGCGGCGAGCGCGCCGGTGGCCAGCAGCGCGCCGGCGCGCGGCACAGCTCCCGGGAGCCGCGCTCCGCCCCGTCTCGACGGGGCGGCCAAGCGGACTGCGGGGACGATCCGGGCTAGCACGTGCAGGCCGGTCGCAGCGCCCCAGAGCACAAAAGCGGCTTGGTGCAGCGTCAGCGCGGAGATCTGCTGACCGAGTACAGCCAGCAGGGCGGCGCGACCCGGGCCCGGCCCGAGAGCTACCAGGACCAGGCCGGTGCCGAGCATGGACAGCGTGCCGACGACGACCAGGGGCCCGAGCAACCGCAGCAGCAGCGGGGGCGCGCCGGCCTTCCGGTAGGTGGCTGCGCCGGTGTAGTACCGGACGACGCGCCAGCCGGTCGTCGCGGTCTTGGCCAGCGACGGCGGGATCAGCAGCAGGCCTATCACGAGATGCCAGGTGATCAGCCCCCGCACGTTGACCAGGGTGACGAGCTCGCCGAGGAACAGCACGAGCAGGGCCAGACCGAGTCGGGCGGTGAGCTGGGCGTTGCCGGCCGGGCCGCCCGTGCCCGGTGAGACGGGCTCATCGCGGTGGACCTGCCCCGAGGCGACGTCGACGACGTCGGTCACGGCTGTCGGGAGCGGCATGGTTGCCCCCCGCTCAGCGCAGCTGCGCGGCATCGAGTGCCGCCTGCAGGGAGCTGACGTAGCCGGCGGAGGTGTACGTCGCGCCGGAGACCGCGTCGATCTGGGCACTCTGCGCCGACACGGTCTCGGCCTGCAGGACCGGGACGGCCCGGTGGTTGATCGAACGACTCGGTCCGGCGCTCTCCGGGAAATCGGTCGCGGTCGCGGTCAGGATCCGGCCGCCGCGCACAGTGAGCCGGACCTGGATGGGACCGTAGCCGGTTTCGACGGCCGGGCCGTCGACGGTCTGGACGGCCCCTGGCGCGGTCTTCGTCGGCGCGGTCGTCGTGGGCGCGGTCTTCGTCGGCGCGGTCGGGCCGGTTGGCGGGGTCTCGGCCGCCGGTGGCCCCGCGACGCTGGCGACGGCCGGCTGCGCCATGCTGCCGTGGGTGCTCGTCGGGTAGCGCAGGAGCAGTCCGGTGACGGCAGCCGTGGCCAGGAAGACGGCGGCGTTGCGCCGCGTGCCCGTCTGGTCGCCGCGCCTCACCACGTGAAGCGTTCCTGGTGCAGCCGCTGCGGAGCCAGGCCCGCAGCCACGGTGGCGTCGCAGACGGCATCCATCCACGCGTCGGGCCCGCAGATAAAAACGTCGTGCTCGAGCAGGTTCGGGATGAGTGTGCGCAGGGCGTCGCTGTCGCTGCGGAACCCGCTGTGGGCCGGCAGCCAGGAGGCGCGGCCGGGCACCCGGGGACCGATGAGGTGGTGGACGGTGGCCCCGCGCCGGCGGGCCAGCTCGGCGATCTCGTCGCGGAACACCAGATCCTGCGCGCTGTGCACGCGGTGAACCAGGACAGCGTCGCCAGGGGCGTACGGCAGGTCCTCCAGCAGCGCACGCAAGGGGGTGATGCCGATGCCACAGGCGAGCAGGGCAACCTTGCTGCCGGTGACGTGCTCACCGGTCAGTCGGCCGTACGGCCCCTCGACCAGCACCCGGGTGCCCGGTTGGAGCCCGGCGAGGCGCCCACTGCCGTCGCCATGGTCCTTGGCGGTGATCTGCACCCGGCCCCGTCGCGGCGCCGCCGACAGCGAGAACGGGTGGCCGCGCGACCAGCCCGGGCCGTCCAGGAAGCGCCAGACGAAGTACTGGCCGGCGCGCGCGGGCAGCCGGTCCAGGCCGCGGCCGCCCATCCGCACGGTCACGACGTCGGGGCTCTCCCGGACGACGGAGGTGACCGTGATGCCGTGCCGCAGCGTTCGCCAGATCGGCAATCCGACCCGGAAGACCAGGACCGCCCCGGCCGCGGCGGCGTACGAACTCCACCAGTAGACGCGGGCGAGCGATGAGGTTGCGAAGTCTGCGCCGGTCCAGATCTCGTGCGGCACCGACAACCCGACACCCAGGTAGGCGTAGAGATGCAGCAGGTGCCAGGACTCGTAGCGCAGCTTGCGGCGCGCCTTGCGGATACTGGTCACCGTGACGAGCACCAGCAGCAAGGTCCCGGCCAACGCGATGAGCATTCCGGGGTAGGTGGCCACGAGGTCCCAGGCCTCGGCGAGCAGGTTCGCGTTGGCCACGAGGGCGTAGCCGAGGGTGATCAGGACGATGTGGGCCATCATCAGGTTGAAGGAGCTGAAGCCCACCAAACGGTGCCGACGCGCCAGTTCGTCCTGGCCGTAGACGCGTTCGACGACCGGCAGACGCGCCATGAGCAGCACCTGGATGAGCAGCAGGTCCGAGGCCACCAGACCGGTGAGCCGGCCGAGGCTCGTGAGCCCAGCGCCGAGACCCGTCAGGGCCTCGAGACCGCCTCCGGCCACCCAGAGCGCGACGACGATGAGCAGGCTCGCCCAGGTCGCGCAGCCGACCATGTCCCGCCACCAGCGCGGCACAGCGAGATGCACGGCACGGACCCGAGGGGGCACCGCCGGCCCGGGGGCGACCGTGAGCCACTCGCTCGGGTCGGTCTCGCCCGTCGTGGTGGTCATCTCGCTCCTCAGGTGCCGGGCGCCGGTTCCGGATGTGTCGTGATGAGGTGAAGGATCCACCGTATTTCTTGGCGTCTCCTGTGACGGGTCCATGAGGAGGGCGCGAAGCCGTCCGCCTCCGGACAGCGCGTCACGCCCAAGTGAGCTCCTGCACCAGCTGACGGACGCGGCT
>ENA-OFCI01001059-OFCI01001059.1-metagenomes-genome-assembly--contig:-NODE-1059-length-13509-cov-6.783559_pt1 | contig 13509 bp, 11 predicted proteins | sample MGYA00153391_OFCI01 | MGnify analysis MGYA00153391
CCGCCGACGACATCCTCGCGAGCGTCGAGAGATTTTGTCTGCGAACTTCTAACTCGCGACACTAGGGGGTACTACTGTTTCTCGTCAATCTCTTTGCGCTTCCGGGAGAAGGGGGGTATGGCCATGGCCACACCCCCCTTTTCCCGGAAGCATTCTGGCGTTGCTGGCGTTGCTGGCGTTAGAGCGTCCATCCTTTGGACGAGTAGCAAAGAGGAGGTTCGGGGGAGAGAACGCCCTGTGGATAAGTTCGTGGCCATCGCCCGCGCCCCAGTACCATCAAGGGATGCCGAAAGTCTCGGCTACAAAGCTCGACCACTGGCGGACGCTCGACGCCGTCCATGTACTGGGCCGCCTCGCAGAGCACGCGAAGAGCGATGTCACGTTCTCTAGCAGGAAGAACCCGGCGACATCGCGCTGGCACTCGAGCGTTGGCGGCGAGCACTTCGAGCTTTTGTGCACAGGGCCAAAGTTCTGGGACTGTCGAGCCAACAAAGGTGGCGGGGGCGCCATCTACCTCGTGATGCATTTGAAAGGCATCGAATTTAGAGCGGCAACGCAGCTTTTGGACCAGATAGGCATCTAGCTACTAGGCTGGCCCAAGACGAATCCAGGCCGGCCGCGGAGCTCACTCTGGCGGCTTGGCCCGTGATGGCAGATGGCAGATGCAGCAGGCGGCAACAAACATAGATCGCTCCTTCCGGGTCCGCGATTGCTCGTGGCGCAGTTCCTCTGCCAGCCGGCTGCGGCCATCCAAGGATCTGTCGCGCTAAGCGCTCCCTCGAAGGCGAGCAGTTTCCCTGGCGCGACCTCCAAGGTCACGGCTAGGCGGCAGATATTCAGCAGCGCGATGTTCCGCTGACCTCGCTCGATTCCACCCAGATGTCTCCTCGCAAGACCACTTTGCAATGCGAGCTGCTCCTGCGACAGGCCTTTGCCTTTGCAGTTAGAGCAGACCTTCCCTAGCATCGCGAGGCGTGCCAAACGTACGCGCACATCAACGACCGACCAGGAGACCTCGATGACGATTCGCATCAACGTGAATGGCAAAACGGTGGAGGTGAAGACCGAGGCCGACACGCCTTTGCTCTGAGTGATCCGTGACGAGATCGGCCTGACCGGCACCAAGTTCGGTTGCGGCATGGCACAGTGCGGCGCCTGCACCGTGCACCTCGACGGCGTGCCGGTGCGCTCGTGCTCGACACCGGTTTCCGCCGCTGCCGGAAAGAAGGTCTCGACGATCGAAAGCTTGTCGGCCGATAACTCGCATCCGCTGCAAAAAGCCTGGATCGCACACGACGTGCCGCAGTGCGGCTACTGCCAGTCAGGCCAGTTGATGAGCGCAGCCGCGCTGCTCAATTCGAACAAGAACCCGAGCGATGCCGACATCGATGCCGCGATGAGCGGCAACATCTGCCGCTGCGGCACCTACGGGCGCATCAAGGCGGCGATCAAGACCGCTGCGACAGACATGCAAAAAGCCTGAACGGAGCCACCATGAACACCATCAACAAGTCCGAAATCGTTGCGCTCGCTTCGAGTCATTCATCGGGTGTGTCGCGCCGATCGTTCCTGGCCACCTCGGCCGTCGCGTCAGGCGGGCTGATGCTCGGCATCGCGCTGCCCGGCGCCGTGAGCGAGGCGCAGGCGGCCGGCACGCTGCACACGCCGAACGCGTGGGTGCACATCGCCGACGACAACACGATCACGCTGCTCTCGGCGCGCTCCGAGATGGGGCAGGGCGTCTACACCTCGATGCCGATGCTGATCGCCGAAGAATTGAACGTCGACATCCGCAAAATCAAGGTCGCGATCGCGCCGCCGAACGTTGCGCTCTACGGCAACGCGCTGCTCGGCGGCCCGCAACTCACCGGCGGCTCGACCTCGGTGCGCGACGGCTGGGAAAAGTTGCGTTTGGCCGGCGCACAAGTGCGCGAGATGCTGATCACCGCCGCGGCCGACCAATGGAAAGTCGATCGCTCGACGCTGCGCGCCGAGAACGGCATGGTGCTGGGCGCCAAGGGCAAAACGGCCACCTACGGCTCGCTCGCCGCGGCCGCCTCGAAGCTGCCGGTGCCCGAGAAGGTCGCGCTGAAAGACCCGAAAGACTTCACCATCGTCGGCAAGCGCACTAAGCGGCTCGACACGCCGGCCAAGATCAACGGCACGGCCGAATTCGGCATCGACGTGAAGCTGCCGGGCATGGTCCACGCGTCGATCGAGATGTGCCCGGTGATCGGCGGCACGGTCAAAAGTTTCGATGCCACCAAGGCCCGAGCGATGCCCGGTGTGATCGACGTGGTGCAGATCCCCGACGGCGTCGCGATCGTCGCCGACACCTGGTGGCACGCGAAGAACGCGCGTCAAGGCCTGACCGTGGTCTGCGACGAAGGCGCAGGCGCCACGCTCGACGACAAGACCATGCCCGCGGGCATCCGCACGGGCTCGGCCACCGACAAGGTCATACCGATGAAAGCGGTAGGCGATGCCGATGCGGTGATCCGCAACAGCGCGAAGGTCGTGCGCGCCGAGTACACGATGCCGCTGCTTGCGCACGCACTGCTCGAGCCGATGAACTTCACCGCGCATTTTCACGACAACAAGGTCGATTTGATCGGCCCGACCCAGTGGCAAGACGCGGCGCAAAGCCGTAGTCGCGAAAACGCTCGGCGTGAAGCCCGAAGACGTGACCCTTCGCACCACCTTCCTCGGCGGCGGCTTCGGCCGGCGCATCGACATCGACTACATCATCCAGGCGGCGCAGATCTCCAAGGCCGTCAACAAGCCGGTCAAGTTGCTGTGGACGCGCGAAGACGACATGACGCACGACTTCTACCGGCCGCAGTCGGTGCACACGCTGGCCGCCGGCCTCGGCGAGAACGGCAAGCCCACGGCGATGAGCTTCAAGATGGTTTCGCAATCGGTGACCGGCCGTGTCTTCGGCTTGCCTGCCGATGTGCAAGACCCGTTGATGACCGAGGCGGCGTTCGCGGCCTACGAGATCCCTGCGACCAAACATGAGATGGTCAAGCACGACGCGGGCTTGCGCGTGGGCTACTGGCGCTCGGTGAGCCACGCGCTGAACGCGTTCGCGAACGAGAGCTTCATCGACGAATTGGCCGCGGCTGCGAAGCAGGATCCCTACGCCTACAGCATGTCGCTGCTCGGCAGCCAGCCACGCTTCGCCAACGTTTTGAAAATGGCCGCCGACAAGGCCGGTTGGGGCAGGCCGCCGGCAGCAGGCCGCTTTCGCGGCATCGCGCTCATGGAGGGCTACGACACCTACATGGCGCAGGTGGCCGAGATCTCGATGAAGGACGGCGCGCCGGTCGTACACAAGGTGACGGTCGTGGCCGACCTCGGCCGCATGGTCAACCCCGACACGGTCGAAGCGCAGATCCAGTCGAGCATCGTGTTCGGGCTGACGGCGGCGCTCTACGGCGACATCACGCTCGTGCCGAGCACCGAGAAACCCGGCGGCATCGGCGAGCCGGCCACCGCGCTGATCGGTCCGGCAGTCGCGAACGCGATGTTCGCGGCAACAGGCAAACGGCTGCGCAAGATGCCCTTCACGCAGGCGAACATCGCCAGCGCTTGACGGCAACGCCCTCCGCAGCGAACTCGCCGCGGAGGGTTCTTCTCGTCAGCCAGCCGCGGCCGCCAGCGCCGCGTTGAAGGTCGCGCTCGGTCGCATCACCGCGGCGCACTTCTCGGCGTCGACGAGGTAGTAGCCGCCGATGTCGGCCGGCTGGCCTTGCACCGCCGCGAGCTCGGCGACGATGGTCTGCTCGTTCGCGGCCAGCGACTTCGCGAGTGGTGCGAAACGGGCCTGCAGTGCCACGTCGTCGGTCTGCGCGGCCAGCTCTTCGGCCCAGTACATCGCAAGGTAGAACTGGCTGCCGCGGTTGTCGAGTTCGCCGGTCTTGGGTGAGGGCGACTTGTTGTTGTCGAGCAGTTTGCCGGTGGCGGCGTCGAGCGTCTTCGCGAGCAGCTTGGCCTTCGCGTTGTCGGTCTTGATGCCGAGCTCTTCGAGCGAAACGGCCAGCGCCAAAAACTCGCCGAGCGAATCCCAGCGCAGGTGGTTTTCTTCGACGAGCTGCTTCACGTGCTTCGGCGCCGAGCCGCCGGCACCGGTCTCGTACATGCCGCCGCCGGCCATCAACGGCACGATCGAGAGCATCTTCGCGCTGGTGCCGAGCTCCATGATCGGGAACAGGTCGGTCAGGTAGTCGCGCAGGATGTTGCCGGTGGCCGAAATGGTGTCTAGCCCGCGCACCACGCGCTCCAGGGTGTAGCGCATCGCGCGCACCTGCGACATGATTTGAATGTCGAGGCCGTTCGTGTCGTGGTCCTTCAGGCAGGTATGGACTTTCTCGATCAGCTCGTTCTCGTGCGGGCGGTACGGGTCGAGCCAGAAGATCACCGGCATGCCGGAGTTGCGCGCACGTGTGACGGCGAGCTTGACCCAGTCGCGGATCGGTGCATCTTTGACCTGGCACATGCGCCAGATGTCGCCGGCCTCCACGGTCTGCATTAGCAGCACTTCGCCGGTCACGAGGTCGACGATGCGGGCTTCGCCGGCCTCGGGCACCTCGAAGGTTTTGTCGTGCGAGCCGTACTCTTCGGCCTGCTGCGCCATCAGGCCGACGTTTGGCACCGTGCCCATGGTCACCGGATCGAAGTTGCCGTTGGTCTTGCAGAAGTTGATCATCTCCTGGTAGATGCGGGCGAACGTGCTCTCCGGGATCACCGCCTTGGTTTCCTTCGCGCGGCCATCGGCGCCGTACATCTTGCCGCCTATGCGAATCATCGCGGGCATCGAGGCGTCCACGATCACGTCGTTCGGCGCGTGCAGGTTGGTGATGCCCTTGGCCGAGTCGACCATCGCCAGCTCGGGCCGGTGCTCGTGGCAGGCGTGCAAATCCTTGATGATTTCTTCGCGTTTGGAGGTCGGCAAGCTCTCGATCTTGTCGTACAGGTTGACCATGCCGTTGTTGACGTTGACGCCGAGCTCGTCGAACAGCGCACCGTGCTTGGCGAACGCCTCTTTGTAGAAGATGCGCACCGCATGGCCGAACACGATCGGGTGCGAGACCTTCATCATCGTCGCCTTGACGTGCAATGAAAACATCACGCCGGTTTGGCGCGCGTCTTCCATCTCCTGCTCGTAGAACTGGAGCAGCGCCTTCTTGCTCATGAACATGCTGTCGATCACCTCACCGGCGAGCAGCGAGACCTTGGGCTTGAGCACGATGCTCGCGCCGGTTTTCGAGACGAGTTCCATCTTCACATCGCGCGCCCTGGCCGTCGTCATCGATTTTTCACCGTGATAAAAATCGCCGGTCTTCATCGTCGCCACATGGGTGCGCGAGGCTTGGCTCCATGCGCCCATCGCGTGCGGGTGCTTGCGGGCGAATTTTTTCACTGCGAGCGGCGCGCGGCGGTCGGAGTTGCCTTCGCGCAGCACCGGGTTCACGGCGCTGCCCAGCATCTTCGAGTAGCGGCCGCGGATCGCTTTTTCGGCATCGGTCTTCGGGCTCTCCGGAAAGTCGGGAATCTCGAATCCGCGGCCCTGCAACTCCTTGATCGCGCCGATCAGCTGGTGCTGCGAGGCGCTGATGTTGGGCAGCTTGATGATGTTGGTGTCGGGCTTCAACGTCAGTCGGCCGAGCTCGGCCAGGTTGTCGGGGCGCTTTTGCGCGTCGGTCAGGTGGTCGCTGAACTCGCCCAGCACACGTGCTGCGACAGAGATGTCGGTCTCGATGACCTCGATGCCGGCCGGCGACGTGAAGGCGCGAACGATGGGCAAAAAGGCGAAGGTCGCCAGCATCGGCGCCTCGTCGGTGAGCGTGTAGATGATCGTCGGCTTGGGGGTCGTCATGGACGGTTCTCGGTGGGGGAGTTGCCCCGAGTATCGGACCGCACAGGCGACAACCCTGCCGAGGTTTTTAGAAGGGGTCGGCTGCGGCCGCTGCTTCGCCAGCAGTCAGCCAGCGCGCGGCCGGCGCGCGGTGCAGCGAATCAGCCGTGCAGTCGACTGTGCCGCGGCACGCTGGCGAGCAGGAACTCCATCTGGTCGGCCAGGATGCGGCGGCCGCGCAGGATCATGTCTTCGTGCAGGTTGGGCACGTAGGGCAGGTACATCAGCGACATGCTCAATTCTTCGGGCAGGCGGTTGCCCTTGTGACCGTTGCACGGCCGGCATGCGGTGATGCAGTTCATCCAGGTGTCGACCCCGCCGCGCGAGGTCGGCACGATGTGCTCTCGGGTCAGGTCTTCGAGGTGAAAGCGGTGGCCGCAATACGCGCAAATGCCACGGTCACGCGCGAACAGCTTGGGGTTTGAGAGGGCAGGCGTCTGGCGCCAGGCTCGGCTCGGCACCGAGCCCTTAACCGCAATGATCGGGTGCACCTCGATGCGCGATTGCAACCCGGTGCGGCGCTGCATGCCGCCGCGCAGAACGAAGAACGCATCACCCAAGGTCCATGACACGCCGTCACTCGCGTAAATCACCGCGGCTTCTTTCGCGGAGATCCAGGCTTGCGGCCGACCGGAAATGTCGAGTTGCAATACTTCCATGAGGTTTCGAGCGTAATGCATCAAGTGGGGTTTCCTCAACCCCTGATCATGCGCTTCGGCGCGCTGGGCCGCGCGCTGTCTCGAAATGGCACTCGCGCGGTGCCGGCGCAGTGTCGTCGATCACCCGGCGGCATCGGCGCGTCACGCTCAGGTGGGATACAAGCCGCGCTCGCGGGCCATCAACCGCGTCAGGCCGAGCAGGGCGCCGATATTGGGCATCGGGGTCCCGAGCTGCGTGCCGATCTCGTGAACGGCGCTCACCAGTGCGTCGATCTCCAGCGGCCGGCCGGCGAGCGAGTCTTGCAGCATCGAAGTCTTGAACGCGCCGAGCTGGCGCGCGATGGCCATGCGCTCCTCGCCCGACTGCGTGATCGCGCAACCGATCTGCGCACCGATGCGCCGCGCCTCTTCCATCGTACCGAGCATGAAAGCGAGCACCAATGGGTCGTCGATGATGTGGTGGCTCTCGGCGCCGGTCAGCGCCGAGACCGGGTTCATCGTCATGTTGCCCCAGAGCTTGAACCAGATGTCGTGCCGGATGTCGGTGCTGACTTCGGTGGTGAAGCCGCCGTTGCGCAGCGCGGCGGCGACCGTGTCGGCGCGGGCCGATGCACCGCCGGCCGGCTCGCCGACGATCAGCCGATCGCCGAAACCGTGCCTGATCAACCCGGGCTCGGGGCTCGAACAAGTCAGGTGCACGACGCAGCCGATCACGCGTTCGAGCGGTAGCAGCGCGCCGATGCGACCGCCGGGGTCGACGCTGGCGAGCGTGCGGTCGGCGAGCGAAACAGAAGCCGGTGCAGTTTGCAGAAACCACCAAGGCACGCCGTTCATCGCCGGCATCACGACCGTCTCGGGGCCGATCAATGGCTGCATCGACACCGCTGCAGCAGCCAGCGCCGGGCCTTTCAGCGCGGCGATCACCAGGTCTTGCGGGCCGAGCGTGGCAGCGTCGTCGGTGACGGCGATCTTCGCGATCGTCTCGTGCCCGCCCATCACCAGCCGCAGGCCGTGCTCGCGCACCGCGGCCAGTGGGGCGCCACGTGCGAGTGCGCTGAGCTCGTGGCCAGCCGCCGCCAACTTCGCCGCCATCAGCCCGCCGACGGCGCCGAGCCCCACCACTGCGATCTTCATTCGATGCACTCGGCGCGCTGGCCGTCCGTTGGTTCGCGGGAGATGGTAGCAATCGCATGGGGGGCGAACGAGTCACGGGTAAACCCGTGGCTGCAAGCGACGCAGCTTGCGTTCTAGGCGGCAGCGCCTAGAAAAAGTCCGGAAACCGCGGCCGGCGAAACACTGCAGTCATCCAATCGTCTGCAAAATAGAACGATCGTTCGTTTTAATATCCAGCCCGGCTGGCCGCCTCAAGTGACCGACTCCCCGACGCTTCTGACCGATTCGGCCCGCGATACCGCCGTCGCGCACGCCGCGCCTGCGCGCCCGTTGCTCAAAGGCCGCCAGACCCGCGCCGCGATCCTCGAAGCCGCGCTCGCGTTGGCGTCGCACATGGGGCTCGAGGGCCTGTCGATCGGCGCGTTGGCTGAAGTCACGCAAATGAGCAAGTCGGGCGTGTTCGCGCATTTCGGCTCGCGCGAGGAGCTGCAAATTTCGGTGGTGCGCGAGTACCACGCGAAGTTCGAGGCCGAGATTTTCGAGCCGTCGATCGCGGCCCCGCGCGGCCTGCCGCGGTTGCGCGCGATGTACGACCGCTGGTTCAAGCGCGTCTCGGTCGAGATCGACGCCGGCTGCATCTACATCAGCGGCGCCGTCGAGTTCGACGACCGGCCCGGCCCGGTGCGCGACGCGCTCGTCGCCATGGTTCAGACCTGGCACGAAGCGCTGGAGCGCGCCATCCGCATGTCGATCGACGAAGGCCACTTGAGGTCCGACACCGACCCGCAGCAAATGCTGTTCGAGGTGCACGGCCTGATCCTCGCGCTGCACCACGACGCGCGCTTCCTGCGCCGCCCCGGCGCCGATGCACGTGCGCGCGCCGGCTTCGAGAACGTGCTCTCCCACTACATCGCCGCGCCTGCCGCAAGTGCCGCCCCCGTGGCGCGCCGCAAGGGCAGCCCCGACTCACTCTGATTTCAACTTCCAGGAGTTTTCATGCCCCAGTACACGCCGCCCCTGCGCGACATGCAGTTCGTGATGCACGAGTTGCTCAACGTCGTCGACGAACTCAAGGCGCTGCCCAGGCACGCCGACATCGATGCCGACACCATCAATGCGGTGCTCGAAGAAGGCGGCAAGTTCGCCGCCAACGTGCTCGCGCCGATCAACCAGAGCGGTGACGAAGAAGGCTGCGTGCTCGACAAAACCACGCACGAGGTCAAGGCGCCGACCGGCTTCAAGGCCGCGTACGCGCAGTTCGTCGAGGGTGGCTGGCCGGCGTTGAGCTGCGACCCGGCGTTCGGCGGCCAGGGCCTGCCGATGGTGATGAACCAGTGCATGTACGAGATGATGAACTCGGCCAACCAAGCCTGGACCATGTACCCCGGCCTGTCGCACGGCGCGTACGAAGCGCTCCAAGCGCACGGCTCCGAAGCGCAAAAGGCGATGTACTTGCCCAAGCTCACCAGCGGCGAGTGGACCGGAACAATGTGCCTGACCGAATCGCACTGCGGCACCGACCTCGGGCTGTTGCGCAGCAAGGCCGAACCCCTGGCGGATGGCAGCTTCCGACTCACCGGCAACAAGATCTTCATCTCGGCCGGCGAACACGACTTGGCTGAGAACATCATCCACCTCGTGCTCGCGCGCCTGCCCGATGCGCCTGCCGGCTCGAAGGGCATCTCGCTGTTCGTCGTGCCCAAGTTCCTCGTCAATTCCGATGGCACGCCGGGCGCGCGCAATCCGATCTTCTGCGGCGGGCTCGAACACAAAATGGGTATCCACGGCAACGCCACCGCCCAGATCAACCTCGACGGCGCGGTCGGCACGCTGGTCGGCCAGCCGAACAAGGGCCTGGCGGCGATGTTCGTGATGATGAACGCGGCGCGTTTGGGTGTGGGCATGCAGTCGCTCGGCCTGACCGAAGTGGCTTATCAGAACGCTGCGGCGTATGCGAAAGACCGCATTCAGATGCGCTCGCTCTCGGGCGTGAAAAACCCCGACAAGCCGGCCGATTCGATCATCGTGCACCCCGATGTGCGCAAGATGCTGTTGACCGCACGCGCGTACGCCGAAGGCGGCCGTGCACTCGCGATGTGGACCACGCTGCAGATCGACAAGGAACTCAGCAGCGACGACGAAACCGTGCGCGCCGAGTGCGCCGACATGGTCGCGCTCGTCACGCCGATCGTGAAAGCCTTTCTGACCGACAACGCCTGGATCGCGACCTCGCACTGCATGCAGGTGTTCGGTGGCCACGGTTACATCCGCGAGTGGGGCATGGAGCAGTACGTGCGCGACGCCCGCATCAACATGATCTACGAGGGCACGAACACGATTCAGTCGCTCGACCTGCTCGGCCGCAAGGTGCTCGGCGACAACGGCGCGAAGCTGAAGAAGTTCGGCAAGCTGATTTCTCAGTTCGTCGAGGACGAAGGCACCGATGAAGCCATGCAGGAGTTCATCAACCCGCTTGCCGACCTCGGCGACAAGGTGACGAAGCTCACGACCGAGATCGGCATGAAAGCGTTCAAGAACCCTGACGAAGTGGGTGCTGCGGCGGTCGATTACCTGCGCGTGTGCGGCCACCTCGTGTTCGCGTACTTTTGGGCACGCATGGCGAAGGTCGCGTTGGCCAAGGTCGACAGTGGCGACCCGTTCTACAAGGCCAAGCTGATCACCGCGCGCTTCTACTTCGCCAAGCTGCTGCCCGAAACGGCGACACTGATCCGCACCGCGCGCGCCGGCTCCGCCTCGTTGATGGAGATGGACGAAGCGCTGTTCTGATCGCGCGACTCGACAACCAAGAAAGACAACACCATGGCTCGCTACCCCCGACGAATCGCCGCCGCCTTGGGCTTGGTTCTGGTCGCTTCGATCGCCCATGCACAGGCCACGCCGGCCGGCCTGTGGAAGACGGTCGACGACGATGGCAAGAAGGAAACTTCACTGATCCGCATCACCGAGTCGGGCGGCGTTCTCACCGGTCGGATCGAGAGGCTGCTCGACCCCGCTTCGAAGGCCGATGCGGTCTGCGACAAGTGCACCGACGACCGCAAGGACAAGCCGATCGTCGGCATGATGCTGATCCGCGGTGTGAAGCAGAGCGAATCGGACAAGACCCGCTGGGACGGTGGCGAGATCCTCGATCCGGACAACGGCAAGACCTACAAAGTGCGCCTGACGCCCGGCGAGGCCGGCAAGACCCTCAAGGTGCGCGGCTACATCGGCGCGCCGATCATCGGCCGCACGCAGACCTGGATCAGGGCCGAATAAGCAATCTGCATTGAATCGAAGGAACAAAGATGAACCGATTCCCAGTCCGCAAGGTCGCCGTGCTCGGCGCCGGCGTGATGGGCGCGCAGATCGCCGCCCACCTCGTCAATTGCAAAGTACCCGTGATCCTGTTCGATCTGCCGGCGAAGGACAAAGACGGGGCAGGGGCCCTGTCTTCCAGTTTCTCGAAGAACAGCATCGTGACGAGGGCCGTCGAAGGCTTGAAGAAGCTCAAGCCGGCGCCGCTCGGCATCGTTGAAGACGCGGCGCTGATCCAGCAGGCCAACTACGAAGAGCACCTCGATCTGCTGAAAGACTGCGACCTGATCATCGAGGCCATCGCCGAGCGCATGGACTGGAAGCTCGCGCTCTACGAAAAGATCGCGCCGGCGATCCCTGCGCACGCGATCGTCGCGAGCAACACCTCGGGCCTGTCGATCACGAAGCTGTCGCAAGTACTGCCCGAGGCCATCAAGCCGCGCTTTTGCGGCATTCACTTCTTTAACCCGCCGCGCTACATGGCGCTGGTCGAGCTGATCAACACACCGACGACGAACCCGGAGATCCTCGACCAGCTCGAAGCCTTCGTCACCACTGCGCTCGGCAAAAGCGTGGTGCGCGCGATGGACACGCCGAACTTCATCGCAAACCGCGTCGGCATCGCCGGCATGCTCGCGACGATGAAGGAGGCCGAGACCTTCGGGCTCACCTACGACGTGGTCGACGACCTGACCGGCAAGAAGCTCGGCCGTGCGTCGAGCGGCACCTTCCGCACCGCGGATGTGGTCGGGCTCGACACGATGTCGCACGTCATCAAGACCTTGCAAGACAACCTTGCCGACGATCCTTTCTTTTCGAGCTACGCAACGCCGAAGGTGCTCGCGACGCTGATCGAGCGCGGCGCACTCGGCTCGAAGACCGGGGCCGGCTTCTACAAAAAAGTCGGCAAGGACATCCAACGTCTCGACCCCACGACCGGCGAATACGTGACGGGCGGCGGCAAGGCCGACGAGATCGTCGCGCGCATCCTGAAGAAGCCGCCGGCCGAACGCCTGAAGCTGCTGCGCGAATCGAAGAACCCGCAGGCGCAGTTCCTGTGGGCGATCCTGCGCGACAGCTTTCACTACGCGGCGGTTCACTTGGCCGACATCGCCGAGAGCGCGCGCGACATCGACTTCGCGATGCGCTGGGGATTCGGCGTCAGCCAGGGCCCGTTCGAGTTGTGGCAGGCGGCCGGCTGGAAGACAGTTGCGCAGTGGATCAAGGAAGACATCGACGCCGGCAAGGCGCTGAGCGCGGCGCCGCTGCCGAATTGGGTGTTCGAGGGCCCTGTTGCCGCGCACCAAGGCGTGCACCGTGCCGAGGGTTCGTGGAGCGCATCGCACTCGACTTGGGTCGCGCCGAGCACGCTGACGGTCTACCAGCGCCAGGCCTTTCGCGAAACGGTTTTCGGCGCCGGCGCGCAGATGCCTCTGGCCTCGGGAACCGAGGTCTTCAAGAACGACGAAGTACGCGTCTGGACGCTGGACGGCGAAGTGCTGATCGCCAGCATCACCGCGAAGCTGCACCTGATCAGCGAGCACGTCACGCAAGGCTTGTCGAAGGCGATCGAGCTTGCGGAGGCCGGCTACAAGGGCCTCGTGATCTGGTCGCCCGACGACATGTTTTCGGCCGGCGCGAACTTGGAGTCGATGATGCCAGTCTTCATGAAGAGCGGCGGCAAAGGCATCCTGCCCGAAGTGAAGAAGCTGCAAGACATGATGCTGCGGATGCGCTATGCCGCGGTGCCAGTCGTGGCGGCGGTGCGCGGCATCGCACTCGGCGGTGGCTGCGAGATCGCGGTCTACACAGCCAAGCGTGTCGCGGCGATGGAAAGCTACATGGGGCTGGTCGAAGTCGGAGTCGGGTTGATCCCGGCTGGCGGCGGCCTGACCTACATCGCGCGGCGTGCGGCTGAGATGGCGTCGGCTGGAAATGCAGGCGCCGACATCTTCAAGTTTCTGAGCGATGGCTTCACGAACGCGGCGATGGCGAAGGTCGGCACGAGCGCAATCGAGTCGCGCAAGCTCGGCTACCTGTTGTGGAGCGACGTGGTCGTGCCGAACAAGGATGAGTTGCTGCACGTCGCCTCGCAACAGGCGAAGGCGATGCACGAGTCGGGCTACCGCGCGCCTTCGAGGTCGCTGTTTGCGGTCGCCGGCCGCAATGCCATCGCGACGATCAAGGTGCAACTCGCGAACATGCGTGAGGGCGGTTTCATCAGCGCGCACGATTTCCACATCTCGGCGCTGATTGCCGAGGTGGTTTGCGGCGGCGATGTCGATGCCGGCTCGATGGTCAGCGAGGAGTTCCTGATGGCACTCGAACGCAAGCACTTTTGCGCATTGCTCGACCACCCGAAAACGCAGGAACGAATCATGGGCATGCTGCAGACGGGCAAGCCGGTGCGGAATTGATGACCGAACACCCTCACCCCGACCCTCTCCTGCGTGCGGGAGAGGGAGTCAATGCCCAGCCTCTCCCATCCGCTTCGATCGCCTCGGC
>ENA-OFCI01001060-OFCI01001060.1-metagenomes-genome-assembly--contig:-NODE-1060-length-13501-cov-3.044846_pt1 | contig 13501 bp, 8 predicted proteins | sample MGYA00153391_OFCI01 | MGnify analysis MGYA00153391
GAGGTCATTCAGGTAGATCTCTCGGCCGTGGACCCGCTCTTGCGCGACGAGCAAGGCAAGGTCCGCGGAGTGCGTGATCTGGCTGGAAAGCCGGTCAGTCAAGCGATCCTCGGAGGCGACACTGGCGCCACGCTCCGAGATCTCCTCGCGGCCGCGTCGCTGCTCAAGTCCAAGCGTGTGCCTCCGCGTCTCGACTTGTTGCTGGCGGTCCCCACGCGCCAGATGCTCGAGGTGCTCGCGACTGAAGGCGCGCTCGCAGATCTCGTTGCGACGGGTGCGCGCCTCACGGAGCCGGATCAGCGTCTATTGCTCGGGAAGCTGTACCCTCCGCCGGAAGAGGGCGGCGTGAGCATCCGCACGTGCGACCCAGAGCCCGCCGCGAAGGGACAGGGTTTCGTCGTCGCCTCCGCCGAGACCGTGGCTTACGCGGTCGCGACCGGCAGCATTGGCGATCCGCGCGGCTTCAAGCGGCCCGTTCGGGTCACCGTTCCGCGTACGTTGCCCACGGACGACGTGCTCGTCGCACGAGAGAAGCGTCCGTCCGATGGCAGCACCAAGCGCTCGTTGCCCGTAGCGCCCAGCCCCGCGGGGTGGAAGGGGACTCAGCCTCTCACCGTCGCGACGCCCTCCGCGAACGTGATCATCACAGAGCCCACCGCGCTCGTCTGCGCCAATCTCGACGAGGCGCGCGCGGCGACGCAGCAAGCGCTCGCTTCGCAATCGGTGCGCGCAGTGATCTCCACCGCGCTCACGAGCGGTCTCGTCGCGTGCCTCTCGGCCGTCGGTGTCGCCGCGCTCCGCGCCGAGCGCCGCGAGCTCCATCACCGCGCCGATGACGACCGGGTACTCGACCGGATGGTCGAGGTAGGGGCGCTGACCGGCCGACAGGCCCTCGGCGGAGTAGAGCGCCACGACATCGCTGTAGCAGCCTCGGGTGTACTGATATTCGTGCACCCAGTTGTTGCCGTCGCGGCACGGCGCCTTCTGCGCCCAGCCCAGGGCGCAGGTCAACACGGTCAGCGCGAGCAGGACCCGGATCGGGGTCCAGAACCGGGCCGCACCGAGCCGCGCGTGTGCCCCGGGTCGCCCACCGACCGCCTCGACCGCCCCCGCCACGACCGGGTCGTCGTACGACGGCAGGACGATCTCGCTCGTCGACGGACTCACCGGCAGGATGCTGCCAGACCCCGGCCCTACGGCGCGGCTGTCGGCTTCGGCTTGGCCGCGGCGGTGGTCGGCGGTGGCGGGCTGATCCAGCTCCCGGCGCTTCTGCTCGGGTTCCCGCAGGCGGCTCCGATCCAGATCCTGGCGACCAACAAGCTCGGCTCGATCTGTGGCACGTCGGTGAGCGCACTGACGTACTACCGTCGCGTCAAACCGGACCCCAGGACCGTGATCCCGTTGGCGCTGCTGGCATTCGGCGGCTCCCTCATCGGTGCCTCGGTCGCGTCGCACATCGCCAAAGCGGCCTTCAACCCGATCATCCTGGTGGTGCTGATCGGGGTCGGGGCCTACACGCTGGTCACACCAAGACTCGGTCGTGTGACCAATCTTCGCTTTTCGGGCCGTCGCCACGTGCTGGCCGCCACCGGGGTCGGCCTGCTGGTCGGCATGTATGACGGTGCGCTCGGTCCCGGCACGGGCTCCTTCTTCGTGTTCGCTCTTGTCGGCCTGCTCGGCTACGCCTTCCTGGAGGCCAGCGCCAAGGCCAAGATCGCCAACTTCGCCACGAACCTGGCGGCCCTGGCCATCTTCGTACCTGCTGGCGCGGTGATGTGGAAGGTCGGCCTGCTCATGGGCCTGGCAAACCTGACCGGGGGTTACGTCGGCGCCCGCACGGCCATGGCGTGGGGTGCGGGGTTCGTCCGCATGGTGTTCGTCCTTGTGGTGGGTGGGTTCATCGTCAAGATCGGCCTTGATGTGATTGCCCAGCTCGCCTGAAGCCCTCGCCTTGACCGCTGAAACCTTCAGCCGTGCCGGGACAGCGCTGACGTCAGCTCATCGAGGCTCGTCACCGGGCGGTCACAGACGAAGCCGCGACATACGTACGCGGTTGCGCCGCCGTCCACCAGGGGCCGGTCGGCCAGGAGCGGAACCCCGGGCTCGTCAGGCGAACCGTGGGCAATGACCAGCCCCGGGGACGTGCTGGCGCGGGCCACACGGACCATCTCCTCTGCGCATGGCCCGTTGCCGACGACGGCCACTTGTTGAGGACCGGCCGCCATCGCTTCTGCCACGGCCAGCGTCCAACCGGCGAAACGCGGGTCGTGAGCGGCAAGACCGACGACCGCTGCGACAGCGGCCTCGGCCGCCTCCCGGTGACGAAGAGACCCGGTGAGCGCCGAGTGGGTCAGCAGCGCGCCACTGATGGCGGCCTGGCCGGACGGCTCGGCGTTATCAGCAGCACTGCGCGGTCTGGTGAAGAGCTGCTCGGCATCATCGGCAGCGTCGAAGAAGCCACCTTGCCCATCGGAGAAGTGGGTCAGCGCGACGTCAAGAAGATCACCCGCAGCGGCCAGCCACCTGGGTTGCCCGGTGGCCTGGTGAAGGGCGAGGAGGCCTTCGGCCAGGTTGCCGTAGTCGTCGGCGGCTCCGATCGCAGCTCCGGCCCCACCCAGACGTGATGCCCGGCGAAGCCTGCCGTCAACCAGGTGCACATCCATGAGGAACGTCGCACACCTTTGCGCTGCGGCCAGGTAGCCCGGGTTCTCGAGGAGCACACCTGCCTCGCTCAGGGCGGCGATGGCGAGACCGTTCCAGCTGGTGACAACCTTGTCGTCCCGTGCCGGTTGCGGTCGAAGGGCGCGGGCAGCCAGCAGTCGATGGCGGACGCCGTCCCACCACTGCGGGTCGTCGGGCTCCAGGCGCAGTTGCAGCGTCGACAAACCGTGTTCAAAGGTCCCGGAGCTGGTGACCTCGAGCATCGCGGCGGCGCGCGGACCATCGTCCTCACCGAGCACATCGACAAGCTGCCTGGGCGTCCACGCGTAGGTCAGTCCCTCGACCCCGTCGGCGTCGGCATCCAGAGCCGATGCGAAACCGCCCTCCGCAGTGCCGAGGTCACGAAGCAGGAAGTCCGCCGTCTGACGTGAGACTCGTTCTGCAAGAGGCGAACCTGTCGCCCGCCACAGGTGGAGGTAGACGCGCAACAGCTGGGCGTTGTCGTAGAGCATCTTCTCGAAGTGGGGCACTACCCAGCCGGCGTCCACGGAGTATCGCGCAAAGCCGCCGGCCAGCTGGTCGTGCATCCCGCCCCGGGCCATCGCCTCGCAGGTGCCCTCGACCATCCGCAACGCGGGGTCCGAGCCGGTGCGTCCCCAATGGCGAAGCAGGAACTCCAGGACCATCGTTGGCGGGAACTTCGGTGCGCCACCGAAACCGCCGTTGGCCCAGTCATATCCGCTGGACAGCAGCTCTTCGGCCCGGTCCAGGTCGATCGCCCCCGGGCCCGCCGCCGCCCCTACCGTGGTCGCGTCGCGCAGGGCCTCGACGATGTGCGAGCCGCTGGCAAGAACCTCGTCCCGGCGATTGGTCCATGCATCGCAGACAGCTGAAAGCAGCTGCAAGAACGAGGGCTTGGGGAAGTAGGTGCCGCAGAAGAAGGGCTCCCCGGCAGGCGTGAGAATGCAGGTCATCGGCCAGCCCCCGCGTCCGGTCATGGCCGTGGTCGCCGACATGTAGATCGTGTCGATGTCCGGACGTTCCTCACGGTCAACCTTGATGGCCACGAAACCCGCGTTGAGCGCGGCGGCCACCTCGTCGTCCTCGAACGACTCGTGCGCCATCACGTGACACCAGTGACAGGCTGCATAACCGACAGACAGCAGGATGGGTCTGCTCAGACGCTCCGCCTCTGCGAGAGCATCTGGTCCCCACTCCCACCAGTCGACTGGATTGTCCATGTGCTGCAACAGGTACGGGCTCGTAGAGCCGGCAAGCCGGTTCGCCATCACAGTCGCCTTTCATCACGGGTCACACTCATGCCGAAGCAGACATCGTGACGCCCTTCGGCCTGACCCAGCAAGGGCGACTCGAGTAGCGGCGATACTGCTGGTCGTCAGGTTGGTGCGAACAGGGCGTCCATGAAGCCGCGCACAGCTGGTGTGTACGTGCCGGACCCCGCCCCAAGCGCCCGCCACACGGCGCTGCCCACGACGCCGTCGGCTGTCAGGTGCCGGGCACGCTGAAAGGCGACGACCCTGGCCCGTGTCGTGGGGCCGAACGCCCCGTCGGTGATGGCTGCCCCCAGAAGGCGCTGCAGCACGGCGACAGCGTCGCCGCGTGAACCGATGGCCAGGCGGACGTTCAGGTACGGCCGAAGGAGGTTGCCCTGCGCGGCTCGCCCGGTGACTCCCGGGCAGGTGAGGTTGTCGTCGCGCACGCCGTCGGTCCACTGGGTCAGCCAGGGCTTGCTCCCCGCGTAGCTCGCCAGAGCGCACGTGGCTCTGGCCACGACCCGTCCCTTGTGACCGACAGGCACCCAGGAGGCCAGGCCAGGCAGAACCCGACCGCCGGTGACCGCCTTCCAGGCCTTGCCGTAGGAGTAGATGCCCGCGCGGATGCCGGCCGCCTCGTAGCGCGCGATGACGCCGTCGATGACCGCGTTGTTGTTGACGGTACTGGCCGACCACGGCGATCGCGTCCGGGGCTCGACATCCACCCACACCATCGGTGACCGGAGCCCGACCCGGGCCATGGTAGCGAGGTTGAACGCGGCCTGCGCGGCGCTGACTCGTCCCAGCCGCACGGGCAGAGCTCCAGTGCCGCCGTAACGGGTCAGCTCTGCACTGGTCGGGTAGGTCGAGATGGCGTATGCGCCGACCCACAGGTGGCTGGCCTTGACTGACGCGACCTGATCGGCCAGACAAGGGTTGGCACTGAACGACCCTCCGTCGGTCAGGCCCAGAACGGCGAACGATGCGCTGGCCATGGGACCCGGCAGGCCATAGCCGCCACCACCTTTGGGGCACTGGGGCCAGGAGATGTCATTGCCGTAGGCGGTGGGTCCGGGTGCCGGCGCCCGGGGGGCGCTGGCCGGTCCAGCGACGGTGACCGAGGACGAGGCTGAGGACGCCGCGGCAGAAAGGATCACGGCGAGGGTGACGGCGATGATGGTCAGCCGGCCAGGTCGGATGATTAGCGGAGCTCCACAACGGGCACATGCCAAGTTAACTTCATGACGTCGGGATGCCCAAGGTTGCGGGAAGCATGAAGACTTACCAAGGCCCTGTCGGGCAGGGCGCGTGACGAGGCACGTGGACGTACGGGCGGGGGTCAGCCCGGCTGCATGGCCTTGATGATGGCGATGGCCTTTGTGAGCGCGACGGCATCATCCTCCTCCACCGCCCACAAACCCATCTGCACCTCACGCACGATCGACCAGGCCTGCGCTCGTTCCTCGTTGAGGTCCGCACGTTCGCAGATGATCGAAACCCGGCGGCGCAGGTGCCGACGCACGTCGCCGCTGGCGACCGCTTCCTCCCACCGGTTCCACAGCGCCGGAGTGACGGCGAAGGCCGGGTCAGCCGCCAACGGCTTGGGGTCGATCGCCAGCCACGGCTGGCGATCCCCGGCCAGGACATTCCCGTAGTGCAGGTCGGTGTGGACCATGCGCGAGTCGATCACGTTGTCCGTCAACAGTTCCGACAGCAGTGCTCGCGCCTGTTCCACAAACCGGCGTGGGATGGCTGAGGGAGCAACAACGAGCCGTTCCACCAAACGTTCGGATTGATCCGAAAGTCGCGAAAGCTGAGGGAGCGCCTCGCGATCCATCTGCCGAAGCAGGTCACCGATCACTTGGCAGGCTACATCGATCGGGGCGCCATGCAGGTCGCGGCCGCCGTCCAGCCGTTCCATGAGAATGGTCCAGCGACGCGGGTTGGCTGCGAACAGCCGCACGGCGCCGTGTCCACCCAAGCGTTGCAGGGCTAGATGCTCGTGCTCGCTGTCGCTGTGTGGCCAGCTGACCTTCAGAACAGCCGTGGAGCCGTCGCGAAGCCGGACAGGGAGCACCAGCGCCGTACTGCCGTGCATCGGGTCACCGTCGAGGGTGAGATCCCACTCGCTCAGCGATGCCTCCACGAGCCGGGGCAGGTGGGCCAGCCACTCGTCACCGCTGATCCCTGGCTCCGGGTCGCGACCGGTCACCAGTGCCGAGAACGTCTCTGGGACAATGGTGCTCAAGCGTCAGCCACAGCGGCCAGCCAGCCCAGGATCGGTGGCAGGACGGACGCATAGGCGTCCAGTGTGTGGCCTAGCCCGGTGACCACATAAGGCTGTATGCCGGGGACGTCCCGCACTCGTCGCAGGAACTGCAACGACTGAGGGCGCGACTGCGGGTCCTGTTGCGAGGTCATCACGAGCAGGTGAGCCGAGTGGGGCGGGCGGTTCTCGATCAGCCAGGTGGGGGAGCTCTCATGGGCGAAGGTCGGGGAGCTCTTGAGGAGCCGGGCCAGGTTGCCCGTGGTCGAGTCCGGCTCGGGGTTGAAGTACCCCTCGACGGAAGCGGCCGCGCCGAACCGTTCGGGCGCGCGAAGGTGCAGCAACGCCGCGCAGTAGCCGCCCGTGGACCAGCCCATCACGCTCCAGCGCCGGCTATCGGTGGCGACGCGCAAGGTGGAGGTGGCCCAGTTCCTGACATCCTGGTTGAGCCAGGTGAAGGCCTGGGTCGAGCCGGGGTAGTCGGTGCACTCGGTGTCCATCGGAAGTGCCACGTTGATCTCAGGGAAGACCGCGACGAAGGGTGCCACCCGGCCGCTGCGGATCTCTTCGCTGGCCACCGTGGCAAAGTCGAGCCGTTGGACGACATACGCGATCCGCACGTCAACGCCGCCCAGGACCATCACCACGGGGAATTTGGTCCGGATGAAGCGACGGTCTCCATACTGCGGCGGCAGCCAGGCAATCACCTTCTGCGTGACTCCCGACCGCGTGCCCTTGAGGGTGACCTGCTCGTAACGACCGGTATCCGTGGCCGGCTCCGACACGCGCAGGACCGGTCGATGCGGAACGACCTGCCCGTTCAAGCCGAGACGCACCCCTCTTGCCACGACCGGCGGCGCCAGACCGGTGCCGAACAGCGAAGACCACGAGGGGTAGAAGCCGTAGTCCCTGTTGACGTCGACCGCTACCGCGGCAACGGCGGCACCCTGCCCGAACAGAACAGCGACCAGGATCGACGGGAGCGCCCAGCGCGAGCCCCGGGGCGCTCGACGCCACAGAACCACGAGCACCACGGGGATGCTGATCGCCACGACGATGCAGACGACCAGGAAACGCATCGACGTGAGGGGCAATGGAGGGGCTCCCGGGTTGTCAGAGGGACTGGCCTGCGTCGCAAACCGGCTTCTACGCGGGTTCTAACGCTCGATGACGGCCATTCCGTGCCGACGGCTGTGCAAAGACTCAGCCCGTACTCAGCCAGTACCATATGTTCGATGAACGTCCTGAGCCAGCCGCGCGGGCGGCGGCGTGCGGCCTTGCTCTTGGCCATTGTTCTCCTGTTCGTGGTCGCAACCTGGGCCCTCCTGGGTTCCGCCACCAGATCGCCCGACGGCGGGTTGCGCAAGGTCTTGGGGCCGAAGAGTGCGCCGACGACGTCAGCCGCAGCACACACGATCACCACTACCCGCACGGTTCCCCCCGGGTCTGCCGTCGTCGTCGGCATCGGGGACTCGGTCACCTCAGCGGCAGTCTGCGGGTGCACCGGGTTCGTGGAGTCGTATGCCGCCCACCTCCCGAGTGCCGTCGGCGGTCCCGCCAAGGCTGAGAACCTCGGTGCCGGCAGCCTCACCGCAGCGGGGCTCCGCGCCCTGATGACACAGCCCGGTCCCACCCCGACTGGTGTGGCTGACGGAGACGTCCTGCTGGTCACCATCGGCGCAAACGACCTCACCCCGCTGCTGTCCCGATGGCAGAGCTCTGGCTGCTCGATAACCTGCTACTCGCCGGCGGTGGACGCCGTCGGCGCGGATCTGAGCGACATCCTGGCTGCCGCCAAGTCACTGCGTGGCCAGCGACCAACCCGGGTTCTGGTGACGGACTACTGGAACGTCTTTGCCGACGGCGACGTCGCACGAGCCAGTGACGGACCGGCATACCTTCGTTGGAGCGACGAGCTCACGCGAGCGCTCAACGTCAGGATCTGCAATGCGGCCCGCAACGCGGGGGCCACCTGCGTTGACCTGTATGCGCCGTTCAAGGGTGACGGGAGCAAGAACCCCACTGCGTTGCTCGCGGACGACGGGGACCACCCTAATGCCGCCGGCAACGACGTGATCTCCGCGGCGCTGCTGGCTGCGACGTAGTCCCGCTCATCGGGTGGTCAGTCCGGGGAAGGCGGCCAGGGGGGCGCCCCATCCCGACGCCATGGACTCTGTCTCGCCCATCCAGCGCACCAGGGTGTTGAGTGCTTTCGCGCTACCGGCGGCCGGTTCAAGGGCAGCGGCCATGCGGGTGAGCAGTGCCTCCAGCAGGTGCAACGCCAGGCGCCGGGAGCTGTCCTTGTCCGAGACCGGGAACGGGAGCTCGTAACCCAGAGGCGGTGGGGGGGCGGAGGACCCGACCAGCGACTCCAGCTCGGAGGCGCGGGTACGCAGAGCAAGCAGAGTTCTCATCGCCGGTGCCCGGCCAGTGCTGTCGATGTGTGTCGCGACGACCTCGAAGCCGTAGACCGCCCCTCGGACGGCCTCGAGCAGCGCCAACCCGTCTGCGCCGTCGAGATCGGAGGGACCAACCGGTGCAACCGCCCCGCCGAGCAGAGTCGCCGCCGCAGTGCGCTGGGCCAGCAGGGATCCGATCAGGGCGACATGGGCGATCGAAAGGTCCGCCAGGGAGACGTCCTTCGCAGAGCCGATCTCGGCACCGGACAGCTCGGCGGGGGAGAACACGGATGGGGAGGACGTGGCCGGGGAGGGCTGCGGGGTGGCAGAAGCCTCGACCAGCGGCCGGGGCACGCCTCCGTCACGCAGCAGGCGCGTGATCACCGCGATCTGGGTCGCGTGGACTGCGCTCAGCCGACCTGCAGTCGACGTGGAGGCACCTTCGACTGCGCGGGCCAGCGACACCAACGACCTGGTGCGGTCGAGCACTGCCAACAGTGTCTTCTCGTCCTTCATGGGCACCCGCGTGGGGACCAGCGGAACCCGCGGCGCGCCCTCCTCGAGCTGCACCCGGCAGCCGGAGAGAGCCGTCACCGACCCTGCCGCGAGCGCGACCAACAGCCCTCTGCGGGACCACAGGCTCGGCGTACCGTCGTTCGCGGACATGGGCTTGATGATGACAGACTGGGCTCGACGACCACCGCGGGCAACAGGCGCGCGAGGTGGCGGCATTCGAGAAGAGCAGGGAAGCGGAGGCGGCAGGTGAGCAGTCAGGAACGAGTTCGCGAGGTCCTGCTCAGCCTCCAGGGCACCGCCGAGGCACCGGGCCCCCTGGGTGAGCTCGGCCTTGTCATCGAGGACGTGACGGTGACGCCCGTGGGCAAGCGTCGGCTGCTCCGCGCCTGGCTCGATCGTGACCTCTCAGGCCTTGACGCTGACGATGAGTCCAGCCCCATCGACCCACTGTCACTCGACGAGGTCGCCGAGGCCACCCGCGCCATCAGCGCCGCTCTGGACGCCTCCGAGGCGATGGGCGAAGCTCCCTACGTCCTCGAGGTCGGCTCGCCGGGTGTCGACCGCCCTCTCACTGCACCTCGTCATTTCCGCCACAACGTCACGCGGCTGGTCGAGATCTCCCGTCACTCGGGTGATGTGCTCACCGGTCGACTGGTCGGCGCCGGACCGACTCACGTGAGCGTGCTGGTTGCCGCGACCAGGCAAGAGCAAGAAACCGGGCTTCGTATTCCGTATGCCGACATTGTGCGCGCCCAGGTGCAGGTCGAGTTTGCCCGCCCCACGACGCAGAAGGACACCTGATGGATATCGATCTGGCGGCATTGAAGGCCCTTGAGCGCGAGCGTGACCTTTCCCTGAATGTCATCATCCCGGCGATCGAGCAGGCAATGCTCGTGGCCTACCACCGTACCGACGGCGCCCGGCGCACCGCCCGGGTCGAGCTCGACCGCAAGACCGGACACGTGACGGTGTGGGCCCGCGAGGAGGGCGCCACCGACCCCGAGACGGAGGAGCGCTCTGAGCCCGGTCACGAGTTCGACGACACCCCGGCCGGCTTCGGGCGGATAGCAGCCTCGACGGCTCGGCAGGTCATCGTGCAACGGCTGCGGGACCTCGAGGACGAGGCGATCATGGGCGACTTCCACGGCCGCGAGGGTGACATCATCACGGGCGTCATCCAGCAGAGCAGCGACCCCCGCTACGTCATGGTCGACCTCGGGGCCATCGAGGGCTCGCTGCCGCTGGCCGAGCAGGTGCCGGGAGAGAAGTACGTCCACGGCGAGCGTCTGCGTTGTTTCGTGGTCAGCGTGAAGCGCGGCCAGCGTGGACCTCAGATCAGCCTGTCCCGTAGTCACCCCAACCTCGTGCGCAAGCTGTTCGCGCTGGAGATCCCCGAAGTTGCCGACGGGACGGTCGAGATCGCGGCGATCGCACGTGAGGCCGGACACCGAACCAAGGTCGCGGTGCACTCCACGATCCCCGGAGTCAACGCCAAGGGCGCCTGCATCGGCCCGATGGGGGCGCGGGTGCGGGCGATCATGACCGAGCTGCATGGCGAGAAGATCGACATCGTCGACTTCTCGGTGGATCCTCGCGCCTTCGTGGCCGCGGCGCTCTCGCCCTCACGGGTCAACTCAGTGGAGATCGTCGACCCTGATCTGCGTTCTGTTCGTGTGGTCGTCCCGGACTACCAGCTGTCCCTGGCCATCGGCAAGGAGGGCCAGAACGCCCGGCTTGCTGCCAAGCTGACCGGCTGGCGGATCGACATCCGCTCGGACACCGCGCCTGCTGGCGCAGAGGATGAGCACTAGGCGGTAGGCTAGTGGAGATCGATCGGTTGCGACGGATCCGTCAGCGGCCATCCCATGGCATGGCACGAACGTGTGTGGGCTGCCGTCGTCGCGATGCTCGATCCGCATTGTTGCGAGTTGTCGCCGAGCGCAAGGACACCGGTGAGCAGATCACCGGGGTTGTTGTCGATCAGCGGCTCCGGTTGCCCGGGCGCGGAGCGTGGTTGCACCCGACACCGGAATGTCTCGATCTCGCAGTGCGGCTCAAGGCGTTCGGGCGGTCCTTGCGAGTCAAGGCTCTGCTCGACACGGCGGCCGTCAAGGCGTATGTCGAGGCACGTGAACAGTTCGACGTCCAGATTCCTGAATCCGAAAGCGGGTTTGACGCTGATGAGCACCCGATGAGTACTTACTCATGAGCAACACCCAGCACTAAAGACGGCCCGTGCTTCATCTCGATTTGTCCGGGCCATAGACAGAGGAGAAACGTGGCTAAGGTCCGGGTCTACGAGCTCGCAAAGGAGCTCGGAGTCGAGAGCAAGATATTGCTCAACCATTTGAAGGAAAGCGGCGAGTTCGTCCGGTCGGCGTCTTCGACCATCGAGCCGCCTGTCGTCCGCAAGATTCGCGAGACGTTCCCCGTCCAGCCGACCACTCCCGCCGGCTCCGCCGCGGATGGCAAGGACGACGCGAAGAAACCTGCCGGCAAGAAGTCGACGGTCACCGCAGCTGCTTTGGCACCTGCCGTCGCCGCGGCTACACCTGCCGCCCCCGCTGCGGCTTCGGTGAGCGCGCCCGAGGCCCCCGCTCGTGCATCCGGTCCAACCCCAGGCCCCGGGTCTCTCGTTCGTCCCGCCGTCGAGACCCCGTTCGCAAACACCCCGGCGGCACCCGCCGCGGCGCCTGCGGCGCGCACTCCGGATGCGCCCGCGGCGCGCGAAGGCGTTGCTGACGCCGCTCGACCGGGAGCGCCTCGACCGGGAGCGCCTCGACCGGGCAACAACCCGTTCGCACCCAGCCAGGGCATGCCTCGAGGTGGCCGCGAGACCCGCGAGCCCCATGAGGCCCGTGACACACCGCCGCCCACTGCCCGGCCGGGAAACAACCCGTTCGCGCCGAGCCAGGGCATGCCCCGTCCCCAAGGTGGCCGCCCGGCTCCCGCCGGAGCTGGTGGTCCCCGCCCCGGTGGTCCGCGTCCCAACCCCGGCATGATGCCCGATCGCACAGCGGTCGGTCGCCCCGGTGAGCGACCTGCACGTGGTGGCGCTCCCGGTCGCCCCGGTGGTGGGGGCGGTTTCGCCGGTCGCCCCGGCGGTGGCGCCCCAGGCGGCGGCGGCGGCGGTTTCGCTGGCCGCCCCGGCGGCGGTGGAGGGCGTCCCGGTGGACCCGGTGGACGCGGTGGCACACAGGGTGCTTTCGGTCGTGGTGGCGGGCGTCCGGTTCGCGGCCGCAAGTCCAAGCGCGCGAAGCGCCAGGAGTTCGAGCAGATGCAGGCCCCGTCGCTCGGCGGTGTCACGGTTCCACGCGGCGACGGCAAGACCGTCATCCGGGTGCGCCGTGGCTCCTCCCTGACCGACTTCGCCGACAAGATCAACGCCAACCCGGCGAGCCTGGTCACGGTCCTCATCCACCTTGGTGAGATGGCTACGGCGACGCAGTCCCTGGACGAAGAGACGTTCCGCGTGCTGGGAGCCGAGCTCGGCTACCTGGTTGAGGTCGTCTCTCCCGAGGACGAGGAGCGCGAGCTGCTGGGTCAGTTCAACATCGACCTTGACGCCGAGCTGGCCGACGAGGGCGACGAGGACCTCCAGGCCCGACCCCCGGTCGTGACCGTCATGGGTCACGTCGACCACGGAAAGACCAAGCTGCTTGATGCGATCCGCCACTCCGAGGTCGCACTGGGCGAGGCCGGTGGCATCACCCAGCACATCGGTGCCTACCAGGTCACCACGGTGTTCGAGGGCATCGAGCGCCCGATCACCTTCATCGACACCCCGGGTCACGAGGCGTTCACCGCCATGCGTGCTCGTGGCGCCAGTGTCACCGACATCGCGATCCTCGTGGTCGCAGCCGACGACGGCGTCATGCCCCAGACGATCGAGGCGCTCAACCACGCCCAGGCTGCTGGTGTCCCGATCGTGGTGGCGGTCAACAAGGTGGACAAGCCGGGGGCCAACCCCGACAAGGTCCGTCAGCAGCTCACCGAGTACAACCTCGTGGCCGAGGAGTATGGCGGCGACACGATGTTCGTCAACGTGTCGGCGCGCAACGGTGACAATATCGACGGGCTTCTCGAGGCTGTGCTCCTGACCGCCGACGCCGCTCTCGACCTGCGGGCCAACCCCAACAAGGACGCCCGCGGTGTCGCCATCGAAGCCAAGCTCGACAAGGGACGTGGTGCGGTCGCGACTGTGCTGATCCAGTCGGGAACCCTCGAGGTCGGAGACGCCATCGTCGCCGGAACCGCTTACGGGCGTGTGCGTGCGATGTTCGACGAGAACGGAACGCCGGTCGAGTTCGCGACACCGGCCCGGCCTGTTTCGGTGCTCGGACTGACCTCCGTTCCCCGGGCAGGCGACACGTTCCTCGTCACCG
>ENA-OFCI01001064-OFCI01001064.1-metagenomes-genome-assembly--contig:-NODE-1064-length-13461-cov-3.350813_pt1 | contig 13461 bp, 11 predicted proteins | sample MGYA00153391_OFCI01 | MGnify analysis MGYA00153391
TCCAGCAGCAACATCTGGGCCTCTCGGCACAACTGGCGGATGAGATCGAGGCCCTCCTGCGGGCTCTTGGCTGAACCACGTGGGTTGCCGGCCTGTCACAGGTCGGGGCGGCAGGTGCCTCTCCCCAGTGCCGCCAGCCCGGCGAGGTCACCCGCGCCGAAGTCGGTCACGCCGGGCTGGCCCTCGGGATACATCAGCTGGTGGGCATCGTTGATGTGGCCGAGCCCCACCAGGTGCCCGAGCTCGTGCAGCACGATGCCCCGGACGACCTGGCGGCCGTCATGGCGTTGCAGGATGCTGGTTATCTGCCCGGTGTCGAGCTCCACCGCTCCGGTGACGTAGGCGCTCGGCTGGTTGGGGAAACCAACCTGTGCACTGCCCCCTTCACCTGTGACGTCGGCGGCTAAGTCCGGGTTCTCGGCCGGAGTGACCCAGGAGATGAGCACAGGTGCCCAGCGATCGCCGTACCTCTTGGGCTGGTAGAGCGGGCGTTGGCGCGAGGGAGCCTCGGAAGTTGCGCCGTCGTAGACGAAGCGCAAACCTGTCGCCTTCGAGACGCGCACGACTGCATCCGTGACGATCTGGCCGCCGCCTGCCGGCTCACCTTGTCGTCGAACCACGTAGTGGATCGGGCGGCAGGGGTCGTAGCCAACCGGAGTTGTGCCATCAGGCTGGTGAGCCAGGAATCGGTAGGAGTCGCTAACGGCGAGCAGTGGACCGGGCGCGCTCAGGGGGTGCGCGGATTCCTCGTGACCAGGATTCGGTGAGTTCGCCAACCGCGAGAACCCGTTATCGGCCTTTGTCTTCAGCGCGCCGCTGGCCTGCAACCACGCCGCGGCACCAACGAGTGCCAGGACAACGAAGGCTGTAGCAAGACCCGCCCACCGCCGTCGCCCCTCGCGCCGGGGCTGTTCGGCCAAGGCTGAAGGGTAGGCACCCCGCCATGGCACTGCGTCCTGCGGAGTACGGCCGTGCGCTTCATCGATGACCCACCGCGGCACTCGGCCGGAGGGGGAACGAGGAATATCACCAAGCCACTCCTCCGAACCAAAGCCGACCTGCTTCAAGGTCCCTGCCTCCTTGACATCGTCCTCACCCCGACGCCGTGCAGTCTGCCGGATGGGGGCCGCCTGCAAGTGCCGATTGGCGAACTCCCCATCCGTGGGCGGGGATGGAGGTCCCGGCCGGACACCTTGAGCCAGCCGCACTGGCTTTCTTCTCCGCCGCCACTGGTGAGCTTCTGCCACAGGTCGTCGATCTCGTCCTGCGTCTCAGCCGTGACGACGAGCGAGATCGCCTCCGTGAAGGCGAACTCGGGACCGCCGTTGAGTGCCTGGAGCACCAGACCATCAAGGACAAAGCTCACCGACATGGCGCTGCCAGCGGGACGCGGCGCACCCTCGCCATATCGCGAGACGCTCAGGATCTCGGAGTTCTTGAATATGGAAACGTAATAGCTGGCGGCTTCCTCTGCTTGGGTGTCGAACCAGAGAAATGGGCTGATCCTCTGCATTGCGTACTCCTTGTCCTGGAGATGGGACGGTGGGGAGGCCGTTATGTCCGTGGCGATCGGGTGCGCGAATCGATCGAAGAAAAGCACACCGCAGAAGTGGGTTCCGTCACGGTGTGGATTGGTGCAGGCTGAGATTTTCGAAGTCCCGGCCCAGCCCCAAGGCCTGGATGCCGACCGACCCTGGAGGACTTATGGGCAATTCCCGCCTCATCACCGCGTCGCTGGCCGCTCTGGCGACCGCACTCATCGGCGCCACTGTCAGCGTGGCCGCAACCCCGCCCACCCCTCCCGACACCATCGTGTCGGCCGGCAGCCCGTCCACGCCGTTCTCGCAGAACAAGCAGAACGAGCCTGCCGTGGCCATCGATGCCAACAACCCCGACATCGTCGCCGCTGGATCCAACGACGAGATCGACATGGAGTCCTGTGCCGCCGGCAACCCGGCAACCTGCCCGTTCACCGCGGGTGTCGGCGTCTCGGGCATCTACTTCTCGGTTAACGGCGGGTCCGCCTGGGCTCAGCCGACCTACACCGGCCTGACCGCCCGCGACTGCCTTGGCTCAGCCCCATGCGTCGCGCACACTGGGTCGATCGGGACCTTGCCGGGTTACGCTGCAGCGGGGCTGGTTGCCGATGGTGATCCCGCGCTCGCGTTCGGTCCCCGCCCGAGCGCCAACGGCACGTTCTCCTATGCGAACGGCTCACGCCTCTACTACGCCAACCTGACCTCGAACGTTGGTGCCACCCGCGCGACAGAGACGTTCAAGGGCGTCGAGGCGATCGCCGTTTCTCGCGTCGACAACGTGGCCGCCGCGGCTAACGGAGACGCAGCGGCATGGAAGTCTCCGGTGATCATCTCCAAGCAGTCCTCGACAACCTTCTCCGACAAGGAGCAGATTTGGGCCGACAACGCGGCGTCGAGCCGGTTCTTCGGCAACGTCTACGTCTGCTGGGCCTCCTTCCGTAGCAACAGTAAAGGAAATGCTCTCCCGACCCCCCTCACTGTCGCTCGGTCCTCCGACGGGGGCACGACCTGGACCACCGCACAGGTCGGCCCCGCCACCGACAACCGCAACAACGCCCAGGCCGACGGCTGCACGGTTCGCACCGACAGCAGCGGCAATGCCTATATCTTCGGCGTTGGCACGCGTAACGGCAGCACGGTGCAGATGATGTACAAGTCGACTGATGGCGGCGTTCACTGGATCGGGCCGACCATCGTCGCATCCGCTGTGGCGCCAGGCGTTCTGGACTCCGTCCTGGGGCGGCCGGTCATGGACGGTATGGCAGGTGCCCGGGTCGACCTCGCGGTCGGGCCAAGCGTGGACATCGCCAACGGTGCTCCCACCGGAACAGGTGCCACGGATGAGATCTTCATGACGTGGGCCGACGGTCGAGCGGGACTCAACCACGAGCAGCTCATGCTGACCCGTTCGAGCAATGGCGGGGCCAGCTGGGTCACCCCTGCTGCCGTGCCACTGACGGCAGGAGACCGGCCGATCTTCACCGCGCCCGCGGTGTCACCAGATGGCTCCGACCTCTACATCGTCCACAACTCCTATACGACACCGTTCCGTAAGGACACGACTAGTGTCCGTGGTCTGGTGGGTGGGGTGTTACACGCTGACGTCGCTGCCGGCGTTCCATCCTCGTTCAGCGCTCTTCACCGCGGTGTGGTTGGTGACCCGCGTGGCTCGAGCCAGAACGGTCTGACGGCCGAGTTCCTCGGTGACTACGTGTATGCCGCTGCCACCAATGAAGCAGTGGTCGGGGTCTGGAACGACGCTCGTCATGCGGACGTCTGCCCGTCGATCAACGCCTACCGGGCATCGCTTTACACTGCCTCGCCCACGACGGCGCCTGATGTTCTGGGCTCCTGTTCTCCCGCGCCCGCTAGCGCTCCGAACTTCGGCAACAGCGACATCTTCGGTGGGAGGTACGCCGACCCGACACCGTGAGCTGATCAGCGCGGCGGAGGACGCGGGATACCGAGGTGGTCCCTGCGTCCTCCGTCAGCGTGTGGGCAGGTCTAGAGCAAGGGCTCCCACGTCCAGGCTGTGACCGAAAACGACCGCGTGCCGCTGAAACTCAGGAAAGGCGTCACCTGCGGTCAGGAAAGGCGTCGCCTGCGTTCAGGAGTGGCGTCGGTCGGGAGGGGGTCTGGTCGTTCTCAACGAGCACCTGGTGGAACTCCCAGGCGTTGCCTTCAGCTATCACGTCTTCCAGGCAGTCGAGGTAGTCGGAGCAGGTGAAGCAGGCCTTCGCCATGCGCTTCCGCTCGGGTTTCGTGCCGAGCCCGTCGATGAGGAGTACTTCCGTGTAACGGCAGCCGTCCGTGCACGCGGGGAGGGTGTGCTTCCACCACTTGTTCACGGTCATGGGCGGTTCCGCGTCTTCTCGGGCTCGGTCATCTCCGGATGAGAATCGCACCATGCTATCGGGGGAAGGCAAGAAATGAGAGGCGTTTGAGGATGAGGCCAAGGAGTGGGCCTCAGAGCGGCCGGGCCGCGCCCAACACGGCGGCCCGGGCGTCACCTGATGCGCCCACGTGCACCGGCAGACCCATCGTGGCGAGCGATCGCGCCATTCCGTCGCCCATGTGGTTGACGACCACGGCCTCGACGTGCTCGTCACGCAGGAAGGTGACGACGCGGGCGTGATGGGAGCCCGGCGTGCCCTCGTCGTGCAACCGGTTCCAGGCGACCTCGACCTCCCGCCAGCTCACGATCTCGCCCTCGACCACATCTGCTAGTGCAACACGCTCGGCCCGGCCCCAACCATGGTCGATCATGCCTTCGCTTGTCACAGGCGCGCAGATCATCATCTCAGCGAACTACCTCTCGTCGTGGCTCTTGAAGGCCGCAAGGACTGCGGATCGTCATAACCGCCATTGCATCCCACCAGTGTCCGACACCTCGAAACGGAGGCCGGCAGCGGATGCCCCGGTGTTCGTTCCGGGCCCATGACGCCGAACATGGTGGGCTATCCCGACCGAACACCGCTTCGGCACCGTTTCTGCTGTCCGAGACGTCGAGAACGGTGCTTTGGGGGTGTCTGGTCGGATTGAACCAACCGGGAGGCCCCTATCCAAGGGAATCAGACCAGCTGGGCGTCCCACCGGAGGCGCTCTCGGTAAACGCCCCAAGGTCATGGACGAGGTGGGCAACCAGCTCGCTGACATCCCAGGAACGGTACCTGGACTGTCCTGCTGGCGGTCCCATGGTTCCCAGATCAGGCATGCTCCTCTCTATGAACACGACGTGGGACACCGAGGCCATCCGCTCGCAGTACCCGGCGCTCAAGGACGGCACGGCGTTTCTCGACGGCGCCGGCGGGACGCAGGTCCCCGAGTCCGTGATCGATGCGATCTCCGAGGCCTACCGCTCCGGGCTCAGCAACGTGGGCGGCGCCTTTGCGGCCAGCCGGAACTCGATGCAGCTGATCGCCGACGCGCGTTCGGCGGTGGCGGACCTGGCCGGAGGCCAGGCAGGTGGGGTGGTCCTTGGACCCAACATGACGACGCTGACCTACCGGATGGCCGCGGCCCTGGCCAGAACGTGGGAACCGGGCGACGAGATCGTCGTCTCGGAGCTGGACCACGACGCCAACGTCAGGCCCTGGGTGCAGGCCGCAGCCTCTGCCGGTGTGGTGGTGCGCTGGGCGCGGGTAGATCCGCGGACCACTGACCTGCCGTCCGGGCAGTATGCCGAGCTGGTCACCTCTCGCACGCGACTCGTTGCCGTGGCTGCGGCCTCGAACCTGATCGGGACCATCCCCGACGTCGCCGAGATCAGTCAGATCGCCCACGCGGCAGGGGCATTGGTCTTCATCGACGCGGTCGCGGCCGCGCCCCACTTCCGTCTGGACATGACTTCGCTGGGCGCAGACCTCATCGCCCTCTCCGCCTACAAGTGGTGCGGCCCTCACGCCGGGGCGGTTGTGGCCTCTCCTGACCTGCTGGAGACGTTGAGACCCGACAAGCTCGAGCCGTCGTCCCATCGCGTGCCCGACCGTTTTGAGCTTGGCACCCACGGTCTGGCCAACATGGCCGGAATCACCGCGGCCGTGGATCACCTGGCCGATCTCGTTGCAGGACAGGGAGATCGGCGCCAGCGTCTCGATCGCTCCTTTGCGGCTCTGGCCGCCCGGGAGCACGAGCTGGTGCAGGACACGACCAGCCGGCTCGCCGCCATACCGGGCGTTCGGATGGTTGGGGCGCCGACGCGGCGCAACGGGACCATCTGCTTCACGGTTGACTCCCTGGCGCCGGATGAGGTTGCGGCGCGGCTGGGGGAGCAAGACATATGCGTGTGGAACGGACACGCCTATGCGTGGGAGCTCAGTCGCGTGCTGGGGATCCGCGACACCGGTGGTGCGATCCGGGTCAGCCTCTCTCCGTACACGGCTTCGTCTGACCTCGATCGGTTGGTTGCCGCCGTCTCTGCCTTCTAGGTTCTGCCGCTTTCGCCGTCGCGGATTCTGGCCGGCTATCGCCGGTTAAAGTAGGGCGCATGATGAAGAAGTGGGGCGAGCTCCTCGGCAGGAGAGCCGGGGCCGTCCTCATCGGCGGGCTGGTCCTTGTCGCTGCAGCGGCCGTCTTCGGCCTCGGGGTCTTCGGCAGCCTCAGCAACGGGGGCTACGACGACCCGGCAAGCGAGTCGGCCCGGTCACTGGTCGCGGAACATGCGACCTTCACGAGCCACGACGCCGACATCGTGGTCATCTACTCCAGCCTGTCGATGAAGGTCACCGACCCCGCATTCCGCGGAGCCGTCTCGAACGTCATCAGCGGGCTCCCCAAGGGGACGATCCAGCGCGTCACCACGTGGTACCAGACCCCGTCGCCGGCGTTGATCAGCAAGGACCAGCACTGGACCCGGGTCATCCTTGCCCTGACCGGCACCTCGCAGGATCAGAAGGCAGCCCTGTATGACCGCGTCAGCACCCACCTGGACGCCAAGGGCCTGACCACGACGCTCGGAGGTCAGTGGGCCGTCTACCGCGACGTGAACCACCATGTCTCAGCGGATATCACCCGAGCCGAGGCGATCTCGATGCCGATCGTGGTCCTCCTGTGCCTGGTGTTCTTCGGCAGTGTCGCGTCCGCGCTGATGCCCGCCTTTGTCGGTGGCGTGGCCATCTTCGGTGCCTTCGCTCTCGTGCGCTTGATCACCATGGTCACCGACGTCTCGGTCTTCTCCATCAACATCATCACCTTGATCGGGATGGGTCTGGCCATCGACTATGCGTTGTTCGTCGTGAGCAGGTTCCGTGAGGAGCTCGCCAAGTATCCCGGCACGGAGCGTGAACACGTCAACGCGGCCATCACCGCCACCATGGCCTCTGCCGGCCGAACCGTGTTGTTCTCCGGCCTGATCGTGGCCGCCTCGCTCGCGTCGCTGCTGATCTTCCCTCAGAGCTTCCTGCGGTCGATGGGCTTTGGCGGAGTGGCCGCGGTCCTCGTCGCGATGCTGGCCGCTTTGACCGTCCTGCCGGCGCTGCTCGCCGTCCTTGGTCCGCGGATCGAAGCAGGCCGTATGCCGTGGCGTCGAGGGGCGCGCGCACGGACCGCGGGTGAGCCTGCCATGGCGCCAAACCTCACCCAGACATCCGGCACGTGGGCGAGCCTGGCGCACAGCGTGATGCGGCGACCCGTCGCATACCTGCTGGTCATCACCCTGGCCCTGCTGACCCTGGGTGTGCCATTCCTGTCAGCCAGGTGGGGGAGCACGGACGAGCGGGTCCTGCCGGTCAGCGCACCGAGTCGGGTCGCCGCCGACCTTGGCGCTCGCGAGTTCGGTGGCGGGACCACCAGCGCCAACATTGTGGTGCAAGGGGCCGGTCAGAGCCAGCTCAGCGGATACGTCGACCGCCTCGCGAGGGTCAGCGGGGTCCAGTCGGCGCGGGTGATCGACCAGGCGGCGACCAGCCCCACCCGTGCTGGTCCGGCGAGCCTGGTCCAGGTCAGCTGGCTCGGGCACAGCCAGAGTGAGCAGTCACAGCAGCTGGCCAGGGATCTGCGCGCTGTTGATCCGGGCACGGGGGCCCGTGCTCTGGTCGGTGGCGCATCGGCCAGTGCCGTTGACCTCATTGACTCCATCGGCTCACGCCTGCCCTGGATGGGCCTCTTCGTGGTCTCCGTCATGCTCGTCCTGCTGTTCATCGCCTTCGGTTCCGTGGTCCTGCCCCTCAAGGCCGTCGTGATGAACGCCCTGTCCCTCACCGCCTCGTTCGGCGTGGTCACCTGGATCTTCCAGGATGGTCATCTGTCAGGGCCTCTCGGCTTCACCTCATCGGGATACCTGGACGCCACCCAGCCGATCCTGATGCTGGCCATCATCTTTGGCCTGTCGATGGACTACGAGGTGTTCCTGCTCTCACGGATCCGGGAGGAGTGGGACCTCACCGGCGACAACACGACGGCGGTGGCCAACGGGCTGCAGCGCAGCGGGCGCATCATCACCAGCGCAGCGCTCCTGCTGGCCGTGGTCATCGGTGGGTTCGCCACCTCCGGCATCGTGATCATGAAGATGATCGGGATAGGCATGCTCGTCGCTGTCCTGATCGACGCCACTGTCGTTCGCGCGATGCTGGTTCCGGCAACGATGCGGCTGCTGGGCACCGTGAACTGGTGGGCCCCCGGCCCGCTGCGACGCTGGTGGGAGCGTCACGGCATACGCGAGTCGGAAGGCGCGCCGTCCGCCCGACACGCCACCGAGCTGGTCAGTCGGAACTGATCTTTCGTTGGTACTCCACGGCGGTGGAGTTGATCCGGCAGGATCTAGAGCATGACGACAATGCTTCTCGGCCCTGCGGACCTGGTCCGCAGGCGTGGCCTGCGGCGGATGCGAGCCGTGGCGTTGTCCCTGCTCATCCTCGCGGCCATCGTGTTCATCCTGACCCGAAACCGTGATGGTGCCTGGGGGTACGTCAACGCGACCGCTGAAGCCGCGATGATCGGAGGACTCGCGGACTGGTTCGCCGTCACTGCGTTGTTCCGTCATCCGCTGGGCATCCCGATCCCGCACACGGCCATCATCCCCCACCGCAAGGAGGCCCTGGGCCAGAGCCTCGAGGAGTTCGTGACCGGAAACTTCCTGACTGCTGACGCCGCTCGTGAGCGGGTGGTTGCTGCGGACGTGAGTCGCCGGGTGGGTCGCTGGCTCGCCCAGGAACCGCACAGTGCGCGCGTGATCACCGAGCTGGCCAGGGTGAGCAGTAGCGCGCTGGTGGCCATCAGGGACGACGACGTCCTCAACTTCGTCGAGCAGTCGCTGCTGCCCCGGCTCGTCCACGAGCCGCTGAGCCCTGTGGTCGGGCATTTTCTTGGGTCCGTCGTACAGGACGGCGCCCACCACGGACTCGTCGATATCGCCTTGGTCGAGGCTCACGTCTGGCTGTCGGCGAACGAGGATGCGGTGGCCTCGATCGTCGGCGCGCGGGCGCCCTGGTGGTCACCGTCCTGGCTGGACGAGAAGGTCATCGCGCGTGTTCATCGCGAGGCGCTGGCATGGGTCGCCGATGTGCGCGATCGCCCGAACCATCCCGCGCGACAGGCTCTTGACGATCTGCTTGGCCAGCTCGCACTCGACATGCAGCATGAACCCGAGACGATCGCGCGCGCCGAGGCACTCAAGGTGCGCGTGATGACCCACCCGCAGATCGGTCCGTCCGCGGTGGGCGTGTGGGATGCGTTGCGCACCGCGCTTCTGGGGGTCCTCGATGATGCCGACGGGCAGCTGCGACGCCGAGGGGTCAGCGCCCTGTCTGAGCTGGGTGAGCGTTTGGTGACCGACCAAGACCTGCGCCAGCGCGTCGATGGCCACGTTGCCGATGCCATCGGCTTCGTGGTCAGCGCCTACGGCCACGAGATCGCCAAGGTCATCTCCCAGACCGTTGACCGCTGGGACGGCAAGGAGGCGGCTGAGCGCATTGAGCTGCACGTGGGACGCGACCTGCAGTTCATCCGGATCAACGGGACGATCGTCGGCGGGCTGGCCGGGCTGACCATCCACACCCTCAGCGTGCTGCTGTGAGCTAGCCCTGTTTCCAGGCGTTCTCGACCAGGCGCACCGCCTCGTGCGAGCTGAGTCCCAGCCTTCTGACCGCGTAAACGTACTCAGCGGTCAAAGCTCTGGCGCTGTCCGCCACTGACGAGCGAACCGCGCCCTCGTCAACGACCTCACTGCGCACGAAGGTGCCGCGACGGCCGTGGGTAGTGATCAGCGCGTCGGCCTCCAGCTCTCGGTAGGCCCTGGCGACGGTATTTACTGCCAGGCCAAGATCGGTTGCGAGCTGGCGAACAGTCGGGAGCCTCGTGCCGGCGTCGAGCTGACCGGCTGCCACGGCAGTCGCGATCTGGGTCCGGACCTGTTCGAACGGCGGGGTCGCTGAGTCGCTGTCGATCCTCAGGCGCAACGGTGTGCTCACGACTGCCACCGTATGCCGTGTCGGTTCGCCCCGCCCCTGCTGAGTGGTCGGCGCCAGGCCCTGGTCGCGATGAGTTGTCCAGATTGAGAGATGGGCTTCCCGAGGTGTGGTCAGCGGCTCTACCCTTGTCGTAGGTCATGAGTGTCAGCGAAAAGCCCCGGCTCGCTGACCGGCAACCCTCCACCGCGGTGGGGTGCCCCGGGTGAAGACCTGGCAACGCGTCCTCGGGCGCCGCGCAAGCGCGGGTGTGCTCTTCGGTATTCCCGCATTTCATGTCAAGGCACTGAAAGGCAGGCAAAAGGCGATGAGCGACAAGACAAACTGGTCCTTCGAGACCCGACAGATTCACGCAGGGCAGGCTCCGGACCCGACCACGGGAGCCCGGGCACTGCCGATCTACCAGACCACCTCTTACGTCTTCAAAGACTCCGAGCATGCCGAAAACCTCTTCGCGCTCAAGGAGTTCGGCAACATCTACACCCGCATCATGAACCCGACGCAGGATGCCGTCGAGCAACGCATCGCCTCCCTCGAAGGTGGTGTGGGGGCCCTGCTTGTGGCCTCCGGCCAGGCGGCAGAGACGATCGCGCTCCTCAACGTCGCCGAGGTGGGGGACCACATCGTCGCGAGTCCCCAGCTATACGGCGGCACTTACAACCTGCTGAAGTACACGCTCAAGAAGCTGGGCATCGAGACGACGTTCGTGGAGGACGTGGACGACCTCGAGTCGTGGCGCGCAGCAGTCAAGCCCAACACCAAGGCCTTCTATGCCGAGACGATCAGCAACCCCTCGGCGAACATCCTGGACATCGAGGGCGTTTCGGCGATCGCACATGAGGTCGGCGTTCCGCTCATCGTCGACAACACTGTCGCGACTCCCTACCTCATCCGCCCACTGGAGTGGGGCGCTGACGTGGTGGTCCACTCGGCTACCAAGTACCTTGGCGGCCACGGCACCTCCATCGCCGGTGTGATCGTCGACGGCGGCACCTTCGACTACGCCAGAGAGCCAGCCCGCTACCCGGGTTTCAACGAGCCCGACCCGAGCTACAACGGTCTCGTCTTCGCCTGCGACCTGGGGGTCGGGAGTCCACTCGGCGCCAACCTGGCTTTCATCCTCAAGGCCCGTGTCCAGCTGCTTCGTGACCTCGGCGCTGCGATCTCGCCGTTCAACGCGTTCCTGATCTCGCAGGGGATCGAGACGTTGTCGTTACGGATCGAGCGTCACGTCGAGAATGCGGCCAAGGTCGCCGACTGGCTGGAGGCGCACTCCCAGGTTGAGTCTGTGGCCTACGCATCGCTGGCCTCGAGCCCATGGAAGGCGTTGGCGGACAAGTACGCCCCCCGGGGCGCCGGGGCCGTCGTCGCCTTCGAGATCAAGGGCGGGGTGGAATCCGGCAAGAAGTTCGTGCAGGCCCTGACCTTGCACAGCCACGTGGCCAACATCGGCGACGTGCGCTCGCTGGTCATCCACCCGGCGTCCACCACGCACTCGCAGCTCTCGCCCGAGGACCAGCTCTCGTCGGGCGTGACCCCGGGTCTGGTCCGGCTGGCTGTCGGTATCGAGTACATCGATGACATCCTGGCGGACCTCGAGCAGGGATTTACCGCGGCCAAGATCTAGCCATTCCGTGACAGCACGAAGGATCCTGGGCATCGGCAGCAGCCAGGATCCTTCGTCGCGTCGGCCAAGGGCGACGCAGCAAGGGCTCGGGCTCAACCTGGTGCGGCTATCAGGAGGATGCCCGGACGACGTACTCGATGTGTTGCCGCGGCCGGACCCGCCCGGCGAGGCGCGGACCGACCCTGGTCTCAGCGCCGCTGAGGCGCGGCAGGTTCAGGTCGGGGCGCAGAAGGTTGTGGTGGTGTGGCGTACGCGGCCATTCGAGCTGACCCTGCGAAAGCCATCAGCAGCCCCAGGCACGACAACAAAGCGACCGCCAGTACCGAGTACGCCGCGGCCACTCCGGCGTTGATTCCCCCAGCGCGGATCACCAGCCCCATCACCATCTCGGCCGCGAACAGCGTTGCAAGAACGATGCCCCAACGGCGTAGCCGCTCAGTCCGCGCGGACACCACGGCCGTGGTAACAACGAGCGCAGCGCCCAGGCTCGCCAGTCCCAGTCTCAGGGCCTGCAACCAGGTGTGAAGGTCGCTGTCGATCAGCTGCCAGATCGGCCAGCCCATGCATCGGGTGTACGAGAGCGGCGCTGCCGCGAATATGCCGGTCACGTGCACCAGGATCACCACCGAGACACTCGTGGCTGCCAGGCGCCTCACCTGAAGCGGGTGCCCCTCAGCTGCAGACTGCCACGTGGAGCCGGATCCGGGGGCGCCTATCAGTACGGCGGCGACACCCATCGCTGTCATCGCCGTCAGGGCCGAGAACAGGTCCACGGCAGCCAACCAGGTCGGCAGGCCGCTGAGCACGGCCAGTCTCCCGAAGGCGCCAGCCGCCAGAGCACCGACGAGCGCCACCCATGGCAGGATTCGCACCCACCGGTCCGCCCCGCGCAACCGTGTGGAAATGACCGCGGCGGCCAGCACCAAGGGGCCGGCGGCCATGGCGACCACCCGGTGGACGAACTCGATCAGCGGACTGAGCTGCAGCTGCGGGGCGATCTGGTCCGGACGGCAACCGGGCCAGGTGGGGCAGGAAGCGCCTGACCCGGTGGCACACACCACCGCCCCCATCGCCACCGCCAGGAAGGTGAACAGCGCCGCGAGGCGGAAGACGATCAGCCCAGCGGTCGGCGGAGCGGAAACATTTCTTGGCATCGAGGCATCTCCCGGGCAATCACGACAGCGGGCTGCAGGTGCCCGCGCGACACCCTACGCATCCGCCAGGTCGTGTTACCCAAGACCCCTTGGGGACGGGCCCGACCTGCCCGGACACCGGCGGCGGCGAGTATCGGCTGGGATGCGCCACGTTTGCCGCCGACTCGACTGGGCGCCGCGGCTTGCATGAACGAGAATGCATATTTCAGCTCGGCGCGGTCGATCAGCCCGCGCGTGGGTGGTGGAGATGCTGTCCATGCCGCCACTGCGCCACACACGAGACGACCGAGCACGACGACCAGGAATGAGTAGCCATGACAAGTCCGGACGATGGCCGTAGCCCCGTTCCCCCAGCGGGAGTTCTCGTCTGTTTCCACGCCCACCCCGACGACGAGGTCTTCACCACCGGTGGTGTCATGCGCCTGGCCGCGGACGCCGGACACAGGGTGGTGCTGGTGACTGCCACGGACGGTGCGCTCGGGGAGGCGCCCAAAGGGTTGCTTGCCGAAGGTGAGCGGCTCGTTGACCGCCGTCGCCGCGAGCTGGAGACCTCGGCTCTGGCGCTGGGAGTGCACCGGCTGGAGATGTTCGGCTATCCCGACTCGGGGATGGCCGGCACCCCTGACAACGCGCGGGCCGAGGCGTTCTGCAACGTGGACGTCGAGGTCGTCGCCTCGCGGCTGGCCCAGCTGCTGGTCGAGGAGGGCACCGACGTGCTGACGATTTATGACCCGCACGGC
>ENA-OFCI01001067-OFCI01001067.1-metagenomes-genome-assembly--contig:-NODE-1067-length-13438-cov-3.227527_pt1 | contig 13438 bp, 12 predicted proteins | sample MGYA00153391_OFCI01 | MGnify analysis MGYA00153391
GGACAAGTACTTCTCGCTCGCCATGTCGATCAACTCCACCGGTGACTGGAAGGTCGGCGGTTCCGTCGTCGTTCCCGTGCCGGCGCAGGCCACGACGGTCTCGCTGACCGGTGCGCTCGCCGGAGCCAACACTGCAGCCCTCACGGCCACAGTGAAGGACTCGACGAACGCCACGGCGACCGCCGCTCCCGGAACGGTCCAGTTCCTCGAGGGCACGACGGTGCTCGGAACGGCTCCGGTTGCCGCCGGAGTCGCGTCGTTCACCTCCAGCGGTCTTTCGGTCGGGTCCCACGCGATCACGGCCAAGTACCTCAGCAGCGACACCGTCGGATGGGCGAACTCGGCTCTCTCCGGTGTAGCGACTGTCGTCGTGCCGCCCGTCGCTGCCGCGCCTGGCCAGACTGTCATTGACGTGACGGTCCCGACCGGTACCGGCGTGCTGTCGTACGCCGGGCTGCAGAGCACGATCTCGCTCGGACAGGCCGTCCTCACCGGCGGACTGTTCAAGGCGTCGGGTGACCTCGGCCCGATCACCATCACCGACACCCGCCAGCTCGGATCCTCGAGCTGGAGCCTCACCGGAGTTGCCACCAACTTCACGTCAGGCACGAAGGTCATCGATGGCAAGTACCTGGGTTGGAAGCCCGCTGTAGTCGGAACCTCTAACGCCGGTGTTGCTGGTGCCGAGGTGCTGCCCGCACCAGGCTCGACCAATGGATTGAAGACGGCGAGCCCCCTCTCCACCGGATCGGTAGTCGACGGGATCACCAGCACGGTCGTCGGAGCCAAGCTCAACCTCGCCGCTCCGGGTAACACGCCCGGCGGCCTCTACACGGCGACCCTCACGCTGACGCTCCTCTAGGCCAGCACCTTCTCGCCGGAGGGGGCTGGGACCGAAGCCATTCGGCCCCAGCCTCCTCTTCCCCCTCCACCCTCACCCCTCGATTGGTGATCATGCGTTTTTCTGCCCCGCTCTCCACCGTCGCCGCACTCCTGCTGGCGCTGGCGCCGTTCGCGACCGCACCGGCGCTCGCTGCTTTCCCGGGGACCGCTGTCCGCGCAGCGTCCGCAGACCCGATCACCTGGAGCGTGAAGCCGTCTAACGATTTGAAAGGCGCCCGCGCGGCATTCGAGTATGCGACTGACCCGGGAACGCAGGTGAATGACACCGTGCTGGTGATCAACTCCGGCGTCGTTGCCGCCGACTTCACCGTGTATGCGGCTGACGCTATCAACGACCGCGAGACGGGCGACCTCAGTCTCGCGCCAAAGGCCAACAAGTCTTCAGACCTCGGCGCCTGGGTCACACTGAAGGTCTCCACCATTCATCTGGAACCGGGCACCCAGGCCAGCATCCCCTTCACCATGCTCGTGCCCTCCGATGCCAGCCCCGGTGACCACTCGGCCGGAATAGTCGCCTCAAGCACGACAACCGGCACCAGCAAGGGCCAGACCGTCCTGGTCGACCAGCGCGTCGGCGCGCGGATCAACCTCCGGGTGTCGGGGGCCGTCGTTCCTAAGGTCACGGCCTCCGGGTTCGTGACCTCCTTCACTCCCTCGCTGAACCCCTTCGCTCCCGGCACGATGGATGTCGACTACTCGGTGGCGAATCGCGGGAATATTCGTCTCGATATCGGCCAGAAGTTGGATGTCGTCGGACCCTTCGGCATCCATCTCGGCGAGGTGTCCCCTCCGACCGTTCGCAACCTGCTGCCCGGGCAGTCGGCTCATATCGTCAGCCGGATGTCGGGTATCGGCGCGCTTCTCCTCGCTTGGTCGACGGTGAAACTCACCCCGGGCCCCTCGGGAATCGTGCCAGCGAAGACGACTGGCTCGCCCAACACCGCTCCGGATGAGACGATCGACCCCAACGCGGACGCGAAGTTTGTATCGGCATCGGCCACCACGCTCTCCATCGCCGTGACCTGGACGCTTTTAGCTATCGTGGTGCTCCTCGCCTTGCTCGTCTTCCTGGTCGCACGCTACATCCGCACCACGCGCGCTCAGTTCTATGCGGCCGTCGACCGAGCGGCCGCTGAGGCGCGTCTGGGCGCGGTGAGGGATGCCGAACGCCCCGAGACGGTGCCTACCCGATGAGAGCAGCCGTGATCGCGCTTACTCTCGTCGCCCTCGCCGCGTTCGGATCGTTGGCGGTCGGGGGAGCGGCTTCGGCCGCGTGCGTGACACCCACTCCGAATCCGAGTCAGACCTCCGCCGGGATCGCGCTGCAGGTCGGGGAAACCACTGAGACGCCCTCCCCGATCGACACCTGCGCGCCGAGCGCGACCGCACCTGCAGGGGCGATTCTGGCGGACACTACAGCGGGCGGCAGCGCGGGAACGAAGACTCCACGCAAGGCGGTTCCGGCATCCATCGACACTCCGCAGACGGCTCCTGCGGGAGCCTCTGGTGCACCCACCCCCGGCACCGAGCCGGTGCCGCAGGCTGACGCTCTTGTGCTCAGTCCCGGCCGGGTTGGCGCGGGCGAAAAGGTGCTGGCGACCGGAGCGGGTTATGCGGCAGGAGAGTGGGTGCAGGTGGTCGTCTACTCGAACCCGGTCATCCTCGGCAGCTATACGGCCGACTCGAGTGGCCACCTGAACGCGACCTTTACTGTACCGGTCGACATCAAGACGGGAGCCCACACGGTCGAGGCGACCGGCTGGGTTTCACACCATGCCACGAATGGACGGCTCCTCGTAGTGACCGCCGCCGTCGTGGAGGGGCGGATCTCGCCCACCTGGTGGCTGATCGGCATCGGCATCCTGCTGCTGTCCGTGATCCTCGTTTCGCTAATCGTCTTCCGCTCGACGATCGCGCGGGCATTCACGCCGAGCAAACTCCCGGAGGCCGCATCATGACCGTTACCGCTGCTCCGCAGTCTCGCGTGTCATCGCCGCCCGCTGCGCAGCCTCAGCTGCCCTTTTGGCTGCGAAAACCTCCAAAAAAGCCGAGGACAAAGGCGCCGACGCCGGGGCCTGGCCAGATTCGGTGGTGGATCGGCGTCGTCTGGTTTGTAGTCGCAGGGCTCTTGCTTGGCTTCGTCGGGCACGTGACCGTTGTCGGTGGGCTGCAGCACCTTCGGTCGCAGCACCTGTTGTACGAAGAACTGCGCACCGGTCTCGCGAAGGCTGAGACTCCGCTCGGGCAATTAGGCTTCAACGAGAAGCTCGTGCCCTTCGGTACCCCGATCGCTGTCATCATCATTCCCCGCATCAATGTCAGCGAAGTGATCGTTCAGGGAACGCGGCCGAGCGACCTGATCGGTGCACCGGGCCATCGGAGAGACACCGTTTATCCCGGACAGGCCGGTACGAGCGTGATCATGGGTCGTCAGACCACCTATGGCGGACCTTTCGGTTCGCTCCGCGAGCTCGCACCCGGCGACAAGATCTCCGTGGTCACCGCGCAGGGGCTGCAGAAGTTCACCGTCTTCGGCATCCGCCGCGATGGTGACCTGTTGCCCGCCACGCTCGCGAAGGGGGAGGGCCGGCTCGAACTCGTGACCGCCGACGGACTTCCTCTCGCCCCTTCCGGCACTCTTCATATCGACGCGACCCTCGACTCGAAGGTGCGGGAGACCCCGTCCCCGGTATTCACGAAGGAAGTGCTCGATCCCTCAGAACTCGAACTCGCGGATGACTCCGGCTCCTGGTTTGCCACCTTCTTCTGGTTGCAGTGGCTCATCGTCGGCGCGATCGCGCTGCGCTGGGCGCGCGGCCGCTGGGGAGTCTGGCAGACCTGGATCATCGGCATCCCGCTGATGCTCGCCCTCGGCGCGGCAACGGCCGACTCCGCCATTTCTATCCTCGCGAACCTGCTGTGACCATTATGGAGAACCCGATGTCCGACGACACTCTCACCCTCGACGCCCGTCTCGATACTGAAACGGAACGTTTACGTACCGAGGCACACTCATCCATTGTGCCCAGCGAGCTCACCATGCTCGAGGCCCGGTCCATCTCGGCGTGGTTCGGCGACCACAAGGTGCTCGATCGGGTCTCGCTCACCATGGAGGCGGGCAAAATCACCGCACTCATCGGGCCATCCGGCTGCGGCAAGTCCACCTTCCTCCGCATCCTCAACCGCATGCACGAGATGATCCCATCCGCATCGCTCGCGGGGGAGGTGCTGCTCGACGGCGAAGATATCTACGCGGCGACACGTCGTCTGACCGACGCTCGCCGAGACATCGGCATGGTGTTCCAGAAGCCGAACCCCTTCCCGGCGATGTCGATCTACGACAATGTAGTGGCTGGCCTCAAGCTCACCGGTATCCGTGCCGGACGAGACTCGAAGGACGCCCTTGTGGAGGAGTGCCTCATCAAGGCCGGCCTGTGGAAAGAGGTGCGCGACCGACTGCGCCAGCCCGGCGGCGGCCTCTCCGGAGGCCAGCAGCAGAGACTCTGCATCGCTCGATCGCTCGCCGTGCGTCCGAAGGTGCTTCTGATGGATGAACCCTGCTCGGCCCTCGACCCCACGTCCACCCGGGTGATCGAAGAGACCATGCTCGAACTCGCTCGCGAGGTGACCATCGTGATCGTTACTCACAACATGCAGCAGGCCCAGCGGGTCTCAGACAACTGCGCCTTCTTCCTCGCCTCCCAGGGGACGCCGGGCGGAATCGTCGAGCACGGCGACACCGAGGTGATGTTCGGCAGTCCGACCGACTCCCGCACCTTTGACTACGTCAACGGTCGGTTTGGATAGCGAGGGTGGCACGCTCGCGAGCTGCACTAGTGGTGCTGCAGTGTGTGGCTCTGCTGGCGCTCGTGGGCTGGGGTGCCGCAGTGTGGGCGTCCTTCGCGAACAAGGGACCGGAGGCGGCGAGCTATGCCCGGGTGGAAGTCATCCCCGAGCCGGCGGTGCTTCCCGAGCCGACGGTGCAGGCCTCCGTCATCGTTCGACCCGTTTCAATCACTGCTCGAATCGACCCGGCCTGGCTTGACACCGCGTCGTCGCGCACCGGTATCCCGCGCAGGGCGCTCGCAGCGTACGCGGGTGCGGCAGCCGTGCTTGCGGAGCAATCGCCCGGCTGCCACCTCGGTTGGAATACCCTCGCGGCCATCGGCCACATCGAGTCCGACGACGGGCGGCACGGCGGGGCGGTCCTGAGCGAAAATGGGTACTCGAGCGTGCCGATCATCGGACCGAAACTCGACGGCGGCGCGTTTGCGGGCATCCACGATTCAGATGGGGGAGTCTGGGACGGCGACACGGTGTGGGATCACGCGGTGGGTCCGTTCCAGTTCATTCCGCAGACCTGGCGCACCTGGGGCGCGGACGGCAACGGTGACGGCCAGGCCGATCCGAACCAGATGGATGACGCGGCCCTGACCGCGGCACGGTACCTCTGCCACGCGGGCGACCTGTCGACGGTCGACGGGTGGCGGCGGGCTGCACTCTCCTACAACCACTCGGAGAGCTACGTGGATGACGTGGCGAAAGTGGCCAACTCGTATCACTCCTAGTACGCGCCCTAGTCGAAGTCGAGGCTGAGCTTGCGAAGCAGCGCGGCCAACCGCTCCTGGTCGCCGACAGAGAGCCCGTCGAGGAGCTCATTCTCGGAAACCAGCAGGGTGCTGATCGCAGTGTCAACATGCTGACGGCCATCACCGGTCATAGTCACGAGGATGCCCCGCCCATCGCGTGGGTCGGTTCGGCGCTCCACGAGTGCACGTGTCACCAGCCGGTCGATGCGGTTGGTCATCGTGCCGCTTGAGACGAGGGTCTGCTGAAGCAGTGCCTTCGGACTCAGCTGGTAAGGCGAGCCCGCCCGGCGCAGGGCGGAGAGCACGTCGAACTCCCAGGACTCGAGACCGGATGCGGTGAAGGCGGTGCGACGGGCCCGGTCGAGGTGCCTGGCGAGTCGGCCGACCCGAGAGAGAACCTGCAGCGGCGCGAAGTCGAGGTCGGGACGCTCGCGCACCCATGCGCCGACGATACGGTCGACTTCGTCGTGTGCGGGCATCCGTCCATTATCGCGGTCGTCGTTCGAAATGCAGGATGCGGCGTTACTCCTGAGGCGGATGATGCCTCCGAGTCGACTCCTGTCACAGAGTTTCCTGCATTTGCGACAGCGCCACCGTCAGGTGAGGCGCGTCTCGCGGATGCTTCGCGCTGTCGGCCCCTCCCCAAAACGCAGGAGATTCGCCACGAAACGCCGTCATTCGCCGCGAAACGCCCCTCCTCGTGGTGCATCTCCTGCGTTTCGGGCCGCTGGCAGGGGGAGCGCAGGCAGGGGGAGCGCAGGCGGGCGGTGGGCGGCCCCCGGCAAGCCCCGCCCACGCGTGCGGCTCCAGCGGCGGAGCGCATCTGGCAGAATTGTCGCGGTCGACCGTTTTACGGGTCGGCCGAGAATTCCGCCTTAGTGTAACGGCAGCACGACAGCCTTTGGAGCTGTTCGGTCCAGGTTCGAATCCTGGAGGCGGAGCGGTCGGGGTGCGCGCGAGAGTGCGCTGCGTGACCACCGGCGATTCGCACGCGAGAGCGCGCCACTCGGCGACCAGAGCAAAGGAGCCACCATGTCCGACATCGCGATCATCATCCTCGCCGCGGGTGAGGGCACTCGCATGAAGTCAGCGAAGCCAAAGGTGCTCCACTCGATCGCGGGGATCCCGATGGTTTCGCACGTGCTCGCCACGGCCGAGGAACTGGGTGCGGCCCACATCGTGGCTGTAGTGCGGCATGAGCGAGACGCCGTCGCTGCAGTAATCGCCGAGCACGTTCCGCAGGCGATCATCGTCGACCAGGATGAGGCGCCGGGCACCGGCCGTGCGGTAGAACTCGGCCTCGCCGGGCTTCCCTCCGACTTCACCGGCTCGGTCGTCGTGCTGAGCGCAGACGTGCCGTTACTCGACGCGGCCACCGTGCACGCGCTCATCCAGACCCACGCACTCGCCGGTAACGCCCTCACCCTGCTGAGCGCCTACTTCGTCGACCCGACCGGCGCTGGCCGAATCCTGCGTGCCCCTGACGGGTCCTTCCAGGCGATCGTGGAGCAGAAAGACGCCACCGACGAGCAGCGCGAGATCAACGAGGTCAATGCGGGCGTCTACGTCTTCGATGCCGCCTCGTTGAGGGAGGCTCTCGTGAAGATCGGCACAGACAACGCGCAGAACGAGAAGTATCTGACGGATGCCGCGGCCGGCATCCGCGCCATTGGAGGTCGAATCGAGGCGGTTCCGGTCACGGATCACTGGCTCGTCGCCGGCATCAACGACCGTGCCCAACTCGCCGCTGCCGCCGCCGAACTCAATGCCCGTATTGTGCGGGGGTGGCAGTTGAGCGGTGTGACAATCCAGGATCCGGCGACCACCTGGATCGACCTGGCGACGAGCATCGGCGAAGACGTGGAGATTTTGCCTGGCACGCAGCTGAAGGGGGCGACCGCGATCGAACGGGGCGCAATCATCGGCCCGGACACGACACTTCTCGACTGCGAGGTCGGCGAGAACGCGATCGTGAAACGGGCGGATGCCACCCTCGCCGTTATCGGCGCGAACGCCACCGTCGGTCCCTTCGCCTATCTTCGCCCCGGCACCTACCTGGGGGAAAACGGCAAGATCGGCACCTTCGTCGAGACGAAGAACTCGACGATCGGCCGCGGATCGAAGGTGCCGCACCTGAGCTATATCGGTGACACCACTATCGGCGAGGGCACGAACCTCGGTGCGGGTGCGATCACGGCCAACTACGACGACATTGTTAAACACCGCACCGAGATCGGGTCGCAGGTGCATTCCGGCTCGCATAACGTCTTCGTCGCCCCGGTTAGAATCGGGGACGGAGCCAAGACGGGAGCGGGAACGATCGTGCGCAAGGATGTACCAGCCGGAGCCCTCGCGATGACCGTGGCACCGCAGCGCAATGTGATGGGTTGGGTGGAGAAGAATCGGGTCGGAACCGCCGCAGCGGAAGCGGCCGCGAAAGCCGATGAATCGTCCGATCAGGTCGCGTCCGACTAGGTTTCGACACGTTCGATCACCGAACCACGATCACCCAACCGAGAGAGAGCAGGACACGTGGCCGAGATCACCGCAACCGGAAAAAAGCGACTGGTCATTGTCACCGGACGTGCTCATCCCCAGCTGGCGATCGACGTCGCCGAGGAGCTCGGTTCTGACCTCGTGCACACCGATGCCCGCACTTTCGCCAACGGCGAAATTTACGCCCGGTACGACGAGAGCGTCCGAGGCTGTGACGCGTTCGTCATCCAGTCGCACACCTATCCGATCAACGAGTGGCTCATGGAGCAGCTCATCATGGTGGACGCGCTCAAGCGGGCCTCTGCGAAGCGGATCACCGTGGTCGCTCCGTTCTATCCCTATGCGCGGCAAGACAAGAAGGGGCGTGGTCGCGAACCGATCTCGGCTCGCCTCGTCGCCGATCTGTTCAAGGCCGCCGGCGCCGACCGCATCATGAGTGTCGACCTGCACGCCGCGCAGATCCAGGGCTTCTTCGATGGCCCGGTTGATCACCTCTTCGCCATGCCGGTTCTGCTCAAATACTTCAAGGAACGCCTCGACCCGTCCACGCTCACCGTTGTCTCGCCCGACATGGGCCGCGTGCGGGTCGCCGATATCTGGAGCGACAAGCTCGGGGCCCCGCTCGCCATCATCCACAAGCGTCGCGATCCGCTGGTGCCCAACAAGGTGACAGTGCACGAGATTGTCGGCGAGGTTCACGGTCGCACCTGCCTGATCGTGGACGACATGATCGACACCGGTGGCACGATCGTGAAGGCCGCCGAAGCGCTCAAGGCGGCAGGTGCCACCAACGTGGTGGTCGCGGCAACCCACGCCGTGTTCTCCCACCCGGCGAGCGAGATTCTGCAGAGCGATTTCATCGACTCGGTCGTCGTTACCGATACCCTGCCGATCCCCGCAGAGAAGCGCTTTCCGACTCTCACCGTTCTGCCGATCGCCCCGCTCATCGCCAGCGCGATCCACGAGGTGTTCAACGATGGATCGGTCACCTCGATGTTCGACGGTGCGGCCTGAGGACTGACCGACCGAACCGTGTCGCTCTGCTCTCGTAGAGTGGAGGCATGACGATCACGACACCGCGGCCGTGGCTTTCCAGTTACGCCGAGGGCGTGCCGGCCGAGATTGAATTACCGACCGGGTCGTTGTTCGATCTCCTCGAGGCATCCGTGAGCGAATATGGCGACAACATCGCGCTCGAGTTCTTCGGGGCGACCACCACCTACGCCGAGCTGGGGGAACAGGTACTGCGCGCCGCCGAGGGCTTGCGACTCCTCGGTGTGCAGAAGGGCGATACCGTCGCCCTGGTGCTGCCGAATTGCCCACAGCATGTCGTCGCGTTCTATGCAGTTCTGCGCCTCGGGGCGATCGTCGTCGAACACAATCCGCTGTATACCCCTCGTGAACTCCGGCACCAGTTTGAAGATCACGGGGCGAAGGTCGCAATTGTCTGGAACAACGTCGTCGAGACGGTGCAGCGGTTTCCGGCGGATGTCGCGGTCCAATCGATCGTGTCCATCGACATCACCCGGGCGATGCCGTTCGGCACTCGCGCTTTGCTGCGGCTGCCGATCGCGAAGGCGCGAGAGTCTCGCGCCGCGCTGACGACAGCGGTGCGAGGCACGGTTCCCTGGCGCACGCTCCTCGATCACCCGACGGTCGATGGGCACATCTTCCGGCCGACGACGGCGGATGTCGCACTCATCCAGTACACCAGCGGCACGACCGGCTCGCCAAGGGGCGCCACCCTCACCCACCTCAACCTCGCCACCAATGCCGCCCAGGCCAGGTCCTGGGTACCCTCGGTGGCTCGCGGCACCTCGGTGGTCTACGCCGTGCTGCCGATGTTCCACGCCTACGGGCTCACCCTCTGTCTGACCTTCGCGATGAGCATGGGATCGCGGCTGGTGCTCTTTCCCAAATTCGACCCCGACCTGGTGCTCAAGGTCGTGAGGAAGCATCCGGCCACTTTCCTGCCAGCGGTGCCGCCGATTTATGAGCGACTCACCGCTGCCGCCGATAAGGCGGGAGTGTCTCTGAGGGGCATCGAGATCGCGATTTCGGGGGCCATGCCGCTGTCGGCATCCATCGTCGAACCGTGGGAGGAACGCTCCGGTGGCTATCTGGTGGAGGGCTACGGGCTCTCCGAGACGAGCCCCGTTCTGATGGCTAATCCGGTGGGTCCGAGCCGCCGGGCTGGCACCGTCGGACTGCCGCTGCCCAACACCGAGGCGCGGGTCGTCGACCCCGAGAATCCGACGGTCGATCGCGCAGCCGGAGACGAGGGCGAGCTGATCGTGCGCGGCCCGCAGGTGTTCTCCGGCTATTGGAAGAAGGCCGAGGAGACGGCTGAGGTCTTCGTGCCGGCGGCCGACGGCGACGACGGCGGTCCCTGGTTTCGCACCGGCGACATCGTTACCATCGACGCGGACGGTTTCGTGAGAATCGTCGACCGCATCAAGGAGCTCATCATCACCGGTGGTTTCAACGTGGCACCGAGTGAGGTCGAAGACGCCCTTCGGTCGCATCCGTCCGTGGCGGATGTCGCGGTCGTCGGCCTGCCGAGCGACCACAGTGGCGAAGAGGTGGTGGCCGCGGTCGTTCTCGCGCCCGGTGCAGAGCTCGACGAGCAGGGTTTGCGCGATTATCTGCGCCCGAGCCTCGCCGCCTATAAGGTTCCCAAGCGCGTGGTGGCCGTCGATGAATTGCCGAAGTCACTCATCGGCAAAGTCATCCGACGGCAAGTGCGTGACCAGCTGCTTGCACAGTAACTGTCACCGGTCTGAGCCGGGTCGTGGTCCCGCGCGCCATCGTGGCGGGTTAGCCTCTTTCCATGGCTGGTTCACACAGGGCGTCGTCGTGGGGCACCACCCATGTTCCCACCATCCTCCGTTCCCTTGAGCCCCGACTCCACGCGGGCGAGTTCGTGTTCGTTTCGGTCGCGCCGGATCGGGCGGCGCAATTGAACGGATTGGCGACGATAGTCGAGCTGGAGGGCACGACGGTAGTGCTGCGTCGCCAGGACGCAGATTCCGAGTTCCTTCCCTATGATTTCGTCTCCCGGTGGATCACGCTCACGGCGCATTCATCACTGGCGACGGTTGGCCTGACGGCGACGATCGCGACCGCCCTGGCCGAAGCGGGGATCAGCAGCAATGTACTCGCGGGATTCCACCACGACCACCTGCTGGTTCCTGGCCATCAGGCCGAACTGTCGATGAGTGTGCTTCGGGAGCTCACGCGAGCGGGAGATGCCGAGGATTAGGCGTTTTTTCCTGACTTTGGCACCGGGGACAGCGTCGGGGAAATAGGGATGAGGCCGAGCGAGGCGACGTGCCTGTCGCCTCCAAAAGCTCCCACCGTGTAGCACTCCCACCCCGGTCCGGCGGCGGCGAAGAGCTCGAATCGCGCCGATGCCGCGGTCGCCTCCGGGGCTTCATAGGCGACCCAGGCGTTACAGGCTTCCTGCGCGGTCGCCGCCGCGACCGACATCGTTGTCAGCATCCCCGGCAGCACAAGGCACGCGATGCCGACGATTACCACGATGCGCAGAACCACCCGCATGCGGCGACGGCGTGGAGCTCCCTCGGTCGGCACGTAGCCGGCCAGTTCGGGCTCGTCGTCGTAGGTCATGGCGCTTCGATCTTGTCACGGTCCCGGCTGATTGCGGGCCGGGGATGGTGCGCAGTTATGGTTCCGGTTGCCTAGTGGCCAGAGCCCTCGGTCTCTATCTCGGTGCGGTCGCCGCTCCACAGGGTGTGGAAGACGCCTTCCTTGTCGATGCGCTTGTAGGTATGCGCGCCGAAGAAGTCGCGTTGGCCCTGCGTGAGGGCGGCCGGAAGGCGGTCGGCACGGAGGCTGTCGTAATAGGCGAGCGATGACGCGAACACCGGCGCGGGGATGCCCGCGTGCGCGGCATCCGCTACCACGTTGCGCCACGAGTCCTGCGCCTTCGCAACCACATCGGTGAAGAATGGCGCGGTCACGAGGGAAACCAGCGAAGGGTCCTCGGCGTAGGCCTCGGTGATGCGGTTGAGGAAACGGGCGCGGATGATGCAGCCGCCACGCCAGATCTTGGCGATCTCACCCTTTTTGATGTCCCAGTCGTACTGCTCGGCTCCCGCCACGATCGCGTCGAAGCCCTGGCTGTACGCGATCACCTTCGACGCGTAGAGCGCCTGGCGCACGCCCTCGATGAAGCCGTCGACGTCTTCGACCGGGGATGCGGTCGGTCCGGGGAGCGCCGCGGCCGCCGCGCGCTGGGCAGGCTTGGACGACACGGAACGCGCGAACACGGCCTCCGCGATGCCGGAGACCGGGATGCCGAGGTCGAGCGAGGTCTGCACGGTCCAGACGCCGGTTCCCTTCGATCCGGCCTGGTCGAGGATCACGTCGACAAGAGGCTTTCCGGTCTCCGCATCGACCTGGCGAAGTACCTCGGCGGTGATCTCGATCAGGTAGCTCTCGAGTTCTCCCGTGTTCCACTCGGCGAAGATGTCCGCGATTTCTGTTGGGCTCTTGCCGGTGCCACGACGGATCAGGTCGTAGGCCTCGCCGATGAGCTGCATGTCGGCGTATTCGATGCCATTATGAATCATTTTCACAAAGTGTCCAGCGCCGTCGTGGCCGACGTGGGTGACGCAGGGTTCGCCGTCCACGTCCGCGGCGATCGACTCGAGGATCGGGCCGAGGGTCACCCATGACTCGTCGGATCCGCCGGGCATGATCGACGGGCCGAGAAGAGCGCCCTCTTCGCCGCCGGAGATGCCGGCCCCCACGAAGTTGATGCCGGTCTCGCGCACGGCCTTCTCGCGACGGATGGTGTCGGTGAAGAGTGAGTTGCCGCCGTCGACGATGATGTCGCCTGGCTCAAAAACCTTCACGAGCTCGTCGATCACGGCATCCGTTCCCGCACCAGCCTGCACCATAATGAGGGCGGCTCGCGGCTTCGTGAGCGAGGCGGCGAATTCGGCGTAGGTCGTGGTGCCGACGAAGTGGGCTTCGGGGTGCTCCGAGAGCAGAGTGTCGGTCTTCTCGTGGCTGCGGTTGAATACGGCGACGGTGTTGCCCGCGCGGCTCGCGAGGTTTCGGGCGAGGTTACTGCCCATGACGGCGAGCCCGACGACCCCGATGTTTGCCTGTGCTTCAGTTGCCCGTGCCTCGACCATGTTTACTCCCTGCCGCGTTTCTTTCAAAAAGTACCGTTCTCAAGGCTAGTGCGTGTGGCTGAGCTACCCGAGTCGGAAGGTCTCGATCGGAATATCCGCCGCGAGACGGTGGGCAGCACGCGGCGATCCCGCTTGCGATCGGCGAAATCTTCAACACGATCTGGGACTGCCTCCTGATAATCCGCTTGCTGATGGCACGGTTCACGACTGGTAACTTTGCAGCCATGAAGCCCCTCCTCGTGGTCATGGGTGTCTCCGGCTCGGGCAAGACGACGGTCGGGATCG